>VFQP010001445.1_pt1 | contig 31881 bp, 34 predicted proteins | sample 3512351 | NCBI WGS metagenome assembly VFQP01 (sample SAMN10412372, study PRJNA504923) | tailings metagenome | isolation source: Relicate 1 Philex TSF1 revegetated site | place: Philippines: Tuba, Benguet | collected 2017-08-29
CGCTACAGCCACCGGCAGCCGCAGCCACTGGCTCAGCGCCCGGCAGGCGCGCCAGCAAGCTGGCAGTGCCGGCGGCAGCGGCGTCAGCCGCACCGCCGCCCAGCAGCGCTGCGCTGCCGCCGCCGCCGCCCACCCGCGGCTGCCCGTCACCACGCTGGGCAGCCCGCTCCGCAGCTCGGCGCCCGAGGCACTCACGTCCCAGTGCCAGCTGGCGGTGCTGAGCACCACGTACCAGTGGCACGTGGCGCACCACATGGCCGTCATGTCGGGGCTGGACGCGGCGCAGTGCCTGCGCCTGGCGGCCGACGAGCTGGTGGGCAGCAGCGAGGCCACCGAGCAGCTGCTCGATACGAGCTGCCCCGTCGACGTGCTGGGCAGCGGCGTGCAGGGCAGGGTCATCCAGCTCGTCACGCCGCAGGGCTTCACCTACGCCACCAAGGTGCGGGAGGCGGTAGGGGCGCGCACTGGCGGGCCGAGGGAGCAAGTCGGTGCGCCGGGAATGAAAAGCGCTTGCCGTGCCGCCGCCGTTGCCGACGCCGTCCCGCAGGTCCAGCCGCTGCGCCGCTCTGACGTGCTGATGAACATGGGCCGGGCGGCGGCGGCCGAGGCGGCGTTTGCCGCGCTGTCGGCGCGCGGCATGCTGCCGCGCGCGCCGGGCGAGGAGCACGTGGTGCGCTACCACGGCGTCAGCCTGTGCCCCACGCAAAACCTGCTGGACCTGGGCGCGCCCGGCGCGCCGTACCACGCAGGCGGCGAGGTGCGCGCCGGGTCACACGGCAGGGGCGGCACTGCACAGTTGGCCCTGAGAGCGCTGTGGGCGCCGTGGGCCGGGCGGCTCACTTCGTCGCTCGCGATTGTGTGTGCCTGGTGCGCTGCGCAGGCGCTCGGGAGCAGCGTGGCGGCGCCGCCCCAGCTTCAGCGCCCGCGCGCCTCGCAGCTCACGCTGGTGCTGCACATGGAGTGCGCCACGGCGGGCTCGCTGCACTCGCACATGGTCGCCACGCAGGTCAGTGTGGTGACACCGTGTGGCGCCTGGTGCACCGCGCGCCTGCCGCGCTCTCCTCCTTGACTCCTCACGTGCAGCGCGCAAAGGAGGGGCCGTGGTGACGCGAGGCGCGTGTTTCCTCCCTCTGCGCGCGCAGGCGCCGTGGGTGCGCCACCAGCCGCCGGCCGAGCGCGCGCTGCTGGCCCGGCACGAGTTTGGCAGCTTTGTGGTGGACCTGCGGCAGGCGCTCAGCATAGGCGCGCAGGTCATGGCTGGGCTCTCGTACCTGCACAACAGCTGCAAGTGAGTGCGCCCGCCCGTGCACGTGCAGCCGCTGCGCCGGGTGCGAGCTCTGGGGGCCCAGCCTGGGCGCGCTCTCACGCTGTGCTTGTGCGGTGCGCGGCGCCGCAGCTTCCTGCACGGTGACATCAAGCCCAGCAACGTGCTGCTGAGCCGCCGGCACGGCACGCGGCTGCTGCACGCCATAATCGCCGACCTCGGCGGAGGCACCACGTTTGGGCCGACCGGCCCGATCGAGGCGTGCAGGTGCGTGCTGCGCGCCGTGGTGCGCTGTGTCGACGTGTCGCGGCGCCGCGCGAGCGAGCGCCGTGGCTGAGACCGCGCCGCGCTGCTGCGGACTGCCCGCAGGACGCTGCGCACGCCGGCGTACGAGCGCCCGGCGCCCGGCGCACCCGCCTCGTCGCTGCAGCCCCGCCAACGCGGCAACAGCCCCCGCCCCGACGCGCCGGCGCCCCCGCAGCAGCGCACGCACCGCCTGCTGTGCGACGACACCTGGGCCGCCGGCATCCTGCTCGGCCAGATGCTGGTGGGCGGCTCCACCTTCCTGCGCATCGCCGCCGCCTCGGGCAGCTCCGCCTCGCCCTGCCTGCTCAGCCTGCTGGGCGCCTGCGCCAGCTTCGAAGACGCCTGGCCGCTCATCATGCCCGCCTGCGCGGCCTCGTCGCCGTTGCCCCCCTCCGCCACCTCCCATCCGCCCGGCGCCGCGGCTCCCGCCACGCCGGCCACCACCCTGACGGCCATCCTGGCGGCGCCATCGCTGCAGACCTTTTTCGACGCCGTGTGCGACCGGCTGCCCGCGATGGTCCTCCCGCTGGCCGACGCCGACGTGCTGCTGCTCACGGCGCTCTACGCCTTCCAGCTGCAGGGCCGCGCCGCCGCGCGCACCTCGGCGCTGCTGCTCTACCTGGCGGCGCGCGCCATGTTTGGCGGGCTCGACAGCACGCGCCTCGCCGTGCTGTGGTCGGCGCACGGCGCCGAGGTGGTGCGCGAGAGCCGCCAGCGCCAGCAGCAGCAGCACCCGCAGCCGCACCACCGCCACTCGAGCGCCGCGTCCATGTCGCCGGCGGGCGAGTCGTGCGGCGCCGTTGGCGTCGGCGTCGCTGGCGCGGCACCCGACACGGCGCTGCTGGCCGTGGTGCCCGCCTGCCTGGCGCCGCCCGTCGGCGACGCGCTCATGGAGCGCGTGGTCCGCGAGGTGGCCGAGCTGCCCTGGTCACTGGTGAGCTCCGCGACGGCAGGAGCCTGCTGTTCCCGCGGAGGACCTGGCAGCGCCGAGGTGCACGCTTGGACTCCTCATGTACACCGTGCCTGGCCGCGCGTGCTTGCAGGTGTGCGAGCTGGTGGCGCTCGGGCAGCCGGGCTTCCCCTGGCAGCGCGTCGAGGCGACGCGCCGCCAGCTGCAGGCCCCGCCGCGCCTGCTCAGCCACGCGGCCACCAAGGCGGCGCCCTGGCGCGCCGCGGCGCCGCTGGCGGGCCCCGCCGGCAGCCGCGGCGGCCTCATCGGCGCCTTCCACCCGCCCCGCCAGGAGACCCCGCCGCGCGGCACCGCCGCCGCGGCGCGCTCGCGCCTGTCCGTCGCCGGGCCCGGCGGCACGTTCCCGCTGATGGCCCAGCACGGCGCGCACCACCACCACGACCGCTTCATCTACAACGGGGAGCGTGAGGCCCGCGCCGCGGCGCCGCCGCCGCTGCAGGCGCCGCCGCCGCCGCTCGTGCCGCCGCCGCGGCGCCAGTCGACGAGCTACGGCGGCGCCACGGTGGACGCAATCAAGTGGCACGACCAGGACGACGACGGCGGCGACGCGCAGCTGGTGCGCGGCAGCAAGGAAGGCGGCGGCGGCGGCGGCGGCAGGTCGCTGCCGGCCAAGCCGCAGCGGCTGGTGCTCAAGGGCTGCGGATGCCCGGACTGCCAGCTGGCCGAGCGGCAGCTGGCCGCCGGGCTGGGCCTGGGCAACGCGGCCACCACCACGACCAGCGCGATGCCCACCTCGACCACTACCATGAGCCCGCTGACCAGCCCCACCGCCACCACGTGCAAGCGCCAAGAGCCGAGCATGGGCGGCGGCGAGGGCGGCGGCGCCGCGCACGACAAGGACAGCGCGCACATGCGCGGGTGGGCCCGCCACGCGCGCGCCGCCGGCTGGCCGTGGGGCGGCGCCGCCGGCGACGACGACGGCGCGGCGGCGGGCCACCCGCTGCCGCCGCCGCTGGGCGCGGCCAAGCTCGGCGCCGCCGCGCAGCGGCGCGACGCCGCAGCGGCTGCCCCGCCAGCCGCCACGAGCAGCGCCATGCTGACGCGCGTGAGCTCTGGCGGCAGCGGCCCGCACTCCACGCGCAGCACCATGCTGGCCACCATTGTGCTCAAGCTGAGCGACCATCTGCTCGGGGGTGGCGGCCAGCAGCAGCAGCACCACCACCACCACCAGGCTGGCGGAGGCGTCCCGCCGGAGGCCCGCAAGGGCCGCGCCTCGAACGACGCCTGCCCTCCCGCGCCGCTGCTGCCGCTCGCGTCCGACTGCGGGGAGGGCGAGGGCGAGGGCGGCGCGGCGCGGCGCGGCCTTTGGGGCGGCCTGCGCGCGCTGCTGTGCCTGGGGGCGGCGGTGGCGCCACCGGCGCCGCCGCCGCCGCCGCGGCGCCGCCGCCGCACGGCGCGGGACGAGGGCTCGGCGCCGCACGGAGCGGTGCGCCCCCGGGCGTGCTAGTGCCCCCGTGAGTGTCGGCAGCGAGTGCGGCTTGTGTGCGCTTGTCTAGAAGTAGCCTCATCGCCACCAGCGCGTGGGGCCATGCGGTGTGCGGCTTGTACGGCGCGAGTGGAGGTGGCAGGCGGCTTTGGCGGAGAGGGCGCTGTGCCAGGCGCGTGGCTTTGGTGGCTCATCGAGTCGAGGGTGATGAGGGCGCAGGAGAGGTGCGCAGTTTGGCGTGACCATAGGAGGAGCGGCGCGGGTTGCTTGGGGCAGGTGCAGTGGTGTCCTCGATGGCCATAGAGGGGCACCACGGGCACCACCTCACTACTCCAGCCCTGTCGGTGACCGTTGGACCGGGGTGCACGTGTGGAGAGAGCACGCCCCATTTCAACACCTTTCAACCCTTTTCTTTTGGCGCGGCGCACTCCCCTTGATGTGGGGGGCGGGGGCGTGCTTGAGTGCGGAGCATGACTCTGGGCTGCCAGGCGCTGCCTGCGTGGGTCTCTCCGCGCACGCGGTGGGTTGCGTGGGTGGAGTCTGGGGTTGCTGCCGGCTCAGTGGGTGGCCCGCCTCGTCTCAAAGCAGCACTGGTGGCTCGCAGCGAATGCAGAGGTTGGTGGTTTGGTGGGTGCTCATTGCCTGGGGGTTGGGCGGTGTGTGTGTACAGGTGTGGTGAAGCTGAAGAGAAGGCTGCCTGCGCACCCGGCGTTTGAAGCGTGGCGCCTCTTCTGTCGTTTGGTGGTGTTCTTCAGTCGTGGTGCTTCCCTGGCCTTTTTGATGATGACGATGACGCGGCTGAAAAATGCGCACTGTCCACCCTGCTGGCTGAGGAGGATTTGCATAAAAGGCACGGCTCAGGCCGCCGCTGTTCCACATGAATCAAGCGCGCAGAGCTGGCCCGCCTCTTCGCACCGTGAAGGGTGCGGGGCGGGCGGCCTGCGTGCACGCGCCCAGTGTTTGTGTACAGACTGCCCGCCCGGCACCGCATTTCGGTGACCCAGGCTGTGCAGGGGGTGAGAGGGCGGGGGCAATCCCCATCCTTGCGGTGCGTGTGTGCGTGTGTGTGTGTGTGTGTGTGTGTGTGTTGGTGCTTCGTGCTTCCTCAAGGCTGGGCTGTGTGGGCATTCATCATGGTGGCGCGTGCAGGAGGACTCTGCGCACACAGGACAGAGTCTCGTGTCGGGCAGCAACCAGCGCCGGCGAGCGTGGTGCTGCAACGCACGCAGTGTGTGGCGCGATGTGCGGGGGCATGCGGGGCGGTGCTGGTGCAAGCACCAGCCACGGCGCGTGGAGGTTTCTTTTCTGTTTGTGGGGTGGTCCTGTTTTTGCCTGTTTGCACCTGTCGTGGTTGCTGTCGCTGTCGTTCCCTTAGCACCGCCACTTCCCGCCCTAACTGTCCCGTTCTCGTCCCCGGTGCCCAGTTCCTGCGCGCCACATGCACCGCCTGCTGCTCCACCAGTGCTCATAGGCTTCCTGAACTGCATCGATGCATCGCTGGGGAGAGCGCGGCGGGTCGGGGACTGTCGCGCCTCTGACGGGTCAGGTCCCGACGCGCCGCTGCCAAGAAGGGTCTAGCGGGATTTGGTCTCTCCAAAACATGTTGTTTGATGGCGTCGAGCACGCCCTCTGTACAGGGTCCCGTCTTTCCTCTCACGCACGCGCGGCCTCTGGTGCTAGTGTTTTCCAAGTTGGAACCTCTGAGAGGGTTGAAGAGGTCCATGTGGGGTTGCTGTTGGTTGATGGTGACAGTGCATGGTTGGTGGTGGTGGCGCCGGGCCGGTTGCATTCGTGAAAGACCCTGGTGGTTGCGAAGCACTCAAGAAGAGCGGCTGCCGCGGGTGCCGGTTGGTTGCACCCTGTTGCTGTTGCGCGTTGCGTTTGTAGGGGGCTCGATGGTTCGGCCTGCCGATTTGATTGATGGCCCCGCTGCACTGCACCTCCCAGGCACGGGTGCGTTTTTGCGTGCTGGCGCCGCGCTGAGCAGCTGGGGCAGGGCATGCCGCTGGGGCGTGTCACTGACCCCGGGCAGCCGCGTCACAGGTAGCCACGATCGATCATGGCCATGGCATGGAGCGGGATGCCATGCACCACTGGGGTGGGGACGCACTTCGCTCTCTCCTGCCATCGCCAATTCTGCTGTGCGCGGGGCTTTCTCACCGCCACGTGCCTGCTCCTCTTCTTGATGTTTTCTGTTCTCTTCTACACGTGTGGTAGCCCCATGATTCATGAAAGCGCGCGTGCGCCTGTGGTGGCCAGCGCCGTCCCTGTCCGCCTCTCCTGTTGGCGTGAGCGCCGTGCCGCTGCGCTCCCTCATACCCAAGGGCACCACCATTGATGGCGATGCGGGGGTTGATGCTGTGAAGTGGGGTGTGGATAGTGGGGATTGGAAATGCGGAGGTGAACTGGCTGCGCACTTTGCCGCACAGTCCCTGCGTTCGCTGCCCTGCGCCTGTTCATCTCCTCTGAGTCACCTGAGTCACTGCGCTGCGAGCGTGCACGTGAAGTCCGGAAGCAAAAGAGTCCAGCGCGGTGGTGGTGGTGGTCGTTGCGCGTCGTGGACCGTTGACGACATTCTGCATCCAGTGCAAGCCGACTGCACACCGTGAGAAGAGGCGCCAGAGAGGCACACTGGGGGAAAAGCAAAAGATCGAGAGAGGAGAAGAAGCACGCCGCTGCAGCGCAGCGCCACACCAGCATGGATAGAGGGCTTGGCCGATGCGGGACGAACGGGCGCGCTCCGCGCTCGCCTCGCACACAGAAGGAAGCTGTCACTGAGCGCGTGTCCAGCTGCTGTGGGATTGCTTGGCTCGCGGGCAAAGTCGTCAGATCACATGGAGGACTTGGATCGGCGAGCCTCCTCGCTGCTGCAGCTCAGTGAGCCGGCAGGCAGCAGCGGCGTGGAGGAGAGGCAGGCCTCGGAGCAGCTCATAGGCCTTGGGCTGGCGGTGAGCTCATCCCTCTTCATCGGCGCCAGCTTCATCATCAAGAAGCGCGGGCTGCGCTTGGCGGGATCCACGGGCGTCAGGGCAGGTGCGCAGCGCACGACCTGGCAGCAGCGCGTATGGTTCCGGTGGAGGGGCCCATGTGTCAGCGGCGGCCTGCGCAGCGGTCCTTCACCACCCCACGAGGCGTTGCGCAGAGGCGGCCGCGGTGCGCCCCTGCCCATCCCAGCGCCAGCGCTCTCAGCTGCAATGCGATCCGTGGGTTGCACCAGCTTGCTGCTGCGCCGGCCCATGCACGCACACACTAGGACGGCGCCAGGTGGTGCCCCGGCCAACGTCCCCACGCGCCTCTTGCTGCGCCGGCCGCAGGGATGGGCGGCTTCTCGTACCTCAGAGAGCCCACCTGGTGGGCGGGCATGATGTCCATGATCGTGGGCGAGGCGGCCAACTTTGCGGCGTACGCCTTTGCACCCGCCATCCTCGTCACGCCGCTCGGAGCGCTCAGCATCATCATCAGGTGCGCTACAAGGGCGGGCGCCGCATGAGGTATCGTGCGGGCGACCGGAGTGCAGCAGCGGCATGGCGCGGCGCCCCCTGCGCCCGATCGAGTGCCCTGCAGCAGGGCAGCGCCTGATGGTCACTCGCCCGGCCGCGCACACGCGCCACCGCGCCGCCGTGCCCGCAGCGCCATCCTGGCGCACCTGATGCTCAACGAACGGCTCAACGTGTTTGGCATGCTGGGCTGCGCGCTGTGCATCACGGGCTCAATCACCATTGTGCTGCACGCACCGCCCGAGCGCGCAATCGGCTCGGTGGTCGAGGTCTGGCAGCTGGCCATGGCGCCAGGTGAGGGCCTGGCTCGGCGGCGGCGGCGCCTGAGCCGGGTCCGAGCCTGTTTGCGCCTGGTTCTGACTGCGCGTGTCGCCGCCCTCGTGTCGCCGCAGCGTTCCTGGGCTACACGGTGTTTGCCGTCTCGCTCATCTGCTTCCTGGTGTGGGCCGTGGCGCCGGTGCACGGCACCAGCAACATCTTTGTCTACCTGGCCATCTGCTCGCTGGCGGGCTCCCTGTCCGTCATGAGCTGCAAGGTGAGGGCGGGGACGAGCAGCAAGGAGAGGCGGGGAGCCGAGAAATCCCGCACTGAGTGACTGCGAGGCGACTGTGGGGCAGGCGGGGACGAGGAGGGAGAGAACTAAACCGGACGGGAGAGGAGGGGAGGAATGAGGGCGCCCCACCTGTGGTGTGAGCTACGAGGTGAGGGGACGGGGCATGACGAGGGAGCGAGCCGATGGGAGGGGACAGCCGGCTGACTCGCCCTTGTGCGCTGCTTGGCCAGGAGGGCCAGGAGCCTGACGGGGCGCACGCTGCAAGCCGGCTTACGTCGACCTCGGCGAGCGTTGCTGGCCGTCGCGTTCATGCGTTGCTGCAGGCGTTGGGCATTGCCATCAAGCTCACGTTCCAGGGCGACAACCAGCTGGTGCACATTGAGACGTCCTTTTGCGTGGCGGTGAGCGAGCGGCCCAGACTGAGGCGGCCACGCTGCGTGCGTCAACGCACGGTGCAGCACGGATCGGCAGCAAGAGGGGGACCAGGCACCAGCCCCGGCCAGGACGCTGTGTGCGCGCTGATGGCGTGCCCGCGCGTTGTTTGGGGCTCCCGCAGGTGGTTGTGTGCTGCGTGCTGACTCAGATGAACTACCTCAACAAGGTGCGGCGCTCCCGCACTGCGGCACGCTCTCTCGCGCGCGATGCAGCGTGCGCGCGATTCGCTGGGCAGGGCCGCTGCTGCGCTCCTGCGTTCTGCCAACCTTGGTGGCCCACGGGGCTGCGCTGCTGCTGCTGCTTCTGCTTGCACGCGCGCGCGCCCGTGCAGGCGCTCGACCTGTTCAACACGGCCATCGTGAGCCCCGTCTACTACGTCATGTTCACCACGCTCACCATCCTGGCGTCCGTCATCATGTTCAAGGCAAGCTCCCCCACACCTCTTTGTGCAGCAGGCAGGCAGTCGGTCACATGCTCCTCGGGCGCACGCACCCTCTTAGCCCCTCAGCACCGCCGGCAGCCGACGAGCCTGCGTGCTGCGCACGCTCCGTTCATCGCCCCCGCGCACGTCCTCCTCGTCCTGCTGCTCCCGGTGCCCACCGCAGGACGTGCAGAGCGTGGTGCAGGTGGCCACCGAGCTCTGCGGCTTCCTCACCATCATCGCCGGCACCTTTCTCCTTCACGCCACCAAGGACCTGGAAGTGGCCAGCATACAGGACGTGTACCGGCTCAACCCAAAGGCGCTGGCGGCCGCCACGCAGAGCCCCGGCAACGGGGCCGGGCCGGGCGGGGGCCTCCTGCTGGGCGGGGGCGGCGGCGGCGGCGGCGGCTCGTTGTCGTCCTCGGCGCCGCAGGGCATTTTGCTGGGGAGCCTGGAGCGGGGGGAGCGCAAGGAGAACGCGGCGCGGGAGAGGTCGAGCACGGCATTGTTAGGGCTGCTGGGGGGCGACCGGATGGCGGGCGACGGGCCCGCGTACCACGCCGTGGCGGGCGGCGAGGACGGCAGCGGCAAGGGCGGGGGGGCGGGGGCGCGGACAGGCGCGAGCAGCGCGGCGGGAGGGGGCTGGTTCAAGTGAGCGCTGGCCGTTCCTGCTCTTGCTGTGCTCTTGCGCGCTCCTCAACGTCGTGGTTTTTGCAACGCGTGCGGCTTCCGTGTGGAGAGCGGAGTTGCAGTCGTAGCGCAGGGTGGCGGCAGCAGTGCAGGATCACGTTGTCGGGATGGCGGTGCAGTGGTTGGTGACGAGGCGGAGGCGGCCGTGGCGGTGGTCGCGCAGGGCCCTGAGTGCCGCCCCCAGCTGATGCACGTGCGACAGGCTCAGGTCCAGCAGGCGCAGGGCCGGGAGCTGCACGATGGTCTCCTCACAAACCTGCGGGGCCCAGGGCGTGATGCTCATGCCTGAGTGAGCCTGAGACCTGGCAGTGCTCCGGCGCCACAATGCTTTCACAGTTGCCTCACTGAGACGTGCGGCGCACCTGCCAGGCGGCTTGGTCGAACCTGCAGCCAGTGAGCTCCAGGTGATGCAGCGCGCCGCTGATGCGCCCGGCGGCCAGCGCCTGCAGCTGCGGGAACGTCTCGGGGTGCTGCGGGCGACGCGCGCAGCGAATGGGACGGAGCGGCGGCTGCGTCAGGGCGGTGCCTGCGCGTCGGCAGAGACGGCCATCGCATGGCCAATGCGGACCTTGGTGATGGTGAGGTGGCGCACGTTGGGCAGGGCCGCCGCGGCGCGGCAGCCCGCCGGCGTCATGCCCCGGCACCAGCCCAAGTTCAGGCGCGTCAGCGCCTGCAAGCTCGAGAGGTCCGCCAGGCCCTCGCAGCTGCAGCACCACCACAACCACACGCGAGGACAGCGGGCGCGCCACGTCAGCGACGGCGGGCGCGGCGCGGCGTGTGCTGAGCTCCCCATCTGCTGCAGGCGGGGCCAGTGGGCTGCGGCGAGGCAGGCGCAAAGCAGCAGGGGGGAGCGATCTCACGTGAGCATGTTCTTGTCCAGCGTCAGAGACTCAAGGCCCAGCAGGCGCTGGCAGTGGCGCAGGCCGGCGTCGCTCACGGCGGCACAGCTGGTCAGGTTGAGCACCTGCGTGGCGCATACACGCAGCCGCGGGATGGTTGGCTTCCGTTTTGGCGGCAAACGCGTGGTGTCCGTCAAGGGTGAGTCAGAGCGGGACACCGCTCGCGCTGCCCCTCGCCCATCACGCCATGGGCTGCGGCCTGCCACCACCTCAACCACCACCTCCCTGTCAACCCACAGCCCCAACCCCAGCGACGCGCACACACACGCCCAATAGCTGGGCTCCGGCCCCGCTGAGGTGTCCAAACAGATGCAAGCCCCACACGCACTACGCGCCTTGAGCTTGTGGCAGCGCCGGGTGATGAGGTCCAGCTCCTTGTCGCCCACACGACTGAGCGACAGGTCCAGCTCGGTGAGCCCGCACCCGCCCGCGTGGCTCGCCAGCCACGACACCTGCGCCCCAGGGGCAGCAGGTCGCATACGACCACCGTGCCCGCCGCGCCGCCAACCATGCAGCTCCTGCGCCGTCGAGCGGCGAATGGGGCAAAGCAGCGCCACGGCCTGGAGGGTGCCGTGTGTGGGGGCGGCTGCGCCACGCACCTGCTCGACAAAGGGCCTCAGCCGCCGGTTGGCCACGCAGGGCGCCCACACCTGGAGGATGCTGGGGTCGCAGGCCTGCAACAGGGCAGGGCCAAGAAGGAACGGCTCGTGTTCCACAAGCGGCCGTGCGTGCGTGGGGATTTGCAGTGGTGTGGGCACCTCGGCCGGGGAGTCGCAGGTGCTCCGTGCAGCACATGGGCAAGCGGCCCCAATTGGGATGGACACATCATGATGAGCGCGTTGCTCACTTCGAGGATGACGCGCCACGTGTCGCTCATGAGCACGGTGCTGGCGTCGGCCTCGATGCGCGTGATGCGGCGCATGAGCGGCGCATTGTACGAGAGGAAGTGCCGCATGCCGTCGGTGCACACGCCGCCGCGCAGCAGCAGCGTCGTGGCGTTGGGGAAGCTGCTGAAGGCGCGCGCTGCGGCAGGCGAGGACCGGCACGTGCAGGGCACTCCCAGACGTGATGCAGGCAGGCTCCCAGTGGCTGTGCGCTGGTGCCAGGTTCTGGTGGTGCGTGGTGAGAGTCCTACCTTGCGTCTCGGCAGCCTGGGTCCAGGCCAGAGAACGCAAGTGGATGACGCGCACGTTGGCATCGACCAGAGCGCGCGCCTCGTGGCACACCAGCCGCAGAGCCCGCGTGTCGTCCTGTCCATGGGAGAGCAGTGCACGAGCGCATCCCAATCATGCTGGTGAGCACGAGCTGCTGAGCGGATGCCGGGGCGTGCCACCGCGCGCATCGCATTCGCGTACAACATCCTGACCTGTGGCAGCCTTCGCAGGATGTCGTGCTGCAAAGCAGGCATGAGGTCGCGCGCGAGCATGCGCCACAGCTGCTGGCCGGCCGTCTCGTGCGCCTGCTCCGGGCGGGGCTGCGTCGGTGGAGGGGGCGCAGGCGTCGCAGCAGCTGCATCCCTGGGGGAAGCCATCGCGCTCCAGTGCGACGCTCAGTGTGCGCTGCGCGCGGGCTATGCGCGAGCTTTTGGGGGGGGGAAGGCGTTGCCGGCATGGATATCCGGGCCCTGGTCGTCTCGATCTGGATCACCCTGCCAGAGCCCGGGGCCTGGCGTGGAGTGCAGGGTCAGGAGCGCAGGGCCAGGAGCGCAGGGTCAGGAGTGCAGGGCCTGCCTCACGATGATCCTGCAGGCGGTGCTGACTGGCGCCGCGCTGGTGCTGCCGACGTGGTGGCTCTACAACTGGGCGCTGCGGCGCGCGACGGGCGTTGCTGGGCCGCACGGGCTGCCTGGCCTGGGCACGCTGCTGGAGCTGCAGGTGCGGAGGAGGAGGAGGAGGAGGAGGAGGAGGAGGAGGAGGAGGACGGCGCAGAGATGCCCTGCTCTGGAGATCGCCTGAAGGAGGCAGCACGGCGCCCACCGAGGCACCTGACTGCTGATCCGCACGCAGGCCAAGTCCTGGCACGGGCAGCACCTGGCCAACATGAAGAGGTTCGGGCGCGTGTTCCGCCTCTGGCACGGCGCCACGCCGCACCTGGTGGTCGCCTCGGCTGAGCCCGCCAAGCAGGCGAGCGCTGCGTTCAAGGCATCGCGCCTCTGGGACAGCTGCACGCCTCCTCGTCCTCCTGCACTGTGGCCCACCCGTGCTCGCCGTGTGGCTGCGCAGGTGCTGACCAAGTGCTCCTTCCGGTTCATGTTCCCCTCGCCGCTGCCCCGGCGCGTCCGGCGCATGTTCCTTGACGGCCTGCTCTTCGCCCCGACCACGCAGTACCACCGCCTGCTCAAGTGAGCATGCATCCTTGGGGCTTCCTTGCGTCCCCCAAACGCACTGGACCCCAACCCGTCAACCCCAAGCAAGGCAGTCACGGCGCCTCTTCGCACGCGCCCGCTGCCCTCCTGCCCCCTGCTGCACCGCACCACAGGTCGGTGTGGCTTCCCTCTTTCCAGCCCAGTGCCCTGCCGCTCTACGAGCCCATCATGGCCGCGTGCGCGCTGAAGCTCGTCAGGGCGCTCGAGGCGGCCGCGCAGCCGCTGCCCTCGGGCGCGCCGCGCTACGTCGACGTGTGGCAGCTCGTGGTGCGCCTGGCGTGTGCACGCGCGCTGCTTGCATGACGTGCCGACGGGTCACCGCTGTGGCGAGGCCAGCAAGGGTTGTGCACCAGCCCGGGCCAGATCACCTGCGCCAGCTTGAGGACCACCCTGCGGCCTGCCGGAAAAGCGACCGCGGACCCCCTGATTTTGCCGCTGCCGTGGTGGTGGCGGTGTGGTGTGGCGTGACGTAGAGCTACATGACGCTCGAGGTGGTGGGCCAGGCCGGGTTCGGCATCTCGCTCGACTCGCTGTCGCTGTACCAGCGCGTGCTGGCCGGCGGCGCCGCGCCCGTCGCCGATGGCGTCGAACGCATGGGTGAGGACTCTGGCACCTGGGGTGAGGCCAGGTGTGCCACAACGGTCTGCAGCCGTTGCGTGTGTAGGCGGCGAGCGGTGCGCCACGCACCTCTCTTGCTGCGCCCACTGCAGGCGCCGAGGGTGACGACCCTGCAGCGCTGGGCCAGCGCGTGTCCACGGCGCTGATGAAGGTGCTCAACGCCAGCCGGCCCGAGAAGGCCTCACCCTGGCTGCCCGTCTACCTCATGGCGCCGCCGGCGCTGCGGCCCTGGGTCGCGCGCCTCGCCGAGGTGCGGGTCGGGCGCTGCGACCGCGCGGAAGCGCCCGTGGCTGCTGCGCACACCGCCAGGAGGGCGCCCACTCCCAGCAGGCCTCACTTTCTTCCCTGCCAGCTCAGCGCGGGGCCGGGTGCGATGGCTCGTGCAGGTGCTGCCAGGCGCCGGGCTGCGCTCACTGAGCGACGGGCAGTGCGAGCTGGAGCGCGTGGCGCTGGACCTGATCCGGCAGCAGCGCGAGGCGGATGCACGCGGCGGCGGCGGCGGCGGCGGCGGCGCGGGCGCGGCGGTGGCGGCGGACGGGCGTCGGCTGCAGGTGCCGCGGCCGGGCAGCTTTTTGCAGCAGATGCTGGCGGCCAGGGCGCGGGGCACAGGTGCGGAGGGACCGCGCGGGCAGCACCGGCACAGGGCTTACTGGCCCATCCCGTTTGATGCTCAAGCCCTCGCCTGCTTGTTTCAGGGGCGAGCGGCGGCGGCGCAGGCGCGGACGGCCAGGAGGAGGAGGTGCCAGGGCAGGCGGTGGCGGCCCTGACCGACGCGCAAATCGCTGCCAACGTCGTCACGTTCCTCGCGGCAGGGTGCGCGCTCGCGTGCGCCTGACCCAGCCTCCTCCTCCTAACCACTCACCTGCTGTGCACCTCTGCCTTGGCCCCCACGCCACCTTGGCCAACCAAAGCAAGCAAGCTTTGGCCCCCCCGCAACGAACGAGGCTGTGGCAGGAAACACCCACGCGGGGTGCGGTGCCGCGTGCTTTTTTCGTGCAGGTTTGAGACGTCGGCCAACGCCATTGCCTTCACGCTGCACCACCTGTCCCAGCCCAGCTCCGCCGCCGTGCTGGCCAAGGTGCTGGCCGAGGTGGACGCGCTGGGCCCGCCCGGCACGGTGCCCTCGCACGACCAGCTGCTGTCGGGCCTGACCTGGGTCGAGGCATGCCTCATGGAGACGCTGAGGCTCACGCCGCCGGCGCCCTACGTGTTCCGCCAGGTGCGGGCGAGCCGTGCGCGCGTCACCGGCGCGGCGTTCTGGGGCTTGGGGACGGGCGTCGCGGGGGGGGCTGAGGCGGTTGCGGATGTCACGCGTCGTGTGGCGGCGCAGGTGCAGGAGCGCATGCCGCTGGCCGGGTGCCCCGGCGTGGTGCTGCGCGAGGGCACGCTCATGCAGGTGAGGGCGGGGCGTGGGCGGGTGGGGTGGTTTGTCAATCCTGGGCGGTCGCTGGCGCACCATACGGGTGATGCAACACTGGTGGCCCGCACACGTGCGTCGCGGCAGGTCTCCATCTGCGGCGTGCACCGCAACCCCGAGTGCTGGCCGCGGCCCGACGACTACCTGCCCGAGCGCTGGGTGCCTGCGGCATCCTCCAACACGGCCACGGCAACGAGCGGCAAGTGTGCACAGGGTTGGGCCCCTGCTCGCGCCGCGTGGCACGTTATGCACGACAGCCACTCAAATGGGCGTACCCATGCTCGTGCTCATGACGATGGCCACGTGTGCAGAGGCGGGCGTCGGCGGGGAGCTGGGCATGAAGCAGCCCGGCAGCTTCGTCGCCTTCGGCGGCGGCGCGCGGACGTGCGTGGGCGCCAAGTTTGCAGTGATCGAGGTGAGCGGCGCTTGCAGGCAGGGGGAGGGCCGCTGGGGCAGGAGGGGGGATCAGGACACTGGCGACGCGGAACGCTGCGATGGGGCGGTGCGTGGCGCAGGCCAAGATGACGCTGGCGCTCCTGCTGCAGCACTTCACCTTTGAGCTGGAGCCGGGCTTCAAGCTGCGCACCGTGACTGGCGTGACCATGGCGCCGGAGAGCGGCATCAGCATGCGCGTGGTGCCGAGGCGCTGATTGATCATCTTGGAGCGTCGATCGGATCGCAGAGCAAGGGTCGGACTTGGGGGGAGCACCGCGCACTGTCGGACCAATTGGCACTCGGCTTGTCGCACACTGCTCAGATGACTTGCTGCGTTGCCCATCCCACACTGAACCACTGTGAGCACTGTGCTTTTGGGGACGCGGCGCCTCACGAGGGCGTGTGTGCGGGCGCCCCACCATCCCTCGCAGTGCTCCGGCCCTTGGCATGTGCAACGAGCGTGACTCTGAGGCTGTGCGTCGAGCGACTGGGCCTTTGCGCACCGTGTGAGCTGAGGTCCTCGAGGGAGGCCTCGAAAAAGTGAGATGTGCTCCCGTTCGCCGCAAATCGTGCAGCAGGAAGGAGCGCGTCGACCAGAGGGCGATTCATCAAGGGCGCCACGCGCCTGGCCGGGCGCCTCGCCAGCACGGCTTCACGGGAGGCCTCGGCACCATGGCCGCGCAGCCCGTGGTGCACAAGGACAAGCGCAACTACCTCATCAACCAGCTGTTTGTGCGCCAGGTGCGCTGAAGTTTCAAAGGTGGCCCCTGCTGGGCACCGGGCGCATTGCGGGCGCCGCCGCGACAGACGCCTCCACGCGCAGCTGCGTGACAGGCCCTGCAGTGCACACATGCTGCGTTAGAGGCACGGTGGTTGCTCCATGGAAGTTCCCACTTCCATGGACGCACATCGCTGCGCTTTGCGCACGCCGCGCTCTAGGAGCTGGATGAGTGCCTCAAGCTCATCGACCAGGTGCTGGAGGACACGGACGGCATCTGCGAGTTCGCGCTCTACACCAAGGCGCTCATCAAGCGGCAGAAAGGTCTGGGGCGCCGCGCAGGGTCGGTCGCGCTGCACGCTTGGCAGGCGCTGCACCACCTCACCAACCACTCCTGGCGCCCTCCGCCTGCGCAGGGCAGATCCAGGACTCGCTGCAGCTCTTCCAGGCCGCCACCGCCATCAACCCGCACAACATCGCCAACCTCAAGCAGGCGAGCCTTTGGCCCGCCGGCCCGCCCAGCACGCAGAACAGGGCGCAGGCCGCACCACCGCCTCATCATGACGCCCACAGACACGGCGCTGCTGCCTGTGCACCACGTGCACGCGAGCAGGTCGGCCGCTCCCTGTTCCTGCTGGGCAAGCACAAGGCGGCCATTGACGTGTACGAGGAGGCGCAAAAGATCGGAGCGCCCGACTGGGAGATTATGCACAACAAGGGGCTCTGCCTCATGTACCTCAAACAATACGAAAAGTGCGCCTTTCTTTTTCCCTTCTGCCTTCGCCCTCGCCGCGTCCGCACGTCACCCTCCGTCAGGCGCAGCCGCTGCACGTGCAAGCGCTCGCAGGAGGCCCTAGTGCTGGCACGTCATGCTGCACTTGCGCGCGTGCAGGGCCATTGAGTGCTTCCGCCTGGCCATTGACATCCAGCCGCACGACTCGACCTACGTGCAACTGGGCAAGGTGAGGGCCTGCTGCTGCAGCCCCAGCAGGCGTGCCGCAGCCTGGGCGGCGCCTGGCGGAGAGACGCAGATAGCACGCTGTGCAGCAACACGCCACGAAGCCCGTGCATGCTGCACGCGGCCCTGACTCAACCAGCGTGCCTGGCACAGCGGGAGATGGGATCCTTCGTGGAAGCGCGCGGCGCCGAACCTGGCCGCCTCACCTGTTGCTCCGAGAGTGGCGCATTGCGCGCGCAGATCTACACGTTGCTGGAGGATTACGACGAGGCCATCACCGTGTACGCCGACGCTCTGCAGCAGTCGCCCGAGAACGCCGACGTGCTCACCACGCTCGGCCTGCTCTACCTGAGGTGGGTGCGTGGGCCGGGGAGAGGGAGGGATACGGGCGTGGGGAGGGATGGGGATGTGCGCACAGAGGCAGAGCATTGTGTGGGTGCTGGAGTGCTCGTCACGCTGGGCGTGCTGTACCTGAGATGCGCGGGCCTGGGAGAGGGATGGGCCAGGAAGAGGGCAGAGGCGGGCAGGCTCAGGGCTCTGACGTGCACACCACGCTTGGTCGTGGCCCTGGAAGGGAGCTGCGGCACACGGGGAGATGCAGATGACGTGGGGGCAGGCACGCACATGCGCGCGCACGGAGGCAGCGCTCGTGTGCGGCGCCCTCAAGCTGTCCACCTGCCTCATGGGGACCCCTGCGCATGCATGTGACCATGTGTGCCCCCCCCCCCCCCCCCCCCCCCCCCCGGGTTCTCATCGGTCGCAGCTGAGCCCGTGCGGTGGCTCACCGTTAGCCGTGCATGTCGTGTGGTGCGCCGCTGGGGGCGTGTGGGCGTGCAGGACGGCGCACAGCTCGGAAAAGGCCTTTGAGTGCCTGAGCAAGTCGCTGCAGCACGACCCACGGCACCCCCGCACCATCCTGGCCGCCGGCTCCATCATCCAGGTGAGACGCGGGCGAGCGTGGGTGGGTGGACGAGCCCCGGCTGGAGGCCTGTTGAGGACGCGCCGGGTGCGGTATAAAGCGGGCGGGGGGGGGAAGCTCCACCAGTCCAGGCTGTCACGTGCGCTGCTTGGGTGCGGTGGACGTTGGCCGCCGGCGTCCGCGCCCGCTGCGTTACGCGTCGTGCCCGCTATGGACAACATGATGCGATTTTGTTTGGCGGTGTCGCAACCTAAGAAGTCCCGGGGCGCAATCAAACGTGTGTGGCGCCCAGCTGCCTGGTGGCGCGGGACGCAGGACCACGCCGACATGGACGTGGCGCTGGTCAAGTACCGCATCGCCGCCGTGCAGACGCCCAACTCGCCGCAGCTGTGGAACAACATCGGCATGTGCTTCTTCGGCAAGCAGGTGACCTTTGCTTGTCGCTCTCATCATTCAATGATTGCTGAGCACCGCCCACCACGCAGAGGAGGCACGCGTGCCCTGGCGCCTTCGCGGCGCAGTGCGCCTGCACCTCCCACTGGTGTCACGCAAGCATCCGCTGCCCATGCGCCCTGACGCGCTGCCTGACCGTGCGTGCTCGTCCGCAGCGGTACATTGCCGCCATCGCGTGCCTCAAAAAGGCGCTGTACCTGGGGCCGTTTGAGTGGGTCATCTCGTACAACCTGGGGCTGGTGCGTGGCTAGCCCCTGAGGACGGGTTTCCTTCCGTGCCCTGCGGGCTGGTCGCCCCGCATGCATGTCGTGGGGCGGTCGCGTGCACGAGGGATGCAGAGGCGCAGGCAGTGCGCATGACGGGCTGTGGCAGCGCCGCAGCGAGGATGAGCAGCGAGCGAGGTTGGGCACCGGGCGTGTGGCCCCTGCGAGTGCGAGCAGGTGCACCTGCACACGGAGCAGGCCGCCTCGGCCTTCCACTACCTCTCCGCCTCCATCAACCTCAAGCCAGACTTTGCCCACAGGTGCGCACGACGGACGCAAAACCCAGGCGGCACCTCTTGCTCAGCAGCGCGCTGGCCCGGTTGTCGCTGAACGCCTGTGCCTGCCGTTGCTGAGTGCCTGCGCCCCTCCCCCCCCCTCGCGCCTGCGCGCAGCTACATGTACCTAGCCATTGCGCTGTCGCGGCTCAACGACTTTGACAACGCCTGCGCCGCGTACGAAAAGGCCATGCAGGTCGCCGGCATCCCCGGCGAGCCGCTCTTCCACCTCAACTACGGTGCGTGCTCCACACTACGCCTGCGCCGTGCGCCAGCGGACGCGAGCAGCTTGCTTTCCACCGCCGTGGGTCAGCAAGCCACGCCGCCTGACGAGCGTACGGCTACTACAGCTGCTTTGTCCAGGGGCGAGCCCACCTGGTGCGTGTGCCTTGTTGCCTCCTCTTGCCGCTGCGGCTGCCGCAGCGGTCATGCTGTTCAAGCACGAGCGGCTGGACGACGCCAAGCTGCACCTGACGCAGTTCCAGGAGCTGTTTGAGGGGCAGGACGAGTCGGCCAAGAACACCGACCCAGAGATGCTGGAGCAGGCGGCGCACCTCAGGCAGGCGCTGGCCGGCGCCGAACTCTGAATCCGTCTGCCATGCTTCGTGCGGCCAGAACGCGACTTGCAAGTGAATGAGCAACGACGTTCTTCCCTCCGCCCAAGAGCAAAAGCTGCAGACGGTGCAAGAGCGGGACCACGAAAGCACGTGATGCGGGAGGGCCGGCGCGTGCGTCCTTCACGCGTCGTCGTCCTCGTCGTCGGCCACCTCGCTGAGCCACGCGCGCATCTCGGCGTCGTCCTCGGCCTGCTTCTTGGACCGCTTGCCCACCTCCTCGCCCGCCACGGCCGGCGGCGTCCGCCCGTCGCGCGTGCGTGCGCGCGCCGACGCGCCTGCGTCGCCCGCCACCGCCAGCACCAGCGACGCGCACACGCTTTGCTCGCTTCAGCGCTCTCCCCTCGCTACGTGACGCTGCGTGTGGCGTGCTAGCCCCTCTGCCCGCAACGGCGCGGCCACGGTGGACCCGTGCACCAGGCCGCACGGGTGAATTCGGCGAAGCACCCAACAAGAGCTCACCCTTCTTGATGAGCAGCTCGGCGACGTCAAAGGCCCCCGCTTTCCCGCTCTTGTTCTGCGCCACGAAATCTGCGAACAACCAGGACGATGCGGGGGGCGGGAGGTTGGAGTAGAGGAACAGCCTTACGCCGCGACGCAAGGGCTGTGCGTGCACTGAACGTGGCCAAGCCACCAGTGAGGGGCTCTGTGGCCCGTACTCACGAAGGGGCGTCCAGGCGTCCTTGCCAGTCGCCTTCACATTGGCGCCCGCCTCCACCAGGGCCTTGGCCGCGCCCCACGCCCCGCCCTGCGAGCGACCCCAACGGCACCGCAAGCAAAATGCTTGGAGCGCTGCCCTGGATGCGAGGCGAGAGAGCAGCTGCTGCCCCGCGGCCGTGATCCTGCCTCTGAGGGCCCACCCAGCAGCAACGCAACCCGCGGCAATGACGGCACTGCCAAGGCAAGAGCAAAGCGAGAGGCGCCGCGCGCATTGTGTGCACCTGCAGAGCCCTCATGAGGGGCGTGCAGCGCTCGGCGTCCAGCGCGTCCACCGCCGCGCCCTTGGACAGCAGCAGCGCCACCGCCGCGTCCTCGCCCCGCTCCGCCGCCTGCGCGGCGCACGCACACACGCCAGCGAGCGAGGCGTTAGCCACGACCCAGGCAGCTTGGGGGGGCTGGACTGGCCGCGAGCGCCGACGCGGGGCCATGATCTGCCTGCAAGCCATGGGGCCAGCTGCGACAAGAGGCACGCGTGGCGCCGCGCGCTGCTCCTCCTGCTGTTCTCGCAGGGGCAAGAGGAAGACGTGTCCTGTTCAGCGCCCTGTGCCCCATCCTCCTTGCCCCCCCCTCACCAGGTGCAGGTAGGTGGCGCCTCCCTGGCACTGCAGCGCCACGTCGGCGCCCTCGCCCAGCAGCAGCTCCAGCACGTCCACGTGCTTCTCCTCCAGCGCCAGCCACCCGGGCGTGTTGCCGTCCTCGTCCTCGGCGTCCTCGTCGCTCTTCCCAAGCAGCGCCTGCGCGTGCCGCCACAGGCCCACGCCCGGGCCTCACGGCTGACCGACCAGAATGCATTCCGCTCGCCAATGTGGGCTGTGTGGCAGCCAGGGCAGCTCTGCATTTGCGGTGGTGGGGTGGCGGCGCAAGAGGCACCTGCACGGTCTCGAGGTGGCCGCCGGCGCAGGCCAGGTGCAGGGGCGTGCGGCCCTGCGCGTCCTCGGCGTCCACGTCCGCCTCCCGGTCGTTCACCAGGTACCTGCGCAGTCCCGTGCAGCCACGACGACGGGAGGGCGCGGCGGCGGTCGGCCAGCGGCGGCTGCGTCGCATCCCTGGGCCTCCAGCCACCGCGCCAGTCACTCCACGCAGCTTCAGGAGCTCCTCTGGGTCCTGCATCTGTGGCTGCGTTGCGAGTGAGAGCTTGCGCCTGCACCCGGCGCGCCCGCCCCGCACGCACTTGACGACCTCTGTGTGGCCACTGGCGGCCGCAACGTGCAGGGCCGTCTGCTCATCCTCTCCCTGCTCTTCCACGTCCGCGCCGGAGGAGAGCGCCTCCTGCACGCCGGCCAAGTCGCCCTTCTTCGCAAGCTCGTGCAGCTTGCCCATCGTTCTGCGATCGATTGGTTGAGTGGAAGAGCGTGCGTGTGTGCGGCCGTGCTGTCGCCTCTTGAAGAGCCGAGGAGCATGCGCCTGCGCCCGCAGGTCGGAAGCCCGAAAAGGTGCCGGCTGTCCTGGCGGGCCAGACCCGCAGAAGCCAATCCACGATGTCCACAGCAGCAGCAAAGGCACTCCCTCCTGCGGAGGAGACGTGGGCCACGCCCACCTACGAGCTGAAGAGCGGCAAGCTGGGCGTGAGCGTCCAGGAGCTGTTCGAGTTCCTGCTGGAGCCCACGCACTCGGTGGACATGCACCCGCTGATCATCAGCGCAAAGTGAGTGCAGCGAGGCCCGCTGCGTGCCAGCCCCCGGCTCAATTGGCACCCAGGGGGGGCCAGGGGGCCGCGCGCCAGCTCGCCGCGCGCGCCGCGACAAACTGCAGGTGCATCCAGGCCCCCTTGGCAGTGGAGGGCGACCCGGACCTGCTAACCACCGTGAACGAGTACACCGACAAGATGGCGGGCGGGCTCTGGCACATGACGTACAAGGGGCAGGCGAGTGCCGGGCAGGCGGACGTGCCCCTCACGTCGTTGCGGCGCCGCATGGGCTCTTGAAGCTGTCGGATGCTTCAAGCATCCGGGACGGGGTTGGACGGGGCTGACTGGCGCCGCGCTTGGTGGACCGTGTGGTGGACGGCGCAAGCACAACCGAGTGGCCGCATGCGCATCGCCCGCTGCGCAGTTCTGGTACAAGGCATCTGACCACCAGGTCATCCGCTTGCGCGTGCAGCCAGGCCTGGGCATTAGGATCGAGACGGAGTGGAGGCTCACGCCGGCGCCCACGGTGCGGATGAACCATGCGTGCGTATTACGCCACAGGGTTGGAGAGCGCAGGAGACGCCCGGGCTGCAGAGAGGGAGCAACGCTGGACGCATGAGTGCACTTGATGCCTGCTGTCATGCGCAGGAGGACGGCGCGCCGCCGGCGTCGTTCCTCACTCAGCGCACCACGGTGCACGGCCCGCCGCTCGTCCGCGGATACGTCGCGTCGACCGCCAGGTGCCTGCGCCAGGGCCCTCGCCGGGCGCTGCAAGGATGAGGCTGCAGCTGTCTAGGTGCTGTCCCAAGCGCACCATGTAGTGTTGCCGCCTGCTTGTTGCAGGGCGGCGCACGAGCACACGCTGGCAAAGATGGAGGACCGCATGCCCTACCCGCCGCCCGCCCACGTCACCAACGCTGCGCCGGCTTGAGACGAAGGCGGGCCTCGGTCTTTCAGCCCCGGCCTGACCTCCTGCTGCCCGCTCACTGCCGTCTGCTCGTGGTCCCGCATGTACAAAAGTTGCAGCGCTGAGAGGCTCCACACACGCACGGCGCATACAAGCTGTCTGTGGTGCACAGCTGTGGGCCAGGCAAGCTCCTCAGGACAAGCCCCACAGAGGACGCACACAAGCAGGGCAAGCGGTCGCAAGGGTCCGCCGCCCCAGTCTGTCCGGACCAAAGCTGCAGTTGAACTCAGGCGTCCTTCTGCTTACACGCTGGCGGCAGCCTTGGCCTCGTACTCTTTGAGGAGCGCGATGAGCTCGGGCTTGCTCGCCAGCTGCATCGGCGTCTTGCCGTCCAGGCCCTTGACGCGCACGTCGGCGCCCGCCTTGAGGATCTCGCCCACCTGCACGCCCAGAGACGCGCGCGTGGTGCACACACGCACCGCTCGCTCAAGTCCTGGACTGGATCCCCCTGCTTGGTGGCGAAGCGTGCGGCCAAAAGCTCGCCCCCCGGCCGCACGCAGCGCGGATCCGAGCGCCGGCGCGCGCGTCTCAAAAGGCCCACGGTCCTCTGCAAAATGTCGCTGCTTGCCTTGGGCGTGTCGTTCTCGCTGCAGGCCAGCAGCAGGATCACGTCGATGGGGTGGTTCGCCTTGAGCATCGCCTCCATCCGGTCGTAGGTGCCCTCCGTGGCCAGGAAGCCCATGTAGTTAAAGTACTGCTCCACGTCGTCGTAGTTGTAGTCCTCGCGCCCCTGGCTGCCGACGATGCCGGCGTCCTCGGCCCCGAACCCGTTCTTGCCGAAGCGGAAGAACCTCGCCTGCACCTGGCGGCTGCTGCCGGACGCCCGAGACGTCACAAGCATCACCTGCTCGCAGTGCTGCTGCGGCTGCGCAGTGGGCGCCAGGCGGCAAGCGGGGCGGGGCGCCACCACCGCCGCGGCGGAAGAGCCGCTGGCCCGGCTCACGGCCGCGCTGCTGCTGCGGGAGGCGACGAGCATTCTGGCAAGAGGTGGATTGGCTGCCGAACGGGCGGATCCGTGCTTGTGTTCCGCGACTTTGCGCATGCGCGGTAGACCGCCAAACTCCGACACACCGGAGGAGCACGGAAGCGAGCGCCAGCGAGGGGGCGCGCCTGCAGGCCCTCATCACGATGGTGCAGCTGCTCTCCTAGCTACCAGGTGGAGCCTAGCCATTGGCTGGCGGCAGCCAGCGATGTGGAGTGCGCACCCCCGCGCTCCTGCTTCTCTCGTGCGTCCTAGCTGACAGCACTGCGCTTGCTTCACGAGGTGCACCAGAAGGTCGCTGACGGCAGCATGTCCTCCCGTGGCGCCCTGCTGCCACGCCCAGGGTTGGTTGCCCAAGCGGCCGCCAGCAGCACCCGTGCTTGAAGTGGCACAAGTGGGAGCTGCAGAGCCCTCTTTAGCTATTCTGCCCTTGTTCTTCCAGCGTGCGTCGCCATGGCACGAGGGCGCAGCGCCTCCGAAGCTGCGCCCTGCGTCCGCCGTCAGAGCTGTTATAAGGAGGGGCAGCAATGAAGGTCCCAGCACACCTCACCACAGGCAGCAGCACAGCAGCGCGCAGACCGGCCAGCCAGCAGCGGCGTTAGCCACGTGTGTCCGTATGGCGCCAGGCGGCCAAAAGGGCAATGCTGGCGGGCAGGGCAAGAGCAGCCGGCTGCAGAAGCTGCTGGTGCTGCTGGAAGGCAAGGCGCAGCCTGCCTGTTGGCCGGGGCCGCAGCTGGTCTGGGCGGGAAGAGCGGCCTCCCCTCCCCTCTGCAGCCCGCGCCCAGCGAGCAGCAGGATGCGGGAGGGTGCCTACAACTTGCAGAAGGTGGACACCACCAGCGCTTAACGACAACGCCATCGATGGCTGCACTGTGGCGGCGTGCGCAGGTGGCTCCACGCTGGACACGCGCAAGGCCGCGGCCCGGCAAATCGTGGACATCATCAAGGCCCACCCTCAGCAGCTGCCCTCGGTGGTGCGCAAGGTGCGTGTCTGCACTGTTGGCGCGCTCTGGCTCTGCGCAACAGGTCCTGGGGCTTCTCTGCGCGTGGACCGCGATCTCCAGGTGTTCGCGCCCGGGCTCGCCACGGCGCTGCGCGCAGATACACGCGTGCCTGTACCACAAGCAGTGGGACACGCGCGTGGCGGCCAGTGACGCGTTTGGCATGCTCGCGGAGGCGTTCCCCCACCCCTCGGCCAGCGACCTGTGGAGGCTCGCCGTGCCCAGCAGCAGCAGCGCGCACCTGCCTGAGCAGGCAGCGCCGGGACCGGCGCTGCAGCACTTCAACATCAAGACGCTGCTGGAACGGGGCACGGCGCTGCTGGCGTCCGGCGGACAGGTGCGCCCGGGGGCACGCAGACGGACCGCGCAGATCGCGTCCCTGAGGAATGGTGATGGTCACGCTGTTGCTGGCGTCCTCTGCACCACCCCATCACGGCGGCGGCGTGCGCAGGAGTTTGAGATTGCGTACGAGCCGGGCCTCTCCGCCAAGCAGCGCCTGGAGCGACAGCGCCAGATGCTCAAGCAGAAACTAGGTAGGCGGGACGCCGCCGCCACCTTGGTGGAGAGGAGCCCCCCCTTGCAGGCCACCGGGTCAGGGGACGCCGACCTCCACCTCAGGCACTCAGGAGGGTCCCGCCCGCACTGACGCCGGGCGCCTGACGTTGGCGTCGGCGCAGGGCTGGACCGGGGCCTGGAGTCGCTCATGGACACGGACGACCTCATCAACGAGGACGACCTCACCGCCGCCACCGACACGACCGCCGCCAACAACCTCCAGGACGCCGCCGCGGCGCCGCGCGCTGGCAGCCTGGCCGCGCCGCCCGCCGCCCTGCACCCCGCCGGCAGCAAGCAGGTGCCCTTTTCTGCGGCAGCAGCAACGCAGCGCGAGGGCGGGCAGGGCGGCCGCCTGCGCATGTTGACCGCGCTTGGCAACATTCACGCGTGCGTGCGTGAATGCGCAGGCGCCCACCGAGCTTCTGATGGGCATGGAGGGCCTCTCGGCGCGCGAGCGCAACCGCCTCAAGCGCAAGGCCAAGGCGCTCGGCCGCAACGACAGCGTGCGCAGCGGCGGCGGCGGCGGCGGCGCGCAGCGCGGCGGCGGCACCGCCGCCGCGCTCAGCGGCGGCTCGTTCACCGGCGGCGCGCTGCGGGGTGGCACGCCGGCGGCGGGCGACGACGACGCGCCTTCGCTTCCGCAGCAGCTGGAGGAGGAGTGGGGCGAGACCCTGTCTGGCGCCTGGGCGCTGCAGTACGCCGCCGACCAGATGATTGTCGACCTGCTTGACACGGCGTGGGAGGTGCGGCACGGCGCCGCCATGGGCCTGCGCGAGCTGCTGCGGCTGGGCGCCGGCGCCATGGGCGTGCAGGCGCCCGTGGCCGACGAGACGTCGGGCTGGATCATGCCCGGCGGAGCAGGTGCGCGCGCGCCGCCTGCCGTTCCGTGGAGGGCGCCGGCGGGCGTGCAGCGGGCAGGGCAGACGCTCGCTTCCAAGCGCAGCCTGGGCATCTCATTCAAGCACCGCAGCGGGGCCGTGTGGCGCGTGCGTGCGCGTGCGGTTGCGTGCGCGCGCGCAGGGCAGCGGCGGCTACTGCCAGTCGAGCCCGACCAGGCGCGCGCGGCGCTGGCGGCCAACAAGGTGCGGCTGGAGGAGTCGGCGCTGCTGCTGCTGGCCGTGCTGGCGCTCGACCACTTTGCCGACTACGGCTCGGACCAGGTGCGGCGCCGCTGGCATGCGGGGCTAGGGTTTTGGGTTAGGGTTTGGGGGGCGGGCCGCCGCTCCGACCGGATGGCTCGGACCAGGTGTGATGCGATGCACGCTGCGGTCAGCTGAGGCTGAGGGCCGGAGCTCATCTGCGCTCTGGTGGGATGGCCAGCAGAGGGAGGCACAAGGTGGCGTGGAGGACCGTTGCGTGTCGACCGGTGGTGCGTAGGTGACGGCGCCGGTGCGCGAGACGGCGGCGCAGGCGCTGGCCTTCGCCGTGCACCCGCTGGCGCCGCAGACGGTGCAGCACGTGGTGACGGTGCTGGAGCAGCTGCAGCGGCAGCCAGAGTGGGCCATCCGGTGCGTTTGGCTGCGCGGGGATGCGCAAGCTGCCGCAAGCGCACGGAGGCGCCGCCAGAGCCCTGTGGCTGTGCCTTTGCCACTTCAGCTGCGTTTGCGCTGTCACCTTCCTGGCCTTCCTGGCCTTGCTCCTAATGATTGATAGGTACGGCGGGTACCTGGGCGTCAAGTACCTCTTGGCGGCCCACGCCGAGCTGTCGGCGGCACTGCTCACGCGGCAGCTGCCCCTGCTCACGGCGGGCCTCGAGGTACGCCCTGGGGCTCAACCAAGGCCTCAACCCTAGCCATTCGCCTGCGGCCGAACGGCATGCGCACACACCGCCTCCTTGACGCTTGTCACTTGAAGGAAGTAGCGACAAGGCGTGAGTGAGTGATTCTGTTGCCTGTGCTGTGGCTCAGGACGTGGACGACGACGTGGTGGCGGCGAGCGCGGCGGCGCTGGTGCCGCTGGTGCCCACGCTGCGCGCGCTGGGCCCGGCGCCGTGCGAGCGCATCGCGGCGCTGCTGTGGCAGCAGCTGGAGGAAATGGGCGCGCTGAGCCCGTCCAGCGCCAGCTGCATGGAGCTGCTGGCCGCCCTGTACCAGGAGGGGGGCACACTGAGGTGAGCCAGGGTGTGTGGCTGGGTGAGAGGGGAACAAGGACGAGGGGGGCACGCCCAGGTTTGGGCAAGTGTGCGGTTTGATTTGCGGCTGGTGCCGTGCACACGGACAGCGCAGGAGCAACGCCGCACTCGCTGCTTTTGCATTCGCTTCCGAACGGGCTGGCAAGGCGCAAGCGATTGGCACTTGATGGTGCGTACGCCATCTGGATCACCTGCCGTCCCTGTGCAGGTCCACCCAGGAGCTGGGCACGCTGGTGCACCGCCTGTGGCCCTACCTGCACCATACGCTCACCGGCGTGCGCCTCTCCACCGCCACCTGCCTCCTGCGCCTCGCCACGGCCGCCGCGGCCGCCGCCGCCGCCTCCCAGCAGCCCAGCTGGCTCTCGGCGCACCTCCCCGTCACGCTCACGCACGTCTTCCAGCGGCTGCTGGTCGAGCAGGACGCCCGCGTGCAGGCGGCCCTGCTGGCCGCCTGGGCGGGCCTGCTGGCGGCGGCGCCGCCGGCGCGGCTGCTGGCGGCGGCCGCCGCGCCGGCGCCCGCCTGCTCCGCCCAGCCCTCGGCGGCGGCCGCCTCGCACGCGGCGGCGACGGCCAGCGGGAGCCACTCCAGCAACGGCGGCGCGGCAGGTGCGGCGGCGGCGCCGCCACTGCCGCCGCCGCCGCAGCAGCAGCAGCAGCATCCGCCGGTGCCGCTGCTGCAGGCGCTGCTGCGGCTGGCGGCGACGCCGCGGGGGCAGGGCTTTCCGGCAGGCCTGCTGCTGACGGCGGGGCTGGCGAGCGCGGGGGCCAAGGGCGACGCGGGCGCGGGCGGCGCGGCGCAGGCGGCGGCGCAGGCGCGTTCTTTTTCTGTGTTGGCGTGTGTCGCTCTCCTCCTCCCCCAGCCACTTGCTTGCTGGTGTGCAGCGACTGACAGGGAGTCGTGCGCGCGTGGCGAATGCGTGGCTCCGCAGGCGCCGGCGACCAAGCGCGCGCGGCGCGCCGCCACGCCGGCCTCCTCCTCCACGCCCTCGCAGCCGCCGGCCGGCCGCGGCGCGTCCGGCGGCGGCGGCGGCGGCAGTGGGGCGGACGCGGGCGAGGTGGGCGGCGCCCGGGCGCTGACGGGCTTTGTGGTGGGAAACCAGGGCGACGGCAGCGCCGTGCGGCTGCGGGTGGTGGCGGCGCGGGCGCTGGCGGCGCTGCTCCACCGCGTGTGCGCCGGCACCGCAGAGGTGAGAGCGACCAGCCGCGCCGCCACACTGTGTGCCTCGTTCCACTCTTTGCAGCGTCCAGCGTCATCTCTTTCCTCACTCGGTGCGCGGGATGGCGCTGACAACACGTGTGAGAAAACGTGTGCACGCAGGCGGCGCAAGCGCCGGCGGACAGCTCCACCCCGCTCCCGCCGCCTCCCGTCGCCACGGACCTCGTCCTCTCGGCGCTCCAGAGCGACTTTGCCACCACCAAGCAGACGGCGGCGCTGGTGCTCTGGTTCTGGCTGCAGCCGCCGGGCGCCGACGCGCCGCCGCGGGCGCCCGTGGCCACGCCCGAGGGCGTGCCGGCGGTGCTGACCACGCTGCTGTGTGCGCCGCTGGCGTGCCAGCCGCTGCTGCCGGCGTCGCCGGCGCAGTACGGGGAGGCCAAGGGCTACATGGAGCAGCTACGCAGGTGAAGGATTGGTCCTTTCGCTTTCCTTGATTCGGCGAGCCAGAAGCACTCAGCAGCAGTGTATCTCAGAGCCTGTGGCGTGCCGAGATGATGGGTGCTGATGATCATGGTGCTTAGGGGCGTGTGTGTGCGAGCGCGCAGAGCGCCGGGTGCCGGCGCTGGTGACGGCACGCGCGGCTCACCTCGCCTTCTCGTTGCTGGCGTTTACGCTGCGCGTGTGCAGGGAGGCGTTGCTGGCGTTTACGTTGCGCGTGTGCAGGGAGGTGCTGGCGCTGGTGGGGCGCGCACAAACACCGTCTCACCTCTTTGCTGCCGCTGGCGCCTTTCCTGCGCGCAGGGAGGTGCTGGCGCTGGTGACGGCCTACATGCAGAACGGCTGGCTGATCCACACGCCCGAGCGCAAGCCGGTGGAGCAGCTCACCACGGACGAGGTGCAGGTCATGCTGTCCACGGTGCCGCAAGTGGCCGAGGGATCGCCGGTGCGCCTCTGGAGGGTGGCCGCTTCGGGGGCAGGGACGCAGGGGCCGGACCACCCTGTCCATGGGGGCGCAAGCAACCTAGGGGTCCCGCTGCACCTGGGATGCGCCAGAGAGTCCCGCCGACCTGCAACCTCGCTCGCCTGCCCCTGCTCCCGACGCACGTTGCGCCGGCCGCCGCCAGCCGAGGCCACTCCACGCTCATCGCCGCCCGCCGCCCACGCCTGCCCCCCCGCCCCGCCGCGCGTCGCGCAGGTGCTGGCGGCGCTGGCGCGCACGTCGTCCCTGGCCACCAGCCTGGCCACCTTTGAGCAGTACCTGCACCTGAGCAGCTGGGCGCTCGAGGCGTGCGCGCTGGTCCGCACGCGCGCGCTGCCGCCCAAGCTAAACCTGGTGCTGCAGCCGCTCATGGTGGCGCTGCGCAAGGAGCACGAGACGCAGCTGCAGGTGCCCTCGCCTAGGGCTTGCATGCGGCCCCTGACCGATTGCACAGCCGGCTACGCGCAGGAGGCTTCTTGTCTCAGCGTTGTGCGCGGCTGGTGGTGGTGAGCGTTGTCTTGTCCTTGTCACCCGCTACCGGGGGATGAATCGTCGTGCGCAGGCACTGTACGGTGAGGCGGTGGCGGAGCTGCTGCGCCTGACGGCCGAGCGCACGCCGTCTCCCAACGACAAGCTGGTGCGCAACCTGGCCTCCATGGCGTGCGGCGACGCCGCCGAGGTGCCCAGCTGCGCGGCGGCGGCGGCGGCGGACGCGGCGGCGGCGGCGGCGCTCGCCGTGGCCTCGGGTGCGTGCGCGCCGGGCTGGCGCGGCCCTTCCCTTCGAGTCGTGCGCACGGCTCGCTCTTCACAGGGCCCCGTGCCAGAGCCGCGAGGCTCTTTGATGCCGCAAGGCTCTGTGTCGATGAGTTTCGTGTGGCGTTTGCTTGTCTGTTGCGCAGAGGAGGGCTCGCTGGACCCTCAGCAGCACCTGCTGCAGCTGGAGCGCCTCCAGTCGCACGCTGCCGCGAGCACCAGCCAGCCCGCTGGCGCCGCGTCGTCCTCCGCCGCCGCCACAGCCGCCGCCGGCGAATCGTCCGCCTCCGCCGCCGACGCCGGCGGCGCGACGGCCGCCGAGCGCGACGCGGCGGCGGCGGCGGCGACGGCGGCCGTGGCGGCGGCGGCGGGCGCGCCGGCGGCCGTGTCGGCAGAGGCGGCGGCGGCGCGCGTGGCGCGCCTGGGCGCGGAAGCCGCCCTCTCCGCCTGCTGCCAGGTGCGCACCTAGCAGCGCCTCCGCACGCAGCTTTAAGGGACCCTCTGGCTGAGTTTGGTTCCTTCCGCTGCGTGGAATTCCTGCAGGTGTTTGGCGAGGCGCTGGTCACGCGCCTGCCCGCCCTGTGGCAGCTCATCCAGCAGCCGCTCATCGCCTACTCGAGCCTCGTGGCGGCCGCGCCCGCCGACCCGCCGCCGCCGCCGCCACCGCCCGAGCAGCTCCAGCCCGTGGTGCACGCGCTGCAGCTGCTCCGCGTGGTGGGCCCCCACGCGCACGCCTCGCTGCGCGCGCCCGCGCTGTGCGCGCTGCTGCCGCACGTGGCGGCCGCCACCGGCTGCGGCAACGGCGCCGTCCGCCAGGCCGCCGCCGCCTGCCTCGCCGCGCTCGTCACGCCGCCGCCGCCCTCGCCGCTCGCCGCCGACGCCGCCCCGCCCGAGCCGTCGCCGCCCGCCGATTCAAGCGCGAGGTCGCTGATGGAGGAGCTGGTGCCGACGATGCTGCGGCTGCTGGTGCCTAGGCTGGCGTCGCCGGCGGCGCTGGCACGGCTGGGCGCGGCCGAGGCGGTGGCGGCGCTGGTGGCGGCGTGCGGCGCGCGGCTGGCGCGCTTTGTGGTGCTGCTGGTGGTGCCGCTGCTGAGGTGCATGAGCGACGCCGACGCCGGCGTCAGGGCCGTCGCCAGCCGGTGCGCGGGGAATTGGGTCGTGTGTGGCGGTGTTGGTGATGGGTGAGTGTGTGGTGGGGCGTGAGGACCATCGTCAGTCGGTGAACGAGGGTGGAGTCTGTGTGGCGGTAGTGATGGGTGGGTGGCGATGGCGTGAGGGCCATCGCCAGCCGGTGCAGGGACGGGCAGCACGAGGCGGTGGGCTGGGCACACGCCCACACGCCCCGACACCCAGCCGCAGGCAAGCTAAGCTTCGCTCGTGCTGCGCCGCGCGCTTGCGGCAGGTGCTTTGGCTCGCTGGTGGCGCTGGTGCCGCTGGCCCAGGGCTTGCCCATGCCCGAGGGCTTGGACGGCGAGCAGATGCAGGCGGCGGCCAAGGACTCGGCGTTCCTCGTG
>VFQP010001446.1_pt1 | contig 31873 bp, 36 predicted proteins | sample 3512351 | NCBI WGS metagenome assembly VFQP01 (sample SAMN10412372, study PRJNA504923) | tailings metagenome | isolation source: Relicate 1 Philex TSF1 revegetated site | place: Philippines: Tuba, Benguet | collected 2017-08-29
GGTCGGCACGGCAGTGGGCGACATCTTTTCGATCAGATCCTGGTCGGCGGCGGCGATCATCACCGGATCGTCCATCACCACCACAGACATTTTCGGCGCCGCCTTGTCGGCCTGCATCTTCTGCAGATTGGTCAGCGAGTTGGTGCCTTCGTAGAGGATCTTGGCACCGATCTTCTTCTCCATCAGCGGGAAGATATCGGCGTTGAAATACTTCGCCGCACCGGCCGGACCGCCGATGACGATCTCCTTGGCTTGAGCGCGGACGATGGCCGGGGCGCCGAAAGCCGCGAGCGCCGAAGCGGCGAGGCCGCCCTTGAGAACTGCCCGGCGCGTCGGCGCCATAGAGTGAGAAGTCCGCTTGATCGCCATCCCCGCTACCTTTCCCCGTTGCTGCGCGGTGCCGTATCGGCCAACCGCCTCGGCGAAAACAACGCAAGCCTTGTGCCAAGTGTGCACATTTTATATAAGCGGTTGTCAGGTATAGGTTTTCACTTTCCGGCGTGATGCCGGTCCAGATTGGCGTCCATAAGAATGTGCACAAAAATATCAAGATTGTGCACATTTGTTGGGCGGCATCTGGGATGACTGAAGACAGGGCAGGGACCGTGAGCACGCGGCCGCGCATGAAGAATCCGCTGAAGGGCGATGCCAGCCTGGATGAGTCGATCTATGCCAGGATCGCCGAGGCCATTCTGCATGGCCGATTGAAAGCCGGCACCAAGCTGCCGGAGCAGCGATTGGCTGCCCTGTTCGGTGTATCGCGCGAACGCATCCGCAAGACGCTGCATCGCCTGGCGGCTGAGCGCCGGCTGGAAATCATCCCGAACCGCGGCTGCTTTGTGCCGAGGCCGACCGTGGAGGATGTGCGCACCGTCTACGAAGCGCATCGCGTGTTCGAGGCCGGCATTATCGAGCAGTTGTTGCGCGTGCTGGATGAACGCATCCTGGCTGCGCTGGATGCGCACCTCGCTGCCGAGCGTGCGGCGGCAGAGCGCGGCGACCGTGCCGCCTCGGTGCGGCTTTCCGGTGCCTTCCATCTGCTGCTTGTCGACCAGCTTGGCAATGCCGAGCTATCGCGTTTCCTGCGCGAGTTGCTCAGCCGCTCGTCGCTGATGGTGTCGGTCTACGAGCCGGCGCAATCCTCGCTTTGCGCTGTGGACGAACACGGCGCGATCGTCGCAGCCTTGCGCGCCCGCGACCTGGAAGCAGCGTTGCGGCTCTCGCGCGAGCATTTCAGCCATATTGAAAGCCGGCTGAATCTCGAACGCGGCGCACCCGACGAGCCAGACCTCGCGGGGATCTTTGCAGAAGAGTGATAAGGTCAGCTTCAGGCTATGAATATAGACCTGCTGGCGGTGGCGTCGCCGAAGCTGTTGCAGCAAGCTGTGCGTTCATCATGCTGCATCTAAAAAAGCCGTAAAATCACGCCCTTGCAATTGTACTTGTTGGGCGACTGCAATCAATTGCAAGCCCCGTATGTGGCATTTCGGCAACGTCGCCGAAATTTGCCCCGCAGAGTCTCATGCAAGATGCTTACACGATTGTACGTACACAGTGTTGTGTCGAAAATTACCACGCGCTTGGATTCGCATTTCGTATCCGAGGCTAGTTTTCAGAAACATTGGGGGATGCAGTGAAGAAGATTTTTACAGTAAGTGCTGTGCTGCTTTGCGGGTTGGTTCTCAATGGGTGCGTCTATCCGGATCCGACCTATAACATGTATGCCCCCGGCGGAGCGCTGGCGGACAAATCGGAAGGCCCTGCGCTTCTGGCTTCGGCTGACGACAATTTGCTCAAGACGATGTTTCCCGTTGGTACCGGCCGCGACCGCGTGATGCAGTCGCTGGGCGTGCCGATGTCGGCGTCGAGCAATTCTGACGGCACGACCGTTCAGGTCTTTTCCCATACCTTCACCAGCTATCAGCGCAAGTTCGTTGAGATGAACATGCTGACGGTGACCTATGATCCGGAAAGCAAGGTGAAGTCGACCTCGCTGACGAAAACCCGCAGTACCTGGTAATTCCAGCGCTTCAGCATGCTGGTTGCGAATCATGCCCGGGTCATCCCCGGGCATGATGCTTTTACGCACTTAGTTGGAAGGAGTTTTTTTAAATCGCTGGCTTGCTTTGAATGTTTTTTGTGAGTGAATTTTTTTATCTATTTTGCTTACGTCAGCTAACTTTGAGAAAAGATTTTGTAATTCTTGCATTTCTACTGCAGTTAAGAGATCGCACGATAACGCATCGCAAATTTGTCCAACGCTAGAAGCAACCTGGCGGCATTGAACGACGCGAACATTTTTGCTGCTGACGGTAATATCTTTCAACTCGCATTCGTCTGAGAAAACAATGATCGACCATACCGGAATGCTTTTCTCGATATGGTGTTTGAGGTGCTTTATATGATTAGAATTTTGCAATATCGGATTATAAAATTGTTGTTTGTGACCTTTTCCGTTCCAGTTTTTTGGAAAGGTCTGCGTCCAATTTTGATGGCGCTCGTTTCCAAAAATCCAGCCGCTGTAATTCTTGCTTTCGAATACGAACAATCCCTTCGGGTGAATTAAAACAAGATCAATTTCAGCCGTCCCTCCATTTGCCTTGGGAACGTAAATGTTGGACAAAAACTTTGCTCCAATTTTCTCATAGTGTGCCAGATGCTTACGAATTAACTGTTCGCCTTCCTTGCCTTTATCGAAAGAAGTTCTGGTTTTATTAGAGGAATAAGTTGAAAAAACAGCAATCAGTCCGATAACAACAACAAGTGCCATTAATAATAAAATCTCTATTTTCATCGGGTTTTCGCGTTGGCCCAGTATTTGAATCGCGATTTATTTGCAAAATGGGAACAATACATTGAGGCGGTACGAGAGGTAGTTGGCGGATGGGGTGAGATTCGAACTCACGGTACCCTTGCGAGTACGGCGGTTTTCAAGACCGCTGCCTTAAACCACTCGGCCACCCATCCGGCCCGGCAGGCAATAGCCCCGACAGTTGAGCCGGTCAACCTTTTCAACCATTTCGCGGCATTCAGACGCTGCCAAAGGTAGCAAAAGCGGCCGTGTTACTCTTCCGCAGCGACGGTCCGGGTGCTAATGTCGGGCCTGAGGCGGGGGTACGTTTTGGTCAAACCGATTTACAATAGGCGTCTTCTGGTACTGGCGGTCGGTGCCCTACTGCTGGTCGGTTTCGTGGCCACCAGCGTGGCGAGCTACTGGGTTTCGCGCCAGAGCCTGCGCAATGCCATTACCGAAACCGAGCTGCCGCTTACCTCGGACAATATCTATTCCGAAATCCAGAACGATCTGGTCCGGCCGATCCTGATTTCCTCGCTGATGGCGAGCGATACCTTTGTGCGCAACTGGGTTCTGGAAGGCGAGCGCGACCCCAAGCTGGTGTCGCAGTATCTCAACGAAATCAAGACGCGCTACAACGCCTTTACCAGCTTCTTCGTCTCTAACCGCACCTACACCTATTATCATGCCGATGGTGTGCTGAAGAAAGTGCACCCGGACGAGCCGCGCGATGTCTGGTATTTCCGCGTCCGCGACATGCAGGCGGATTACGAGATCAATGTCGATCCAGACATGGCGAATTCCGACGCCCTGACGATCTTCATCAACTATCGCGTCCGCGATTACGATGGCAATTTCATCGGCGCCACTGGTGTCGGCCTCACCGTCAATGCGGTGCGCAAGAAGCTCGATGACTACCAGCAGCGCTTCAACCGCACGGTCTATTTCGTCGACCTCAACGGCAAGGTGGCTATGGTCGGGCAGGGCGGCCAGGTGCCGGAGACTGACATCTCGATGCGCGGCGATATCGCCAGCGTGCTGCCACATCTTTCGAAGAACGAGACCAAGTCATTCCAGTACACCTACAAGGACGAGGCCAGGCTGCTGAATGTGCGCTATATCGACGAACTGCACTGGTACCTGTTCGTTGAGAAGTCGGACGAAGCCGCGCTGGCCGGCATCACCCGCACCCTCTACTGGAACCTGCTGATCAGTATCGGCATCACCCTGCTGGTGCTGTATGGTTCGCGCCAAGTGATCAATCGCTTCCAGGGCCGGCTGGAAGAGATGGCCACCACCGATCAGCTCACCGGCCTGGCGACGCGTCACGCCTATGAATTGCTGATGCAGCAGGCGATGCGCGATGCCCAGCGCCATGACCTGCCGCTCTGCGTCATCATGGTCGACGTCGACCGTTTCAAGCTGATCAATGATGGCTTCGGCCATGTCGCGGGAGACCGCGTGCTGCGTGGTGTGGCTGATGCGATGCGCGCCGCCTTGCGTTCTTCCGATCTCGTCTGCCGCTGGGGCGGCGATGAATTCCTGGTGGTGCTGCGGAACTGCGATATCGTGAACGGCGAGCGCATTGCCGAGAGCATCCGCGAGGTGATCGAAAGCGCCGAATTCCATGTCGGCGGCCGCGTTGTCACCGCCAGCGTCAGCCTTGGCGTTGCCTCGCTGGCGCCGGACGAATTGCTCGATCACCTGCTGACCCGGGCCGACGACGCGCTCTATCAGGCCAAGGAAGAAGGGCGCAACTGCGTCCGCATCGCCGAGACGCCTGTCGAGGCTTGACCATCGCCTTCAGCTTTAATGCGGGCCAGCCTTAATGTGGACCGGGCAGGATCACCACTGTCGGCTTCGGCGGCAGGGTGGGGCGGCCGACCTGGATGAAATTCCTGTCGCTGAGCGTCACCGCATGGGTATCGCGGAGCTGGGACAGAAAGCGCTCCAGGGTGTGATCGCCGAAATAGTGCATCGGGATCACCAGCGGTGCCTTCAACTGCCGGATAACTTCCACCATTTCGGTCTGGTTCAGCGTATAGCCGCCATCCACCGGCACCAGCACCACGTCGATGCGGCCCATATCGGCGAGATGGCCGGGCTCGAGGCGGTGATGCAGGTGGCCGAGATGGGCAATGCAGATATCCGCCGCATCGAAGATGAAGATCGAGTTGCCATCGTATTCGGTGCCGCCGCCCCAGTTGCGGATATTGGTCGGAACGTTGCGCACCCGTAGATCCTTGTAGGCGAGATTATGCCGCGCCGGCTTGCCGTCATAAGGCCAGCCGCGCAATAGATGCTTGATGCCCGGATCGGGATTGTTGGTGAAATGCGTCGTGTGCGCGTGGTTCATCGTCGCGATGTCCGGCGTCACATCAGGCCGCAGATAGTCGTTGTAGTCGGTGGCGGCGGTGGCGCCGCCCGGCGTCTCGATCAGGAACGTGGCGTGGCCGACGAAGGTGATCCGCACCTGGCCCTGGGGCGGCGCGGGGCGCAGGCCCTGGCTGCGTTCCTGGGCGAGTTGGAAGGGGGGGGCGCCAGCGGGTGTCAGGCTGGGGCGGAAGCTGGCGGGTTGCAGGAAGTTAGGCGAGGCATTCGCCACGGCGCCAAGGCAGGCTGCCCATGCCGCCCCCGATAGACCGCTGCCGAGCAAGACCAGGAAGGCGACAAGCAGGGCGGCGGCAGGGGGCATCTCAGGACCTCAGGTCTTGGGGGGCGTGATCCACGGATTGCGGCCAAGCTTGCGTTGGCCTGTCTGATCTTCGTCGCGACGGCCTGGATTATCCAGCGTTTTCCTGCGCCGCCGGTCGGGTCCGGTATACTCCTTGGTCTTCACAAATGCGCGAGGCCGGTTCAGCACCTGGTCCAGGCAGCGCAGCAGCGCCTCCGGCATCACCGGTTTCACCAGCACATCGTTGCAGCCGGCGCTCACGGCCTCGCTCACCAGTGTCCCCTCGGCATGGGCGGTCACCAGCACGAAAGGCACCATCGGGTTGGTGAGGCCTTCATGGCGGCGGATCATCTTCAGCAGGGTGAGGCCGGTCACGAGGCCAAGCTGCTGGTCGCAAAGCAGCAGATCGTAGGCGGTTTCCTTCAGGTCGGCGATCGCCGCTTCGGCATCACGAACCCGCGACACGCGGCTGTAGCCGAGCGCGTTGAGCATCGCCGTAATAGTGACGGCGGTGCCATCGTGATCTTCCACCAATAAGATACGTAGCGGCACGGTTAGTCTCGCAACTCCGGGGTCTCGTCGTTATGCGATGCTAGCGGCAGATCGGAATTTCCGTCACCAGCAGGCTTTGCTGCAGCTTGGCGTAATATTTGAAACCGGGCCAGCCATCAGTCTTGATCCGCTCTACCACATCATAGGCGGCTTTGCACACGCCGGCATCGACTTCCGGGGCGGCGCGCGTAGCAATGGAGGCATCGTTATCCCACTGCTCTTGTTGCGTGCGTTTGGGGTAAAGACGCTTGATCGCGGTGCTGCGCAGGGTCACCGCACCGCGCAATTGTTCGCCGTTTTCCTGGTCAAATTTATACCAGTTATCCAGGGCTGCCTGACCATTGGGGTCGATGCGGGCACAGCGCCGCAGGGTCTCGCGCAACGCCAGGCCAGCCCGCACCTCGGCCTCGGCCTCGGCTTCCTTGTCGTTGAAGCAATAGCGATTGCGCACGGCCCCCTGCTGGCCACCCGGCTGGCCTTGTGCCAGGGCATCTCCGGCCTGGATCAGGGCAAGCAGGGCCAGCAACCCCAGCAGCCCTGGCCGACAAATAAAGCGGCTGACCATGCCTTAGCCGGCAGCGCCTTCCAGCTTGCGCAGGATGCGGCAATCCTTGCCGGCGGCGATCACCGCGCGGCAGAAATCCGCCGTGGCGCCGGCATCGGTGAAATCGCCGGCCAGCACGCGCACGAAGCGGCCATGCTCGGGCACCTCGATCAGCTTCATATGCATGGCGGCGCCGGCATGGCGCTCGCCCAGCTTGGCGCGCAGGTCGGCCCACAGCTTCTCGGCTTCTTCCGGCGTACGGGTGGAGGCGATATGCGCCTCATAGCGTGCCGTGCTGGCGGTGCGCTGCAGCAACTGGCGTTCGCTGGCGACGATGCCGTCGAAGCCATGCACCTGGCGCGGCATGCCGGCCGGGGCTGCCGGCGTGGGAGCGGCCATGCGTTGCGGCGCCGGCGCTGGAGTTGGGGCAGGTGCGGGGGCGGCGGCAGGCATCGGCACCGGGGTTGGCTGGGTCATGCGCTGCGGCGATTGTGCCGGTGCCGAGGCCGGCATGCTGCGCGGCTGCACTACGTTGCCGGACGAGCCGGGTGAGATGATGCCGGGCGCATTGGCCGGATCGAAGCTCGGCATCGTGTTCTGTGCCGGCGAGGGATAGCGCATCGCCGGGCCGGGCACCGGCTGGGTGCCGGAGGGGGCACGCATGGCGGGCGGTGTGGTGAGCGGGGTAGGCGCATTGGAGCGGCGGCCGCTCGGGGTCGGCACCTCGTTCTCGTTGGTCACGGCAAGGCGCTGCGGCGGCTGCTGCGGTTCGGGCAGGGCTGCCGGCACCACGGCGACCTGCTGCGGGCTGAGATACTGGCCCAGCGGCTGCCGTGCATCGGCACTCGCCACCCGCACCGCTACAGCGCGCGGCGTGCCATCGCTTGCCGGCAGATCGTTCACGGCGGCAATGCCAAAGACGCCGGTGGAGGCGATCACGGCGATGCCGAAAGTGGCGGCGGCAGTAGGAAGCGACATGGCAGGCTCCAGACATAATGATGGTCCCGGTCCATGAAGCTAATTCAGGGGTAGGGGCCACGTTGCGGCGCAAATTAATAAAAGGTTAGCATTTCGCTCCGATTCCCGCCACGGCCAACCTGATGTCGGCGATCCTTACCAAACTGCTCTGGCCCATCCTCAATCCCACCTCGCTGCTGCTGGGCCTTTTGCTGCTCGGCGGTCTGGGGTGGGTTTTCGGTGCCCTGCTGCCGCTTAAAGTGGAACAGGCGGCGCGGCGGCTGCTCGGCTTGGCCCTTGTCGCCCTGCTGCTGGTGCTGCTGGTACCGTGGCACTGGGCGATACGGCCCCTGGAAGATTATTTCCCACAGCCCGACCTGCCGGCCCAGGTGGATGGCATCCTGGTGCTGAGCGGGGCGGAACGGCCCCTGCTGACGGCAGCGCGCGGCCAGCCGCAGGTGAATGGCAGTGCCGAGCGGCTGTTTGCCTTCCTTGCCCTGTCCCGGCGCTATCCCGAGGCACGGCTGGTTTTCAGTGGCGCTGGTATCACCAGCGATACCGGCGGTGTGGCCGAAGCTGATGTCGCGGCCACGATTCTCGCCGATGCCGGCCTCGACATGAGCCGGCTGGAAGTCGAAAGGCTTTCCCGCAACACGGCGGAGAATGCGCGGCTGAGTTACGATCTGGTGAAACCGCAACCAGGAGAAACCTGGATCGTGGTCACTTCTGCGTTTCACATGCCGCGTGCCGTCGCTTGTTTCCAGGCAGTCGGCTGGCCAGTGTTGCCCTATCCGGTGGATTACGTCACGATGGGTGCAACTGAGACTTGGGGCTGGTTTGATCCGCTCTGGAGCTTGCAGAGCCTTAATCTTGCCACACGGGAATGGCTTGGTCTGGCCGTGTATCGCATGCTGGGGCATACCCGGGGCCTGTTGCCGGAACGCTAGATTGTTTCGCTGCCCTGGGTTATGCCGTCTCGGCAGTTTGTAATTGGTGGAGTTGAGCGATGATTGCAGGGCGGAAACTGGACCGGTTGAAGGGTGTTTCGCGGCTTGCTCTGGCCTGTCTATTGGTCAGTGGCGTGATGGCCTGCGGTGACAGCCGCTCCGACCGTATCCAGGCACGCAATGAAGCCGCCGCCGCACAAGCGCGTGGCACCGAAGCCAAGCCTGCAGAGGCGGCGCCGAGCAACAGCCCTGCTGCCGCCCGCCCGGCCGAAACCACCGCGCAGCGTCCCGCCACCGCACCGGCCCCTGTAGCGGCGCCACCGGCCCAGGAAGCCCGCCTGCCGGCCACTTTCGATCGCGCCAGTTTCCAGAAATTCCTTGAAGATCTGCGCCAGGAAGCGCTTGGCAAGGGCATCAAGCCGGCGGTGGTGACGCAGGCGCTGACCAATGTCGAGCCGGTGGCGCGCGTGCTGGAGCGCGACCGCAACCAGGCCGAATTCAAGATCGACTTCGCCACCTACCGCGACCGCGTGATCACGCCGGCCAATGTCGAGCGTGGCCGCCGCCTGCGCGACCAGCACCGCGAGTTGCTGGGGCAGGTGGCACAGCGCTATGGCGTGCAGGCCCGCTTCATCCTGGCCATCTGGGGTATCGAAACCCGCTATGGTGCGGTGAAGGCCGATGTGCCGCTGTTCAATTCCCTGGCCACGCTGGCCTATGACCAGCGCCGCGCGGCTTTCTTCCGTAATGAGTTGTTTGCCGCACTGCAGATGCTGGATCGCGGCTATATAGATTACCCCAGCATGAAGGGCTCCTGGGCCGGCGCCATGGGCCAGCCGCAATTCATGCCGTCGAGCTATCTTGCCTATGCCGAGGATTTCGACGGCGATGGCAAGCGCGACATCTGGAACAATCAGGCCGATACATTCGCCTCGATTGCCAATTATCTCGCCAAGCATAGCTGGTCCTCGGCCCAGACCTGGGGCCGCGACGTGAAACTGCCGCCGGGCTTTCAGGCTCGTTTAGGTGAATTCGCCCGCGAGGGCCGCTCCGGCTGCCGTGCCATCGACCAGATGACGCGCGACCTGCCCTTGAGCGAATGGGCGCGGCTTGGCGTGCGGCGCGGCGATGGCGGCGAATTGCCGAAGGTGAATCTTACCGGCGCCCTGGTGCAGCCCGATGGCGCCAACGGCCCCACCTTCCTGGTCTATGCCAATTACCGCTCGGTGCTGCGCTATAACTGCGCCCACCATTATGCGCTCACCGTCAGCATGCTGGCGGATCGCATCGAAGGGCCGTAACCGGTATGGCACTGCTGGCAACCATCCTCACGGCCCTGGTTGCTGCGCTGCATGCCTGGTTCCTGGTACTGGAGATGTTTCTCTGGACCAGGCCGCTGGGCCTCAAGACCTTTCGCAACACGCCCGAGCGCGCCGCCGAGACGGCCGTGCTGGCGGCCAACCAGGGCCTCTATAACGGTTTCCTGGTCGCCGGCCTGGTCTGGGGCCTGCTGCACCCGGTGCCGGAGGTGGCGCTGCAGCTCAAGACCTTCTTCCTGCTTTGCGTCATCGTTGCCGGGGTCTATGGCGCCATCAGCTTCAGCCGCCGCATCCTGTTAGTGCAGGCGCTGCCTGCCGCGCTCGCCCTGGCGGTGGTGTGGCTGGCCTGAACGGGGCCGAAATCCGCCAAGCGCGCCAGCTACTCCTGGGAACCGCGCCAGCGTAACCTTTCTCTCATCATTGGCAGGCTAAATTCAGTCTCTCGCAGCGCTTTCACGAATCGCCCGCGATAGGCTAGATTTCACAAGATATAGCCATGCCGCAGAAACACGACGCCATAGCTGGGTTCCATCCCGGCGCCACTGCTCCGGCCAAGGGGCTGCGGTTAACCATGTTTCTGGTGCTGGCCGGGCTGGGCCTGACCGGCTGCGCCGAGACCCAGCTTGTCGCGCATGCGACCAAGAGCGTGGTGCGTCCGGACCCGACGCCGCCGGTTTCGGCCCCGGCCGGACGCGGCACCGGCATCTACAAGGTGGGGAACCCGTACCAGATCAACGGCGTCTGGTATTACCCCAAGGAAGACCCGAATTACGACGAGACCGGCATCGGCTCCTGGTATGGCGAGCAGTTCCATGGTCGCGCCACCGCCAACGGTGAAATCTTCGACATGAACGAGGTGACGGCGGCCCATACCACGCTGCCTATGCCCTCGCTGGTGCGCGTCACCAACCTGGAGAATGGCCGCTCCATCGTGGTGCGCGTCAATGATCGCGGGCCGTATGTGAATAGCCGCGTGATCGATCTGTCGCGCCGCTCGGCGCAGCTTCTCGGCTATGACCGCCAGGGCACCGCCAAGGTGCGGGTACAGTATATCGGCCCGGCACCGCTGGCCGATGGTTCCGTCGCCGTCGCTTCGGCTGCGGCCCAGCGCAGCGGCAACGAGGAGCGGCCTGCGGCTTCACCGCGCGGTGCCGTGGTGTCCGAAGCCCTGGCGCCGCCGCCCAGCCCGCGCGGTAATAACGCAGCGCGCAACAGTTCCAGCCCGAATGTCGTGGATGCCGCCACCAGCAGCCAGCCCAGTTCGGTGCAGATCATGGCCACAGCCAATCAAGGCCAGGCTGCAGCACCGGCGGCCGGCAACACGCCGCGCGCCAATCCCAGTGCCGAATTGGCACGCCAGCCGGTGCAGACCGTGTCGGTGCCCGGCGCCAAGAACATCTACGTTCAGGTCGGCGCCTTCACCCAGCATGAGAATGCCAGCCGTGCCGCGGCAGCACTCTCGAATTACGGCCGCGTCGGCATTTCCTCGCGCGTCGTGAATAATCAGGAATTCTTCCGTGTCCGCCTTGGGCCGTTCGATCAGGTATCCTCTGCCGATACGGCGCTGCAGCAGATGCTTTCGATTGGACAGACCAATGCGCGTATCGTTGTCGAATAAGCTCGCCGCCACTGCGGCCTTTGCGGTTTCACTGCTGTTTGCCGCGCCTCAGGCGCAGGCGCAGATCGGCCAGGTCGATACCCTGGCGCGGCAGATGCTGCTGATCGACGCCGAAACCGGTGCGGTGATCTTCGAGAAGGGCAGCGAGGAGCGGATGCCGCCATCCTCGATGTCGAAGCTGATGACCGCCTATATGGTGTTCGAGCAGCTCGCCAGCGGCAAGCTGCGCATGGACGATGTCTTCCCGGTATCGGAGAAGGCCTGGCGCATGCAGGGCTCGAAGATGTTCGTGCATGTTGGCGACCGCGTGCGGGTGGAAGACCTGCTGCGTGGCGTGATCATCCAATCGGGCAACGATGCCTGCATCGTGCTGGCGGAGGGCATTGCCGGCAGCGAGGAACGCTTCGCCGAGATGATGAACGAGAAGGCGAAGCAGATCGGCTTGCATAACAGCGTGTTCCGCAATGCCTCCGGCTGGCCCGACCCCGAGCATGTGATGACGGCGCGCGATCTCGCCACCCTGGCGCAGCAGATCATCAACCGCTTCCCGCAATATTACCATTTCTACTCCGAGAAGGATTACACCTACGGCATCGATCCGATCAGCAAGCGGCCGATCAAGCAGGGCAACCGCAATCCGCTGCTGTACAAGGAAATCGGCGCCGATGGCCTCAAGACCGGCCATACCGAAGCCGCTGGCTACGGCCTCACGGCTTCCGCCAAGCGCGGCGACCGCCGCCTGATCCTGGTGGTGAACGGCCTCAAGAGCATGAACGAGCGGTCGCGCGAGGCAGAGCGGCTGCTCGAGATCGGCTTCCGCGAGTATGACACCTACAAGCTGTTCACCGCCGGCAGCACGGTTGAGGAAGCCGATGTTTGGCTCGGCGAGCAGGCCAAGGTGCCGCTGGTGATCAAAGACAGCCTTGCCGTGACCATGGCGCGGCGCAGCCGCACCGGGATGAAAGTGGTGGTGCGCTACGAGAACCCGATTGCCGCGCCGATCGTGCAGGGCGCGCCGCTTGGCACGCTGCTGATCACCGCGCCGGAAATGCAGCCCATCGAAGTGCCGCTGCTGGCTGGTGCCTCGGTGCCGCAGCTTGGTTTTGGTGGCCGCATTTCGGCGGCCCTCAGCCATCTGCTCTGGGGCGCAGGCAAGAAGTGACCCTCAAGGCGGGCCGTTTCGTCACGCTCGAAGGCGGCGAAGGCGCCGGCAAATCCACCCAGATCAAGCTTCTGGTGGCGAAACTGCAATCCCTCGGGTTCGAAGTGGTGCAGACGCGCGAGCCGGGTGGCACGCCGGGCGCCGAAGCGATCCGCGGCCTGCTGGTGACCGGCGATATCGCGCGCTGGGAAGCCGATACCGAAGCCCTGCTGCATTATGCTGCCCGTGCCGAACATGTCGCCAAGACGGTGAAGCCGGCCCTGGCGCGTGGCGCCTGGGTGATTTCCGACCGTTTCGCCGATAGCACCATGGCTTATCAGGGCTATGCCGGGCAGGTGGGGCGCGAACGCATCGCGGCCCTGCACAAGCTGGTGCTGGGCGAGTTCCAGCCCGATCTCACTTTGATCCTGGATCTGCCGGTGCAGGAAGGTCTGCGCCGCGCCGGGGCGCGCGCCAATGCCACAGGCAGCACAGAGGACCGCTACGAGCGCATGGGACTGCCGTTCCATGAAGCGCTGCGCGCTGCGTTCCTGGATATCGCCAGGCGCGAGCCGGAGCGTTGCCGGGTGGTGGATGCCACCGGCGGCCCCGACAGCGTTGCCGCGGCACTATGGGCAGCGCTCGCGGCCCGGTTTAATCTCGCCGCATGAGCGGCTTCGATACCAAGGACTTCACCTCCTGGGGACCACGCCACGCGGCGCACCTGGTAGGGCATGCGGCTGCCGAGGCCACTTTGCTCGAAGCCTGGAGTTCCGGCCGTCTGCCCCATGCCTGGATGATCACCGGGCCGCGCGGCGTCGGCAAGGCGACGCTGGCCTTCCGTTTCGCGCGCTTCCTTCTGGTCAATGGCATTGCCGGCACTGCCGCCGATGACGGCCCGAGCCTGTTCGGCGATCCGCCGCCCTTGCCGAAATCGCTGCATGTAGCCGAAGAACACCCGGTATTTCACCGTGTCGCCAGCTTCGGCCATGCCGATCTGATCACCGTGGAGCGGAGCTGGGACGACAAGAACGACCGCTGGCGCGGCGAGATCGTGGTGCCCGATGTGCGTGCCGTGATCGAGCGTTTCGGCAAGACGGCGGCTGAGGGCGGCTACCGCGTCTGCATCGTCGATGCCGCCGATGACATGAATACCAATGCCGCCAACGCGCTGCTTAAGATCCTGGAAGAACCGCCGCCGAACGCGGTGCTGCTGCTGATTAGCCATGCGCCGGGCAGCCTGCTGCCGACCATCCGTTCGCGCTGCCACCGCCTGGCTTTGCAACCGCTGGAAGATGGCGCGATGCGCCAGGCCCTGCATGGCCTGCTGCCCGATCTTTCGGATGCCGAACGTCACGGCCTTGTGGTGGCGGCGGAAGGCTCGCCGGGCCGCGCCATGGCGCTCGGTGCCCAGGGGGGCCTGGACCTGCTCCGTGAACTGCTCGATCTCATCGCCGGCCTGCCGAAGCCGGATGGCCAGAAGCTGCATGGCCTGGGCGACAAGCTCGGCCGTGCCTCCGGCGCGGAGAGTTTCCGTGTCATGATCGACCTGTTCCGCTGGTGGCTGGCCCGCCTGGTGCGGGCTGCGGCGGCCGGCAAGGTCGGCGGCGGCGCCTGGTCGGAACTGTTCCAGGGCGAGGCGGCGCTGGCGGCACGGCTGGCTTCCTGGCAGGCGCCTGACCGCTGGGCCGAGGATTGGGAAAGCATCGGCCGCTTGCTGGATCGCGGGGAATCGGTCAATCTCGACCGCAAGCAGTTATTATTAAACCTATTCGCGATTCTGGGCCGGGCTGCGGAAGCGGCTACGGCGCGGCGCTGAGGGGGCTATGGTCGTCAAGACCGATCCAGGACGGAGCGAAGGCAAGTCTCGCGCGGCGACGACGCAGCGCGACTCGCTGGAATCGATTCCCTTGCTGCAATCGCTCTCGCCTGCGGCGCGGGAGGAGGTGGAGCGTGCCTGCCAATGGCGCCGCCTTGCTGCCGGCGAACAGATCGTCGACCGCAATTCCGATAGCCGCGACGTCTATTTTGTCGTCGAGGGCAATGTCGAGGTGATCAACTATTCCGGCAACGGGCGCGAGATTTCCTATGCCACGGTGCCAGCCGGCGGCTATTTCGGCGAACTTGCCGCCATTGACGGCGAACGCCGCTCGGCCAGCGTTGTCGCCGTTACCGCCTGCCGCCTCGCCGCGATGCCGCCGAAGGCTTTCGAGGCCTTGCTGGCGCGCTCGCCGCAGGTGGCGCTGGATGTGATGCGGCGCATGGCGCGCATCATCCGCGCCAACAATGAAAAGATCATGGATCTCGCCACGCTCGGCGCGATCCAGCGCGTGCACCGCGAGTTGATCAACCTGTCGCGCCGCGATCCGGTGAATCCCACCGGCTGGCTGATCTATCCGATGCCGAAGCAGCATGAGATCGCGCGCCGTGCCGCCACCACGCGCGAGACGGTGGCGCGCGTGCTGGGTCAGCTCATGGATGGCGGTCTGATTCAGCGCAAGGACAAGACCTATTACCTGACCGACCGCTCGGTGCTGGAGCAGTCGGTGGCGCGCATGGATGCGCGTCATGCCGATCCGACCACCTAATATCCCGCTTGGTATCGCTTGAAATGACGCGTGCGGCCTTCGCCGCGCGGCGCCACACATCCCATTGACCTGCCATCTTATATACTAGATAGTAATTCGTGGACGGTACGGGCGACACAAGCCCGGCCGCGGAGGAGACGACAAGCAGGAGGGATAGCCATGCGTGGCTTCAAGACGTTTATGACCGGTCTGCTGGCCGGCGCAGCAATGCTCGCCGCCGGTGCGGCCCAGGCGTTTCCGGATCGCCCGATCACCATGATCGTGCCCTGGGGCGCGGGCGGCGGCACCGATGCCACGGCGCGCATCATCGCCAGCCTGATGGAAAAGGAACTGAAGCAGCCGATCAACGTGGTGAACCGCACCGGCGGCAGCGGCGTGGTCGGCCATTCCGCCATCGCCCAGGCGCCGGCCGATGGCTACACCATCGGCATGATCACGGTCGAAATCGCCATGATGCATTGGCAGGGCCTCACCGAGCTCAACCCGACCTCCTACACGCCGATTGCTCTGGTGAATGCCGATCCCGCCGGCGTGCAGGTGCCCGCCGATGCCCCTTACAAGACGGTCAACGAACTGCTGGCCGCGATCAAGGCCAATCCGGGCAAGATGAAGGCATCGGGCACCGGCCAGGGCGGCATCTGGCATCTCGCCATCGCCGGCCTGCTGCGCGACCAGAAGATCGATCCGGCCAGCGTGCCGTGGGTGCCGAGCAACGGCGCTGCGCCGGGCCTGCAGGACATGATTGCCGGTGGCGTGCAGCTCGCGCCGGTGTCGCTGCCCGAGGCACGCGCGCTGATCGATGCCGGCAAGGTCAAGAGCCTTGCCATCATGGATGCCAAGCCCTCGGCGCTTTATCCCAACGTGCCGACGCTGAAGAGCGCCACCGGCAGCGACTGGACGATGGCTGCCTGGCGCGGCATTGCGGCGCCCAAGGGGATTCCGAAGGAAGCCGCCGACAAGCTGCTGACGGCCCTGAAGAAGGTGCATGACGGCAAGGAGTTCAACGACTTCATGGCGCAGCGCGGCTTCGGCGTGATCTGGGCCGGGCCGGATGACTTCGCCAAGTTCATGGCCAAGTCCGACAAGGACATGGGCGAAGTGATGAAGGCGGTCGGTATCGCCAAGTGAAGTATTGCCGGCGCGGCTACGATGGCCGCGCCGGCTTTTTTCTGCATCCCCCGGGGTGACGATCCATGCGTGTCCATGATGCTTTGAGCGGTGCGCTGCTCGCGCTGCTAGCCGCCGCTGTGCTGATTGCCGTCAGCAAGTATCCCACCATTCCGGGGCAGGAAATCGGCCCCGCCGCGTTTCCGGCGCTGGTTGCTGTGCTGCTGATGGGATGCGGTGGCTTGTTGATCGTCAAAGGGTTGCGCGGGCCGCGCATGCCGCTGGTGCAGTTCGGTGCCTGGGTCGGCTCACCCAGACATGTGGTGAATTTCCTCGCCGTGATCGGCAGCCTGTTCTTCTATATTCTCTGCGCCGATACGCTCGGCTTCATTCCCACCAGCCTGATTATCCTGGCTGTGCTGTTCTTCGGCTTAGGGGTTCGGCCGGTGATGATTCTGCCGGTGGCCTTTGTCGTCACGCTGATCATCCACACGCTGTTCTACAAGTTCCTGCGCGTGCCGCTGCCTTGGGGGCTGCTGCAAGGCATGATCTGGTAAGTGGAAGGGACGCGCCATGATGCAGAGCACGATGCAGGCCTTCAGCCTGGTGTTCGATCCGTATGTGCTGGTGGTAATGCTGGGGGCCGCGATCTTCGGCCTTGTCGTTGGCGCCATTCCCGGCCTGACCGCCACCATGGCCACTGCCTTGCTGGTGCCGATCACCTTCTTCATGCCGCCGGTGCCGGCGATTGCCGCCATCGTTACCGCCACGGCGATGGCGATTTTTTCCGGCGATATCCCAGGCTGTCTGTTGCGTATTCCCGGCACGCCGGCTTCCGCCGCTTATACCGACGAGGCGTATCAATTGACCCTCAAGGGCCAAGCGGAACTGGCGCTCGGCGCTGGGCTGGTTTTTTCCGCCATTGGTGGCCTGTTTGGCACTGCCGTGCTGGTGCTGGCCGCGCCGGCTTTGGCCGAAGTGGCACTGAAATTCTCTTCCTTCGAATATTTCTGGCTTGTCGTGCTCGGCCTTTCCTGTGCCGTTTTCATTGGCAATTCCAGTACATTGAAGGCTTGCATTACGCTGCTGATCGGCCTGCTTGTCGCCTGTGTCGGCCTGGAAAATCCCGGCGGCTTCCCACGCTTCACCTTCGGCAATACCGAATTGATGGGGGGCGTCAGTGTTATCCCGATGATGGTTGGCATGTTCGCCGTATCGGAGGTGCTGCGCTTCGTGGTCAACATGGATCCGCCGGCACGATTGGTGGTCAACAAACTTGGCAATGTTTTCAGCGGCATGTGGGGCTTGCTGAAGAAGTACCCCGGCGCGCTGCTGCGCGGTTCGACGCTCGGCACCATCATCGGCATTCAGCCGGGTGCGGGTGCTGACATGGCGGCCTGGGTTTCCTATGCCATGAGCAAGAAATTCTCCAAGGAGCCAGAGAAATTCGGCACCGGCCATATCGAGGGCATCGTCGAGTCGGGCGCCGCCAATAATTCGGCACTGGCCGGCGCCTGGATTCCGGCCCTGGTATTCGGCATTCCGGGCGACTCAATCACCGCTATCGCCATCGGCGTGCTGTACCTGAAGGGGCTCAATCCTGGGCCGACGCTGTTCCTCAACAACCCGGAAAATGTCTACGCCATCTTCCTGGTTTTCGTGATTGCCAACCTGATCATGATTCCGCTTGGCTGGGCAACGATCAAGGCTGCCACCAACATCCTGCGCGTGCCGGGCAATATCCTGATGCCGACCATCCTGCTGTTCTGCATCGTCGGCTCCTTCGCCATCAACAACTCGGTGTTTGGCGTGGCCGTGATGCTGTTTTTCGGCGTGCTGGCCTATATCATGGAGGAGAACGGTTTCCCTGTTGCACCGGCCATCCTTGGCGTGGTGCTGGGCACCATGCTTGAGGAGACGTTCGTCACCTCAATGATAAAATCCAACAACAATATCCTGGGCTTCTTTGAACGACCGATCGCCGCCGGCCTGGGTACGTTGACTTTCGCCATCCTGTTCTGGCCGGTGGCGACCTGGGCCGTCAAGCGGCTGCGGCAGCCCGCCGGCGCCTGAGGCGCCAGGCCCAGAGTTTCAGCCCGATCACGGCGAACAGCAGTGCTACTGCGGCCCAGTAAAGTGGCTTGTCCGGTGCGCGCTTGGCGAAGCTGACCACGAAGGTGCCCCAGATATAGAGCCCGCCGATGGCATGCAGGCGGCCCCAGTTCCGCGGCCCCAGCCAACGCACGGCACGGTCATTCGAGGTCAGGGCCATCAAGGCGATGAAGAGATAGGCGATAGAGCCGAAGCTCTGCGACAGCGTGTTGCTCTGGGTCGCGAACAGCACCGGGTCGGCATTCCAGAACACGATGATCGCGTAGAGATGCAGCGCATGCGAGGTGGCGAAACTCAGGCCCAGGGCGCGGCGCTCGCGCAGCAGGCGGCGGGCGAAGGCGCCGGGATATAGCTGCGCCAGCGCCGAGGCCGTATAGGCCAGCAGGAACAGAACAAGCGAAGTGCGGGCGGTGGCGCGGATCGCCATGCGGTAGCCTTCCACCGAGCCGCCATGGCTCCACAGGATGGCGATAGTCATGGCGGTGAGCAGCAGGCTCAGCAGCACGGCAAGGCGCCAGCGGCTTATCCAGGTTGGCATGGGCGCTCCTTTTACCAGCCGCCTCAGCGGGCGGGTTCAGGCGCGGCGAGTGTAGCAGCGAAGGCGGCCAGCGCGGCGTTGAATTCCGCGTGTTGTTCCAGGTGCGGCATGTGGCCGGAGCGGTCGAGGCACAGGCTGCGGGCATGCGGCAGCGTCGCCACCAGCCATTCGGAGACGTCTGGCGCATAAAGCTGGCTGCCGCTGCCATGAACGACCAGGCAGGGCAGGTCCAGGCGCGGCAGCAGGTCGCGGAAATCCTGTGCTGCCATCGAGGCCCAGAGGGCGGCCATGGTGGCGGGATCATTCTTGACCATCTCGGCGCCGACCCAGTGCTTGAGCGCTGCATCCGGCGCGTGGTGGCGGGCGAAGAGATGCGGCAGGGAAGCGGCGCTGAAACCTTTCCAGTCCGCCTGCATCAGCCCGAGCGTGGCGGCATTCTGTGCCGCGTCGAAGCCGCCGCCCAAACCCAGGCGCCAGCCGGCATCGGTGCTGATCCGCGCCGTCATGTCCTCGATCACCAGGCCGGCGATGCCGCGCCAGCCATGGCGGCGCAGGTAATCGAACGCCACCATCGCACCCATCGACCAGCCGATCAGCACGGGCCGTTCGACGCGATGCTGGATCAGCATGTCATGCAATGCATCGGCGAGGCCGGTGATGCTCAGGTCGTCGGGCGCCGGGCTTTGGCCATGGCCCGGCAGGTCCGGCAGCAGCAGCCGGAAGCGGTCTTGCAATGCTTCCACCTGCGGCGCGAAGAAGCCGCCATGGCAGGACCAGCCATGCAGGAAAACCAGCGGCGGGCCAGAGCCGATATCGCGCACATGCATTGCCATCAGGCGCCGACATCCTTGATCAGCACCAGGGCACGGCCTTCGCAATAGCGCGTGCCGTCCGGGCCGGTACAGATGGTGGCGAGGTCAGCCAGATGCTTGTCGGGCCGTAATTGCGTGATCTCGACGGTTGCCGTCAGCGGCAGGCCGATCGGCGCTGGTGCGAGGAAACGCATTTCCTGCTTGAGATAGTTGGTACCAAACCCCGGCAACTCGACACCCAGCAGATAGGAGAACAGCGCGCCGATCAGCGGTTCGGGCACGCTACTGGTGGCGGCATCGTTGCCGGCGAGGCCGAGGAAGGTTTGCACATCCGCGACGGAGAAGCTGCGGGTGGTGGTGGCCGTATCGCCGACACGCATGGTCATGCCCCCACGATGGCGGTGTTGCCGCGGCAGACCTCGGTGCCATCGGCAACACGGCGCACGCTGATGCCATATTGGCCGGGGCCATTGGGCAGCAGCACGAAGCTCAAGGCTTCATCGGCATAGGCCGGTGCTGGAAACATCAGGTTCTGATGCGCCTGTCGGGCACCCGGATGGCGCGCCTGGATCATGCCCCACAGCACGGCATAGAGCAGCATGCCATGGCTGACGGTGCGGCCGAAGCGGGTGCGGGCGGAGAAGGCGGGATCGACATGGATCGGGTTATTGTCGCCGCTTACCGCAGCGAAGCGGTCGAAATCGGCCTGGGTCAGGGTGCGTTCGATACGAATCTCGGTCATGCCAGTTGGTCCCGCAGGATATGCTTGCGGATCTTGCCCGCCGCGGTGCGCGGGAATTCCGTCACGATCTCGATACGCTTGGGCACCTTGTAGGCGGCGAGGTTGGCGCGGCAGAAGGCGCGGATCGCTTCCGCATCCAGCCTGGCGTCGGGCTGCGGCAGAATCACCGCGCAGCCGACTTCGCCCCATTTCTCATCCGCGATGCCGAGCACGGCGCATTCCAGTACGCCAGGGAAACGGTAGAGTACGGTTTCCACTTCCGCCGGATAGACATTCTCGCCGCCGGAGATGTACATGTCCTTGATGCGGTCGACGATGAAGTAATAGCCATCCCGGTCGCGGCGGCCGACATCGCCGGATTTCAGCCAGCCATCGGCGGTCAGCGCGCCGCGCGTCGCCGCCTCGTTGTTGAAATAGCCCGGCGTGATATTCGGCCCGCGCATCCAGATTTCGCCGGGTTCACCTTCGGCCACATCGCGGCCCTGCTCATCCACCAGGCGAACTTCGGTGAGAATCTGAGGCTTGCCGACCGAGCCGACGCGGGCGCGGGCTTCGGCGCGGTCCATGAGGAAAACCGTCGGCCCGGTCTCGGTCATGCCGAAGCCGTTGCACACTGTCACGTCGCGGCTGGCGAACAGGCGGATCAGTGGCTCAGGGAGAGGCGCCCCGCCGCAGCCCCAGGCGCGCACGCGGCTGAAATCGGTGTTGGCAAAAGCCGGGTGCAGGCTGATCGCCTGATAGATCGCCGGCACGCCGAAAAACAGCGTGCAGGCGCCGTTGGCAATCAGGCGCATGGCGGCGTCGATATCGAACTTGCGCAACACAGTCACGCGGCCACCGGCAATCAGCATCGGCAGGGTGTAGAGATTGATGCCGGCGGTGTGGAACAGCGGCAAAAAATTGATCGTGCTGTCCTGGCCGGTGAGGTCGATGGCCTGGCCGACATTGACGTAATTGGCATAGGCCATGCCGACCGTCTGGATCACGGCCTTGGGCTTGCCGGTGGTGCCGGAGGTGTAGAGCAGATACCAGACCTGGGAAGCCGCCCAGCGGGTGGCGAATTGCCCGGGCTGAGTGCGCGCCAACAGGGCCTCGTAATCGGTCTCGGAAAGCGTGGCTTCCACGCCGAGTTCAGCAGCCAGGGCTGCGTGCTCGGCATCATGCAGCAGCAGACTGGCACCGCAATCCTGCAGGATCGGGCGCAGTTCCGGTGCCGGCTGACGCCAGTTCAGCGGCACCAGGATCACATTCGCCTTGGCGCAGCCGAGCAGCACTTCAAAGAACGTCACGCTGTTGAGGCACAGGATGGCGATGCGGTCGCCGGCCTTGATGCCGAGGCCGGGCAGGGCGGCGGCGAAGCGCGCGGCGCGGTCATTCAGCTCGGCATAGCTGGTTTGCCGGCCCGTGGCATCGTCGGCGAAGGCGATGCGGCCCGGCGTCAGTTCGGCGCGCTTGAGGGCCAGGTCCGGCACGAAATCCATCACGTTCCTCCCGTCACGCCGACTTGGCCAGGAAGCGGGCCATGCCGGCCTCGGTTTCCGGGCTGTCGATCTGTTCGATGAAGCTCTGGCGCTCGGCCTCCAGCGCGGCGGCTATCGCTGAGCGGCGTTCCGGCTTGAGCAATTGCCGCTTGGTGCGGGCCAGCGCCGCCGGCACCTTGCCAAGCAGAGTCGCCTGCCATTGCCCGATCACCGCGTCGAGATCCTCGGTCACGGCCTGAGCGAGGCCGAGGCGCAGCATTTCCTCGGCAGTGACGCGGCGGTTGAGCAACTGGATTTCGCGCGCCGCCGCTTCGCCGATGCGGTCCGGCAGCATCGCGCACCAGCCGCCATCGGGGCTGAAGCCGACATCGGTGTAATAGGGCTGCACGAAGCAGCGCGGCGTAATGGCCACCAGGTCGCAGGCCAACACCAGTCCCAGGGCGCCGCCAGTCACCGGCCCCTGCACGCGGCCCAGCAAAGGGCAGGGCAGGTCGAGCAGGGCGAGGATGGCGCGGTTGAGATCGCCAACCAGTCCTGCGGCATAGGCGCGGCGCTCATCGCGTGGCACAGCGTGGAAGCCGGCGACATCGCCGCCGGTGGAAAAGCTGCGGCCTTCGGCGGCCAGCACCAGCAAGGCAGGCGGCATGCGATGCAGGGTTTCCAGTGCCGCCAGCAGATCGTGCAGCAAGGCTGGCACCAGGCTGTTATGCCGCTCGGGCCGCGCCAGGGTGAGGCGGGCAACGGCCTCGGTCCGGTCCAGCCGGACAACGGCCTCGGTCCGGTCCAGCCGGACCAGGGTCATTTGAACATGCCCTGGCTGAGAGCATCCATCGCGGTATCGACCACCGCATCCAGCGGCGCCTTCGGTTCCCACAGGCCGTAGCGCTGGCCCAGGAACACGGCAATGCCCATCAGCATCCAGGCGCGCACCTCGATATGGCCTGCCTGCTTGCCGGGCCGCATCTCGCCGCGCTGTTCGGCGTTGGCCAGGGCCGCGCCATAGCCACGGGCGAATTCGGTGTAATAGCTGCGATAGATGGCGGCATCGACGAATTGCGATTCCTCCACCACGCGGTAGAGGTCCGGGTCCTTGCGCACGAACTGGATGAAGGCGCGCAGGCCAAGCTTTTCCGCTTCCTGGCGGTTCTTGGCGCCGGCGGTGGCTTCGGTGAGATGCTGGCGCAACTGGCGGCCCATATGCAGCACCAGTTCCCGCATCACGTCTTCCTTGCTGCGGAAGTAGATGTAGAAGGTGCCCTGGCCGACGCCGGCCTCGGCCGTGATGGTGCTGACCGACGCCTCGCCAAAGCCCTTGCGGCCGATGTCGCGCTTGGCAGCATCGAGAATCTTCCGCCGTGTGCTCTCGCCGCGCCCGGTTTTTGGCGCCGGCAGAGCCTTTTTCCCCCCAGGCTTGGTCATTTTTGCCGTCATGTGAAACATGAATCGTTTGTCAGGTAAGAAGTCGCGCCTGGGCGCCGGCTTGTCAAGCGGCGGATTGCAAATTTGCCGTATTGACCGCCCGGGGGCCGGGGCAGTACAAATACACGAAACATGAATCAACTGTCATGTTCGGGAGGGAGCAGGCCACGCCACAGGCGGGCAGGGAACCCTTATCCAGCAGGCACCGTGTTTTCGCGTGACAGCGTGTCCCGCGTTCAAACCAAGGGAGAGGAAACCCATGCAACGCATGTTGAAGGCCGCCGGTCTGGCGGTGGCGCTGGCCGGACTCACTGCTGCGCCGGCCCTGGCGCAGGATATCAAGATCGCGCTGATCACCAGCAAGACCGGTCCGCTGGAAGCCTACGCGAAGCAGACCGAGACCGGTTTCATGATGGGCCTGGAGTATATCACCAAGGGCACCATGACGCTGAACGGCAAGAAAATCCGCGTCATCACCAAGGATGACCAGCTCAAGCCCGATCTCGCCAAGTCGCTGCTGGAACAGGCCTATGCCGACGACAAGGTCGACATCGCCGTTGGCACCACCGGCTCGGGCGGTGCGCTGGCCATGCTGCCGATCGCCGCTGAATACAAGAAGGTGCTGATCGTGGAGCCGGCGGTGGCCGATGCCATTACCGGTGCCAACTGGAACCGTTACATCTTCCGCACCGCCCGCAACTCGATGCAGGACGCCTATGCCGCCGCTGCCTCGCTGCCGTCGTCGGGCGAGGTGAATGTCGCCATGTTGGCGCAGGATTACGCTTTCGGCCGCGATGGCGTGAAGGCGGTGAAGGATGCCGTGGCGCAGATTCGCCCGAACGTGAAAATCGTGTTCGAGGAATACGCACCGCAGCAGACCACCGATTTCACCGCTTCTGCGCAGCGCCTGTTCGATGCGCTGAAGGACAAGCCGGGCAAGAAGATCATCTCGATCATCTGGGCCGGCCCGCATCCGCTGCCGAAGATCGCCGACCTGAAGCCGGAGCGTTTCGGCATCGAGATGGCGCCGGGCGGCAACATCCTGCCGGTGATGAAGCTGTACAAGCCCTATCCGGGCATGGAAGGCGCCGTCTATTACTACTACGACTTCCCGAAGAACCCGATGAACGACTGGCTGGTGGCCGAGCATACCAAGCGTTTCAACAGCCCGCCTGACTTCTTCACCGCTGGCGGCATGGCTGCCGCGTCGGCGACCCTGACCGCGCTGCAGAAGGCCGGCGGTTCCAACACCGAGAAGCTGATCGCCGCCATGGAAGGCATGGCCTTCGATACGCCGAAGGGCACCATGATCTTCCGCAAGGACGATCATCAGGCGATGCAGCCGATGTACCACTTCCGCGTCAAGAAGGACGGCAAGAACGACAACGACCTGCTCGAGCTGGTGCAGACCATCACCGAGAGCCAGATGCCGCTGCCGATCCGCAACAAGCGCTGATCATCAACCGGAGCGGCGCATCCGTGCCGCTCCGGTCCTTTTCCGGATTTGCAATGACGCCTTCGCTTGAAACCCGCGACCTGACGATCCGCTTTGGCGGCCATGTGGCGGTGAACGCGGTAAGCTGTGCCTTTCATCCCGGCACGCTCACCGCCATCGTCGGCCCCAACGGTGCCGGCAAGACCACCTATTTCAACCTGATTTCCGGCCAGCTCAAGGCCACCGCTGGTCAGGTGCTGCTGGGCGGCCAGAATATCACCGGCCTGCCGGCTTCGGCGCGCACCAAGCGCGGTATCGGCCGCGCTTTCCAGCTTACCAATCTGTTTCCCAATCTTTCGGTGATGGAGAATGTCCGTCTTGGCGTGCAGAGCCAGGCCGGCGCCGGCATGCAGTTGCTGCAGCTTTGGAGCCATCGCCGCGACCTGATCGAGAAGGCCGATGCCATCCTCGCCAGCGTCAACATGCTGGACAAGCGCGACGCCATTGTCGGCGCGCTGCCGCATGGCGACCAGCGCAAGCTGGAAGTGGCGTTGCTTTCGGCGCTGGAGCCGGAGGTTTTCATGTTCGACGAGCCGACCGCCGGCATGAGCGTGGACGAAGTGCCCACCGTGCTGGACCTGATCCGCGCCGTGAAGGCGCGCGGCAACAAGACGATCCTTCTGGTCGAGCACAAGATGGATGTGGTGCGCAGTCTCGCCGACCGCATCATCGTGCTGCATAACGGCCAGCTTGTCGCCGATGGCGAGCCGGCCGAGGTGATCGCCTCGCCGGTGGTGCAGGAAGCCTATCTCGGCATCAGCCCCGATGCGGCGACGGAGCAGTCCAATGGCTGAAGCCTTGCTCGAACTCAAGGGCGTGCACACCCATATCGCCCAGTATCACATTCTGCATGGTGTCGATTTCGCCGTGCCCAAGGGCCAGCTCACCATGCTGCTGGGCCGCAACGGCGCCGGCAAGACGACCACCTTGCGCACCATCATGGGCCTGTGGAAGGCCAGCCAGGGCAGCGTCACTTTCGCTGGCCGCGATATCACCGCCATGGCGACGCCCGATATCGCCCGCGCCGGCATCGCCTACACGCCGGAGAATATGGGCATCTTCGCCGATCTGACGGTGCGCGAGAACCTGCTGCTGGCGGCGCGCGATGGCGACCTGGATCCGCAGCGCCTGAAATGGATTTTCGGCCTGTTCCCGGCGCTGGAGAAATTCTGGTCGCTGGCGGCGGGTTCGCTTTCGGGCGGCCAGAAGCAGATGCTGTCCATCGCCCGCGCCATTGTCGAGCCGCGCCAGCTCTTGCTGATCGACGAGCCGACCAAGGGTCTGGCGCCGGCCATCATCATGAACATGATCAGCGCCTTCCGCGAATTGAAGGGCACCGGCGCCACCATCCTGCTGGTGGAGCAGAATTTCATGGCCGCCAAGATGCTCGGCGATTCCGTCGCGGTGATGGATGATGGCCGCATCGTGCATCAGGGCGAGATGGCCGAACTGGCCGAGGACAAGGACCTGCAGCAGCGCCTGCTCGGCCTCAGCATGGACGCGCATCAATGACCGCCGCTACCGCCTCTCTGCCCAAGGCCAAGACCGATTGGCTGCCGCTGCTGCTGGTGCCGGCCCTGGCGCTGGCTGCCTTGCCGCTGGTCGGCAATCCGTCCACCTGGGTCACGCTCACCGTGGCGGCGCTCGCCATGGGCATGATGATCTATCTGATGGCATCCGGCCTGACGCTGGTTTTCGGCCTTATGGATGTGCTGAATTTCGGCCATGGCGTGTTCATCTCCTTCGGTGCCTATGTGGCGCTCATCGTGCTGGTGCCGCTGCAGGCCTGGGCGATTGCCGACAATGTCTGGCTCAATGTCGCGGTGCTGCTGCTCTGCATCCTGGTTTCGATGGCGGTGACCGGTGCGCTTGGCTATTTCTTTGAGCGCGTCATCATCCGCCCGGTCTATGGCCAGCATCTCAAGCAGATCCTGATCACCATGGGCGGCATGATCGTCGCGGAGCAGATGATCCATGTCATCTGGGGCGCCAGCCCGATCCCGATCAAGCTGCCGGAAAGTTTCCGCGGTGCCTTCGTCATCGGCGACGCGGCGATGGAGAAATACCGTGTCATCGCCGTGATCCTCGGCCTGGCGGTATTCGTCGCCATGCATATCGGCCTCAACCGCACCAAGATCGGCCTGCTGATCCGCGCCGGTGTCGAGAATCCGGAAATGGTCGAGGCGCTGGGCTACCGCATCCGCCGGCTGTTCGTCGGCGTGTTCATCGCCGGTTCTGCGCTGGCGGGCTTGGGCGGTGTGCTCTGGGCCTTCTACCGCCAGACGCTGACCGCCGGCATGGGCATGGAAGTGAACGTGCTGATCTTCATCGTCATCATCATCGGCGGGCTTGGCTCGGTCGGCGGCTGCTTCGTCGGTTCCCTGCTGGTCGCCCTGGTGGCGAACTACACCGGCTTCCTGGCGCCGAAGCTGGCGCTGGGCAGCAGTATCCTGCTGATGGTGCTGATCCTGCTGTGGCGGCCGCAGGGCCTGTTCCCGGTAGCGAAGCGGTAAGGAGAGCGACAGACCATGCTGCATAGCCTGCTCTCCGGCGATTTCCCGCGCTCCAAGCCGCTCAGCGCCGTGCTGCTGCTGATCCTGCTCGGGCTTGCCACCACGCCCTTCGTGTTCGATGGCAGCCAGCCGCTGAATACGGCGGCCAAGATATGCATCTTCATCATCCTGGTGGCGAGCTACGATTTGCTGCTCGGCTATACCGGCATCGTCTCCTTCGCCCATACCATGTTCTTCGGCATCGGCGGCTACGGCGTTGCCATCGCGCTCTATGGCTCCGAGCCGAGCTGGAGCCTGGTCGGCGTTGGTGTTGTCTCGGCACTGATCATCGCCATCCTGCTCGCGTTGCTGATTGGCCTGTTCAGCCTGCGGGTACGTGCCATCTTCTTCGCCATGATCACGCTGGCGGTGGCTTCCGCCTTTGCCATCCTGGCCTCGCAATTGTCGGATTTCACTGGCGGCGAGGATGGCCGCTCCTTCTCGGTGCCGAGCCTGCTGCGCCGCTCCTTCCGGCCCCTCGAGGAGGATTTCCTCGGTGTCACCATCAACGGCAAGATCATCGCCTATTACCTGCTGTTCCTGGTGGCGGTGGTGCTGTTCCTGCTGGCCTTGCGCGTGGTCAACTCGCCCTTCGGCCGTGTGCTGCAGGCGATCCGCGAGAATGAATTCCGTGCCGAGGCTTTGGGCTATCGCGTCGTGGTCTACCGCTCTATCGCCAATTGTCTCTCGGCCGGCATGGCGACGCTGGCCGGCGTGCTGATCGCGCTGTGGAATGGCTATACCAACCCCGACACCACGCTCAGCTTCACCATCATGGTGGATATCCTGCTGATCGTGGTGATTGGCGGCATGGGCACGCTCTATGGCGCGGTGATCGGCGCCACGCTGTTCATCCTGGCGCAGAATTATCTGCAGGTGCTGATGGGGCAGGTGAGCGAGGCGGCAGCCGAGGCCGGTATCCCGCTGCTGCCGCAGCTTTTCCATGCCGACCGCTGGCTGCTCTGGCTCGGTATCCTGTTCGTGCTCAGCGTCTACTATTTCCCCACCGGCATCGTCGGCAAATTGCGGAGTATCAAGCCGTGACCAGCGCCACGTCGCATTACATCACGCTCAAGGGCCGCGAACTGCATTACCAGGCCTGGGGCACCAAGGGCGCCCCAGTGGTGATCCTGTGGCATGGTTTTGCACGCAATGGCTGGGATTTCGTGCCGCTGGGTGAGGCCCTGGCGCCGCATTACTATGCCGTGGCGCCGGATACGCTCGGCCGTGGCCTGTCGCAATGGAGCCCGGCACCGGAGCAGGAATACACCGTGGCGTTCTACGCCCAGCAGGCGCAGGAACTGGCGGATCATCTTGGCGCCGAGACTTTGCGCTGGGTCGGCACCTCGATGGGCGGCCTGATCGGCATGATGGCGGCGGCCTACACGCTCAAGGGCCGCGTCACCAAGCTGGTGCTCAACGATGTCGGCCCCGAGATCGCGCCGGAAGCCGTGCAGCGGATCCTGAGCTATGCCGGCAACCCGCCAAGCTTTGCATCCGTTTCGGAATTGGAAGGCTATTTCCGCACCATCTATGCGCCCTTCGGCATCGCCTCCGATGCCGGCTGGCGTCGCCTGGTGGAAACCTCTTACCGCCGCCTGCCGGATGGCCGCGTCACGCCGCATTACGATCCGCAGATTGCCGGCGTGCTGGCCAAGCAGGGGACAGGCGGCGGCGATGCCTGGCCGCTCTATGACCTGATCGAGACGCCGACCCTGCTGCTGCGCGGCGCCGTCTCCGACCTGCTGCTGCCGCGCGTTGCCCAGGCGATGACCGAGCGTGGCCCCCGGGCCCGGCTGGTGGAAATCCCCGGCATCGGCCATGCCCCGGCGCTGGACACCCCGGAACAGATTGCCCTGATCGCCCAATTCCTGCGCTGACGTAACCTGCCGGGCACCCTATATTAGAGGAGAATCGTCCCGGGAGTTCCGTCATGGCTGCGCGCGAGGCCGCCGAGCATCATCATCACGACCACAGCCACCATGCTCATGGGGGGCATGCCCATCAGCATGGTCATGACCATGCCGTCTGCATCGCCGATGCGCTGGAGAAGGCCGAGGCGCATTGCGCCGCCACGGGCGCCAAGCTCACCCCGATCCGCCGCCGGGTACTGGAGCTGATCTGGAACAGCCACAAGCCGGCCGGCGCCTATGACCTGCTCGGCGAGTTGAGCCGCGACGGCCAGAAGGTGGCGCCGCCCACGGTTTACCGCGCTCTGGATTTCCTGGTCGAAAGCGGCCTGGTACACCGCGTTGAAAGCCTCAACGCCTTCATCGGCTGCACCGAGCCGGGGCATGAACGGCAGCAGGAAATCTTCCTCTGCCGGGAGTGCGGCACGGCATTCGAGATCAGCGATCCCGAACTCGGCAAGCGCATCCAGCACAATGCCGCCTCGCTCGGCTTCAAGGTCGAGCGCCAGACCATCGAAGTGGTTGGCCTCTGCCGCGATTGCCGTGACAAAATAGCGGCTTGATTTCGTATTGCATTGTAATACAATGTAATACATGGCTAAGACCAACACCATCACCGCCCGCATCGACCCGGAACTGGATGCCGCCTTGGCGCGTATCGCGGAAACCCAGGGCCGCAGCAAATCGGCGATCATCACCGAGGCGCTGCAAAGCTATGCCAGCTATGACGCCTGGATACGCGCTCAGGTGCAGATCGGGCTTGATCAGGCCGATGCCGGCGAACTGATTCCGCATGAAGAAGTGATGGCCGAGATGGATGCGATCATCGAACGGGCCATCAAGAAGCGAGGCGCAGCCTGATCAATGCGGGTTGAATGGACCCCAGCGGCGAGCCAGGATTTGTTCGCGACTATCGCCTTCATAGCCGAAGACAATCCCTTTCAGGCGCAGCGTATCGGCCAGTTGTTGCGTGAGGCGGCACTATCCCTGCAGCAATTTCCGCAGCGGGGCAGGGTTGGGGGCGTGCAGGATACGCGGGAGTTGGTGCTGCCAACGTTGCCCTGGCGTCTGGTCTACGACATTCGGGGAGATATGATACGCATTCTGCGTGTCATTCATGGTGCGCAAGATTGGCCGCCGAAACCCTGAGCTTCCTGGCTTAGAATTTCGGTGCGCGTTTCTCGAAGAAGGCGGTCATCGCCTCGCGTGCTTCAGCCGATTTGAGCTGCTGCTCGAACAGCACGGTTTCGGCAGCGATCTGGCCCGGCACATCGCCAGTATGATGCTTCATCAGCCGCTTGGTGGATTTCAGTGCGGTCGGCGCCTTGCGCGCCAGTTTGGCGGCTTGGGCCAGCGTGAAATCCAGCACCTCCTCCTCGGGCAGCACGGCATTCACCATGCCGATTTCCTTTGCCGTAGCGGCATCGAAGGCTTCGGCGAGCAAGAACAGTTCGGCGGCCTTCTGGTGCCCGACCAGGCGCGGCAGCAGCATGGTGGAGGCCGCTTCCGGCACCAGGGCCAGGTTGGTGAAGGTGAAGTTGAAGCGTGCGCTCGGCGCGGCATAGACCAGATCGCAATGCAGCAGCATGGTGCTGCCGACACCCACCGCCGGGCCGCGCACCGCCGCCAGCAGCGGCTTCTCGGCTTCGCTGATGGCTTTCAGGAACCGCAGTGAAGGGCGGTCATCGCCGCGCGGTGCGTTGTTGAGAAAATCATTGAGGTCGTTGCCCGAGGTGAAGCTGCCGCCGGCGCCGGTCAGCACCATGGCGCGCACTGCCGGGTCGGCATCGCCGGCACGCAGCGCGTCGGCGAGCGCATTGTACATCGCCAGGGTCAGTGCATTCTTCTTGTCCGGCCGGTTCAGGGTGATGACCTGCACGCCATCGCGGATTTCGCTCAGGATATCGCTCATGTTTCTCTCCCTTACAGTTTTGTGGGCGGCTTTTCGCCGCGAAGATAGAGCCAGAAACCTCTCGCCAGTGCGGCGTCGCGCAGGGCCTTCTGGCGTTTGCCGGCCAGGCTGTAGAGCAGCGCCTTGCTGGCGCGTTTCAGCAACATCGGCAGGCCATGCCGCCAGGCAGCAGCCGCGCCATTGAATTTGCGCTCGATATAGAGCCGCGACCAGGCGAAATGCCACTGTTTGAAACGCAGCACGGCATCACTGGGCCCAGACGAGCCGCCACCGATATGGCGGGCGCGTGCCGCATTCACCCGCACCAAGGCATGGCCGGCCTGGCGCAGCCTGAGGCTCAGGTCGTCATCCTCGAAATACATGAAGATATTGGGATCGAAGCCGCCGATGGCCTCGAAGGTGGGCTTGCGCAGCAGCAGCACGGCGCCGGAGAGGAAATTGGCGCAGAGATCGCCCTCCGGCTCGGGCTCGCCCTGGCGCTTGGGCATGGCGCGTTTCTCGAACAGGCCGGCATCGTGGCTCGGTTCGGCATGGCCATCGGCATTGAGGATGGCGGGCATCAGCAAGGCAGCTTCCGGGTAAGTCCGGGCGGCGGCCAGCAGCGTATCGAGGGCGCCGGGCTCCAGCACCGCATCCGGGTTCACCAGCAGCACCAGGTC
>VFQP010001447.1_pt1 | contig 31858 bp, 29 predicted proteins | sample 3512351 | NCBI WGS metagenome assembly VFQP01 (sample SAMN10412372, study PRJNA504923) | tailings metagenome | isolation source: Relicate 1 Philex TSF1 revegetated site | place: Philippines: Tuba, Benguet | collected 2017-08-29
TCCAGCAGGTCGGCGGCATCGACTGCAAACCCGCCACCGGCGAGATCACCTACGGCCTGGAGCGCCTGGCCATGTACCTGCAGGGCGTGGACAACGTCTACAACCTGGTGTGGACCGACGGCCTGAGCTACGGCGACGTCTACAAGCAAAACGAGGTCGAGCAGTCCACCTACAACTTCGAGCACAGCGACGCCGACTTCCTGTTCACCGCCTTCGCCGCGCACGAGAAGCAGGCCAAGCACCTCATGGCCCAGCAACTCGCGCTGCCCGCCTACGAGCAGGTGCTCAAGTGCGCGCACAGTTTCAACCTGCTCGACGCGCGCGGCGCCATCAGCGTGACCGAGCGCGCGGCGTACATCGGCCGCATCCGCAACCTCGCGCGCAGCGTGGCCCAGAGCTACTACGAGAGTCGCGAGCGCCTGGGCTTCCCCATGGCGCCGCGCGAATGGGTGGCGCAGATCGAGAAGAAGGCCGCTTGAGGAAAGCAGAACAACGATGACCGCACAGAACCTGCTCGTCGAACTCTTCGTCGAGGAACTGCCGCCCAAGGCACTCAAGAAACTCGGTGAAGCTTTCGCCAGCGTGCTTGCGCAAAGCCTCAAGGCTCAGGGCCTCGCCCCTGCGGACGCCACTGTCACGGCCTTTGCATCGCCGCGCCGTCTGGGCGCGCACGTGGTTGGCGTTCTGATGCGGGCGGCCGACAAACCCGTGTCGCAAAAACTCATGCCCGTGGCCGTGGGCCTGGACGCCAACGGCCAGCCCACGCCCGCGCTGCTCAAGCGCCTGGGTGCGCTGGGGGCCGACGCGTCCGCCGTGGCCGGCCTGCGCCGCGCCATGGACGGCAAGGCCGAGGCGCTGTTCTTCGACAGCGTCGCGCCCGGCGCCGAGCTCGCGGCCGGCCTGCAGAGGGCGCTTGATGAAGCCATCGCGCAACTGCCGATTCCCAAGGTCATGACTTACCAGCTCGAATCGGGCTGCGCGCTGCCAGGATGGGACAGCGTGCAGTTCGTGCGGCCGGCGCACGGCCTGGTGGCTTTGCACGGCAGCACCGTGGTGCCGGTGCAGGCCCTGGGCCTGAAGGCCGGCAACACCACCCACGGCCACCGCTTCGAAGCGAAGGTTGATCCCGTGCGAATCGCCGATGCCGACGCCTACGCCGCCACGCTGGCCAGCGACGGTGCCGTGATCGCGTCCTTCGCCGAACGCCGCGCCGAGATCGCTCGACAACTGGCTGCCAAGGCTGCTGAAGTGGGCGGCGGCTGCCGACCGATCGAGGACGACGCGCTGCTCGACGAAGTGACCGCACTCGTCGAACGCCCCAATGTGCTCGTCTGCGAGTTCGAGAAGCAGTTCCTGGACGTGCCGCAGGAGTGCCTCATCCTCACGATGAAGGCCAACCAGAAGTACTTCCCGCTGCTCGACGCCCAGGGCCGCCTGACCAACCGGTTCCTCGTGGTCAGCAACATCAGCCCCGCCGACGCCAGCGCCGTGATCGGCGGCAACGAGCGCGTGGTGCGCCCGCGCCTGGCCGACGCCAAGTTCTTCTTCGACCAGGACCGCAAGAAGACGCTGAAGTCGCGCGTCGAGGGCCTGGGCAAGGTGGTCTATCACAACCAACTGGGTACGCAGGGCGAGCGCCAACAGCGGGTGTCAGCCATTGCCCAACAGATCGTTCAGCTCTGGGCCAAAGCCGAGCCGCAGCGAATGCAGCTGATGAACGATGTGCTGTCGGCAGCCGAGGTGGCCAAGGCCGATCTGCTCACCGACATGGTGGGCGAGTTCCCCGAGTTGCAGGGCGTTATGGGCGGTTATTACGCGCGCCACGACGGTCACCCGGAGAGCGTCGCCCTGGCGATCGAAGACCACTACAAGCCGCGCTTCGCGGGCGACGCACTGCCGCGCAACGCCGTGGGCACGGTGGTGGCGCTGGCGGACAAGCTGGAAACCCTGGCGGGCATGTTCCGCATCGGCAACCTGCCGACCGGCGACAAGGACCCGTTCGCGTTGCGTCGGCATGCATTGGGCGTGGCCCGCATGCTTATCGAAGGTGGCTTGCCGCTGCAGTTTCACGAACTCACGCGTCTGGCGTTCTCGGTGTTCCCCAAGGGGGCATTGCAAGACACCGTGGTACAGCTCGACGAGTTCCTGATCGAGCGCCTCAAGGGCTACCTCAAGGAGGGCGGCTATTCGGTGGCCGAGGTGGACGCGGCGCTGCACGCGCGCCAACTCGGACTGTGGTCTACCGTGCCGCGCCGCCTGGCCGCGGTCCGCGAGTTCCAGGCCTTGCCCGAGGCCCCTGCCCTCGCCGCTGCCAATAAACGCATCAGCAACATCCTCAAGAAGTCAGATGGTGTGGGGGCTGATGTCGACAAAGACAATCTTCCTGAGCCTGCCGAAAAGGCCCTGTTCGCCGCCATGCAGGCCACCGTGCCCGCTGCCGACGCGAAGTTCGAAGCCGGCGATTTCACCGCCAGCCTGCAGGCGCTGGCCGCGCTGCGCACGCCGGTCGACGCGTTCTTCGACGGCGTGATGGTCAACGCCGACGACCCCGCGTTGAAGGCCAACCGCCTGGCCCTGCTGCAGCAACTGCACCGGGCGATGAACCGCGTGGCCGACTTGTCCCGCCTCGCGGCATGATCGCGGCATGAAGCTGCTCATCCTCGACCGCGACGGCACGCTCAACCGCGGCCGCGACGACAAGGTGGCGTCGCCGGACGAGTGGGAGCCCCTGCCCGGCGCGCTCGAGGCCGTGGCCCGGCTCAACCACGGCGGCTGGCGCGTGGTGCTGGCCACCAACCAGTCGGGCATCGGCCGTGGCTTGTTCGACATGGCCTCGCTCAACGCCATCCACGCCAAGATGCAGCGCCAGCTCGCCGCTGCCGGCGCGCGGGTGGAGGCGATCTTCATCTGCCCGCACACGCCCGAGGACGGCTGCGACTGCCGCAAGCCCGCACCGGGCCTCTTCCGTCAGATCGGCGCGCGCTTTGGCTTTGCGCTGGCCGACGTGCCCGCCGTGGGCAACTCGTTGCGCCACGTGCAGGCGGGCGCGGCAGCGGGTTGCCCGCCGCACCTGCTGCTCACCGGTCTGTCGGCGGCGTACGCGGCCCTCGCGCCCCACGCCATTCCCGATCTGCCTCCCGGCACCCAGGTGCACGCCGACCTGGGCGCCTTTGCCGACTGGCTGCTCGCCCAACCTGTCCCTCCCGCCAAGACCAACGCATGATCGTCGTCCACTTCCTGCGCTCGTTGCTGCACATCGTCGTGATGGTGGTCACCGTGATTCCCTGGGCGCTGGCGGTCATCGTCGTCTCGCCCTTCGTGAGCAGCACCACGCTGTACTGGATGTGCGCCGGCTGGCTGCGCGTGGCCGTGCACAGCGGCACGCTCATCCTCGGCATCCGCAACCGCGTCACGGGTTGGGAGAACCTGCCTGTGGGCAGCACGGCGCCGGCCATCCTGCTGCTCAAGCACCAGTCCACCTGGGAAACCTTTGCCATGCCCACGCTGATGCCGCACCCGCTGGCCTATGTGTTCAAGAAGGAGCTGCTCTACGTGCCCTTCTTCGGCTGGGCAATGGGTCGGCTGGACATGATCCACATCGACCGCAGCAAACGCGCGCAGGCCTTCAACAAGGTGGTCGAGCAGGGCCAGCGCCTGCTCGATCAGGGCACCTGGGTGATCATGTTTCCCGAGGGCACGCGCATCCAGCGGGGCCAGCAGGGCCAGTACAAGACCGGCGGCACGCGCCTGGCCGTGGCCACCGGTGCGCCCGTCATTCCCATCGCGGTGAGTTCGGCGAAATGCTGGCCGCGCAAGGCCTTCATCAAGCGACCTGGCGTGGTCGATTTCGTCATCGGCAAACCCATCCCCAGCCAGGGGCGTGAGGCCGATGAGCTGATGCGCGAGGTCGAGACCTGGATCGAGACCGAGATGCGCCGCATCGACCCCGACGCTTATCGCTGATCGCCCCATGCAGCGCTTCGTGCAGCTCGCGCTCGACCTGTTCGGCGACCCGGCGCCCGAGTTGCCACGCGAGCCGCAGCGCGCGTCCGCGGCCGCCGCCCCTGCGCTGCCCATGGCCGAGGTGTTCCAGCCCGGCACCTGGCACCACCCGCGCGCCAACCGGCTGGTGCGCCTGCGCGGATGCGAGGTGGGCTACGAGTTTCAGCGCGGCAAGCGCCGGACCATCGGCCTGAGTGTCGGCGCGGAGGGCCTGAGCGTGCGCGCGCCGCGCTGGAGCACCTTCGGCGAGATCGAGGCGGTGCTGCACGAGAAGGCCGGCTGGGTCATCGACAAACTGGTGGAGGCGCGCGAACGCGCCGAGCGCCAGGCGCGCTCCCGCGTGCGCTGGGCCGATGGCGCCGAACTGCCTTTATTGGGCGAGCCGGTGCGCCTGCAGCTCGACCCGGCGCACGGCTTCTCCGGCCGCGGCGCTGCGCTCGACGCGGCCACGCGCACGCTGCGCATCGGTCTCCCGCACCACGCCAGCGAGGCGCAGATCCGCGACGCCGCGCAGGCCTGGCTGATGCGCCACGCGCGCAGCGTGTTCACCGAGCGGCTCAACCACTTCGCGCCGCGACTGGGTGTGTGCTGGACGCGGCTGTCGCTCTCCAACGCCGACACGCGCTGGGGCAGCGCCAGCGCCGACGGGCGTATCCGCCTCAACTGGCGGCTCATCCACCTTTCGATGGAGATGGTGGATTACGTGGTGGTGCACGAGCTCAGCCACCTTCGCCACATGGACCACAGCCCCCGCTTCTGGGATGTGGTCGCCAGCGTGATGCCCGATCACGCCGAGCGCCGCCGCGCGCTCAAGGAATCGGCCCTGCCGCTTGGCGAGGGCTGATGCCGTTCACGCGGCGCTGAAGCGCCACACGCCGTCGTCGCCTTTGCGCCTTGCCAGCACACCGGCATGCCACAAGCGGTTCAGGTGCGCCACGGCCTCGCCCATGGCAAAGGTGGTCTGGTGCAGATCCAGCGCGCGCGGGAACAGCACCGGCAGCACCTCCGTCGCGCTGCAAGGCCTCTCGCGGCAGGCTTGCACCACTTCGGCCAGACGCTCGTCATGGTGCGCGTGCAATTGCGCAATGCGTTCGTGCAAGCCGGTGAAGGGCCGACCGTGCGAGGGCAGAACCAGCGTCGACCCCGGCAGGGGGCGGAACTTGTCGATCGACTCCAGGAACAGCCGCAGCGAATCTGCCTCGGGCTCCTGGTCGTAGACGCTCACGTTGGTCGAGATGCGCGGCAGGATCATGTCGCCGCTGATCAGCACACCCAGCGCTGCACACCACAGCGCGATGTGTTCGGGCGCGTGTCCGTAACCGCTGATGCATCGCCAGGCATGGCCCCCAATCCCGACCTCCAAGCCATCCATCAGGCGGCGGTACTGCGCGGGCACCGCAGGCACCAGCCCTGGGTAGTAGCTGGCGCGCGCCTTGATCTTCTGCACGCTGTCGGGGTCGACCAGGCCGTGGCTGGCGAAATAGGCCGCCGCGGCCTCGCCGCCGAAACCGGTGGTGCTCTGTGAGCCGATGCGGGCCATCGAATGGTCGGTGGCGCTGATCCACAGGCGGCAGCCCCACCGGCCGCACAGCCAATCCGCCAGACCGATGTGGTCGGGGTGCATGTGCGTCACGATCACCCGCAGCACCGGCAAACCCTCGAGCTCGTTCGCGAACACCTGCTCCCACTGCGCCTTCGCCTCGTCACGGGCGATGCAACAGTCCACCACCGTCCAGCCCTCGCGGCCCTCCAGCGTATCGCGCAGCAGCCAGAGGTTGATATGGTCGAGCGCGAACGGCAGCGTCATGCGCACCCACTTCACACCCGGCGCCACCGTCAGTGCGCGCCCCGGCTCGGGCAGTGCCGTGCCCAGTGGGTAGTGGAGGCGGGCCTCGAGTTGGTCACGGGTAGGGTTCATGGGGTCGGAATTCAGTAAGATGCGCGCGCTTTGACGTTGACGTAAACGTCAATAAACGGGCATTCTACGGAGCACCCCGGGCGATCCCCTGTCTGCCACCCGACACCGCACATGGCCACCACCTTCACCATCGGCGACCTCGCGCGAGAGTTCGATCTCACCACCCGCGCCATCCGCTTCTACGAGGACATGGGCCTGCTGCAGCCCCAGCGTGAAGGCCCCGGCGGGCGCAACCGGGTCTACAGCGCACGCGATCGCACGCGCCTCAAACTCACGCTGCGCGCCAAGCGCCTGGGCCTCTCCCTCACCGAGGCCAAGGACATCATCGACATGTACGACAGCCCGCGCGACACCGGGCCGCAGCTGCGCAAGTTCCTCACCGTGCTGGCCGATCACCGGCGCCAGCTCGAAGAACAGATGGCCGATCTGCTGGCCAACCTGGATGAGGTCAAGGTGCATGAGAAGGAAGCCCGCGCGCTGCTCAACAAGGTGGAGCGCAAGGGCGGCTGAACTGGTGTCTTGAATTGACGTTTACGTAAACGTCAACATAGAATGCCGCCTTCGCGTCCGCCTTGCCTGACGCCACCCCCCCCCCGCCATGAGCCCCCCCTTGCAGCCCCAGGACCCGGACTACGTCGAGCGCGTGCGCGCCAGCTTCGCGCGCCAGGCCGCCATGACCACCATCGGCGCCACACTGGCCGAGGTGCAGCCGGGGCGGGTGGTCATCACCCTGCCCTGGGCCGCCCACCTCACGCAGCAGCACGGCTTCCTGCACGCGGGCATGGTGTCCACCGCGCTCGACTCGGCCTGCGGCTACGCGGGCTTCACGCTCATGCCGGCCGACGCGGCGGTGCTGACGATCGAATTCAAGATCAACCTGCTGGCGCCCGCACAGGGCGACAGCTTCCGCATGGTCGGTACGGTCATCAAGGCCGGTCGCACCGTGACGGTGGCCGAAGGCCACGCCTATGCCGTGCACCAGGGCCAGGAGAAGCTCGTGGCCACCATGGGCTGCACGCTCATGGCCGTGCTCGGCCGCAACAACGTGCGCGGCTGAATCAACATCCCTTCCCGGAGACCTCTCATGACCCAGCTTCCCGGCCTGAACTTCCAGCTCGGCGACGACATCGATGCCCTGCGCGACGCCGTGCGCGACTTTGCGCAGGCGGAAATCGCGCCGCGCGCGGCCGAGATCGACCGCAGCGACCAGTTCCCGATGGACCTGTGGCGCAAGATGGGCGAGCTCGGCGTGCTCGGCATCACCGTGCCAGAGGCCTATGGCGGTGCCAACATGGGTTACCTGGCCCACATGGTGGCCATGGAAGAGATCAGCCGCGCGAGCGCTTCGGTCGGTCTGAGCTACGGCGCGCATTCCAACCTGTGCGTGAACCAGATCAAGCGCAACGGCAACGACGCGCAGCGCCAGAAGTACCTGCCCAAGCTGATCACCGGCGAACACGTGGGCGCGCTGGCCATGAGCGAGCCGGGCGCGGGCTCCGACGTGATCAGCATGAAGCTCAAGGCCGAGGACAAGGGCGGCTACTACCTGCTCAACGGCAGCAAGATGTGGATCACCAACGGCCCCGACGCCGACACGCTGGTGGTCTATGCCAAGACCGAGCCCGAACTGGGTGCGCGTGGCGTCACCGCCTTCCTGATCGAGAAGGGCATGAAGGGCTTTTCCATCGCGCAGAAGCTGGACAAGCTGGGCATGCGCGGCAGCCACACCGGCGAGCTGGTGTTCCAGAACGTGGAGGTGCCGGCCGAGAACATCCTGGGCGGCCTCAACAACGGCGCCAGGGTGCTGATGAGCGGCCTCGACTACGAACGCGCCGTGCTCTCCGGCGGCCCGCTGGGCATCATGCAGGCGGTCATGGACAACGTGATCCCCTACATCCACGACCGCAAGCAGTTCGGCCAGAGCATCGGCGAGTTCCAGCTCATCCAGGGCAAGGTGGCCGACATGTACACCGTGCTGCAGGCCGCGCGCAGCTTCGCCTACACCGTGGCCAAGAACCTCGACACCCTGGGCAGCGAGCACGTGCGCCGCGTGCGCAAGGACTGCGCCTCCGTCATCCTCTGGACCGCCGAGAAGGCCACCTGGATGGCGGGCGAGGGCGTGCAGATCTTCGGCGGCAACGGCTACATCAACGAGTACCCGCTGGGCCGCCTGTGGCGCGACGCCAAGCTCTACGAAATCGGTGCCGGCACCAGCGAGATCCGCCGCATGCTGATCGGCCGCGAGCTGTTTGCCGAGACCATGTGATCGCCGCGCCAGCGCGCTGCGCGGACAATGCCCGCCCATGAGTGACGATCTTCAAAACCTGCTGGACCACAACCGGCGCTGGGCGGCCCAGGTCGAAGCCGAGCGCCCCGGCTTCTTCACGAAACTCTCGCAGCAGCAAAGCCCGCGCTACATGTGGATCGGCTGCTCGGACAGCCGCGTGCCCGCCAACCAGATCACCGGCCTCGACCCGGGCGAGGTCTTCGTGCACCGCAACGTGGCCAACGTGGTGGTGCCCACCGACCTCAACTGCCTGTCCACCGTGCAGTACGCGGTCGATGTGCTCAAGATCGAACACGTGATGGTGGTCGGGCACTACGGCTGTGGTGGCGTGGCCGCCGCCCTGCGCGACACCCGCGTCGGTTTGGCCGACAACTGGCTGCGCCACATCAAGGACGTGCGGGACCGGCACAGCGGCCTGCTCGCCGCGCTGCCCGATGCACAGCGCCTGGACGCGATGTGCGAGCTCAACGTGATCGAGCAGGTGGTGAACACCGCCCAGACCACGGTGGTGCGCGACGCCTGGGAGCGCGGCCAGGTCGTCACGCTGCACGGCTGGGTCTATGGTCTGAAGGATGGCCTGCTGGAAGACCTGCACATGACCGTTCGCAGCAATGCCGACGTGGACAAGGCCTACCGCAAGGCGGTGGCCGAGGTCGGCCTGCGCAAGCGCTGAGCGCGGCCCGGGGCGCGCCATGTTTCCCCAACGGCTCGACTCCACGGTCGCCTACGCCATCGCCAAGGCGATGATGGACGGATTCAACCGCCACTACCGCTTGTTTCGCCAGGAGTCGGCGCGCGCCAAGCACCGCTACGAGACGCGCGATTGGCGCGGCCAGCAACGTGCCCAGCGCGAGCGCATCGAGTTCTACGACCTGCGCGTCAAGGAATGCCTGATGCGGTTGGTGAAGGAATTCAAGGCCGATGAGCAGCCGATGGCGGTGTGGGAGCAGGTCAAGCTGCACTACATCGGACTGCTGGTCAATCACCACCAGCCCGAACTGGCCGAGACCTTCTTCAACTCGGTCACCACCAAGATACTCAAACGCGCCTACTTCCAGAACGACTTCATTTTCGTGCGGCCGGCGGTGTCCACCGAGTACATCGAGAACGAAGAGCCCACCGCCAGCCCCACCTACCGCTGCTACTACCCCACAGCAGAGACCCTCCCCGCCGAGGTGCTGCGCCTGCTGCGCGACTTCGACCTGCGCGTGCCGTTCGACGACATCGAGCGCGACGCTGGCCTGGTGCTCGCCGCGATGAAGCGCCGCTTCGATCATGGCCGCCTGCGCGCCAACTTCCAGCTGCAGGTGCTAACGGGCCTGTTCTTTCGCAACAAGGGCGCCTACGTGGTCGGCAAGATCATCAATGGCTTTCAGGAAGTGCCGTTCGCGCTGCCGATCCTGCACAACCGCGACGGCAAGCTGGTGGTGGACGCCGCGCTGTTCGGCGAGGACGACCTGCTGCTGCTGTTCAGCTTCGCGCGCGCCTATTTCATGGTCGACATGGAGGTGCCCAGCGCCTACGTGCAGTTCCTGCGCAGCCTGATGCCGCGCAAGCCGCGCGCCGAGTTCTACAACGCGCTGGGCCTGGCCAAGCAGGGCAAGACGCTGTTCTACCGCGACTTCCTGTTCCACATGCGGCACAGCAGCGACCGCTTTCGCATCGCGCCCGGCATCAAGGGCATGGTCATGCTGGTGTTCGACCTGCCGAGCTTTCCGTTCGTGTTCAAGGTGATCCGCGACTTCTATCCGCCGCAGAAGGACACCTCGCGCGAGCAGATCCGCGGCAAGTACCAGCTCGTCAAACAGCACGACCGCGTGGGGCGCATGGCCGACACGCTGGAGTTCTCCGAGGTCGGTTTCCCGCGCGCGCGCTTCACCGACGAACTCATCGACGAAATCCGCAAGTACGCGCCCAGCCAGCTCGAGATCAGCGACCGCGACGGCGACGGAACCACCGAGGTGATTCTCAGGCACGTCTACATCGAGCGCCGCATGATCCCGCTCAATCTCTACCTGCAGGAGCTGTTCGACACACTGCAGGCGGACCCCGATGACGCCACCGCGCGCGGCCAGCTGCGCCACGCCGTCATTGAATACGGCAACGCCATCAAGGACCTCGTGGCCGCCAACATCTTCCCCGGCGACATGTTGTGGAAGAACTTCGGCATCACCCGCCACGGCAAGGTGGTGTTCTACGACTACGACGAGATCGAGTACCTCACCGACTGCAATTTCCGCCGCGTGCCTACCCCGCGCAACGAAGAAGACGAACTCTCGGGCGAGGTCTGGTACCCGGTGGCGAAGAACGACGTCTTCCCCGAGACGTTCGGCCCCTTCCTGCTCGGCAACCCGATGGTGCGCGATGTGTTCATGGAGCACCACGCCGACCTGCTCGACCCCGAATTCTGGCAATCGCACAAGGACCGCATTCTCGCGGGCCACGTGCACGACGTTTTCCCCTACGAGCGTGACCGCCGTCTGCGCGCGCTCGCGACCACCTGAACCATCCACACCAGGAGCACACCATGTCCGATCCCATCGTCATCCTCGGCACCGCACGCACGCCCATGGGCGCTTTCCAGGGCGATTTCTCGGCGCTGGCCGCGCACGACCTCGGCGGCGCCGCCATCAAGGCCGCGGTCGAGCGCAGCGGCATCGACCCGAAGGCGGTCGATGAGGTCCTGTTCGGCAACTGCCTGATGGCGGGGCAGGGCCAGGCGCCGGCGCGCCAGGCCGCGCTCAAGGGTGGGCTACCGCTGTCCACCGGCGCGGTCACGCTGTCCAAGATGTGCGGCTCGGGCATGAAGGCCACGATGCTGGCGCACGACATGCTCGTCGCAGGCAGTGCGAAGGTGATGGTCTCGGGCGGCATGGAGAGCATGACCAACGCACCCTACCTGCTGCAAAAGGGCCGTGGCGGCTACCGCATGGGGCACGACCGCGTCTTCGACCACATGATGCTCGACGGCCTGGAAGACGCCTACGAGCCCGGCCGCAGCATGGGCACCTTCGGCGAGGACTGCGCCGCCAAGTACGCGTTCACGCGCGAGCAGCAGGACGCCTTCGCCACCGCCTCCGTGTCGCGCGCCAAGGCCGCCACCGACAGCGGCGCCTTCGCCAAGGAGATCACCCCCGTCACCGTGAAGGACCGCAGCGGCGAACGTGTGGTCGCCATTGACGAAGGCCCGGGCAAGATCAAGCTCGACAAGATCCCCGCGCTCAAGCCCGCCTTCAAGAAGGACGGCACCATCACCGCCGCATCGAGCTCCTCCATCAACGACGGCGCAGCGGCGCTGGTGCTGGCGCGTTCCTCCACCGCGCAGGCGCTTGGCGCGAAGGCCGTGGCGCGCATCGTTGGCCACACCACCCACGCGCAGGAGCCCAACTGGTTCACCACCGCACCCGTGTACGCCACCCAGAAACTGCTGGCCAACATTGGATGGAGCGTGGCCGATGTGGACCTGTGGGAAGTCAACGAGGCCTTTGCCGTGGTGCCGATGGCGCTCATGGCCGAGCTCAAGGTGTCGCACGACAAGCTCAACGTCAACGGTGGCGCCTGCGCGCTGGGCCACCCCATCGGTGCCAGCGGCGCGCGCATCCTGGTCACGCTCATCCACGCGCTGCAGGCGCGCGGTGGCAAGCGTGGCGTGGCCACGCTGTGCATCGGCGGCGGCGAAGCCACCGCCATGGCGGTCGAGCTGGTGTGAAAACCATCCTCATCCTCGGCGCGTCGCGCGGCATCGGCTTCGAGTGCGCTGGCCAGTACCGCGAGGCCGGTGACCGGGTGATCGCCACCGCGCGCGACGACGCCGGCCTGGCGCGGCTGCGCGATATCGGCGCCGAGGTGCTGCGCGTGGACATGGCCGACCCGGCCAGCGTGAGCGGCCTGGCCTGGCAGCTCGACGGGGTGGAGATCGATGTGGCGCTCTACGTGGCCGGCGTGATGGACCGCGCGGGCGCCCACACCCCGCCCACGCGCGAGGCCTTCGACCGCGTGATGCACGCCAACGTGCTCGGCGCCATGCAGGCCATGCCCCAAGTGATGCCCGGCGTGCAGGCCGCGGGCGGCGTGTTCGGCGTGATCTCCAGCGCCATGAGCCAGATCGGCGCCGTGGCGGCCGACAACGCCTGGCTCTACCGCGTCAGCAAGGCCGCGCTCAACATGGTGGTGGCCAGCGCGCGCCATGCGTGGCCCGGCACCCGCTGCGTCGCGCTTGACCCGGGCTGGGTGCAGACCGACATCGGCGGCGCCAGCGCGCCGCTCACCATCGAAGCCAGCGTGGCCGGCCTGCGCCACGTCATCGCGACACTCACCGATGAGGACAACGGCCGCCTCATCCACCACGACGGCCGGCGCGCCGCCACCTGGTGACCCTCAAGAAAAGAAGACGTCCCATGCTGCTCACGCAAGACCAACTCATGATTCGCGACGCCGTGCGGGCGTTCGCGCAGGAACAACTCTGGCCGCATGCCGCGAAGTGGGACAAGGCGCACCACTTTCCCGTCGAGGCCCACCGCGGCCTGGCCGAACTCGGCGCCTACGGCATCTGCGTGCCCGAGTCGCTCGGTGGTGCCGGGCTCGATTACGTGACACTGGCCATCGTGCTTGAGGAGATTGCAGCCGGCGACGGTGGCACCAGCACCGCCATCAGCGTCACCAACTGCCCCGTCAACGCCATCCTCATGCGTTACGGCAATCCACAGCAGCAGGAGCGCTGGTTGCGTCCGCTCGCCGCCGGCCGGATGTTGGGCGCCTTCTGCCTCACCGAACCCCACGTGGGCTCGGACGCCTCCGCGCTGCGCACCACCGCGGTCAAGCAAGGCAGTGAGTACGTGCTCAATGGCGTCAAGCAGTTCATCACCAGCGGCAAGCAGGGCAACGTCGCGATCGTCATCGCCGTCACCGACAAGGCGGCCGGCAAACGCGGCATGAGCGCTTTCATCGTGCCCACCGATACCCCGGGCTACGTGGTGGCAAGGCTGGAGGACAAGGTCGGTCAGCACAGCAGCGATACCGCGCAGATCAACTTCGAGAATTGCCGCATCCCGGCCGAGAACCTGATCGGCGCCGAAGGCGAGGGCTACAAGATTGCGCTGTCGGCGCTGGAGGGCGGGCGCATCGGCATCGCCGCGCAAAGCATCGGCATGGCGCGCAGCGCGCTGGAGTGTGCGCTGACCTACGCCAAACAACGCGAGAGCTTCGGCCAGCCGATCTTCAACCACCAGGCGGTGGGCTTCAAGCTGGCCGAGATGGCGACGCAGATCGAAGCGGCGCGAGCGCTCACCCACCACGCGGCCGCGCTGCGCGACGCGGGCCAGCCGTGTCTGAAGGAAGCCGCGATGGCCAAGCTCTTTGCCAGCGAAATGGCCGAGCGCGTCTGCAGCGATGCGATTCAGGTCCATGGCGGGTACGGCTATGTGAGCGACTTTCCGGTGGAGCGCATCTGGCGCGACGTGCGGGTGTGCCAGATCTACGAGGGCACGTCGGACGTGCAGAAGATCCTGATCCAGCGCGCGCTGGCTTGATCCCCGACCCCGGTGGCGTTCGCCACGGGGGTGCCCGGGCGCGGGCGTGATACGTATGATTGCGCCGATATGAACATCATCATCCTCGGCGCCGGCCGCGTCGGCGAAAGCGTCGCCGAGAGCCTGGTCTCCGAGCAGAACGACATCACCGTCGTCGACATGGACCCGGCCCGCCTGCGCGCGCTTGAGGACAAGCTCGACCTGCGCGGCGTGGTGGGCAACGGCGTGCAGCCGTCGGTGCTGCGGGAAGCGGGCGCCAAGGACGCCGACATGGTGATCGCCTGCGCCGCGGCCGACGAAACCAACCTCGTCGTCTGCAAGGTCGCGCACGATGTCTTCAACGTACCCACCACCATCGCCCGCTTGCGCTCGCCCGAGTTCACCGAAGGCGAAGACGATGAACTCCTGTCGCGCAGCAGCTTTTCCGTCAGCGAAGTGATCTGCCCGGAAGAATCGGTCACACGCTACATCCACCAGCTCATCAGCTATCCCGAGGCACTGCAGGTGCTGGAGTTCGCCGATGGTCGCGCGAGTCTGATTGCGGTGCGCGCCAGCCACGGCGGCGCACTCGTGGGCCACACCATCGGCGAATTCCGCGAACGTTTCACGCGCTGCGAAATGCGCGTGGTGGCGCTCTACCGGCTCGACACCGAAATGGAGGCCACGCCCTCGACCCGCATCCTTGCGGGCGACGAGGTCTTCGTGCTGGCCGATACCCGCAAGATCCGCGACGTGCTGGCCGCCATCCACAACATCGACCAACCGGTGCAGCGCGTGATGATCGCTGGCGGCGGCAAGGTGGGCCTGCGGCTCGCGCGCAGCCTGGCCGGGCAGTGCGAGGTGAAGATCCTCGAGCGCGACAAGAAGCGTTGCGAGTACCTGGCCAGCCAGCTGCCCTCGCGCATGCTGATCCTTCAAGGCGACGGGGCCGACGAGGATCTGCTCGACGAGGAGAACGTGGGTCAGATGGACATGTTCCTCGCACTCACGAGCGACGACGAGGACAACATCATGTCGGCCATGCTGGCCAAGCGGCTCGGTGCCAAGCGCGTCATGGCGCTGATCAACCGCCGCGCCTACGCCGACATGATGCAGGGCAGCACCATCGACATCGCGATCTCGCCTTCGCAAGCGGTGATCGGCGAACTGCTCGCTCACATCCGCCGTGGCGACGTGGCGGCCGTGCACAGCCTGCGCCGTGGCGCGGCAGAGGCACTGGAAGGCATTGCCCGCGGCGACGTGAAGACCAGCAAGCTCGTGGGCCGCCGCATCGAGGAGGTGAAGCTGCCCAAGGGGGCCCGCATCGGGGCCATCGTGCGTGGCGAGGGCAAGGATTCTGAAGTGCTGATGCCCCACCACGATCTGCTTATCGAGGACGGCGACCACATCATCATCTTCATCCCGAACAAGCGCCTGGTGCGCGAGGTCGAGCGCCTGTTCCAGGTGAGCGCCACCTTCTTCGGCTGAAAGCCCCTTCGGCATGCGCTCGCTCTGGCTGCCCGTTCTATCGGTGTTCTCGCGCGTGCTGCTGGCGTTTGCGCCGGCCTTTCTGGTGCCCTTGGCCTGGGCCTGGTTTCTTGACAAGGACCACCACGTGCTGGTCTGGGCCTACGGGTTCGCGGCCACAGTTGTCAGCGGCTGGATGCTGTGGCTGCTCACGCGCCACCACCGCCGCGAGCTGCTGCCGCGCGACGGCTTCCTGCTGGTGAACCTGGTCTGGCTGGTGCTGCCGGCCTACGCGGCAGCGCCGCTGTACTTCACCGTTCCCGATCTGAGCCTGAGCAAGGCCTACTTCGAGGCCATGAGCGCGCTCACCGCCACCGGCTCGACCGCGATCTCCGGCCTGGATCACCTGCCGGTGTCGATCAATGTGTGGCGGTGTTTCCTGCAGTTGCTGGGTGGGCTGGGCATCATGCTGTTGGTGGTGGCGATCTTGCCGTTGCTGGGTCTCGGCGGCATGCAGCTCTACAAGGCCGAGACGCCCGGCCCCATGAAGGACACCAAGTTCACCCCACGCATCAGCGAGACGGCGCGTGGCCTGTGGGGTGTCTATGCCCTGTTCTCGCTTGCCTGCATGCTCGCCTACCGCTGGGCCGGCATGGACTGGGCCGATGCCTTCATGCACATGTGCACCACCATGGGCCTGGGCGGGTTTTCGCCATACGACGCGAGCATCGGTCACTTCGATTCGGCCCGCGTCGAATGGGTGGCGGTCGTCTTCATGACCATGGCCGGCATCAGCTTCCTGCGCTACTTCGTGGTGCTGCGCTCGCTGTCGCTGCGCCCCATCACCGGTGACCGCGAGATCCGAACCTACCTGGCCGTGCTGGCGGTGTCGGTGCTGGTGGTCATGATGCTGTTGCTGGTGCACGGCGTGCAGGCCGAACCGCTGGAGGCCCTGCGCGCCAGCGCGTTCCACGTGGTCTCGCTGGCCACCACCACCGGCTACGCCTCGGGCGACTATGCGCAGTGGCCGGTGTTCATTCCCGTGCTGCTGATGTTCCTGGGCTGCTTTGCGTCGTGCGCCGGCTCCACGGGCGGCGGCATCAAGATGGTCCGCATGGTGCTGCTGGTCAAGCAGGCGCGGCGCGAGCTGGTGCGCATCATCCACCCGCGTGTGGTCAACCCGGTCACGCTGGGCGGCAACGTGGTGCCGCCGCAGGTGATGAACGCGGTGCTCGGCTACATGCTGATCTACGGCGCCGCCACGATGGGGCTGACGATGCTGCTGCTGCTGACCGGGCTGGACATCGTGACCGCGTTCTCGGCCGTGGTCGCCACGGTCAACAACATCGGCCCGGGCCTGGGTCTCGTCGGTCCAGCCAGCAATTTCAGCGTGCTCAACGATTTCCAGATCGTGGTGCTGAGCTTTGCGATGCTGCTGGGCCGGCTGGAGCTGTTGACGGTGCTCGTCCTCTTCACCGGCCACTTCTGGCGCAGGTAGCGCTCAGTCGCGCGCCGGGATGTTCAGCCCACGTTGCACCGCGGGCCGCGCCACGAAGGCATCGAGCACGCGTTGTACTTCGGGGAAGTCGCTGAAGCCCACCAGCTCGCCCGCGCCGTAGAAGCCGACGAGGTTGCGCACCCAGGGGAACACGGCGATGTCGGCGATGCTGTAGTCCTTGCCCATGATCCAGGCGCGGCCCTTGAGGCGTTGGTCCAGCACACCGAGCAGGCGCTTTGTTTCGGCCATGTAGCGGTCACGCGGGCGTTTGTCCTCATAGTCCTTGCCGGCGAACTTGTGGAAGAAGCCGAGCTGGCCGAACATGGGGCCGACGCCGCCCATCTGGAACATCAGCCACTGCAGGGCTTCGTAGCGCGCGGCGTCGTCGCTCGGCAGCAGCCGGCCGGTCTTGCCCGCCAGATAGACCAGGATCGCGCCCGACTCCCACAGCGCCAGCGGCTTGCCCCCCGGGCCGTGCGGGTCGAGGATGGCCGGGATCTTGTTGTTCGGGTTGAGCGACAGGAACTCCGGCGAGAACTGGTCGTTGCTGTCGAAGCGCACCAGGTGGGCCTCGTAGGGCAGGCCGGTCTCCTCCAGCGCAATGGACACCTTCACGCCGTTCGGCGTGGGCAGCGAATAGAGCTGCAGGCGCTCGGGGTGGCGAGCGGGCCATTTCTTCGTGATCGGGAATGCGTCGAGGGCGCTCATGGGGGCTCCGGGGGCAGTTGTGCGGGCACGCATTGTGGCGCCCGCCCCGCCATGCCCCCGTGCTTGCAGGGGCTTCGATAATGCGTTCTCGCCCCATGACCCAGCCGACCCCTTCCCGCGACGCCTGCCCTTGCGGCCGTGGCCCCGGTTACGCCGCCTGCTGCGGCCGCTACAGCGGCGCCGCCACGCCGGCGCCCGACGCCGAATCGCTCATGCGCTCGCGTTACAGCGCGTTCGTGCGCGGCGATGTGGCGCACCTGCTGGCCACCTGGCACGCCAGCACGCGGCCGGCCTCGCTCGAACTGCAGCCGGGCGTGAAATGGCTCGGACTGGAAGTGCGCACCCACCGTGTCATCGACGCCGACCACGCCGAGGTCGAGTTCGTGGCCCGCTCGCGCCTGGCCGGCCGCGCCAGCCGCCTGCACGAACGCAGCCGCTTCGTGCGCGAAGGCGGGCACTGGTACTACGTCGACGGCGATCTCTTCACGAAAGACGGCACATGAATTTCGAGGCGGTTCTGTTCGACTGCGACGGCGTGCTCGTCGACAGCGAACCCATCACCAACGGCGTGCTGCGCGAAGTGCTCAACGAATCGGGCTGGGCGATCACACGCGCCGAGTGCGAAGCGCTGTTCCTCGGCCACGCGGTGCGCGACCGGCGCGAGCGCATCGAAGCCGAGACCGGCCAACCCCTCACCGACGCCTGGATGCAGGCCTTCTACCAGCGTCGCAACGCGCGCCTGCGCGCTGAGCTCAAGGCCATCGAAGGCGTGCACGAAGCGGTGGCCCGGTTGCACGCCGCGGTCGGCGGGCGCATTGCCTGTGCCTCGGGGGCCGATCGGCCCAAGGTGGTGATGCAGCTCGAACAGGTGGGCCTGGCACGCTGGTTCGGCAACGCCATCTTCAGCGGACACGACCTGCCGCGCTCCAAGCCGCACCCCGATGTCTACCTCGCCGCGGCCGAACACCTGGGCGTCGACCCGAAGCGTTGCCTCGTCATCGAGGACACCGCGCCGGGCGCGCAGGCCGGCCTGGCAGCGGGCGCGACCGTGTGGGGCTTCTGCACGCAAGGCCACGGCCGTGCGTTCGACGGCCTGCCGGTGGCGCGGGTGTTCCACCACATGCGCGACTTGCGGCTTTGAGGGCGTGAGCGCGCCGGGCTTCAGGCGTTGCGGAACTCCCCTGGCGACTGGCCGGTCCAGCCGCGAAACGCGCGGATGAAACTCTTTTCGTTGCGAAACCCCGCGGCTTCGGCCACCTGTTTGATGGGCCGTTTCGTGCGCAGCAGCAGCTGCGTGGCGCGCTCGCGGCGCACCGCGTCCTTCAGCGCCTGCAGCGTGGCGCCTTCTTCCTTCAGCTGCCGGTGCAGCGTGCGCGCTGAGGTGTTGAGCAGCGCGGCCAGATCGTGCGCGTTGTGTGTGGCCAGCGGCTGGCTGGCCAGCAATTGCCGCACGCGCTGCACCAGCAGGCGGTCGCGCCGGTACGAGCGCACGGTGAGTGGCAGTGCGCGCTGCAGCAACTGGTGCATGGCCACCTCGTCGCGGCGGATCGGCAGCGCCAGGTAGCGCGCGTCGAAGGCGATCGCCGCCTCCGTGGCGTCGAAGCGCGCTGGGGCGTCGAACAACACCGCGTAGGCCGCCACGTGCGGCGGCGCCGCGTAGGGGAAGCGCGCCTCCAGCAGCGGGATGCGCGAATCCACGAACCAGGCCGCCAGACCGTGGATGTTGCGCAGCACCGATACCACGCTGAGTTCGGCCATCGGGCCCGGGTCGGTGTGCAGGCGCAGCACGATCTCGGCGCGCTCGCCGCTCACCTGCACCGACAAGGCGATGGCTTGCGCCAGCAGACCGTGGTGACGGCACCAGCGCTTGAGCGCCACGCCCAGCGACGGCGCCGACAACGAGGCGCGCGCGAGCAAGCCATAGCTGCCCCAGGGCAGCGCGCGCTCGAAACAGCCCAGTGCCTCGTCATCCAGCTCCCGCATCGCCGCGTAGGACACGGCCTCCATCTGCGCGGCCGTGATGCGTGCCCGCGGATCGCTGAGTTTGTGTGGCGGAATTTGTGCCTGCGCCAGGGCCGCCGACGGGTCCATGCCGCGCGCCTGATAAGCCAGTGTCATGGCTTTCACCAGGGCGATAGGTGTGAGCGCCGGGCCGCCCAGCAGATCGGGGGAATCGATGGCCATGGCGCCAGTCTGCCAGCAAGTGCAGGTGTGCGGCACGATTTGCTACCGTCCTGGCGACCGGGGGCATACCCGTCGGGTGTACCCTCGGGCCCCGGTTCCCTCAAGAGACACAGGCCATCCCATGCCCATCCTGGAGACCAAGCTCAACCCCCGATCGGCCGACTTCCAGGCCAACGCCGAGGCCATGCGTGCCCAGGTGGAGGACCTCAAGGCCCAACTCGCCAAGGCCGCGCAGGGCGGCGGCGAGGCCGCGCGCGCCAAGCACACCGCGCGCGGCAAGCTGCTGCCGCGCGAGCGCGTGCAGATGCTGCTCGACCCCGGCACGCCGTTTCTTGAACTCGCGCCACTGGCTGCGCACGGCATGTACCACGGCGACGCGCCCTGCGCGGGCCTGATCGCCGGCATCGGCCGCGTGAGCGGGGTCGACTGCCTGATCGTCTGTAACGATGCCACCGTCAAGGGCGGCACTTACTACCCGATGACGGTGAAGAAGCACCTGCGGGCGCAGGAGGTGGCGATGCAGAACCACCTGCCTTGCATCTACCTGGTGGATTCGGGCGGCGCCAACCTGCCCAACCAGGACGACGTGTTCCCCGACCGTGAGCACTTCGGCCGCATCTTCTACAACCAGGCCAACATGAGCGCCCAGGGCATCGCGCAGATCGCGGTGGTGATGGGCTCGTGCACCGCGGGCGGCGCCTACGTGCCCGCCATGAGCGACGAGACCATCATCGTCAAGAACCAGGGCACCATCTTCCTGGGCGGCCCGCCGCTGGTGAAGGCCGCCATCGGCGAGATCGTGAGCGCCGAAGACCTGGGCGGCGGTGACGTCCACACCCGCCTCTCGGGCGTGGCCGATCACCTGGCCCAGAACGACGCGCACGCCATCGCGCTGGCGCGCCAGGCGGTGGCCACGCTCAACCACCGCAAAGAGGTGGCACAGGCACTGATCGAGCCGCGCGCGCCGAAGTACGCGGCCGAAGAGATCTACGGCGTCATCCCGACCGACGTGCGCAAGCCCTACGACGTGCGCGAGATCATCGCGCGCATCGTCGACGGCTCCGAGTTCCACGAGTTCAAGGCGCGCTTCGGCAGCACGCTGGTGTGCGGCTTCGCGCACATCGAGGGCATGCCGATCGGCATCGTGGCCAACAACGGTGTGCTGTTCTCCGAAAGCGCGCAAAAGGGCGCGCACTTCATCGAACTGTGCGGCCAGCGCAAGGTGCCGCTCTTGTTTCTGCAGAACATTACCGGCTTCATGGTCGGGCGCAAGTACGAGAGCGAGGGCATCGCGCGCCACGGCGCCAAGATGGTCACGGCGGTGGCCACCGTCAACGTGCCCAAGTTCACCATCATCATCGGCGGCAGCTACGGCGCGGGCAACTACGGCATGTGCGGCCGCGCCTACAGCCCGCGCTTCCTCTGGATGTGGCCCAACGCGCGCATCAGCGTCATGGGTGGCGAGCAGGCCGCCAGCGTGCTCGCCACCGTCAAGCGCGACGGCATCGAGGCCAAGGGCGGCAGCTGGAGCGCGGAGGAGGAAGCGAAGTTCAAGCAACCGCTGCTCGACCAGTTCGCCCACCAGTCGCACCCCTACTACGCCAGCGCCCGCCTGTGGGACGACGGCGTGATCGACCCCGCCGACACGCGCCGCATCCTGGCGCTCGCGATGTCGGCCACGCTCAACGCGCCCATCCCTGAGCCGAAGTTCGGCGTGTTCCGCATGTGAGCCCGGCATGAACGCTCGCGCCCACTTCCTCACGCTCGCGCGCTACCACGCCTGGGCCACGCAACGCCTTCTCGACGCGGTGGCGCCGCTGGGCGACGAGGCCTACCGGCGCGATGTCGGGCTGTTCTTCAAGAGCGTGCACGGCACCCTGAATCACCTGCTGGTGGGCGAATGCCTGCTGTGGCAGCAGCGGTTCGCTCGCGGTGAGTCCCCGCGCGTGGCGCTGGACATGGAAGCCGAGCCCGATCGCGCGCGTCTGGCGCAGGCCGTTCTGGGTGGCGCGCGCGTGTGGGAGCGGCTGGTGGCCGACTGGCCGGTCGACCGCTTCGAGGGCACGCTGTCGTACACCAACATGCGCGGCCAGGCCATGACGCTGCCTTTTGCGCCCACGCTGGCCCACGTGTTCAACCACGCCACGCACCACCGCGGCCAGATCACCGCCGCGCTCACGATGCTGGGCCAGCCCGGGCCCGAGCTGGACCTTGTGTATTTCCTGCAAGCGCAACAGGCACCCGCGTCGACCGGCTGAAGCCGGCGCCCTCACCCCCCACCGAGGAGACAAACCTTTGGAGCCGACGATCTACGACACGCCCGAGCACGCCACGCTGCGCGAGCAGGTGGCACGCTTTCTGGCGCGCGAGGTGGAGCCGCACGCCGATGCCTGGGAGCAGCAGGGTTTCGTGCCGCGCGACGTGCTGCGCCGCATGGGTCAGGCCGGGTTGCTGGGCATCGCGTTCGAGAGCGAGCACGGCGGTGCCGACGCCGATGCGCTGACCAACCTCGTGTTCGCCGAAGCGCTGTCGCAGAGCACGTTCGCCGGCTTCATCATCACCGTGCTGGTGCACACCGACATGGCCGGCCCGCACCTGCACCACGCGGGCAATGCGGCGCAGAAGGCGAAGCACCTGCCCAAGGTCTGTGCCGGTGAATCGATCTGCGCGGTCGCCATCACCGAGCCCGGCGCGGGATCGGACGTGGCCGGCATCCGCACGCACGCGAAGCGTGAGGGCGACGAATGGGTGATCAACGGCACCAAGATGTTCATCACCAACGGCGTGCACGCCAACCTGTACTTCGTCGCGGCCAAGACCGGGCCGGGCAAGCGCGAGGTCTCGATGTTCATCGTCGAAAAGGGCACGCCGGGTTTCAGCGTGGGTCGCGCGCTCAAGAAGACCGGCTGGCTCAGCTCCGACACCGCCGAACTCGTGTTCGACAACGTGCGTGTGCCCGCGGCCAACCTGCTGGGTGAAGAGGGCAAGGGCTTCTACGCGGTGATGCAGAACTTCCAGACCGAGCGCATTGCGCTCGGCGCCATGGCGGTGGGCCACTGCCAGCGCGCGCTGCAACTCACGCTCGACCACGTGCGTCAGCGCCAAGCCTTTGGTGGCCCGTTGTGGGAGCAGCAGACCATCCGCCAGCGCCTGTCCATGCTCGACGCCAAGGTGCGCGCGGCGCGCCAGTTCATGTACCACTGCGCCTGGAACGTGACCCAGGGCCGCGACATCGTGCAGCAGGTGTCCATGCTCAAGGCGCTCACCGGCGAGCTGGTGAACGAGGTGGTGCAGACCTGCCAGCAGTTCCACGGCGGCATGGGCTTCATCCGCGAAACGGCCATTGAACGCTTGTGGCGCGACGCGCGCGTGCTGGCCATCGGTGGCGGCGCCACCGAGGTGATGCTGGAAGAAGTGGCCAAACGGTATTGAAGGTACTGAAGATGAGTGCTGTGCTTGATGTCTCCCGCCCCAGCGCCCACGTGGCGCGCGTGTGGATCAACCGCCCCGACGTGCGCAACGCCTTCAACGACGAAGTCATCGCCGCGCTCACGCGCACCTTCGAAACCCTGTCGAAGGACACCGGGCTGCGCGTGGTGGTGCTCGGCGCGCACGGCAAGGCCTTCTGCGCCGGCGCCGACCTGAACTGGATGAAGGCCATGGCCGGCTACAGCTGGGAGGAGAACCGCGCCGACGCGCAGCGCCTGGCTGACATGCTCTGGACGCTGGACCAGTGCCCGGTGCCCATCGTCGGCCGCGTGCAGGGCGACTGTTACGCCGGCGGCATGGGTCTGGCGTCGATCTGCGACGTGCTGGTGGCGGTGGAGGGCGCGACCTTCTGCCTCTCGGAAGCGCGCCTGGGCCTGCTGCCCGCCACCATCAGCCCTTACGTCGTCCGCGCCATGGGCGCGCAGGCGGCGCGGCGCTACATGGCGACAGCCGAACGCTTCAGCGCCGTGCAGGCGCACGCGCTGGGCATGGTGCACGAGCTCGCCACGCCCGAGACGCTGGACGCCAAGGTCGACGACATCGTGACCACCCTGGTCAACAACGGCCCGGCCGCCACGCGCGCCTGCAAGGCGCTGGTGCGCGACGTGGCCGGCGCGCCCATCACCGCCGACCTGCGCGCAGAGACCGCGCGCCGCATTGCCGACATCCGCGCCAGCGACGAGGGACGCGAGGGGCTGGCGTCATTCCTGAACAAGCGCGCGCCAGCGTGGCTGCCACCGCAGGGCTGACCCATGACCGAGGCGCTGCAATCCCTGGGCACCCCCGAGCTGCTGGCGCTGGCCGCCGCGCTGGGCTGGGCCAGCGGGCTGCGCCTGTACCTCGTGGTGTTCGCCACCGGCCTGGCGGGCTGGCTGGGCTGGTTCGAGCTGCCACCGGGTCTGCAGATGCTGCAGCACCCCGCGGTGCTGGGTGTCAGCGGCCTTCTGCTGTTCGTCGAGTTCTTCGCCGACAAGATCCCCTACGTCGATTCGCTGTGGGACCTGGCCAACAGCGTGCTGCGCGTGCCCGCGGGCGCGGCGCTGGCGGCCGGTGCGCTGGGCGCCGACAGCGCCACCATGGCGGTGCTCGCTGCCCTGCTCGGTGGCACCCTGGCCGCCACCAGCCAGGCCGCCAAAACCAGCACACGCGCGGCGGTCAATGCCTCGCCCGAGCCCTTCAGCAACGTGGGCGTGAGCCTGCTCGAAGACGGCCTGGTGGTGGGCGCGCTGTGGCTCGCCACGCAGCATCCGCTGGTATTCGCCGTGCTGCTGGTCATCGCGGTGCTGGCCATGTGGGCCCTCACCTGGTTCCTGTTCCGTTTCTTGCGCGCGGCCTGGCGCCGCGTGTTCGTCGCCCTTCCGAAGGAAAGTTGAGATGTTCACCAAGATCCTGATCGCCAACCGCGGCGAGATCGCCTGCCGCGTCGCCGCCACCGCGCGCCGCCTGGGCGTGAAGACCGTGGCCGTGTACTCCGACGCCGACGCGCGCGCCAAGCACGTGGCCGCCTGCGACGAGGCGGTGCACATCGGCGGCTCCGCGCCGCGCGAGAGCTACCTGCAGTGGGAGCGCATCATCGCGGCCGCGCAGGCCACGGGCGCGCAGGCCATCCACCCTGGCTACGGCTTCCTGAGCGAGAACGAGGCCTTCGCCGACGCCTGCGCCCGGGCCGGTCTGGTGTTCATCGGCCCGCCCTCGTCGGCCATCGAGGCCATGGGCCTCAAGGCCGAATCGAAACGCCTGATGGAAAAGGCCGGCGTGCCGCTGGTGCCCGGCTACCACGGCGCCGACCAGGACCCGGCCCTGCTGCAGCGCGAGGCCGACCGCATCGGTTACCCGGTGCTCATCAAGGCCAGCGCCGGCGGTGGCGGCAAGGGCATGCGCGTGGTCGAGAAGAGCGAGGACTTCGCGGCCGCGCTCGCCAGTTGCCAGCGCGAGGCGCGCAACAGCTTCGGCAGCGATGCGGTGCTGATCGAGAAATACGTGCAACGCCCGCGCCACATCGAGATCCAGGTGTTTGGCGACACGCAGGGTAACTGCGTCTACCTGTTCGAGCGCGATTGTTCGGTGCAGCGCCGCCACCAGAAGGTGCTGGAAGAAGCTCCCGCGCCCGGCATGACGCCCGCGCTGCGCCAGCAGATGGGCGAGGCCGCGGTGGCCGCCGCGAAGGCCGTGAACTACGTGGGCGCAGGCACGGTGGAGTTCATCGTCGAGCAGCCACAGGGTTACGACCACCCCGAGGCGATGCGCTTCTATTTCATGGAGATGAACACCCGGCTGCAGGTGGAGCACCCGGTGACCGAAGCCATCACCGGCCTGGACCTGGTGGAGTGGCAGCTGCGCGTGGCCGCTGGCGAGCCACTGCCACTGCAGCAGCACGAACTGCGCATGCAGGGCCACGCGATCGAGGCGCGCATCTGTGCCGAGAACCCCGACAACCAGTTCCTGCCCGCCACCGGCACGCTGCAGGTCTACCGCAAGCCCCACCACGTGGCCTTCGAGCGTGGCGCGGTGCGGTTCGATGACGGCGTGCGCGAGGGCGACGCCATCAGCCCGTTCTACGACTCGATGGTTGCCAAGCTCATCGTGCACGGTGACACGCGCGAGCAGGCGCTGGCGCGGCTGGACGCCGCGCTGGCCGAGACGCGCATCGTGGGCCTCACCACCAACGTGCAGTTCCTGCGCCATGTGGTCGCGAGCGAATCGTTTGCGAAGGCCCGGCTTGACACCGCGCTGATCCCGCGCGAAGCCGCCGTGCTCTTCAACCAGGACCGCGTCGGCACACCCACGGCGGTGGCCGCTGCGGTGGCACAGACCCTGCTGACCGAGCGCACGCTCGAGGGCAGCGACCCTTTCTCGCGGCGCGACGGCTTCCGCTCGCACGGGCTCACCACGCGGCGGTTCGATTTCGACGTGGCCGGCGAACGCCTGCAGGCCACGCTGACCTACGGCCGCGACGGACTCACGCTCGCGCTCGGCGACGTGCAGGGCCCGCTGGCGTTCGAGGCGTTGCCGTCCGATGCGCAGGGGGGCCGCTTCGACCTGCAATTCGCCGGCCGCCGCGACACCGTGCAGACCTGGACCACCGGCGAGACCGTGCACGTGTTCTGCGCGCGCGGCGCCACCAGCCTCATCGAGATTGACCTGCTGGCCCACGCGGGCGAAGGCGAGGGTGAGGGCGGCCGCCTGACGGCGCCCATGCCAGGCAAGGTCGTGTCGTTCGCCGTCAAGGCCGGCGACACGGTCAAGAAGGGCCAGCCGCTGGCGGTGATGGAGGCGATGAAGATGGAGCACACCATCGCCGCGCCGGCCGATGGCACGGTGGCCGAGCTGCTCTATGCGCCCGGCGATCAGGTGGCCGAGGGTGCAGAGCTGCTCAAGCTGGCCTCGGCGTGACAGCGCTGCAGCGGGCGTGCCGGTAAGCTCGGCCCATGCACATCACCGTCTGCGTCAGCCAGCAAAAGCCCGAGCCCTGGCAACAGGGTTTGCAGGCCGCTTTTCCCGAAGCCACCGTGAGCGTGTGGCAACCCGGCACGCCCGCGGCCGATTTCGCCGTGGTCTGGGCGCCGCCGCAAACCTTCTTCGACGAGCAGCCCGGGCTGAAGGCCGCGTTCAACACCGGTGCGGGCGTGGATGCGCTACTCAAGCTGCGCATCGCGCCCGCCACCCGCATCGTGCGCCTCGACGATGCGGGCATGTCGGTGCAGATGGCCGAGTTCGCCTGCCACGCCGTCATTCGCCACTTCCGCGAGCTCGACGGCTACGAGGCCGACGTGCGCGCCGGCCGCTGGAGCTACCGCAAGCCGCGTTCACGTGTCGAGTACCCGGTGGGCGTGATGGGTCTGGGTGTGCTGGGCGAGCGCGTGGCGCGCGCGCTGACGGTCTTCGAATTTCCCGTGCACGGCTGGAGCCGTTCGCCCAAGGCGATCGATGGCGTGCGCTGCCACGCGGGCCAGGCGCAGTTCGATGCCTTTCTGGCCGAATGCCGCGTGCTCATCAACCTGCTGCCGCTCACGCCCGAGACCGAGAACATCCTGAACCGGCGCACGCTCGGCCTGCTCAAGCCCGGCGGCTATCTGATCAACCTCGCGCGCGGCGCCCACCTGGTCGATGACGACCTGATCGCGTTGCTCGACGAAGGCCACCTGGCCGGCGCCACGCTCGACGTCTTCCGCACCGAGCCCCTACCCGCCGGACATGGTTTCTGGAAGCACCCGAAAATCACGGTCACGCCGCACACCTCGGCGCGCACCCTGCGCGAGGAAAGCATCGCGCAGATCGCCGGCAAGATCGCCGCGCTGCAACGCGGCGAGGCCGTCGCGGGCGAGGTGGACCGCCAGCGCGGCTATTGACAAGGACATGACATGAACAAGCTCCCCGCCCGCGTGAAGATCATCGACGTCGGACCGCGCGACGGCCTGCAGAACGAGAAGCAGCCCGTGCCCGCCGCGGTCAAGATCGAACTCGTGCACCGCCTGCAGGCGGCCGGCCTGAAGGAGATCGAGGTCACCAGCTACGTGAGCCCCAAATGGGTGCCGCAGATGGCCGACAACCACGATGTGATGCAGGGCGTGAAGCGCCAGCCCGGTGTGCGCTACTCGGTGCTCACGCCCAACCTGAAGGGCTTCGAGGCTGCGCTGGCGGACCAGCCCGACGAGATCGTGGTGTTCGGCGCGGCCAGCGAGGCCTTCAGCCAAAAGAACATCAACTGCAGCATTGCCGAAAGCATCGAGCGCTTCGCGCCGGTGGTCGAGGCCGCCAAGGCCAAGGGCATCGCCGTGCGCGGCGCCATGAGCTGCACCGTGGGCTGCCCCTATGAAGGCGATGTGCCGCCCTCGCGCGTTGATTACCTGGCCGGCCTCATGAAGGGCATCGGCGTGGAGCACGTGGGCGTCGCCGACACCATCGGCGTCGGCACGCCGAGAAAGGTACAGGCCGCGATCGAGGCCACCTTGAAGCATTTCGATATCGACCGCGTGTCGGGCCACTTTCACGACACCTACGGCCAGGCCGTGGCCAACACGCTGGCCGCGCTGGAGATGGGCGTGTGGCACCACGACACGTCCGTGGCCGGCCTGGGCGGTTGCCCTTATGCCAAGGGCGCCACCGGCAACGTGGCCACCGAAGACGTGGTCTACCTGCTGCACGGCATGGGCATCGACACCGGCATCGACCTCGACGCGTTGGTGGACACCGGCGCCTGGATCAGCGAGCAGCTCGGCCGTTCCACCAACTCGCGCGTCGCGCGCGCGCTCATCGCCAAGCGCAAGGGCTGATCAGCCGGTGCGCGCAAAGAGCCGTTTCAGCAACGCGCGCATCCATTGCTGCGCCGGGTCGCGCTCGGTGCTGGCGTGCCAGACCAGGCGCACCTCATAGAAGGGCGCGTTCGGCAGGCGCCAGACACGCAGCGGGTTGCGCTTGCGCAGGTTCTCCGCGTACATCGTGGGCACGATGGCCAGCAGGTCGGTGTTGAGCGCAAGGTCGGGCAGGGCGCCGAAATGCCGCGCGCGCAGCACGATGCGCTCCACCAGCTTCATGCGCGCCAGCATCTGCTCCACGCTGCTGTGGAAGGTGGCGGTGGGCGAGGCGACCACCAGCGCGGCCTGCGACAGTTGATCCGTGCTGAGGGCGTGGCCATTGCGTCCGCTGGCCGGGCGCCATTGCGGTGACGAGATCGCCACGTACTGCTCGCGAAACAGCAGTTCGGCGCGGATGCTGCGATGGCGCGGTTGCAGGATGCCGATGGCGCAATCGATCTCACGCGATTCGAGGGCGCTCGCCACGTCGGCCGCCGCCACCGAGATGTTGGAGAGGTGGGTGTTCGGGGCCTGCTCGCGCAGCGCGCCGGCCAGCGGTGGCAGAAACATCATTTCGCCCAGGTCGGACAGCGAGAGCTTCCAGTGCATGTCGCTGGTGACGGGGTCGAATTCCTCCTGGCCCATCACCGCGGTTTCCAACTCCCGCAGTTGCGCCACCACCGAGGGCGCCACGCTTTCGCACAGGCGCGTCGGTTGCAGGCCGTTGGGCGAGCGCACGAACAACTCGTCATTGAAGAAGTGGCGCAACCGCGCCAGCGCGTTGCTGGTGGCCGACTGCGACAGCGAGAGCGCGCGCCCCGCGGCCGTGACCGAGCGTGTGCGGTGGATGGCCGCGAGCACACGCAGCAGGTTGAGGTCGAGCTGGCGGAAGTTCATGGATCGTTCGAATCAGGGTTCACCCTGATTATTCATGCAATCGATGGGGCGCATGCGAACAATCCATTCGCCAGACGCGGGGCGGCTGCGTACATTGCGGCGGCTCTGCACCCCACGACACCATGGCCGAACGTTCCTTTGCCACCGAAGTCACCAAGCTGCGCCTGGGCGAGGGCGAAGCGTTCCGCGGCGAGGGCATCCTCGCCGTCACCAAGGCGCTGCTGCAGTCGGGTGTGTCCTATGTGGCGGGCTATCAGGGTGCGCCCATCTCGCACCTGATGGACGTGCTCACCGATGCCAACGACATCCTGCGCGAGTTGGGCGTGCATTTCGAGCACAGCGCGAGCGAGGCCACGGCGGCCGCCACGCTGGCCGCATCCGTGAACTACCCGCTGCGCGGCGCGGTGACGTTCAAGTCCACTGTCGGCACCAACGTCGCGTCCGACGCGCTCGCCAACCTGGCCTCGGGCGGTGTCACCGGCGGTGCCCTCATCATCGTCGGCGAGGACTACGGCGAGGGCTCCAGCATCATGCAGGAGCGCTCGCACGCCTTTGCCATGAAGTCGCAGATCTGGCTGCTGGACCCGCGGCCCAACCTGCCCAGCATCGTGCAGGCGGTGGAGCAAGGCTTCGAGTTGTCGGAAGCGAGCCGCACACCGGTGATGCTGGAGCTGCGCATTCGCGCCTGCCATGTGCACGGCAGCTTCACCGCCAAGGCCAACCGCCGCCCCGATTTCACGCTGAAGGATGCCATCGAGCGCCCTGTGCGCGATGTCAACCGCATCGTGTTGCCGCCCGCGAGCTACCTGCACGAGCAGGAGAAACTCGCCCAACGCTGGCCCGCCGCGGTGCGTTTCATCGAAGAGCGCGGCCTGAACGAGTTCTTCGGCGAGGGCACGGCCGACATCGGCATCGCGCTGCAGGGTGGCATGTACAACGCGGTGCTGCGCGGGCTCGAACTGCTGGGCCTGGCCGACGCCTTCGGCAACTCGCAGGTGCCGCTGTACGTGCTCAACGTCACCTACCCGCTGGTGGATGCGCAGTTCACGCGTTTCTGCGCTGGCAAGCGCGCGGTGCTGATCGTCGAGGAGGGCCAGCCCGACTTCATCGAGCAGGCGGTCAACACCATCCTGCGCCGCGCCGGGCTCGACACCGCGTTGCACGGCAAGGACCTGCTGCCGCCCGCGGGCGAGTACACCGGCGGCGCGGTGCTCAAGGGCCTGGCGCGGTTTGTGGAGCGCTACCTGCCCGAACGCCTGGTGACCCACTTTGCGAACCGCGAACTGCCGCGCGCCGCACGCGCCCAGTCCGAGCCCGCGTTGCCGGCGGTGGTTGCCGCCGCCGCGCAGGTGCAGCCGCGTCCGCCCTCGTTTTGCACCGGCTGCCCCGAGCGACCGATCTTCACTGCGATGAAGCTGCTCGAGCGCGAGATCGGCCCGAGTCACGTCAGCTGCGACATCGGCTGTCATCTGTTCTCGATCCTGCCGCCGTTCAACATCGGCGCCACCACCATGGGCTACGGCCTGGGCTGGGCGGGTGCCTCGGCTTTCAACACCGAGGAAACGAACAAGCGCACGATTTCCATGATGGGTGACGGCGGTTTCTGGCACAACGGCCTCACCAGCGGCGTCGGCAACGCGGTCTTCAACCAGAGCGACAACGTGCTGCTGGTGATCGACAACGGCTACTCGGCCGCCACCGGCGGGCAGGACGTGCTCTCCTCGCAGGCGCCCAACCCGATCCGCAGCACCAACAACCCGATCGAGAGCGCGGTGCGTGGCGTGGGCGTGCAGTGGGTGCGCAGCGTCAACCACACCTACAGCCTGCAGCAGATGAAGGCCGCGCTGCGCGAGGCCATGACCACGCGCGAAAAAGGCCCCAAGGTGATCGTGGCGCAGAGCGAGTGCATGCTCAACAAGCAGCGCCGCGTGAAGCCGAAGATGCGGCAGGCGATCGCGGACGGCCAGCGCGTCGTGCGCGAGCGCTTCGGCGTCGACCCCGACACCTGCACCGGCGACCACTCGTGCATTCGCCTTTCCGGCTGTCCCTCGCTCACGATTGCGCCCAACCCCGACCCGTTGCGCCGGGATCCGGTGGCCGCGGTGATCGACAGCTGTGTGGGCTGTGGCCTGTGCGGTGAGGTCTCGCACGCCGCGGTGCTGTGCCCCTCGTTCTACCGCGCCGGCATCGTCAACAACCCCACCCGCTGGGACCGCATCCGCCAGCGTGTGCGTGGTGCGGTCATCGGCTGGCTGCAGAACCGCATCGAACGCCGCCTGCAAGGGCTCACCGCATGAAACCGCCGAACCCACCCCGCGCCTTGACCATCGCCATCCTCGCCATGGGCGGGGAGGGCGGCGGCGTGCTGGCCGACTGGCTGGTCGACCTGGCCGAGCAGAACGGCTTCGTCGCGCAGACCACCTCGGTGCCGGGCGTCGCGCAGCGCACCGGTGCCACCATCTACTACCTCGAGTTGTTCCCCGTAGATGCACAGGGCCGGCAGCCCGTGCTGGCGCTCAGCCCGGTGCCGGGCGAGGTGGACGTGGTGATCGCCTCCGAGCTCATGGAGGCCGGGCGCGCGGTGCAGCGTGGCCTGGTCACGCCCGA
>VFQP010001448.1_pt1 | contig 31776 bp, 34 predicted proteins | sample 3512351 | NCBI WGS metagenome assembly VFQP01 (sample SAMN10412372, study PRJNA504923) | tailings metagenome | isolation source: Relicate 1 Philex TSF1 revegetated site | place: Philippines: Tuba, Benguet | collected 2017-08-29
GGGGGCCAGGGGGCGGAACCACGTTGAGGACAGGGCTAGAGCTCAAGAGGCAGACGCAGGAAAGGCGCAGGCGCTGCACGCGGCGGCTCACGGTGCATGGTGCCGAAGCAAGGCGCTGCGTGACTGTGCTTGCGCGTAAGGCTTGCGTGGCGGCGTGGCGTGCGTGTATGTGGTGTGTGTAGACGGAGCAGCTCGAGGTGGAAAAGGCGCGGCTGGCCAAGGAGAAGATTGACCTGGAGGCCACGCTGGACTCGGAGAGCGAGTACATCGTCAACAAGCTGCAAGTGCAGGTGAGGCGGCGGCGGCGGCGGCGGTGGCAGGGCAGCGGCAGGGCGCCGCCGCGTGGCGGCCGGCGCTGCCTGGTGCACCCCCTCGGCTCGGGTGCCAGGAGCGCAAGGAGCAGCACAACTCGGGGGGGCAATGGGCCAGTGCCGCCCTCACCCCTGCCGGTGCCCCTGCCCTCAAACACCTTGATGCAGTTGGTCAAGCTGTCCAACGAGAAGAAGCACCTGCACCAGGAAAAGTCCGACTTGCAACGGCAGGTGCGCCCACCCCGAGCGGCGTGCGCAGCGACCCGCCAGCTATCCGGCGCGCCCTGGGCCATGGCAGCTCCGGGCGTGTGGCGCTCCCCTGGAGCTCGACGTGGGGTGTCCCTGGTCATGACGTGTGGTCCCGGGCGCGCACGCGCAGGTGACGGAGCTGGGCCAGTCGGTGGAGCGCCTCAACCGCGACAAGGTCAAGCTGGAGCAGGAGATGGAGGTGCGACCCAAGGGATGTGGGTGTGGGTGGTGTGGATGTGAACGATGGAAGCTGGAGCAGGAGATGGAGGTGCGACCAAGCCATGGGCCGGCGCACCGGCAACGCTCGCCGCCCGCCCGCAACGGAGTCCCGCTGGCCGCTGCCGTCCCTCGGCGCCCCGAGTGGGTCGCTGCGCCCCGCCCCTCGCGCCTGCTCACGGGTGCCGCGCGCTGCGCTGGCCGCCCCCCCCCCCTGAGCGCGCAGATGGAGGAGGAGAGCATCGTCAACCGGCTGCAACGGCAGCTGGAGCTGGTGCTCAGCAGCATCCGGCTGATTGAGTCCAAGCTCGAGGCCAAGGGCATCACCATGAAGGACCTGGGCATCACGCCCTTCGAGTTCGCCGCGCCAGAGTGCGTGCCGCGCCCTCCTCCCTGCTGTGCTCACACTGGAGGCCTGCTGCGCATGCCCCCTCAGATCGCCAGCACGCGGGAACCGAGGGCACTGTCCGCATGGCCGTTGGGACGCGGATCACCCAGCCGCAGCCTCATGCTCTTGTGGCGTGTGTGGCTCTGTGTGCGCGTAGGACGTTGCGCATCTACTCGCGCAGCCCGTCGTCGGCCAGCAGCGTGGACAAGTGGGGGCACGGCGCGCACGGCTCGCAGCTGGGCAGCAGCCCCAGCGCGCACGCGCCGTCGCTGCACACACGCTCGCAGCGCGGCGTGGCGCGCATCAGCGCCGGCGACATGCGGCTCAGCACCGGCGGCACGGCGCCCTCGTCCGCCACGCACGCGCACGCGCACGCGCACCACCAGCACGGGGGCGCCGGCGGCAGCGGCGGGCTGCACAGCGGCAGCCTGGGGCTCAGCGGCAGCGTTGGCAGCAAGGAGGTGCCGGCGGCGGCGGCGGCGGGGGCGGCGGCGGCGGCTGGCGGGAGCGCAGCAGGGGAGCGGGGGCCAGGCAGCAGCATGTCGGCCAACAGCAGCCTGGACCTGTGCGCCAGCTCGACCGCCACCAACGCCACCAAGGCTCAGTCAGGCAGCATCGACGCGCCGGCCGCTGCCAAGCAGTAGCGTGCGCGAGCACGGGCTTTGGCGACGGGGGTTCCCTGTTTGGGTGGTAGCTTGGTAGCTTTCTGTAAGCTGGGCGTTCAGCGTTCAGGCCATTCATTTGGAGAGGGCTGCTTGAGCCCGTGCTGCTGCATTGCCAATCTCGGCGCGGGGGGTCGATCTGTTCAAGCGTCGGAGTCCTTGAGCTCTAAAGGGACGTGACGCATGGGCAGTAGCACAGTTCCTGAGGCCTTCAGCGCGCGATCCTGCAGGAGAGCTGCTCCAGAGCTCCGGCAAGTTGAGGGCGCATCGAGGGTCTCCCGCGTCCTGCTCGGCCATCACGGCGCTGGCAGCTACCCGACCCGAGCGACTGTGGCACCGTCAGCAGCATGCTTTCGTCGATTCGCAGAGTGTCCCCGTTGCGGTGACCCGCGGGGCAGTAGCAGAGCGGAACCCCCTGCGCAGGAGCGAGCGCAGCGCTGAGCAGCGGGAAGGATGGGAGGCCGAACGCTGCGCGTTGCGTTGCTCGGCGTGCGCGTCCAGGTGAGCGTGCGTGCTTCATCACTGGGGCCGTGCGGCATGATGGCCGTGCGCACGACATGATGCAGCAGCTCGGCCCGCACACACGAAGAGCGGCCCCACACCTGGTTTATCCGGCGCAATGTTGAGCAGGAGGCGCGGCGGTACCATGTCAGCATCCAGGTGCTGGCGCCCGGCCAGGCGCCCGTGGGCGTGGTGGTGCTCAGCGACGTGGCCAACGAAAAGTACCGGCCAGAGCAGGTGAGCAGCGCTGCCAGTAGGTGCAGCGCAGATGGCATGCCACGCACAGGGCCGGGTGGCGGCCCTGCAAGCGCACACGGGCCGCAGGGCGCGGCAGCGCCGCGCAGCAAGCCGACCACAAGGGGCCTCGTTTGGGGCAGTCTGCAGCAGGAGTCCTTGGGGCCACTACGCCGGTGCGCTGAGGGCTCGGTGCACGGTGCACACTGCCGCTGGTGGTGCGTGGCGCGCAGGTGGCGCGCACCGAGACGAGCGAGCTCAGCCAGAGCCCCGAGTTCCTCAACCGCGTGTTTGTGCTGCGCCTCTCGGAGCCGCTGGGCCACAGCCTGGCGCCGCAGATCTCGCTGCACTGCAACCTCTTTGCGCTGCCCAGCGTGGACAGCGCCACGCCAGGTGCGGCACGCGCGTGTGGCACTGCGGCGCCATCCGCCGCCCTCGCTCCTCGTCAGCAGCCAGCCGACCCAGGCACCTGCATCAACCGGCCAGCGTGCGAGGCGGCCACCGCGCAGCGCAGCTCACTCGCCGCGTGCGCCGCGTGGCCCCTCCCCCCGCTGGACATGCGTGCGGCGGCGGCAATGCGTGCGTGCGCGAGTGCACGTGCAGGTGCCATGGTGGCGGGCAAGGAGGTGGACGAGCTCATGGGGTCGGCGACCGTGCAGATCCGCGGCGAGATGGCGGCGCGGCTGCTGCGCGGGGAGAGCGTCACGCTGCCCGTGCTGCTCAACGAGAGCCGCGGAGACGAGCAGATCAAGGGCACCAAGGGCCTCATGGTGAGGGGCGGCGGCGGAGGCAGAGGGCAGCTGCGTATGCGGCGCATGTGTCGTTGCCAGTGGCGCTGCGAGCCCCCCGCGCTGGAGGAGGCACGTCGGGAGCGTGTATTGCCGTCCTGGAGATGAGCGGTGGATTGACAGGGGTCCGCCAGGGGGCCGCCGAGTCCAAGCCTTGCGTTGCGGTGGCGCGCGTGCGTGCGTGTGCGCAAGGGGGATGTGCACTTGTTTGGAGCCCTGGACGGGGCCGGAGCCTTTCACCGGGCCTGCCAGACGGCTCGCAGGCGCATGAAGTCAAGCAAACCAAGCGCGTGTGTGTGTCCGCAGGCGTCGGTGTTTGGCGTGCGCGCGGGCAAGGAGCTGCTGCTGGAGCTGCGGCTGCTGGACGCGCTCGTGACGCTGCCCCGGGACGCCTACGCCATGCAGGCGCGTGGATGGGGGGAGCGACGGCGGTGGCTCAGACAGACGCGGCGCACGCGTCAAGGGAGAGGCTCGCGAGTGAGTCAATGCGGTGGCGCGCCGCCGGCCCTGGCGCCATGTGCGCAGGCGGCGGGCGGCACGACGCACGGCAACACGGGCATGAGCCGGCCGCCCGTCGAGTGCACGCTCATGGTGCTCGTCTCGAGGGCAGAGAACCTGCCCACCGTCAGGTGCGGGGCACAAGCTGGGGGAAAGGGGAGCGCCAGGTAGTCCTGGTCACGCTGCTGCATTGAGTGCACGCGCGAGCTGAGGACGCGCTGGCTACCCAGACTTCTTGCAAGGAAGGCGTTCAGCGTCACCGGGGCGCGTGCCTGCCACGTGCGCACAGGTCCGAGGGCGGCGGCGAGCAGGAGCCCAGCACCTTTGTGGCGGCCAAGTCGCTGCGGGACGTGCGCAACAGCGTCACGGCGCAGCAAATCACGCACGTGTGCCCCGGCAGCGTCAACCCCGTCTGGGGGCAGGTGCTGCAGGTGCGCCACCCCTGCGCTCTCCTCGCCCGCCGCCGCAGCAGCAGCAGCCTCTCCTCCATCCAGCGGCACGCCACCCTGCATGGTCGCCACTGCCGTGCCTCGCCGCCCGCCGTCGACTGCGCCCAGTCGACCACTGCTCCTGCGGCGTTCCCGACCCAACACAAGCCGCCTCAGCCGCCCGCCTGCCGCCTGTCCCTGCACCACAGGTCAAGTACCACGAGGAGGAGCTGGCCGAGGAGGAGCTGCACCTGGCGCTGGTCAACGACCAGGACAGCCGGCTGATGCTCAAGGCCACCGTGCCGCTGGCGCACGTGCAGCCCCGGCAGCACTACAACCTCAAGCTGCTCATGCACGGCGGGCCGCTGGGGTCGCCCGTGGTGCTCTACGTGACGCTGTGCCTGCTCGACTGCCCCAAGCGGGAGGTCAGGTGAGCGGCGGCGGGGCACGGAGCGACCGCGCATGCCAGTGGCCGGTAGCGGAGCGGGCTGCCGTTGCCACCTGCCACGCCTCGCCTGTGTCACGTTTCCCTTGCCGAACTTGGGACTGAGCTGGCTCCACAAAGTGTTCAATCACCCTGGGCGGCGTGCGCAGGCACCTCAAGGCACTCGGCGCTGGCGGCGTCACGCACGTCGCCTCGGCCCGCATGGCCGACAGCACCGCGCCCTTGCACACGCTCCTCCCCACCTCCTCCCCCGCCGCCCCCACCACCGCCGGCATCAACGGCCTCACGCCCGGCAGCCAGGTGCTCGCCGTCTGGAGCATGCCGCACACACCAGCCACGCCTCCCCCCGCTGCCGCCGCCCCCGCGGCCCCGGCCCCCCAAGCGGACGGCGCGGCGGGCGAGGCGGGCACCAAGTCCAAGCCGTCCACGCCGCCGCCGCCCGCGCCGGCGCCGGCGGGCCGGCCGCTGCCGGCGCCGCTTCCCGCCGACGCGCTGTACGTCCCGCTCGACACGCGCGGCGGGCAGGACGGCGTGTCGCAGCAGATGGAGCGGCTGTCGGAGCGGCTGACGGCGGCGTGCCAGGGCGGCGGCGGCGTGCTGGACGCGCTGCCGGTGCACGTGGTGCCGCCGCTGGGCATCACGCTGGCAGACCAGCTCGTGTGGCCGCCCGACCACATGGTGCGCTGCTGCGCTGCAGCAAAGGGACGGCTGCTTGCGTTGCCGTGACTTGCATGGCCACCTCGTAGTGCGTGCTGCCGCAGGCCAAAGCACTCTGGCTGCTGCTGTCCCCACGCCGCCCGTTGCTGCTGCTTTGGTGCCATGCGGGTGAGGCGGGGGCCACGGCGGAGGCGCCCTGGCACGACGAGCGGTGTCCGTGCTCGTGCGTGTGTGTTGTGTGGGCGCAGGCGGTGCTGATGCAGCGGCTCGAGGCGCAGACGCGCGTGCAGCTGCAGCTGCACCTGCTGAGCCCCGGCGCGGCGCAGAGCACGCCCATGGCGGTGGTGGACGTGCCGCGCGACAAGCTCGACGCGCTCAGGGGCGGCGTGAGCGTGGTGGAGGCGCTGGCGCTGCGCAGCCCACAGGCACCCGGTGAGCTGGGAGGGCAGGGAGGGAAGTGAGGGAGGAAAGGCAGGCGTTGGAGCACGTCCAGTGCCAAGCTGCGAAAGCCGCACCGGGGCAGCCGCTTCACGCAGCGTTCGCAGCAGCACGCTGGCGCACGCAAGCTTCGTGGCCGCCAAGGCGCCAGTGGTGCCCTGCGCTGCGCCGGGTGCTGCTCCCCGCAGGCGCGCACTGCACGCTGGAGATGAGTTTGTGGAAGGCGCCGGCGTACCAGGAGCACCTGCAGAAGCTGCGGCCGGGCGAGGAGGACGAGGGCCCCTCCATGATCAACGCCATGTCGTGGCAGGACCGGTCGGGGGGCGGCGCCAGCCTGACGGGCGGCGGCGCCGCCTTGGGCAACGTGGGCGCCACGGCCTCGGTGCTCGAGACGCTGGTGCGTGCGCCGCTGGCACCTCCTGGGTGCCTGGCCACGCGGGGTCCCATGGGGGCTTGTTGGTGACCAGTGGGGTGTATGGGTTTGCACCGCCAGGTGGCCAGCCTCCGCCGGTCCGGCAGGGTTGCTTGGGGCTGTGCGCTGCCATCGCAGCGCACATGCAGCGCATATGCAGCGCACATGCAGCGCACATGCGCTGCCATCGCAGGCCCCTGCCAGCCCCGCGCCGTGCCGTGCGCGAGATGCACGCTGTGCGTGCTGTGGGGCGTTGTTTGGCCGCGCAGGTGGACGACCTCATGGTGAAGCAGCTGGCGCTGGAGCGCGTGGCGCGCACGGTGGACGGGCTCGAGTGCCGCGCCGAGATGATGGCGTGGCGGCTGAGCGACGCCGAGCACCGGCACAAGGTGGCCAACGAGGACAACCACAAGCTCAGGTGCGCAATGGTGCACATGCGTGCTTCAGCTGTGCAGCGGCGGGGAAGTGCTGGCACGCTCTGTGGCGTTCCGCCTGGCGATGGTGGCTGCGTGCGCCCTGCGTGTTTGCGCCGGCCGCAGGCAGCTTCTGCACGAGGAGAAGGAGGCGTCGCGCCTGCCCGTGGCGCTGGAGAACAGCGCGCACCTCAGCAAGGAGGACTTGGTCGAGAGGTGGGATGCCCAGGGCACGTGCAGGGCGCTCTTTCACTCCACACGCGGCACCAAGTGCAGCGTGCCGCCCGTGCGCAACGCGGGAGCAGCGGCGCAGCGCTCCTTTTCCATTACGGAAGCCACACGGCTCGATGCGGCCTCCGCCGATGGCGTTGCGTGCGCAGGTGTGAGGCGGCGCTGGCGGCCTACGGGCGGGAGCGGCGGCGCAACACCGAGCTGGTGCACCGGCTGCAGCAGATGCACGGAGAGCAGGTGTGGCTGAGCGCTTTTCTCAATTCAGCCAGAGGCGGCCTCGTCCGTGATCAACCCGTCGCTCACCGCCTGGTGTGCGTCGGCGCATGCCCGCACAGGTGGACATGCTGGAGATGAAGAAGCGCTACCAGGAGCTTCAGGCGGCACACATGGAGATGACCAAGCTCATGACCGAGATGGAGGGGCCCGTGCGCAGCAAGGTGTCCACGTACCGCACCACCATCAAGACGCAGGAGGAGGTGCGCAAATGCTTGGAGCGCCTGCGCTGCGTGCGCTTTGGCGCGCGGCCACCGCCACCATGGGGTCCCACACACGGGTCACTGACGGACGGTGCACTGACGGACGGTGCATGGCTGGTGTTCGCTGCTGATGAGCAGGTGATCAAGCACATGGAGGCGCTCCTCAAGCAGCAGGCCAGCAAGGCCAAGGCGGTGCAGTCGCTCACGGTGGAGAACAAGCGGCTGCGGGAGGAGCTGTACGGCGCCTCCACGCGCGTGGACCCCAGCAGCGAGCGGCGCCTCGAAAAGGTGCGGCTGGGGGCGGGGCCGCGTGCGCGTTGTTTTGGGGGGCGATCAGGCCAGCAGCTGTGCGGGTCCAGGGTGTACAGCGCGTGCCCCGCTTGCTGGTTGACCGCTCGTGCGTGCAGATGACCACCGAGCTCACGCACCTGCAAAGCGCCCGGCAAGAGGTGAGTTGTAGGGCGCCTTGGTCCATGTCTGTCTGCACCCCACCCAGGTCATCTGGTGAGGCTCGAGCGCAAGCTTGCTGAGCCTCCAGGGCGTTGCTCCTGTGCGTGCCGCAGCTGGGAGACGAGCTGTCGCAGCTGCGCGACGCCAACCACGAGCTGGCCTCCGCCAACGCGCAGCTCAACCTCAAAGTCAGGCAGGCCGAGGAGCGCACGGTGAGCGCGCGTGTGGGCCTTCTCGATGCTTGGCAAAATCTCCGGCTCCCCCGGCCCTCGCGGTCCTTGCGCGACACCATTTTCCGTGCGTCGACACCGTGCAGAACGCCGCGCGCGAGGAGCTGGTGTCGGCCATCAAGCGCTACGCGGCGGAGATTGCCGACCTCAAGTGGCGCCTGGCGGAGAAGGACGCGCAGATGATGGGCGGCTTTGGCTCGCCCGCGCGCCTGCAGGACCCCGACGACGACCTGGGCCTTCCGCGCGTCAACGTGAGTCGCTGCGCGCGCCGCCTCGCTGCCGCCTGCCGGAGGATGGCGTGGCCGCCACTCCTCGTATGCGCTGCGTGCCCTGCGTGCTGCGCAGCCGGCGGCTTTCACGCACATTCAATCGGCAACGGGCGTGGCCAACACGCCGCCGCGCTCGCCGAGCAACAAGAAGCCACAGCGCACCAACAGCGCCAACGGCGGCAATGGCGGCGCAGAGGGCGGTGCAGGCGCAGGCACGCGCGCGAGCTCGCTGCAGCCGCGGCAGCTCTCCGCGGGGGCCAGGCCGTCAGGGTCGCCTCGGCACTCGCTGCTCCAAGGCCAGCCGGGCGCGCTGGCATCCCCCAGCGGCGCGGCGGCGGCGGCGGCGGCGAGCGGCAGCCCATCAAGCAAGCAGGCCTGGGGAGCGGTGCGTGTGGTGCTCCTGCACCCGCACGCGCCCTGCTCAGCTTTCGCAGGCTGTACGCACACGGGCACCATGCGGGTGTATTTCGTCCTGTGGCTGCAGGACGGTGCGGCTGGGGATGGCAGCATCGGCGCCGACGTCAACGTGCAGGGCTCCATCAAGGTGGGCCTTGAGCAGTCGGGCGCGGCGGACTCCCCCAAGGCGGCCCGCAGCAATCGTGCGACACCCTCAAACCAGCCCAACGGCTCCGGGTCGGTGCGCGAGTCAGCTGACAAGGCCAATGGCATCCCGGCGGGGGGGGCGGCAGCAGGCAGCCCAGCACGCACGCCTCCCCCGCGCGGGGACGGGGAAGGTGGCGTGGCGGCGAGCGGGGGGTCAGGAGGGTCGGTGCGGCCGTCTGCAGGGAAGGCCAGCAGCTGAGCATGCGCGGCGTGAGCGCTCTTGCTCTGCCTCGGACTGCAACAAGGGCTCTCCCAGCTTTGCGCAGCGTCGAGCCAGAGGCACGTTGCACGCGCTGAGAAGCAGCGGTGGCGAAATGAAGCGAGCAAAAGCCTCCAGGTCATCATCACGGCCAGTCAGGCGCTCCTGCCATCATCGTGGTGCCTGTCAGTCTGTACACGGTCCTGGTCTGGGCGAGCGAGCGTGCCGAAAAATGAGGGAGGCGGGAAGACCTCTACACCTAACGCGCCTGACAGTGCGTCGCTGGCCTGGCGCCGTGCCCAGCGCGCCCCCCCCCCCCCTCGTTCACTCGTTGTCTGCGCTGGGCACGGCCTGCGGCTCGTACTTGGCCAGGCGCTTGCGCAGGTCCACCACCTCGTTGCTCTTGGCCTGCATGAGCTGGCGCAGCTGCTTGACCTGCGGCGCGTCCTGCAGCTTGCCGTCCAGCACGTCCTTGAGCTGGCGCACCTGCGACGCAGCCCCGCAAGAGCGCGGAACGGTGGGACTGGCGTCGGGCCGCCACCATCGCCGCGGCGCACCCACCAACCCTAGCCGGCTCCCCCCCCCCGCAGCGGCGGTCCCCGCATGCCTCACCTCCTTCTCGCGCGCCGTTGCCTCCTGCGCGGCCTGCGCGCTGCGCACGCGCTCCGTCTCGAGCAGCGCCCTCTGCTCCTGCAGCTGGCGCTCGAGGTCGGCGAACTGCGACTGCGAGGCGTTGGCGGCGCCCGCCGCCTGCGTGCTGAGCGAGGCGAACTCGGCCTGCAGCTTGGCGAGCAGCTCGGCCTTGCCCTTTTGCGCCTCGCGCAGCTGCTCGTCGCGCTCGGCCAGCTCGTCGCGCAGCCGGTTGAGCTCGTCCGTGACGCCCGAGCGGTCGCGCATCGAGGCGGTGGTCTGCTCCTGCAGCCGCGCCAGGCGGTCCGTCAGCGTCTTGACCTCCTCCTGCAGCTCCTTGTTGCGCTTGTCGAGCGCCGCGTCCTGCACCGACACGGTGGCCACCGTGCCCAGCTTGCTGAGCTGCGCGTTGCGCCGCACAAAGTCCGAGGCCGGCCGGCTCAGCGCCACGTTCTCGCTGTTGGCAATCGTCTTGAGCAAGAACTCGTTCTCCAGCTGGTTGGTGTCGACGTGCAGCTCCAGCCCGTTGGCCTGGGCCTGGGTCAGCAGCATCTTGACCAGCAACGCGTTGGTGTGGTACGCGTGCTGCACCTCCTGCGCGCGCGCGCGCAGAGGAGGACGCAGGGCGCAGCAAGCGCACGCGCAGGCAAAAGCTGGGGCGACGCGTAGAGGTGAACGGATGGAGGGCGAGCGACGCATGCTCATGAGGTTCCCTGGCCACTCGCGCGCGGCCAGCGTCGGGCTACGCACAGCGGCCTGTCTCCCCGTGTGCTTGTGCGGCACCCCACAGTTCCACCAGGCCCTGCTCAGTGAGCCAGGCGTGCCCCGTTCCCCTGCTGTGCCGCCGCACCTTGTCCACCAGCGTCTGCACCTCGCCCTCCATCTCCTTGAACAGCGCCTGCAGCTCCTTGTAGTTGTACATCTCGCCGGGCTGCAGCTTGTCATCCTTGAAGTCGCGGATCACCAGCAGCGTCTCGCGCACGTGCTGGTCCCTGCAGATGCAGCGGGCGTGGTACGCGCGATGAGCGGGACGGCGCGCCCGCTTGTTGGCAATCCCTGGCTGGCACGCTCAGCAGCAGCTGCTGTTGGAGTGCTGTTGTTGATCTGCTGCGCTGCGCTGCGTCTCTTCCGTTCACGCTCGAGCCTGGCCCACCCCCACCGACGACGAGAACAGCACGCACGCGCCTCTTGAGCTTGGCGAAGCGCAGGTAGCCCTGCACCTGCAGCTCGTGCTCATCGCTGAGCTGCAAGTCCGCCATTCCACTCCTGCGCGCTCCTGCAGAGCCTGCGCATCGACAAAGGCGCGCACGACAAAGTGTGTTTCCCCCGCCGCGCAGGGAGTCAGAGGGGCTGCAGGAGCGAGACAAGTCAGTGAGCAATGCTGCATCGCGAGGCTCTCCTGCGCTTGTGCCATGCCGCTCACCTGGCCGGCCTGGGTGAGTGGGCGCGAGAGACGGCGCGTGCGTGGAGTTTAGGTGTTGCTGGAGCGGTCCGTGATAATCTTTTCTGCTTTCGCTGCTCAATGTGCTCGTTTTCGCTTGAATCGTTGCATGTGAGGTCTTGGCCGAGCCCCAAGCGCGATCGCCGCTCACGGGACCGCCCTCTTTCCTGCGTGCGCCAGCAGCGAGCCTGCAGGTGGGGCCGGCGGGCGTGTCACGCTTCCGTCTGGGCAAGGAAGCCTGTGCCGCCGACCGCTGGGGGAAGGCAGGACAAGCGCGACGAGCCGCTGCGCGCGCCTGTCCCCCGACCGCAGGCCAGCAACCCAAGCACCATGTCGTCGGACGTGCTCTCCCTGCGCGCCACGCTCAAGGGCCACGGCGGGTGCGGCTCTTCGCTTCTTGCCGATCTTGAGCAGCGAACCACCCGCAGAGCAGCGGCGAGCGTGGGCCAGCCGTCAAGCGCAGCCCCAGCAGCATCATGGTGGCATTGTCACGGTGCAGCGCCCGAGTCGTGCTCGCTGCGCGCTCTGCAGGTGGGTGACTGCCCTGGCCACCCCTCTGGACGCCGCGAGCAACGTGCTGCTGTCGGCCTCGCGGTGAGGAGAGGCGGCGTGGCATCATGGCGGTGGCGTGCAGCCATCGGGACGGGGCGGCTCTTGGGGCGGGGAGGCGCAGCCTGCGCGAGCGGGACAGTACAGTCGGGGGCGCAGCTGCAGCGCAGGGCGCGCAGCGAGGCAATCCCTGACGGCGCCGCCCTTGCCGCGCCCCTCTCGCAGCGACAAGACGGTGATCGTGTGGGACCTGGAGCGCGGCGGCGACGACAAGTACGGTCAGGCGCGCCGGGCGCTGCGCGGCCACAGCCACTTCGTGCAGGACGTGGTGATCTCGTCCGATGGCCAGTTCTGCTTGACGGGCTCATGGGACGGCACCCTGCGCCTGTGGGACCTCAACACGGGCGCCACCACGCGCCGCTTTGTCGGCCACACCAAGGACGTGCTCAGCGTGGCCTTCTCGGTGGACAACCGCCAGGTGCGCAGCAACCGCAGCAGGGGCGGCGGCAGCAAGCCGGCGTGCGGGAGGCAGCGTGGCGGGAGCCACAGGACACGCCTGCAGCTCGAACGGGCGGCGGCCCTTGGCGCCTAGGCGTGGAACGGGCGGCGGGAGATCCAGGCGCAGCAGCGCGGCAGCTGCACAGCGAGGGAGCTAGGCACATGGATCCGCTGCAACAGGACGCAGCCGGACGCCGTAGCAGCAGGCCCAGAGGGGCGTGGATGGGCAGGTCGCTGTGGGCAGCCGGGGCCGACACGCGCATGTTCCCCCCACCCACACCGCGCAGATCGTGTCGGGCTCGCGCGACAAGACCATCAAGCTGTGGAACACGCTGGGCGAGTGCAAGTACACGATTGACCAGCCCGAGGGCCACACCGAGTGGGTGTCGTGCGTGCGCTTCTCGCCCACGCCCTCCAACCCCATCATTGTGTCGGGCGGCTGGGACAAGCTGGTCAAGGTCTTCTCGCTCACCAACTGCAAGCTCAAGAACAACCTGGTGGGCCACACGGGCTACGTCAACACGGTCACCGTCTCGCCCGACGGCTCGCTGTGCGCCTCCGGCGGCAAGGTGAGGGCACAGGAGGGAGGGGCGTGCGGGCGCAGGTGCAGGCGCCGCTGACAGGGACGTCGCGAGGGGCGGTGCAGACGAGGGCGGCGCCGGCGCAGGAGCACGCCTGGCGGTGGCGAATGCCGATGGCCGGGGTGAGAGGCAGCTGTGTGCGGCTGTGTGGCGGTGGCGATGGTTTCGCGCAGGACGGTGTGGCCATGCTGTGGGACCTTGCCGAGGGCAAGCGCCTCTACTCGCTGGACGCCCAGGACATCATCCACGCGCTCACCTTCTCGCCCAACCGCTACTGGCTGTGCGCCGCCACCCAGAGCAGCATCAAGATCTGGGACCTGGAGAGGTGAGGAGGCCGACCCGCCTTGGCTGCCGCGCCTGACGCACGGCTCGCACCTCCCTGCGCGCGCGCCGGCGCCCGCCCAGGCCGACCACCCCTCTCACGACGTGGTGTGTGCGCGCCGTGTGCGTCGCGGTTGGTGGTGGTGCGCGCAGCAAGAGCATGGTGTGCGCGCCGCTGGTGCCCGACTGGGGCGCCACCGAGTACAAGCGCAAGGCCACCGTGCCCTACTGCGTGTCGCTGGCCTGGTCGGCCGACGGCTCCACGCTCTACGCCGGCTACACCGACGGCAACATCCGCGTCTGGACCGTGGGCTACTAGGCAGCAGGACGCGTGGCGCTGGGGAGCAATGGGAGCGCGTCGCGGCGGGCGGTGCGGTGGCCGGCGGGCGGCGGCAAACGTCTGCATTGGGGCTTTGCTGAGCTGCGCGGCCGCTGCATGAGCGTGGGCGCGTCGCGCTCTTTCTCCTCCCCGGCGGCTGAGCTATACTCTTGCAAGTGAGAGTCCAAGGCAAGCACTGCGCGTGCTCCCTCTGGTTCGCGCGCTCGAGGAAGGAGAGGAGAGAATCATGCTTCAGCAGGCCAGGGTGGGGGCTAACGGCATTGGGGAAAAAGTGAGGGCTGCGGGACGTCGCGCAGCTGCGGAGTCGGGACGCGGGTCACGGGCGCCCCTCAGGGTGGGTTAGACAGATCGAACAGACCCCACGACAGCCGCAAATGAGCAGCATGGCGAGAGGTCCTGGTGCACAGAGGAGAGGTTGTGCCCTGCCGACGAGCGTCGAGAACCGTCGCCAGCACACGCAGCACAGGGGGTGGGGCGAACCAAACGGCCCAGGGGCGACGGCGCCGCACACACTGCAGCGCGTGCCGCAGCCCCATCAGCCTCTACCTCGCCCCTGCCTTTGGACGCACAATAGCGGTGTCCAAGGCGACGGCGGCAGTGTGAGTTGTTGCTTTCACGGACGGCGCAGGCGGCTGCATGCACAGAGGGGGCCGCCACGTACGGCCCCCGCCACGCGCGCTCAGGCGCAGAGGCTAGTGGTGGGCCCAGCGAAGCGGTCGGCGTTCATGACGCGCTGCCACGCCGACGTAAAGGTGGACAGGAAGAGCGCGTTGTCGTTGGCGTAGGTCTGCGCCCACTGGAGCAGTGCCGTGTCCTGGATGATGGCGATGTCCTCGTTGGTCATGGCCAGGCCTCCCACGCGCGAGTAGTACCAGCTGGGCGTCCCAAAGTTCACGGGGTCCCACTGGTTGCCGATCAGACTCTTGAAGTAGGCGTTGTTGAGCCTGGAGGGGTCGGCGCCCGCGGCAGGCACCCAGCTGCCGGCCGGCAGCGCGCTGTAGCCCAGCCAAATCATGCGCGTGGCGCTGCGGGGCATGGCCTGGAGCGCCACCGCCTCGGCCTGCGGGGCATGACGAGCGGGAATCAGTGTGGGCGCGCGGCAGTGTGAGCCTCGGGTGTAGAGACCACGCACAGCACGCAAAGCGCGCCAAGCACGCATATGGCGGCTCACGTATGTGAGGCCCAGCACGTCGGCGTTGTCCTTGAAGCCAATGACGGGCGTGCGGTACGTGCGCGGCGCCAGCCAGTTGGGCCCGCCCTGCCCCTCGGGCGCGTCGGTGCGGCCCCCGCAGAAGCGCAAGGAGGCGCCCGTGGCCTCCTCCACGGCGGCCTGGCCCGCCAGCACAATGAGGTCGGCCCAGGACAGGGCGGGGCCGCCGTACATGGACTGGTCGTACTGGTTCTTGATGGGTGCCAGCACGTTGAGCACCTGCACGTGTAACGAAATGCGCCCCCTGTGCGCGTGGCCAGCGGGTGCGCAAATAGCCTCAGCATGGCGGTGGCGGCGGCAGCGTTGCGCACCGAGGTGAGGCCGGCGTTGACGGGCCAGTCCCTCTGCGGCGACAGGCGGATGCGCGCGCCGTCGCAGCCGCCCTGGTGGTCGGTGGAGCGGTAGGTGGAGGCGCACCGCCAGGCCAGCGCGATGAACAGGTTGCCGTAGTAGGGGCGGTTGAGCGCCGGGCCGGCCATGTCGGGGTACAGCGCGTTGCTCGTCGTGCGCAGGATCTGCGGGCAGTGGGGCCGTCACGCAGCATCCACCGGCACGACTCAAGGGCAAGCGCGCACCGTGGGTCTGCTCTCCTCCTGGCGTTTCCCTCCTGGCAACGGAGCTCCTCCTTGGCATCGTACCATCCGCACCCCAAAACCGCGCAGCAGGAGCAGCGCACCCGCTTGATGGCGGCCTTGACGGCGTTGAAGTCGGCCAGCAGGGCGGGCGTCGGCGGCAGCGGGTACTGCGAGGGCTGCGCCGGCGCCACCAGCGGGCCGATGCACCGTGACACGGGGCCCATGTCGCGGTTCACCAGCTTGTACCTGCACGGCGCGTTTGTTGGGAGGGCCCGGCGTCGAGTTGATTTGCAGCCCCTCCATCCACGCTGTTTCCTGCTGTGCCCCGTTTCGCAACTGCCCCCGAGACAAAGCGCACGCCCTGGAGGGACAGCGGCGCTCACCACGCCGAGGCAAAGGCCACCTTGAGCGAGTTCAAGTCGGAGGCGTACAGCTGCACCCACGGGTTGTACGTCATGTCGTACAGCAGCGCCATGTCCGAGGTGAGCATGAAGTGCTCCAGGATGCCGTACGGCGCGAACGAGGGCTGCATGTTGGACGAGGTCTGCGCCGTCGGCTTCCACATGTAGTGGCCGCCCTGGCCCATGAAGAGCTGCGGCGGTCAACGGGGGGCCACAGTGAGGCATGCGTGTGTGTCGCACGAGCGCAGCAGCGAAGAGCGCAACGGCAGCCGCGGCCGTCGTCAACAGTCACCCTGAACCCCCGGTCGCCACGCCCAGCGCGCGCCTCACCTCCCAGAGGTGCGAGCGCAGGTGCATGAAGAACTCGTTGCTCCACACGTTGGGCGCAAAGCCCCACGCGCCCTCAAACCCGCTGGTGTAGGTGTTTGGCCCCTTGCCCGGCACGGGGCCCAGGCCGGTGCACCGGCCGTTGCCCAGCGTGCACGCGCCGTGCATCTTGCCCAGCACGTGCCCGCCGCCAATGAGCGCCACCGTCTCAGAGTCGTTCATGTCCATGTGGTTGAACACGTTGCGGATCTGCGGATGGGTGCAGAAGGGTCGGCGGCGGTGGGTCTTTCGGCACCGCCACGTCCAGGGCTGAGGTGTCACGGCCACTGCAGCACATCGCCCGAGAGCTGACGTGCGCCCCTAGCGGGCTGCGAGCTGCCTGTGTGTGTGTGCCCTGTTTGTGTTCTCTGCCTCCAGCCGCCTCCACCTCTGTGGACCTCTGTGCTCACCTCGGCGGCGGACGCCACAGGGTCGGGGTTGCCCATGGGCCCCTCTGGGTTGACGTAGATGAGGCCCACCGTGGTGGGGCCCAGGGGGGCGTCGCACCGGCCGTTGACGTCGCAGGGCGCGATGGCCTGCTGCAGCGCCGAGGGGCCCAGGGGCAGGCTGTCGGTGCCGTCGTCGTCGTCGACGCGCCCGCCGCAAAAGCCCAGCGAGGGGCCGCCCTGCGCATGCACAAGCGCAGGCGCGCCAGGGCCGCGTCAGGGGCCCGTGTGCCTGCGCGAGCCACAACGGCCAGTGGATGTGCAGGGGGGACTGACCATGTTCTCAATGGCCGTGGTGCCGGCCAGCACGATGAGGTCGCCCCACGAGATGCCGGGGTAAAGGTTCTTGACCGACTGCAGGATCATGAGCGCCTTGTCCAGGTTGGCGTTGTCCTCCCAATCACTGCACGTCCGCACGTGGCAAGGGTGGGCGGGTGGGTTGGTGGGTCCACGCAGCCGGGTCAACATCGCGATCCGAGCTCGCGCACGCGATCCGGCGCGGCCAGGCTGCGAGGCTGGGCCAAGGCTGGAGCTCAGGTGGATTGGTGCTGATGTGCGCACACAGGAGGAGGCACAGGAGGAGCAGGCTTGCCCTGCAGCAGCACAGTTCTCACCTCTCGGGCGCAAAGCGGATGCGAGCGCCGTCGCACCCGCCGCGGCCATCCCAGGCGCGGTAATTGCCGGAGCAGTGCCACGCCAGGCGCACCATGAGGGGGCCATAGGTGCCTGCACTCACAAGCGTGCACGGTAGGGGTGCCAGCTTGCGGGATGGTGGCGCTGCAAGCAAGCTTTGACCCGATGCTGACCAATTGCCGTGAGTACAGCGCGCGGCGGAGCCCCCCACGGGTGGCGCGCGTCGCTGCGTGGTTGCATCGTCGTGAACGCAAGCGCGCCGTGGCGTAGCTGCCCAGCTTGTTGCGGGTGCATGCTGGCACGTCGGCGGGCGGCCCTCGCAGCCGCGCGCGCGAAGCCACAATCCCTTGCCAATTTGCGAATCAGCGCGCTCCTCGTCACCATCGGCGCTGCTTGGTACTCACCCCACAAGTCCTGTGGCCACTCGGGGTTGTTCACAAGGAGGGTCGTCGTGATTGCTGCCTTGACAGCGTTGTAGTCGACCGAGGGGTATTCGATCATGCTCCGCGCGTGCATGAGGGCCCTGCGCCGCTCCACGTTGTCCTGCTGCAGCCACTCGGGCATCGCTGCCGTCGTGCTCGATGCTGCGGCAGCTTGTTGCTGCAGCTTGCGGAGGTGAGGACAGGACGCCAGCGCCTGGTGCGCGAGCTGCAGCGCTATGAGCGCGGCGATGAGAACACGGTGCGCCATCTCGCGAGTTCTCTGTTATGTGTGCGCTCCTGACGACGGGTCTGGACCCGTCGTCAGGAGATGGTGTGCACGGCAGCCCGCACGGCAGCCCTCATGGCCCGCAGGAGCACTCCAGACCGTTTGGAGACCGCGGGGAAGCAAACGGCGTGCGAGCGGTCGCGATTGCGCCCGTGCAGATGGCGGAATGGAGCCGGAGCCGGCGCGGGCTAGCTAGCTTGCAGGAGGGGAGCTCGGTGCAAGCACGCTTTCCCCGCCAGTCATCTCCTAACCTTTCGTAGCATTGGGAGACGCTCCGACACTGCTTTTGCCGCCACTGGTCGACACGCTCGCTGGCGCTGGGCGCGCTGGTCAAACATCTTGACCACGGCGCCTCGAATCGCGCGACTCTGGCACCCCTCCCAACAGTGGCGGGCCGGGCAGCGCGCAAGCGACGCCTGCCGCACAGTTGAGCAGCAAAAGTGCAACAGTGGGAACAGGAGGGCAACACGAGCCCATCAGGAGGCCGCACGTCAGCGTTGCGCACGATGGCCACACTCGCGATGCCATGCCACACTGGCCCTGTTGCTGATGCTTGCAGCCCACCACGACCACCACACCTGACCTGCTTGCTGCTCTTTCGTGCTGCTGGGCTGAGCACCGTGAACGAGCGACGCCTGCGACAGCACGCGAACCGCAGATTGCCAGCGGTGACGGCCGTGTCCCTGACTGCAGTGGCCTGGCACCTCCGTGAGGATGCCAGGTGCTGCATCCAGGTGACACGCACGCCGACTCTGTAGCAATCTCGCGCACAGCAGCGCCGATGACTTGGCACCCTCCGCATCCCTGCCCCGCCTCGGGCCGGGTGGCAGTCTGTTGGGCCCCATCCTTTTCCCGAGGGGCCTCAGCTGCCCCTGTGCTCCCCCCTGCGTCGCCCTCCGCGGTGGCGCAGGACCATGCGCCATGGTGGACAGGTCGCCCCCCACACGGCCCCGTACAAGCAGCAAGATGGCTGAGGAGCAGCAGGAGCAGCCCGTGTACACAGGCGAGGAGGCCCCAGCCCCTGATGCCGCGGCGGAGGAGGCTGCCGCGCCACCAGAGAACGGGCACGACGATGCGCCTCCTGAGGAGCCCCCGCAGCAGCAGGCAGAGGGTGGCCACGCGGACGAGCCCCGGCAGGAGGACCCGCCTGCTGCTGCGGACAACAACGGCGTCACAGCGGCGGAGGAGGACGCGCGCCAGCACGAGCACGAGCAGCTCCAGCAGCAGCAAGACTTCCAGGCGGCAGCCGCGCAGGCCGCCGCGCTGGCCGCAAAGTTCTCCACCGAGGGCAGCAAGCGCCGCTTCGACGACGTCGAGGGCTCCCACGAGCACCAGCAGCCCGAGCCCAAGCGCTTCCAGCAGGTCAGGAGATCTCCCGCCCTGCGCTGCGAGCAGCTCACAGGCCCGCAAGTGGAGAGGGGGCACGATCACGCCGAGCAGCGCCACCCATGCCATGCGCCGGCGAGACGCCAGGCCACGCCTCGCTCGAGACTGCAGCTCAGTGGGCGGGATCTCGAAAAGCTCTTCCGCCCACCTGCGCTGCCGCAGGCGTCCGACGTGGTCATCACGCCCACGGGCGAGGCTGTCTTTGTCATGCACCTGACCTCTGACAAGGTGGGCCGCATCATCGGCCGCGGCGGCGCCACCATCCGCGAGCTAGAGCAGCGCACCGGCGCCCGCATCCAGGTGCGCCACCACACCCCTCTTCCTTGCGAGCCCCTCAACCAGCGCTGCCGATGCACTCACTAGGAGGAGCGCCGGCGTGGCTGATGTGGCTCAGGTCGAGCACAAGGTGGACGGCGACCTCAAGCCGGTGCGCATGACGGGCACGCCGCAAGCCGTGGAGGAGGCCAAGGCGCAGGCGCTGGCCATCCTCGAGGGCGACAGCACGCACGGCAGCGGCGGCGGCGGCGGCGGCCACCACGGCGCGCCCCACCTGGGCGGCGGCGGCGTCAGCGGCGCCGGCGGCTTTGGTGGCGGCGTGGCGCCGGGCGGCGGCGCTGGCGGGTTCGGCGCCGCCGTGGCGGGCGCCGGCGGCGAGGTGTCGCGGCAGATGGAGTGCCCGTCCAGCATCGTGGGGCGCATCATTGGGCGGGGCGGCGAGACCATCCGCGGGCTGCAGAACGGCAGCGGCGCGCACATCAACATTGACCAGGTGAGCACCCACCCGCGCACTTGAGAGGGAGAGGTTCTTGTCCCTCGCACTGCTGCGCTGCGCTGCGGCCGTTGGCAGGCGACACCACGCGTGCATGGGCGTGCCCCGTGCCCGTGGTGCCTGGTGCTGACTGTGCAGAACTTCCCGCCCGACCACCCGCGGCTCATCACGGTGCGCGGGCGGCCCGACAGCGTGGACCGCGCCTGCCGCATGATCCAGGAGCTCATCAGCGGGGAGTCCACCAGCGCGCAGCAAGTCATCCAAAAGGTGAGCCCCTTCCTTCAGAGGATGGAGGGGGGCGTCGCCGTCGCAGAGCACGCGCCAGGTGCTGCATTGCCACCCCAACTCTGAAACCAAGCATGCGCGCCACCAAAGCGTTCCCTGAGCGGCCTCCTGCCTCCTGTCCTGCGCCTCTGCTCTCCCCCCCCGCTGCTGCGCAGTACGGCCAGGGCCACAGCCGTGTGGTCGAGTGCCCCAAGAACGTGGTGGGGCGCGTGATTGGCAAGGGCGGGGAGACCATCAAGTCGCTGCAGAAGCAGTACTCTGTCAGCATCCAGATTGACCAGACCAACAACCCCTGCAGGGTGAGTCGGCTGGCTGCGGCGGTTGCCCCGGCGTGGGGCGCCGCCCCTGAGAGGCAGGCTCGCGCTGTTGCCGGCGCGACCCTGGGTGCCTTCAGAACGCGCACATAACCTGTGGGCGGGTGGTGGTGCTGTTGGGCATGTGGCGCGGGCGCAGATCACGATTGCGGGCCAGGCCAACAACATGGCGCTGGCGGAGCGGGCCGTGATTGACATCATGGAGGACCGGCAGCCGGGCAGCGGCATGGGTGGCGTGGGCATGATGGGCGCCGGCGTCGGGGGCTTTGGCGGCATGGCCGGGGGCTTTGCCGCGCAGCAGGGCTTTGGCTTTGGCGGCGTGGCGCAGGGCTTCCCCGGCGCGGCGGCGGCGGGCGCCGTGGGCGCCGGCGGCTTTGGCGGCATGCAGCCGGGGTTCGGCGGCATGGCGGCAGGGTTTGGCGGCATGCAGGCGTACGGCATGCCCGGCGCGGCGGCGGGCATGGGCGCCTACGGCGGCATGCAGCAGGGCTTTTACGGCGGCATGCAGCAGCCCTACGGCGGCATGCAGGCGGCCGGCGGCATGGGCGGCGCGGCCGGCGGGCTGGACGCCTACGGTGGCGGCGGCGGCGGCTTTGGCCTGCAGCAGCAACAGCAGCAGCCCCAGCAGCAGCAGCTGCAGGGCGGCATGGGCGGCATGGGGGCCATGGGCATGGGCGGCCAGCAGATGCAGCAGCAGCCTCAGCAGCAGCAGCAACTGCAGCAGCAGCAGATGCAGCAGCAGCAGGGCGGTGGCATGCAGCAGCAGGTGGGCGGCGGCGGCGGCGGCGGCAGCGTGTGGTCGGAGCAGCGGGACGACCAGGGCCGCGTCTACTACTACAACGGCATCACGGGCCAGTCGCAGTGGGAGAAGCCGCCAGAGATGCCGTGAGCGCGCCGGCGACGAGCAGCGGCGCCTCGGGGCGGCGGCGATGGGTTGCTGCTCGGCGGTGTGCAGCGCAGCAGGGAGGGTGGTGCGCGCCAGGGAGGGGCCGGCTGCTTACCTGCCGTTGAGTGTGAGGGGCCTTTGGGTGTGTAGGGGGTGCGCGGCTCTCGAAGCGACTGCTCCAGCCTGCACGCCTGTGCCCCCTGTGCTCCTCCGCACCTCGCGCTGGTGCCTGCGCCCACTGCTTGCCGCCACGCGCTGCACGACCTGCCCCGGCTGCCTGCGCGTGCGCCTGAAGAGGGCTGCCTGCCTGCGCCTGCGGCCCGCGTTCGCCCGCCTGGCCTGCCCGCTGCTTGGTCGCTGCGCACGCTGTGCTGCGCTGTGCTGTGCTGTGCTCACCTGACCGCTTGATCGCTGCGCCCGCCTCCAGCGGCCCTGCACCGCGCCTCGTGTGCGTGCGCCCTGGCGCTGCGCCGCTGCTCCCGCCGCTGAGCTCACAGGCCCTGGGCGAGAGGAGAGGCCTCCTGGCATCGGTGCCGACGGGACGCGCCTGCCGCCGCCAGCGCCAGCGCGCCCAGCCAGCTTCCCCAGCCACCAGCGCCAGCGCAAGAGCCGGGGGCGCCGCCCGCCGCGTCCAAAGCTCTCCACCTCCGCCCTCTCCACAGGTCTGGGTGTGACGCGTGTTGGCCGGTTGTGCGCGTGAGCGTTGCGTGTGTGTGGATGAGGTGCTGATGCCTGGCTGTGGACGTGGTTGGCCGTGCCGAGTGCTTTGCTTGGCGTCGCCTGACTGAACGGCTCCCAGGGCAGGATCCTTTGGCGCTTGACCAGGAGTGGGCGCCGCTGTCTTGCTGTCGCGAGCCGGAGGGGGGGCGGTACGCTTGCGCCTGCGCACTTGCACGCTGCCAGAGGGTATGACGGGCTGGTGCACGAGACGCCTGTGGGTGTGGGTGTGCACGCGCTGCCTCCCTGCGGCCTTTCTGCGGCTGTCGTTGCCAGTTGAAGGGCCAGTGCCCGCCCCTGGAGCCATGGCCGCCGCCGCGCTGCTGGCCGCGCAGGGCGCAGCGACCTGCGCTGCTGGGCCCCCTCCAAGGAGACCTCCCCCCGCGCCGCGCGACCCTGGCGCCCCCCGGCAGCTCCGCCCACACAGCTCAGCGGGCGCGTCGAGGGCGCCCCACACACAGGTTTGCCAGCATGCACCTCTGCCTCCTGACTGCGCCTCGTGTGGGCTGTGCTTGTCTGTGGGCGTGCCGGGCTGTTTGTCTCTCCATCATCGCTTGGCAGGGTCGTTAGGGGAGGGGACGTGTTGCTTTGAGGGGTGCCGAGGCACCAGGTCGTCATCTCTTCCACGACTGGGATTCCGACCCAGGTAAGCGGACCCTTGCTGCGGTTTGCCGTGCTGCGGTGTGCTGTGGTCGGAGGCGAAGTTGCTTCACAGTTCAATGAGGAGGAAGAGGAGGCTCGCGGCTGTCGTTTGGTGTTGCTGGCGGTGATGTCCACGAAGCGTTGCCACCACACCCTGCTTGCCTGGCCGCCGTGCGGGCACGCGCACCCGCCCTCGTCTGCAACTCGGCTGAGCCACCCTGGGCAGAACGTTGCAGAGAACGCAGAGCCGAGAGTCGCCGCCAGAGCTGTGCCTGCAAATCACCCAACGGGACGCGCGCGCGGGGCCAGCGTCCTCCTCACGATCCCGAAAAGTAAATCGACAAGGTGAAGGCGCACGGGTTGAAGGCCGTGAGGATGGCAAAGGGGATCGAGAGCATGATGGCTCCGATGGGCCAGAGGAAGACCTGTGCACAGCCACAGCGGCGCCACACATGCAGCAGGTCGCTGCACGCGCCGCCGCAGCCCAGGGGATGCTGTCAGCGGCGCCCTCCGCCCCCACACCAAACCAAGAGGGGCGCCGCGCGCACCTCTGTCCGTTCCAAAAAGGGCAGGGCGCTGAAGCCCAGGAAGTTCATGTAGTGGTAGTACGACAGCGCGGCGGCGTAGAGCAGCACGGCGAGCGCGCCGGCCAGGAAGCTCTTCCACAAGAGCAGCGGGCTCAGCAGGAACTGGAGCACTGCGGGGGAAGCAGGGCGGCGATGGTGGTGGTAGCGTGAGTGGCGCGCTGCACCTGAGGCGGCGCCCTGCGCAGGAGTCAGCGCCAGGAGGAGAGTTGGCTTGTGTGCGTTGGCCACCACCACGCTGCGCAGGCGCACCGTAGAGGAGGAGGTACAGGGGGAAGTACGAGTTGCAGTGCACGTCAAAGGCGTACAGCCTGCAGGCGCAAGGCACGGCGCGGGGACGCGTCGTGCGTTTGAGAGCGTGTGTATGGCGGCTGCGTTGGCGGCCCCCCTCCTGGCGCGGCCCGAACGGCGCGCCCCGCACTCACCACTCGACGTGCTGCTCGACTTGGTGTGACTGGGGCTTTTTCCGGAGGAAGCGGTTGGCGATGAGCCTGCGCGCGCGGCATCAGGGGGCGGAGGTGTTGTCCAGGGAGCCCTTGGGCATCCCAACGAAAGGATCAGCGTGCGGCCTCACCGATCCATCTCCAGCCCACCCCGCGTCCCCTGACGGCAGAGCACTGCTCCCGTGCGCACAGTGCCGCGCGCCCAGCCCAACGCGCAGGCCGCGTCCCCGGCTAGACGGCATGCTCACCAGCAGGCCGTGGCCATGACGAACCCGAGCAGCAAAAAGTCCACCAGCACCGCCGACAGGATGGTCAAGGCCGAGTGCCAAACTGAGTCTCCAAACCTGCGGACAGGCAGCGGTTGGCCAGGGGTGCCCACACGACAGGTCGCGCCGCTGCCCTCAGGAAGCATGGCCACAGTGTGCTGCTGCTGCTCCCGGCGAGCTCCCGCTCACGTGATGCAGTACGCTGTGGCCGCCACCGTCACGAGCGCGCACGTCACCACCACGAAGGCGGGGTCATCTCGCGCCCACTGGTTCTTTGTCTGCTTGTGGTATGCTGTGTGCCGGTACCTGCACGGCGCGGCAGCAGGCAGCCCACGCTGGGAGCCCAGGGGCCCCACGGAAGCTGCGCCAGAAGTGGCGACGCGCATTGTCGTGCTCCCTGCGCCCCGTGCTGGCAAGCTGCCCCAAGGCCTCCACACACGCAGCACACGCAGCCGTGAGGCAGCATCTGGCTCCACGATCGAGCCCTCTCTCCTGAGCAGCTGCTGGACGGGTGGTGCATCAGCGCGGGAGGAGGACTCACGCTGTCTTGGGCGACGTGCAGAGCTGCATCATCATCCAGAACGCGTACCTGCGAGCAGCGCACGCGCCAGCGCCACCGGCACGGCGTCGCGCACGCGCTGCGGGCGCCCTGGATCGCTCGCCCCGACAAGCGAAGGAAGCGTGCCGCACTCGAGGTCCCATTGCCGCGGCTTGAGAATGCGTCTCAAGTAGGTCGCAAGGCCCTGCTGGAACGAGGACGTCCGCCTGGTCACTGTGGACGTGGTCATCGGCAGCATCGGGGGGCGCTCCTGCACGACGCGATCTTCATGCGCTCCTCCGACCTGGGCGCTCGCTCTGTCCCAAGGGCCGGCTGGCTGAGTGAAGGACGGGCTGGGAAATTGGGCTGCTCCTGCTGAGCTGCTGCTGCGCGGCGGAGAGCGTGCTGCACCCTGTTGCCCTCGCGCCATGCAGCGCAGCGTTCGCGTTGCAGCACGGAGAGAGGAGCGCAGGAACCTGAGAGTGGCGGGTGCTTTTCAGCACGTGCAGGGGCCCTGGCACGCCTGCCGGGTGCATCGCCAAGTGCGAACAATCGAGCGACGAACAGCCCAACGATCGGGCTGGGCGCTAGAGAGAGCAGACAAGCGAGCATGAAAAGGGCACCCCATCACGCAGGCCTTCCCCCCCGTCACGCAGGCAGCGGTGGATGCTGCGCTTGTGCCGCGTCGGCTGCCTGCGAGGGCTGCCGGCCCTGCATCGCCCCGCCGGCCTGCTGGTCGTCGCAGCCGTCCGCGCAGCCCTCCACGTCGCTGTCGTCGTCATCGCTCCAGTCGCCGAACTTGCGCCGCCGGTGGAAGATGCAGCACTCTGCGCAGAGCCACGGCGCACCGCGCATGCGCGTGTGTGAGGCCGCTGGCCTGGGCGGCGAGCACGCAGGCCCATCCCTGCTGTGGACTGAAGCATGCACCACGAGTGGGGCGTGAGCCTTGGCCGAGTCGTCTTGCCTCTGCTGCGGTGCGTCCTGCGCACCCGCCCGCGCCCCATGCCGCGCCCCTGCGCGCGCGTTCTCACTTTTGGAGCTCTTCTTGCCCGAGGTCTCGTTCACCTCCACTACGTCCTCGGACCACTTGACGCCCTGCGCTTGCGTGCACGTGCCGCAGAGCGCAGTCGGTGAGGCCGAGGGGAGCGGTTGCCGCACGCGGCGCACCACGAGGCCAGCGTCAATGCCTCCCAACCTTTTTCTTCTTCCGCCGCGGCACGAGCGTGAGTACCAAGGACTCTGCACGGCAGCACAGCAGCAGCGCTCTGCTGTGCAGACTTGCGTGTGTGTGGCAAGACTTTGCGCCTCGCGCGCACGAGCGAGCACTGCTCAGCTCACCAGCCACCAGCGCGGGCTGCTGCACTTGCTGCTGTAGCTGCTGCTGCTCCTGCGCCTGCGCCTCGCTAGCGCTCGGCTGCACGACGGGAGCCTCGAGCGGCGCGGGCTCGAGCACGACGGTCGTCACAGCAGCGGAAGTAGCGCCTCCTGACTGAGCCATGCTCGACTGACAGGCAGGACACGCTCTCGCAGCGCGCTTGGACACCACCCTAGGTTTTTGTCATGCTCTTGCGCCTAGAGCCGCGACGTGCAGTTGCTAGGACAGTGGCCATATGGCGTCAGCACCGGCGGCCAGGCCGCTCGGCGCAGCCAGCTCTCCTGCAGCAGCCATCAGGCTGGACGCGCCCGCCGCACCGCAGCAGCTGATGGAGGCTCTGCAGGACGTGACCGTGGGAGATGTCTGCGATGATGTGCCCGCCAAGGGAGGGGAGCTGCTGCGCGTGCGGCTGGACGCCATCGCATCCCGCCTGGGCGCCAAGATCCGCGCGTTCACGGCGTCCTTCCTCGCAGCGTGTCCAAAGGTGTGCGCAGGCCCTGCACCTTGCGGCCGGGCTGGTGATGCAGACGATCACTGAGCAACCCCTGGAGGAGGGGCGCGCGCGTGCAGGTGCCGCTGTTCCTCCACGGCAAGCCGGCCTTCCTGGTGCCCTGCCACCTGCGCAACTCCAAGCTGTCGGCCGTGCTGAGCGACATGGGCGAGCTGCTCAGCACGCTCGACCCAGACGCCATCTCGGCGCAGCCCACCTACGGCACAACGCGCAAGTGCGTGCGTGTCCTTGGCGGCGCTGGACGTGCGCACGCTGCGTGTGGCACCGCGACCAACGCGCTGGTGCACGTGCTCTGCCCTTAACCTCGGCGTGCAGGGCCGACGCCAAGGTGAAAAGCGCCCGGCGCCCAGGCGCCGCCTCGCCCTCGCCCTCGCCCTCCCCAGCCGCCACGCCGCAGGCGCCCAAGGCCAAGGGTACGACGAGGACGTCGCGTCGTGCCGTGGCAGGAGCAAGCCTGCTTCTCACGTGCACGCAGGCGATGAACGCACAGCGCTGTGTTCTGTTCCCGCCGCCCGCAGGCGCCGCCGCCGACCCCCGCAGTACCGCCAAGAAGCCCGCCGCGCCCAGCCTCCCTCGCGGCGACAACGCCCCCAAGCCGTGCGGCGCCGCGGCCACGCAGCCAGTCCCGCCCGCCACGCAGCCACACCCTGCTGCTGCCAAGGCGGCCCAGGCAGGCAACAAACCAAGGCCAGAGGGCGGCAGCAGGAAGCCGCCGCGCAACGCTAAGCCCAACCAGGCGCCAGGCGGCGCCACAGCAACAGCCTCCCCCTCCCCCTCCTCATCGTCCTCCTCCTCTTCCTCAGACAGCAGTGACGGCGAGGGCGGCAGCGAGGACCCGGACTTCCGCTGGCCGGGGGGCGCCCCGCGCCGCCAAGGAGGAGAGCCTGAGGGCGGAGCCAAGCGAGCCGCGGCGCTCGGCAGCGGTGCCACCCCCGGCGGCCGGGGTGGCTCGCCCTTGTTGTCACGGAAACGGGCGAGGGAGGAGGAGGACGACGACGACAGAGGCGGAGGCAGCATCGGCCCCGGGCGTTCCTCCCCTGCCTCCCGGCTCAAGGGGACGGCGGCAGGGGCCGCGCGGGCAGGCGGGGGATCGCAGGCGGCGGGGGCTCAGGGCGGCTCGGCCGCGCCGCTGCCCGCCCGCGTGCGCGTGACGGAGCCGGGGGGGCGCGGCAGCGGCGGCGCAGGGCCTTCGTCGGGGGTCGCGCCGGGCGGTGCGGCGTCGGGGGGCAGCGCGGCGGCGGCACTGGGCGGCCGGGCCTGGGGACGGCCCCCTGCGTCAGACCCTCTCAAGGTGTGGCGCGGTGTGTGTTGGGGGGAGGCGGTGTTGGCGCCCACGGGCTGATCAGCATGCGACGAGTTGTGAGTGCGCGGCTGGCGTGAGAGCGCGTGGGCGGCGCCGCTGCTGCTGCTGCCCTTGGCTGTGGCGGGCGCCCCGCAGGTGGCCATGCTGCGGGCCTGGGAGCGCATGCTGGCTGCTGTGCCACCCCCCGCGCCCGCCACGCCCGCGGCGGCGGCGGCGGCGGCGGCCGCTGGGGCGGGTAGCGGCAGCGGCGCGGACGAGGGCACGACGTGAGGAGGAGGGGCGCCGGCGGCTCAGCCTCACGCGCCTTGAGGGGTGCCCGCGCGCGCCCGCACGCCAGGCGACTACATTCATCCATTCTGTCTTCGTGCGACGGTGGCGGGCCCTTGCACATTCGGTGACGTCAAGGCGCCACGGTGCCTGGGCATGTGTCACGGAGAAGACAGCCTGTGTCCGACCTGACCCCACGAGGCAGCGCAGCTTTCCTTGCCACCACACAGACGCACGCACACACACACGCTCAGTCCTCGTATCACAGCACTCCTCGCTCACGCTCAGGGATCCCGTCTCTCTGGGTCGTCGCACCCTCACGGAAACACGGAAAAAAGAGGCGTCAGGAGGACCCGCTTTTCACGTGGGGACTGCAAAACGTGCGACTCCAAGAGGTTGCCCCAGCCTGCCTACACGCGCCACGCCTGCCTGCGCCATCAAACGCCCAGCCACCCTGCCTGCGGCGAGAGTCCTCGAGCTCCCCAGATCGTCGGCCTTGCCACGGTCGCCACACACGTCGCTTCTTCGGCCTGCCGCCCAGGCGCAAAGGAGCAGCCGTCCTTGCCAGAGCCCCTCGCTCTCTACTTGCGGCGGCCCTTGGTGGTGCGCCCGCCCGCCGCCTGCGCGCCGCCGCGCCCGGCGCCGCCGGCCCGCTGCTGCGCCGCCGCCATCTGCGCCACGCCCTTGAGGAACGTGCGCCTGCGCCCAACACACCACACGCGAGGCCACACACGAGCCCGTCACCCTCTTGCTTGCCCCGCGCACATGCGCCACCACAGCCCCATCCCCCTCGCCCGCAGCGGCACAGAGCGCCGGCCCACAGGACAGGGCAAGCCGCCGCACAGAGGCGGTTTAGTGGGGTGCGCTGGGGGCGGCAGCGCGCGCGGCAGCAGTGCAGCGGCGGAGCGGAGTGCGCGCACCTGAGCGCCTCGGCGCCCTCCTTGTCGCCGGCCTTGGCCTTGGCCTCCACCGCAATCATGTACCACGACTCGAGGTACGGGTGCACCTGCGCAGCACCAGCACCAGCGTGCGCGCGCAAATCAGTGGCGCCGCGCTGCCGGCGCCGCGAACGCAGCAAAGCCCGCAGCCCCAGCGCGACAACCAGTGTGCGCTGCCCGCTAGCCCTCCTCTTCTTCCCTTCCCCTCCATCCTTCCAACCTGCCGTCCAGAGCCTCCAGAGCAGGCTCACGCGACTCCCCACAACTCGCGCCCACACCCCGCCCTCCCCGCCCCCAGCACGGGCAGCACAGGCGGCGGGCGGGGCACCTAGGCGCACCTTGACGCCCAGCAGCTGCTGCATGGACTCGAGGCAGGCCGTGGCGTAGCGAGACGCGACCGAGAACTCGCCGGCGTCGTCGTGCAGCTCCCACAGCTGCCGCGCCACGCCCACGGCGTTCTCGCTAGCCGTGCCCTGCGCGAGGCGTCGCGGTGAGGCGGCGGCGCGCGCTGACCACCCACCCAGCTGGCGCGAACGGCCTCGGGCCCCGCCGTCGTCGCGCCCCCAGGCGTCGGCAGCCAAAGGCAAGGCATCCCTGCCCACGTCGCCGCGCTCGCAAGCGCACCGCCAGGCAGGCGCCCGCGCCCCGCACACCCCTCAGGCCTCGCCGGTAGCGCCCCGCGCACGCGGCCAGGAGGGCGAGCCCTAGCCCAGGGCTCACCTGCGTGGCGACCGTCATGTCGTACAGCGAGGTGAAGAGCTGCTTGGCCTCCACCGCGCGGCCCGCCAGGCGGTAGCACACGGCCAGCTGGTAGATGGGAGAGCCTGCGCGCACCGCCACCGCCACCACCACAGCACCAACCACGACGGATCGGCACGCGGGCGGCTGAGCTCGCGCCCCCCGCAGCCGCCCCCCCGCCCCCCCGCCTGCGCCCAGCGCTGGCTGGTCAAGGCGCCGCGTGGCGAGCAAAGCAAAGGAAGTCAGGGCCAGGGGGTTGAGGGCCGGCCCAGAGGTGGCGGAGCGGTCAGTGTGTGGGACGCACCCGACTCTGGCGACCCCTTGCCGTAGACGGCCTCGCAGAGCTCCACCGCCTGCTTGAAGTTGGACTCGGCGCCGTCAAACTGCTCGCCGCGCAGCAGCACCTTGCCCTTCTCCATCCAACTGCGCGCGCGGGCCCCAGGGCCATGGGTGTGCGCGGGGCAGACGTGTGAGCCGGGCGCTGCTAGGGCGCTTCTGCGGCTGCTGTTTCTACCAGGAGCAACGCTTGCTGCACCGGCACAGAAACCTGGAGGTGCGGAGGAGGCGGCGGCGGCGGCGGCGCGCTGGCCACGCACCTGCGGATGATGGCGCTGCGCGTGAGGCGGAGCGCGGCGCTGGCCTTGGTCTCGCCCGGCAGCGGCGCCGTGATGTCGCGCACCTGCGCGCCAGGGGGCACACAACAGCGGCGCACACCACGCACAGGCTGCTGTGCCTTGCTGTGCAAAGCTGAGGTGGGAAGGCGTGTCATCCGCTCAGGAACGGGAGGGCGTGCGCGCCACAGGGGGCGTGGGTGGGGGTGGGGGGTGGCCTGGGGCAAGGTCTGAAAGAGAGAGGGTCAGAGAACTTTGAAGACTGATTGGTGTGTGGTGTGGAAATCAGGCGCGCCCGCCCCGCCCCGGCAAGCTGCACCGGAGCGCGGCGGGGCGTCAGAACGACGTTCTCATCAGTCCCTCTCTCCGCCCTGCAGGCGTGCCCCCTGGGCGAGCGCACGCTGGCAATGCACAAGAAGGCGGGCTGGGCGGGGGGAGGCGGGGCTGCGAGGTTGGGGCGGCCGCACCTTGCCGCCGCGCCTGCCCTGGCCCGCCGCCGCCACGTCCTGCTCCTCGGCGTCGCCGCCCTCCTCCGCCTCCGGCTCGGGCCTGCGCCGCCACACAAGCGCACCACGGCAGCGCACGCCTTTGCAATCCGGGCGCCTCGCCTCGGCCCTCAGCGCTCTGCGTCCCGCCGTCGAGGGCAGCGTGCGCACCGCTTGAATGGCGCGTCGGGGTCGCCTCCCTCCTCCTTGACGGCCTCGACCCGCTGTGCCTGCACGGTCAGCAGCTGCTCGATCGACTGGTCCAGCACCGACCTGCGCGCGCGTATGGCGCGGCCACGGCACAGCACACACGCAGCACAGCGGTGAGCCGCACGCGCCGTCACCGCCCACTCTTCCTCCTCCACAAGGCGCGCGCGGCCCGTGGGGCGCGCGCCGCACTTGCTGCCGGCGCGGCTGCCCCGCCCGCAGCACACCGCTCTGCCAAGGGAGGGACGAGGTTGAGGAAAAACGTCCCGCCACGACTCACAGGCTCTCGTCCTTGCGGCCCAGCTCGTCCAACGTCTCGACCAGGTTGCTGCGCGCCAGCTGCGCAGAGCAAAAGCAAGGTGGGAACGGCAGGCACACATCGCGCCCAACGGAAGGAAAGAGCCCTCGCGCGCGGAGCAGCAGCAGCGACGGCCGTGCGCCGGGTGGCGGCAGCGCTCCGCGCCAGAGGGGCGAGGCGCGCGGCGGGTTGCCCCGCGGCAGCGCGCCGGGCGGGCGGGCGAGACGCGCTGCGCACCTGCGCGTAGGGGTGGTCGACGCCCAGGCGCTGCGACGCCACGTCCCACGTGCCCTGGTGCAGCTCCAGCGCCTCTGGCAGCCTGCGTGTATGCAGACGCGACATACGCACACGCCACTTCCCTTGCTCAGACACGGACGGCCCCGGCGACTGCGTCTTTTCCCACCCATGCCCGTGCG
>VFQP010001449.1_pt1 | contig 31767 bp, 50 predicted proteins | sample 3512351 | NCBI WGS metagenome assembly VFQP01 (sample SAMN10412372, study PRJNA504923) | tailings metagenome | isolation source: Relicate 1 Philex TSF1 revegetated site | place: Philippines: Tuba, Benguet | collected 2017-08-29
AGACGAGAAAACGGTCCTTAGATTTACTGTGATCCAAGCTTCCGAGCGCTCCTTTTGTGCACCTTTGCACGCCACAAAAGGCTCATTTCACCTGGCATCATTCCTTTGAGCTCAGAACAATGAAGCGCCAGAAACTCCACACAAAAATAAAAATAAAATGTCATTGCTGGGCAGTAGTAGGCTGCGGCGAAAACATCGCCATGCGCCACCCACACAACACACACAGTACAACACCTTGCTCGCATCAAGGACCTTGGGGACACATTTTACACCTTGCCACGTAAAGAGCGCTTTTATCAACTCCCCACATATGATGAGTGGTATGGGCAACCAGGGACACAATAACGTGCCATTGCCGTTGCAGTGATGCAGGGAAGATACCAATGCTCTTGATACGTATGTGATGGCGTATGTGGTGATGGCAGAATGGCTTACACAAAAATAATCACACATCATAGGGCATGTGGAAGAGTTGCGTCTTGCAACAGCGGGCACCCATGACACTCAATGTATGTGTATATGGTTTGTGTGTTGTTGGTGGATCCCGTATGTTTCCATACGAAATCTTTTCATCTTCCTTTCTGCGCACAGGTCCTGATGGAACTGGGATTGGGATCAGTGAGTGTCTTGTACATACCAGATGGTCTGCAGGCACTCTTGATGGATGACAAGGTATGGTCTTTGCGGGGGTGCATGTGCATGTGCATGTGCATGTGGTGTGCGGGTATCGTTGTGAACATTGGCCCCTTGACATTGTACCGCACGTTGTTTGTTTTTTCATCCCACCCAGGGTGCTGGTTCAAACAATAGTGGAGAGGGTATCCAGTCCCCACATGATGAAGCAATGGCATACACCGTCAAGCAGATCGACCCGCTGACAGTGGATGATTATTTTGCAAGCATCACCTGGAATTGATTGTGTATTGTGTATGAGTGTGTATGAGTGTGTGAGTGTGTGAGTGTGTGTGTGTGTGTGTGTGGCACACTGGGTGTGCGGCCCGTCAACGGGGCACCACAGAACCACACAGCTGTGTTGAACAACTGTGTTGAACAACTGTTGCACAACGAAAGAATGTAAAAACCCGAACAGCCAAGTCCTACCGTGAGACCATGCGTCTGAGGGAACAGGGAACATCCACGAAAAAAAATACGCCTCTTCAATTTTCTATCAATTTTTAGTGCCTTCATATTAGTGACATTCACTACACTTTTACTTCGTCTGTAATATCGCACCACACAGCTCCATACACCGACACGGCGTAGCAGTCAACCAAGTTCGCAGTGCGCATCGAACCTCGGTGCGTGCACATAGGCCCATGATCGGGGCTCGTTTTGCGCGGTCTTGCACGGTTTTAGTGTCATACATGCACCCCACCCTTGGTCTTGCTCATTTGATGCCACTCACAAACTGCATTCTGCCAACATTTGGACCTGTGTTCGCAGACCGTGGTGTTTGCACCAGTCCTCCCACTTGCACATGCATTCCTACCATGTCCACAACTCATTTTCACCACAATCGCCTGACATGCCTTCTAGTGTGCCATACACGTCTTCTGCCATGCCCTGGCACATCACAATGTACCCGTGTATCTTTGCCACCAACCCCACGAAAGTCCCTCGTCTTCCACAGATGAACATGGTTCAACGATCTCTGTAAAGACCTAGCCACCGCCGTCCAGCACCGTCAATCTTCTCAACCCTTGATCGCCGTTCTTCACGCAGGACATCATGCCACTGTTCTACCTCCTAATCTTGCATCAATGCTGGTGCCTGCTTTTCAAGGCGGCGGTCAACACCTTGGTACCCATCACCGTGATCATCTCCCTCAAGCATGCAAAGGAGTGCCTCACATACCTGCGCTCCAAGGCTGCCGCCAGCATGCTCAAGCGACGACCCGAGGACCGTTTTGTGCGCAAGATGCTGCCTGGGCGTGATGCACCTAATGCATGGCCCAAGGTTGCCATACAGCTGCCCATGTTCAACGAGCGTGCTGTGTGCCAGCAACTCATCGACTGCAGCTGCATGATCGAGTGGCCTGCCAGTAGGATGAAAGTACAGGTGTTGGACGATTCCACAGACACAAAGACACGCCAATACGTAGATGACAAGGTTTGTTGTTGCTTGTGTGGTGTGGGGGGGGAGGGGCTCTCGGGTCTTATCACAAATACACCCACCTGCTCGTATTGCAACAACAACAGGTGGCAGAGTGGAAGGAAAAAGGCATCGACATAGACGTGCTGCGCCGCACCAACCGCCATGGGTACAAGGCGGGGGCCATGAAGCAGGGCCTCGAGGCATTGCAAGAATACAAATACGTCGCCGTGTTTGATGCTGATTTCCGACCAGAGCCTGATTTCCTCCTCCGCACTGTGCCCTACCTTGAGGGCAACCCTGACGTGGCCTACACCCAAACCCGATGGGCATTTAGCAATGCAGAGGAATCCTACCTCACCAAGATTCAAGAACTCTCCCTCAACTACCATTTCAAAGTGGAGCAATACACCCATTTTGTGGATGGCTGCTTTTTCAATTTCAACGGGACGGCTGGGGTGTGGCGCAATGAGGCAATCAGCAGTGTGGGTGGGTGGTACAGTCGCACCACGGTCGAGGACATGGACTTGAGCCTGCGCACCTACTTGGCTGGTTGGAAGGCCATCTTTTTGGAGGATGTCACGTGTGTGTCAGAGGTGCCCTCTAGTTTGTATGCATACCGCAAGCAGCAGCACCGATGGACCACAGGGCCTGTGCAATTGCTGATCAAGGTAAGTGTGTGTTTTTTGGGGGTGTTTTGAAAGGGTTTGTTGTTCCAGAGTGCTGTTGTATAGAAAATGGCACCTAACTCATCCACCCCTCACAACAAACTCCCACAGGTATTGCCTGATTTGTGGCGATCCAAGATCAACTTGAAGTACAAGTTTGACCTGCTGTTGTGGTTTTTCGGCGTTGGCAAGTTTTGCACACACGTCACCTGCTTTATTTTCTACTGCTTTGTGGTCCCCTTGTCTGTCTTCACCCCAGAGGTGCCCGTCCCCATCTGGTCGCTGCTGCACATGCCCGTCGTAGTCACCCTCGCAACATGTGCATTCACCCGAGGCGGCTGGACCTTTGCAGTGACCTACGTGCTCTTCCAAAACGCATTGGCAGTGGTCAAGATATGGGCAGTGATTGCGGGTGTGTTGGGCCTCAGGCATGCCAATGAATGGGTCGTCACCACGAAGATGGGCAGTGGTGCCAAGGGCGAGCAGATCAAGGTGTCATCCACACGCATCTACCCAGCAGAGCTCCTCATGGCTGCATTTGTGATATTCAGTGCAGTGGTGGGACTGTTGCGGCGGCATCATTATGGTGTCGTTTGCTACCTGTGCTTGCAGGGCATGGCGTTTTTGGCGTTTGGGCTGAATTGGGTAGATGCCAGCAACATCTTGGGCAATCCCTTGTCCAGCAAGGATCGACAGCTGCTGAAAAAGGTCATCCAGGTGCATGCGTTTGCGGCCAACAATGGGTCCAGCGGCACCAATAAGCAGAGCTTTGAACATAAAACATGATAATACGTCCTCGGTGAAGGTTGGTGGTGTGGTGTGGTCACACGTATACATATAGACCCGCATGTTTTTCTTGGTACTCAACAAGAAAGCCTATTCTTCGGTGCAACAGCCGATCCACCCACCTGTCACTGTGACCACCAATTGTGTGTGTTGTGCCTGTTAAAACGTTATCAATAGACTCTTTTTTGTTGTTACATGTTATGTTTACCAAATGTGTATTGATGCTGTTGGTGGTGCACTGCACTGTGCTTGTGCTCATAGACACCAGCAGGCCAACAACCCTAGTTAGTTTGACAATTTGTCTGTGTGGCATGGTGACGGTGTGTGTGTGTGTTTTCTGCTGACGTGGTGGAAGGTGATGGTTCAACCTGCATGGTGGTTTCGATCCCCCCCACAAAACCCTTTACCCCACTGACACTTGGTTCTATACAGTGGTATTCATTTTCGATTTGCCCTCTGCATTGGGAGGTTTGCTGATTTGTGGTGTGTGTTGGTGTGCATTTTGCACACCGCTGCATGTGCAGTGGATGGACTCTGTGGGAGTGTTTTGTCGTCATAGTGTGTGCGTTGGTGTGCATTGATGTACATGCAATTGCTTATTTGCAGCTGCCCTTTCTGTGCACTATGCTGCTGTAACGCGACCACAAAGACACGTTGATTGGTATTAAACGGGGTATGATACACAACATTCAAAGAGGGTCAATCAAAACATCGTCACGCTGTGTGTTCTTCGTCCTCGTCTCCAAGCGTAAACAGCATGGGTGCAGAAGAGTCGCTGGTCTCCACACGAGGCGAGGGGGCCGTTTTTGTCACAGGGGTCGTTTTCGGCACGGGGGGCGTTTTTGTCACAGGGGCTGTTGTTGCAGCAGCCACCACTGATGACGAACCTGAAAACGATACCCCCCCTGTACCTGTGGACACATCCTTGCTGCTGCTGGATGACGACCCTGCTGCTGCTGCTGCTGGTGCATCATCACTTGATCCGCCACTATGCTGCTCAGTCCCATTGTGCTGCTCTGCCCCTCCCGCAGGATCCCCCTCACCACCACCACCACCCAACGCAATGCGCCTCCAGCTGGTATCCAGTGTACTGACAGTCGCAGCCACGTGCTCGTTTTCCAATGCTTTGGCACTTGCATTGCGAGCAAACAGCTGAACCTTGGACAACATGGCCGCTGCATTCTGTACTGCCACTGCTCCTGTACTTCGTGCTGCCTTGGCCAAATGTGTGGCTTGCTCTGAGACATGCAGCTTGCTGTCCAGCTCTTGCATTTGGTGGCTCACCACCCCCACTGCAGCGGCAGTGGCTTCGCGAGCCTTGGCACCCATGTCACGAGTGCCCTGTGCCATGGATTCTGCAGCACGCATACGGGCAAGGTCCTTGGGCAGGCCCAGTGCAAAGTCTTCGAGCACCTCAAAGACCTCGTGGGTGCACTCAATGTCGAGGGTCTCTTGCAACCATAAAAGGAGGTCCTCGGCGCTACTGGCGTCCCACAAGCTGCAGTTGACAGTACCGGATGTTGGCAACACCTGATGATGATGGGTTGTTTGCGTGTGGGTGGGTATGACACTGGGTTGGTGATGGTTCTGTTGATGTACCTGACGTAAACGCAGCTCGCCAGGGATTTCTTTGCTCTTGTGCAGCTCGGCAAGCTTGAGCATCGCAAATGAAATCTTTGAAGTCACTGCACTTAGTGTGTGCACTGCAAGCACGAGCACCATGATGTTGTAATTTTGTTTGGAGCACCAGGTCTTGTGTGCCTATACACCCAGCAATAAAACGTTACACCAAATGTAGGCAATGATGGTGACCACAAATCAATGTTGTATCAAACTTGCTTGCAAAACCATGTATTACAAACCACTCGCCAATACACCACGTCGCCGCCCTGCCACAAGCTCTGCCAGGGTGGTACACCACCCACTCACCCTGTACCATGCTGCCCACACACTCGAACGCAACCACCCACCATACACCTGCTTGATCTGCTGTCCCGTGCACGTGGGCTTGCATGCTTGGGGCTGCAGCACAGCACGGCTCCCTGCCCAGTTGGCGTGTGCTGCGGGGCTTGCTGCACCCCAGCCAGACGCCACCACATATGCCATGGCAAATGTGTCACCAGCACCATTGGTGTCCACTGCATTGCCCACCTGTGTGGTTGTGTGGTTGTGTGGTGCAAAATACACATCCTGTTCAGACACGCAACCCCCCTCTCGTACGTTGTATGCAGCATGATGTACACGGCGCCCCTGCACGTATTCATCAGCACCCTGCTCCCCTCGTGTTACCAACACACGAGTGCATGTGCGTGACATGTTGACCAACGTGCCATCAGACCAAGGGTCAGTTTCTACATCAGACAGGAACACAGACACACCAGAACGCAAAGAATCCTGGGGTTATAATATAGTTGGTGCATTTGATGGAGACACACATTGGTGTACACAGCCCAAAAAAACATGCAATACCATCACCAATCATCACCCCTTTTCACACAACTACCTACCATGAGCGCATCAGATGGTACTTTCACAGACATGACCTTGCCCGTGCCACTCTCCAATGCACGTTGCAAACCCTGTGCCATGATGGCAACCTTGGGTGATTGCGGCAACAGCCACCGGTCCCATCCAGATGCAGGGGGGGCGTTGACAAATGACAGCACATCCACGTCATCCGCAGTAAGGGGCCCCAGTACCACTGTTTGTGCTCGGCGGCAGTGCCAGGGGACGTGTGCCATGCTGAGGGTCACATTGGGCTGGGCGGTGACGCGCAGTTTGCGTCGATTGCCCCACCACGTGTATGTGTGTTCAAATGTGAGTGTTTTATCGGCATTCACCACGTGTACTGTGTGTCCCTGTAATGCTGACAAATCCGCATCGGGACCAGCCGCTGTGTTATGGGTTGTGGGGGTATGGATATGGGTACCAAGCAATGCCAATGATGTTCCCACGCCACACCTGTCACGATGCATGTTTGCAAGCCATGTGCAGCTGCAACGACCGCAGCATATGTGACTGCACCACCCTGTGTTGTGATGGTCGTGTGTTCCACACATATTCTGCGTGTGCACACATTGTCCCCCACCAAAACCATACCGCGACGTTTTTGCCGTCGACTACGTCCACTGTTACATTACCCACCAACAGCACTGCTGGCCTGGGTGTGGAGAACATGGATGTGATCATCAACATGGCGTGTGACAGTAGTTGGTGCGTGACAGTATGCCAAACGATGCAGAGACCATGCAGTGCCACCACCACCACCACCACCACTACCTGCTCCATTCCAGCGCAAGCCATGCAAATAATAAAATCCCTGCCAGCTTCAACAATGCTGGTTGCCGTCGCAGTGCACGTACACCCCTGCGTGTTTGCTGGGTTGCCAAATCAGAGAGCTGCCTGGAGAGTTGTCTCCGCAGCAACGGGCGGGCAGCGTCACTGCCATCAAGTCCCAGATCACCACCCATATGGTGACGTGGAAAGAGGACTATACAAGGGCGAGTGTTGAGTGCATTACACAGCAGATGGTGGTATTACACATGTGTTGTCTGGTGCTGTACATTGCTGCTTACAAGAAATAGTGGTACAATTCACTGAAATGACACACACTCAACACACAAAATCAAAAGCAGTAGCAACACTCGTCATCAGCACCATGGTCATCATCACACAAACCCCCATCGTCACACAACCCACTCTCGCAGGTATGTTCCAGCACTCTACACTCTTCACACTCTCTGCGCGCATCCTCCACAAAACCAGCAGCAGGCTCGGATACTTGACCAGCCACACACCATGCAGGCAATGGTGGGGGTGCCAGTGCCGACGCGTCACGCACAACCTGCCCACACGTGGTGGCCTGTGCCCGCACCCCCTCATCCTGCACTGCTGCTGCACCCCCCGGCACATACTCTGTGTGCAACAGCGACTCTGCAAGTGGGCTTCCTGGTGCATGCAGGGTGTTGGCGTAGAGGGCCTGCACTGCTGGGTTTTCAGTGCTGTCATAGTGGGATGCTTGCAGATCCAGTTGACGCAACGCAGCTCGACGTGCAGCCAGCACTTCTGGACGCCTGTGAAGACGTGTTTAATGTTCAATATTATGTGTGTGGTGCTCCTATGTGTACATGTTTTAAACAACCCACCCATACCGTGCTGGAGGTTGCCCCCCTCCCCCAATGCACCCTCCGGGACACGCCATCACCTCCACCGCATGAAAGTTCAATTCACCAGCATGCATTGCCTCCAACAACTTCCCCACCGACCGAAGCCCATACACCACGGCCACTTGCAGCTGCAACACATTCCCCACCGCATGTTGCCCCAACACTGCAGGCTGGGTGATCTGCATTTCCACAGATGCCCGCCGCACCCCCTCCATCCCCGGCACATCCTCCCACACCAGTGCACCTGGTGGCATACGCTGTCCCGTACATAGACGATACACCACCCGCGCCGCTGCTTCCATCACACCCCCACTTGCCCCAAAGAGCAAGCCCCCACCACTGGTGGTGCCAAATGGCGTGTCGTAATCACCAGGTGGGAGGGATGCCAGGTTCATGTCAGTGAGCATGGTGGCCAGTTCTCTCGTGGTCAACACGTGGTCAACGTCACTGGTGTGGTGGTGGTGGTGGTGGTGGTGGAGACAAGTGTGTTTTTTGTGCTGAATAATGCACAAATGCATGATGTGTATACACATGGTGGGTACGTCCTATCATAGACCTTCACATACACCAGTCACACTTCATACCGTACACCAGCCACTGCACTTCGCATCATTGGTTTGTCAGCTTCACCCTGCTTGCGTACACATGGCATGATGGCTGTCACAACGACAGAGTTGCCATTGTTGTTACTTGTGGTGGTGGTGTCTTGTGATGATGTGCCGTTTGATTGCAGGTCAGTGCTGTTTTTGGCTTGTTTTGACTTGTTTTGTGTTCCTACTGAAGGTGGGGGATGTTGGTGTGTAGTTGCAGAATAAATCAGGCGCACATTGGTTTTGCATGTCAAGTGAAGGCTGTGAATACAGGCATACCAGCATCATGTTGCTGTTTGACTAGGGCCCCCAGCATCATAGAGGGGGACTTGCAGGTGGATAGGTGAGGGAGGAGCTCTGGGTAACACCCCTCGCATGTGGCTGTGTTGACAGGGAGAGTATCGGGAGCGTGTGAATAGAGTATAGGGAGAGTATAGGGAGAGTATATGCTATAGAATATGAGTGAATATCCGAGTGGACACCAGCACATGGCAACTACACACATACCAACCCAAACAACCACACACATACCAACCCAACCAGGACAGCATGAAGTGAACAGTGGCAGGTGGTGGTTGGGATTCCCAGTCACATAGGCTTGCAGGCGTCGCAACAGCTCTGTGCCCTCCTCCATGATGGTGACGTCTGCTGCACAACATACATCTGAGGATGGAACAGAGTACTTGTGGCAAAATGTGTGCAAGGCACCCACCCGTGACAACCCAACATGCTCATACCATACACCGCATCAAACCCCAGTTTTTTTAGCGCAGTGACAAGTTGTGGTGTGACCACTGTTCCAGGTGGCATGCCCAACGCTTCTCCCAGCGCCACACGCACAGCGGGGGCGACGATGGCGACCATGAGTTGGTGGTGATCAGCATCGTGTCGATGTTCTGTGTGTGAGAGTGAGCGTGTGCAATTGAGGAAAATATGGGCTACTTTGGAAGACTCACGCAGTCCCAAGCACGCACGTTGAAGGATTTGGGCAACGAGTTCAGCATGGGATGGAGAAGGCTTGGCTACACCAGTGCGTGATGACGATGCTTGCGCTACCGGTGTCGCATGATGTGGTTTTGTAGGATACTGAAGCGCAATGGGACTTCGAAACACACACACTTTCGACCCAGATGGTGCACGGCATGCATTTGTGGTCAGTGTTGTGGTTGGTAACTTAGCAAGAGGTGTCGCATATCCTGCCGTCATTGCGGTAATGTGGATTGCGTCATTGGGGTTGCTGTTGTTTTTTCCTTGTGCAAAAATATTGGCAGCAGTACCGCTAATGCAGCGAGCACCAGCTGCCGCACAATCAAGCACAAGCACCTTATTACAATCCAAACATACCCCTCATCATATTCATACATACACATCATACAGCATACAAAGCATACACCCAGGAATTGCCCATGGGTGGTGTGGAGAGTTTTGGCAGCAAACACCCCACCATGGGGTCTCAACATTCCAAGCATAGGCGTAGCAGTTGCAGTTTAATCCCTCTTCGTGCTCTGGGCATCGTGCTTATACTGCAGCTGGTGGGATGCTTGATAATCTCAATATACTACTTGCGTTCTGCCAACCGTGAAATTGTGTGGCTTGTGAAAACCCTGTACGAACAAGGTAGCGTTTTGGCTAGCCAAATTGTGGTCTGTGGTACAACAACAACACATGATGCCCATGATGTGCCGTCGCCCCCAACCACAGAAACCACCAAATCAGATGCCATGCGCCGCTTTGCATTGACAGGCAGCAAGGCACAGGACCTTGATCGTCTCACCACCCAACACAAGCAGATGACGGCCGAGGTGGACGCCCTCCAAAAGCAATTCCTCGACTTGAAAGCCACCAACAAAAAACTCATAGAGGGCCAAGATGAACTCAAACGGCAAGCAGAGGTATTGCAGCACAAGGCAGAGGAACTCAATGTCGAACGGGGGAGGCTGTCTGGGGAGCTCAACCAGGCGTTGCGGCGTGTGCAAGCAGCAGAGGAGGGCAATGTATGCTGGGTGTGGATGTGTCATATGAGCATGATGTGTGTATAATTTGTATGCACACCACTGCACGTGCTGTATGTACATGGCACATACGTACGTTGCATAGATAGCGTACACATTACCCTGCATATACACACCACATATACACACCACATATACACACCACATATACACACCACATATATACACTACATATACATACTACATATATACACTACATATACACACTACCTGCATACACAACCTTGCCTGCATATACACACTACCCTACACACAGGGTGGAGCAGTGCAAAAGCAATTGCAAGATGCTCAGGCAGAACTGACACGTTTGAGACAAGGGTGTGCTGCTGCTGGAGGAGGCTCGGTATGTATGGAGGGCAGTATGGAGGGCAGTATGGAGGGCAGTATGTGCACGAGAATGGAAACACAAACAACACACACACACACACACACACACACACACACACACACACACACACACACACACACGCACACACACACACACACACACACACACACACACACACGACACTTGAGTGTTGTCACTGCAGTTGCTATATACTATATATATGTACCATTGATATGATGCACATGCGTCTGCCCCTATGTTGGTCACACAAACCATTGTCAACACACAAACCATTGTCAACACACAAACCATTGTCAACACACACACACCATGGTCACCACCAACCATCATAAATACATTTCATATTCACCCGCAATTCACCCCAACACACAGAGTGATGATGCACGGTTGCATGGGTATATGATGTTTGCCAATCGAGCAATGGAGGTGTTGAAGGCACTGTCAGCTGATGCAGCACCACAGCAGGCCACCATTGTTCGTGCACACAGTGGTATGGGGGGTGGTGAGTGCATGTGGGTTGTGGTGAGTGCAGGTGGGTTGTGGTGGTGCATGGCACATACATACACTAGGCACGCACATCCACTATTGCAGACAAACCACACAATGCACTTGAATACGCTTTGTAACAATTGAATACGCTCTATAACAACAACAGGGTTGCAGAATGAATTGCAGTTGATTGCAGGTGCTGCAGCAACTGGTGGTGGTGGTGATGGCGCGGCAGCAGCAGCAGGGGCTACACATGACCCTCGACAGGATGGTGTGATGGACATCAACCGTGAACAATAGCAGTATGAAATTTTTTATTGATTTGTTTTTATTTTTCACCCAACAAACGCGATTGTTGGTGGTGGGAATGATATTCGGCGGAGTAACAAGGTGCATGCAAAGCAACCACAATGTTTTTGGTGGACAGGTCTCATCAACCATAGCTTGTCTATTGTGGTTTACGTACATGATGGTGCTCCAATACGGTGTGAATACTGGGATAGCAAAGAGATGACAGCGAATACAAACAGATGGTGTTGTACAAAGTAGAAAAAAAGGGGAAAACACAAAGGGGTTGCTGGTAGGAAAATATGCACACTATGGAGCAAATACACTGACAAGCGACATATGTACACAATTTGCAGGCATCAGTCGGAAACATCGGTGGTCACTGCCAAAACTATGAGCAGCTCAATATGCACACAGTCAACACGAAAAAAGAGGATGACACAGGTGTGCAGCAAGCACAACATGGCGTACTCATATTGGGGAGCAAACATACTGAGTGAGCAAACATTGATGATAGTGAGCAAACATTGACTATACACACAGGGAAAATTACGCGGCAGCAGGGCATACCCCGCGCACTGGGTCGTGACTATCGGCTCCGTTGCCATCAAGCAACACCCTCACAGGGGTGTGCTGCAAGGAGAAGGTGATTGGAACGGGAAAATACACATCGACGGAAAATACATACACTGGGTTGATCAATAAGATAAACCATCATGCACCAAAGCATGAGGTGGCATGCGTGCAGCATGGTAGATGAGTGATCTATAACTGTTGCAACAGACATGCAGCAAAAAAGTGTGCAAGAAAGGGGCTCAACCCCAAGTCAACAAGGTGGGTGATGTTGCACACACCTTCAAAAGAAATTCAGAAGATCATTGCAGTGTGCAGTAAAAGCACACGCAGAGGGTGACACATTTGCTCAACAAACCTGGTCGGTAGTGAAAAGCCGTGCCGTTTTGTTCCTCTATGGTGTTGTTTCTTCTGTACATTAATCGGTCTGCCTGATAATATCCCTATTGCGCACAAAGGGGGGCAAGTTTCCTCTTATGTTCTCCTCACAGAGTGAGATAAAAACCGTTGCGGAACCTACTGCATGACAGGCTGACTGCCCTGCATGGCATAATATTGCAGCTGCTGTTGCATTGCATGACACTGTTTCTCTGCTTTTTGAAGTTTGTCCAGCATGGTGCGCATGCACGATTTGAGCAGCTGATTCTGTACGTTTGTTTGGGGGCGGGGTTGGTTTCATACAAATGCACCCAAAATGTACCACAACCATAGCACCTCAAATTTCAAGGTTTGCATTGTCACATCGCCTATACTGGGCTTTTCCAGGCTCGGTGTGCGGGGCGATTTGTGGCGGCGCTTGGGTGCCTGTGGGGGGGAGGAGTTTGATGTGCGTGCGCAACATTGATCAACAGAAGCTTGTATACCAAAAAAACATACCCGCTGCTGTTGCTGCACAACATGATACTGCTGCTGCTGCTTCATGATGTAGGGCGGCAGGGACTGCGAGCGCATTTGCATCTGATGCTGATGGTTGCACTGTGGTGGTGGTTGGCATGCCCCATAAACCTGTTCAGCATAGGACTGCGGCTGCCATGCTACTTGGGGCATTTGCGGGTCTGGCAGAGGTATGGGCGTGGTCGCAAATGGAGACACAGCTGAATCGTCGGAAATCGTCGACAACAGCTGAGGTTGTTGCACACCGTGTTGCATGCCGTAAGGAAGGGACTCATATGGATCGAGTTCCAGCAAGCCCAACGGGGCTTCCAAGGGAGTCTCTGTGTGTAGGTAAGATATGAGTGCAATCATATCTGAATGACGCAAGGTGTATGCGGTTTTTCGCGTGCTTGGTTGTGGATCACAACAGAGCACTGAGCAGAGCACCGCACACCTGGCAGGTGGTTTGGGGAAAGTGGCTGTTGGGACTGCATTGGCGCGGAGAGACGTAATGGCGGGGAAATTCAAGTTTACGACGTGGAATTCAAGTGGGTGGTTTACTCTCTTGGTATTCAAGTTGTTGGGTTGCTCGTGGTACTAGGGTGTGTTAGTGTATGTGAGAGCGAATATCTTGCAGATATGTCTTTTAAATATTCACCAGACGTTTCTCCAACAGCTGCGAGGAAATAACGTCATGTCCAACTGCCACAGTCACTGATGTGACTGCCTAGGTGGTGGGCACCCAACCAAGGTTGGTGTGGTGGGTGTGGTGGGCGGAGCAGTATGGAGTGGTGTGGTTTGCGTGACAGGGGCCTTCTCCCATTGGATGGGCCTCCCAACATGTTTCTTCGCCATGTACAGACTGCGTGCTCTTTTATCATCCTCAACACGTGCATGCAGGGGCAGCAACAAGGGATGCATGGGCGGCACCTTATGTGCCATCATTACACCACCACATTTGCTCCAATAAACAAACATCGTCAAAATAAAATTTCTACAATACACAGTGCAAACAAAAAGCCAACAAACCATAGCCAACCAAACAAAAGGCAACATTGTCATCATCACATGCGCTGCACACCACCACGTTGCTAGCCTCAGGGCATTAAACATTCCCAAAACCTACCATGAAGCTATACAGCCTTACTATTTCCAATCCCACGGGGATTCAGGTAGCTACACTGTGCTCAAAGATCCACAAATCATTGCCACAACTGCTGCTCAACCCACACATAATCCCCACACAGTGTGCCGTGTATGGCAATTTCAGTGGCCCCAAATCCCAAGAGATTGTTGCATCAAGAGGCAAGGTTTTGGAGCTCTTACGCCCCGATGCAGATGGGAGGATGCAGGTAATCTACTCCACCGAGGTGTTTGGTGCCATCCGTGCATTGTCTCCATTCCGCCTCACCGGTGCCAACACTGATTACATCATCATTGGCTCTGACTCTGGCCGCATTGTCATCATACGCTATGACAAGACACGTGCCGCCTTTGTCAAGGTGCATCAAGAGACATTTGGTAAATCCGGGTGCCGCCGCATCGTCCCTGGCCAGATGCTTGCTATAGACCCCAAGGGACGTGCATGCATGATTGGTGCGCTGGAAAAGCAAAAATTTGTCTACATATTGAATCGTGATGCCGCAGCAAATCTCACAATCAGCTCTCCACTGGAGGCGCACAAGAGTCACACCCTTGTGTTTGACATTGTGGGTCTTGATCAGGGATTTGACAACCCTGTGTTTGCTGCCATTGAGCTGGATTACAGCGAGAGTGATCAGGTTGGGTGTGGTGGTGGTAGTGGGTGGTGGTGGAGTTGGGGTGGAGTTGGGTGGTGTGTGCACTCTCGGTTGTGTGTACATGCAATATCCAACCCCACACATACACCGTCTCTTCCTACATCACTCCCTTTTCACAATCAGCAAACACTCCCTCAACCCTTTCCCAACATCGCATTTACCAGTCACTCAGCCCAACCTATACCCACACCAATCACTATGCAGGATCCTACCGGGGAAGCAGCACTGGATGCACAAAAACACCTCACCCTATATGAAATGGACCTGGGACTCAACCATGTGGTGCGCAAGTCAAGTGAACCTGTGGAGAATGGGGCAAACAAGCTGGTGGCAGTGCCAGGGGGGGGGGATGGCCCTGGGGGGGTGCTGGTGTGCTGTGAGAATTTCGTGCTCTACAGGGTATGTGTTTTGTTTGGGGTGGTGGTGGTACGTGTATTGGTTGTTGTGAGGGTGTACTCGTGCATGTATTGTTGTACGTGACACCCATGTGCATCTGTAGCATGGATGAATATGTAGTATATAAGATACCCAGTCACTGTACCATCACGTACCCTCACACACATGCCCTCACACGCACACATGCCCTGACACATACACCCTCTCAAATATACACATACCCTCTCAAACATGCACACCCTCTCTCACACACACACACACACACCCTCACACACACACACCCTCAGGGAGAGGACACCCCAGAGGAGATACGAGTGGTCATCCCTCGTCGTACCAACCTCCCTGGTGACAGGGGTGTGCTCATCACTGGGCACACCATGCACAAGCAAAAGAGTGGGTTTTTCTTTTTGCTGCAGGTATTGGGGTGTTGGGGTGTTGGGGTGTTGGGGTGGGGTGTATGGGAGTGTTGGGATGGGGTGTGCATTTTGACACTGGTGATCAATTCATCATCTCAGTGATTCATGTGACACTGGTGATTGATGAATGTTGCGTTTGTAGTGTAGAGGCGTGCATGTGTATGTGTACATTTGCGTCACATTGTCTCTTCTTTTGATGATTTTCTTGTACTTATGTTTGGTGGATTGTATTTACCGATGTGATTGTATTTACCAATGTGCCACCACCCCCCACACACACACACACACACATACACCCACCCCTACACAGAGTGAATACGGGGACTTGTACAGGGTCACCCTAGACTACCAGGGCACAGTGGTGACTGACATGATGATCAAGTATTTTGACACCATACCCACTGCTGTGTCAGTGTGTCTGATGAAAAAGGGGTTTTTATTTGCTGCCAGTGAATTTGGGAATCATGCACTCTACCAATTTCAGGTGTGTGGTTTGTTTGGGGGGGGGAGGGGTTTTCACACAAACACACTCACACACACGCGCGCAAAGACACAGACTTTCACAATGACAACACCTTTTTCACACCTCTTTCACACCTTTTTCACACACAAATACACACACTGTCATACTAAAGACACCTCCTTCACACCTCTTTCACTCACCTCCCCCCCCCCCCAGAGTATTGGTGATGATGATGACCCAGCAGTGGAGACACGTGGCAGCCTCACACAAGAAATAGAGGGGGAGTATGCACCAGTGTTTTTTGAACCACGTCCATTGCGCAACCTGTTGTTGATTGATAGCCTGCAATCCATGAGTCCTATACTGGACATGAAGGTGTGTGGTGGGTGTGTGGTGGGTGTGATTGTGGGTGTGATTGTGGGTGTGATTGTGGGTGTGATTGTGAGTGACAAAGTGTATGATGAGACATGGATCTGTGTTTCTTGTGTTGTATGATGCATAACAACATGGTGCGTGTGACATGTGTCACATGTATTTGATACACACGCCCACACACGCAACCCCTCCCCCCAAAAGGTGGCCAACCTTCTCAACGAAGAGATCCCACAAGTATACACCGCCTGTGGACGCGGCCCCGCCTCCACGCTGCGCGTGCTGCGCCCCGGCCTGGCCGTTTCCGAGCTGGCAGTCTCCCCCCTCCCCGGAAACCCCACAGCAGTGTTTACAGTCAAGCAAACCAACGCGGACGAATACGATGCCTTCATTGTCGTGTCATTCACCAACGCCACCCTTGTGCTCTCTGTGGGTGAAACAGTCGAAGAGGTGTCGGACAGTGGATTTCTTGCAACAGCACCCACCCTTCGCACCCAATTACTTGCAGACGATAGCCTGCTCCAGGTGCACCCTGGTGGGCTGCGTCACATTAAACCAGATCGGCGCATCAATGAGTGGCGCAACCCTGCCCGTCGGGCGGTGGTGCAGGTGGCGAGCAATGAGTACCAGGTGGTGGTGGCCTTGGCGGGTGGGGAGTTGATATATTTTGAGTTGAATGCAGCGGGGAGTTTGCTTGAGACGGAAAAGAGGGATATGGGGACAGAGGTGTTGTCGTTGGATGTGGCGCCTGTTGCAGAGGGGCGACAACGAAGCAGGTGGGGGTGGGGGGGGCGGGGGGGAGAGATGGGGGTAGGGTATTGTTGTTGTTGTTGTTGTTTGAGGTCAAATGGTTTGTGCATGCACACCATGTTGTGTATATTTACACACATGAGGTGTGCACCTCCCCAAACAGGTTTCTTGCAGTGGGTTTGCAGGACAACACTGTGCGTGTGTTATCCCTGGATGTGGATGCCCCACTGAAAAACCTTGCAACACAAGCACTGCCAGCGTCCCCTGATAGTGTGTTGCTGGTTGATAGCCCTGCAATGGTGGCGGTGGGGCAAGAGGAGGGGGCGGGGGAGGGGGCCATGTTTTTACACATTGGTATGCGCAGGGGGATATGTTGGGTATGCCCAGGGGGTTGTATGTATGTCTGTATGTATGTATGTATGTATGTGTTGGGTATGCGGGGATGTGTTGGGTATGCGGGGATGTGTTGGGTAGGTTGTGAGTTACTTTGCAATGGGGTAGTGTATGTCGTATGCAAGTACACCATGTCACACCATATCCCCTCCCACAAACATGCACTATGTTAATGAACACGCACTACCCGTCACCATCTCCCCACCATCAACACCACCACCCTCCCATCACCATCTCCCCCCACTTCCCAGGTCTTGCCAATGGCACACTGCTTCGCACTGAGATTGACCGAGTCACCGGTGTGTTGACTGACCCCCGTACACGCTTCTTAGGCACCCGCTCCCCCCGCCTGTGCCCCGTACGAGTGCGTGGTAACAGAGCATCGATGGCTTTGAGCAGCCGGGTGTGGTTGGGGTATAGTGACATGGGGAGGTACACACTTGCACCATTGTCGTATGAACAGCTTGATTATGCTGCAGGTGTGTTGTTTTTTGGGGGTTTGGGGGAGAGGAGGGTGTTGAAAGGGAGGGGGGGGATTGAAAGGGGGGGTTGAAGGGGGGCCAGCACTGGTGTGACTGTATTTTGTCCTTCAGAGCAATGTAGGGAATAGGATAGGAGGTGTGTACACCTTGAGGGGCCAACAGCAGCATAAAAATACACACCACACACACACACAAACACACACCACACAAGCACACTTGCACTGCATATATTCTCTCTACAACAACAACAACCGTATCCCTCCCATCCACATACACATGCGCCCCCACCCCATCCCTATCATACAATCATCATAATAATATAAAAAATCACACACACAGGTTTCAGCAGTGAGCAATGCCCAGAAGCAATAGTAGCAGTGGCAAAAAGCACCCTGCGTATTCTCACAGTGGACAGGTTGGGGGAGCTCTTCAACCAACAGAGCACACGATTGCGATATACCCCACGCAAGCTGGTGGTGAGCCCCCAGCATCGTATGGTGTATGTGGGTGAGTGTGATCATGCAGCCATACCACTGGTGCGTGTGTTTTGTTGTACGTGTGTTGTTGTTTTCATTGTGGGGTGGGGGAAATATACATGCACATCATTGTGCAGCATGTACATGATCTTGCACACCATGTACATTGTACACACAACATCTGGGTTGCATACAACCACAAATCCATGGATATATTAGATATGACACAATCACACACACACACACACACACACACACACACAAACATGGACACATGAGATGTGAGACACACACACACTCATAACCACCACCACACCAACACTCCCCCCCCCCAAACACACACACAGGCACAGCGAGAGGACCGCCCCACTGCCATGACCACCGATGACCCAGTCAATAATGGGGACCCCTCTAACACAGGGGACCCCTCTCATACAGGGGACCCAGTGACTGATGGGCACCCAGCCCCAGAAGGTGATGAAGAAGGTGCTGCACTTGAGGAACAATGGGGGGCCCCCAAGGGGAATGTGGGCCAGTGGGCTGCATGTGTGCGAGTGGTTGATCCCAGCACCATGTCCACCATGCATGTGCTGGAATTGGAGGACAATGAGTGTATTACATGCATGGGATTGGTGGTGTTTAGTGGACAGAGTGATCCTGCGCTGGTGGTGGGGAGTGCAAAGGGGTTGACGTTTTTGCCTCGCAGTGCACAAGGTATAGGGTGTGGGGGGTGTGGGGGGTTGTGTTGTGTGTGGGGGGTGTGTGCGGTGTGTGTGTGGTATGTGTGTGGTATGTGTGTGGCACATGTAGTGTGTGGCATATGGACCATTCTTATTTGAGTATACATGTACTTGAAGAGAGAAATACACAGAGCAAATTCACACATGTATACTACCTGCTCTTTTCTCCCGACACACACACTCCTCCTCCACAATGCTCCCACCCAACCATCACGACACACAGGTGGTACACTGCGTGTGTACACACTGACCAAGGCAGGTACACGTCTGTCACTGCTCCACACTACACCAGTGGATGGTATACCAGGAGCACTCACACCCTTCAAGGGACGTGTGCTGGTGGGTGTGGACAACACAGTGCGCCTGTATGAATGTGGTAAACGCAAGCTGTTGCGCAAGAGCGAGTATCGCAAGTATGTGTTGGGGTGTGAGTAACTTGTATACTGTGGGTTGTACACAGTGTGTTGTACACAGTATGTTGTACACAGTATGTTGTATATACATAGTACACATTGTTAAAATGATCTGGTATGCACATGGTTGTGTATCCACACATCACCCCATCCCACATTCCACTTCACCCCCCCCAAACACAGGGTCCCCAACCACGTGACCACCCTGGGCTCTGTAGGCAGCCGTATCTTTGTGGGTGACCTGCAAGAGGGATTCTTCATGCTGCGCTATAGAAAAATGGACAACAAGATGTATGCATTTGCAGAGGTGGTGGGTAGTCGATATGTGACCGCTGGGTTGCCACTGGACTATGACACAGTGGCTGGTGCAGACAAGTTTGGGAATTTTTTTATCAATCGACTTCCTGCTGATGTATCTGCAGAGGTATGTGGGGGGATTTATGGGGGGATGTGCTGGGGGGGGATCATGTGGGTGCATGTGGGATTATCCATGTGTGTGCGTTGTTGAGCCATATGTGTGGCACTCTCATGTGTGTGCACATTGTTGTGACACAAAGCTGTATGTTGTTGTACCATCATACCTACCCACACACCCTCCAATCATCACACACAGGTTGAGGATGATCCGACCGGGGGCAAGATGGCCAAGTCAGACCTACACAAATTGCAAAACCTGGCAAGCTTTCATGTGGGTGACATTGTGACATCCGTGCAAAAGGGCTCGTTGGTGGCTGGTGGGCAGGAAGCAATCATGTACTCGACCATGATGGGTGGCATTGGTATGTGCGTGTTGTTTGTACATACCTGTGTAGCATATCGTCAATGTACATGATGATCATTGGTTGATCACATCACCTCATACCAGGTGTATTCCTGCCGTTTGTGTCCAAGGGGGATGTGGATTTGTTCGAGCACCTGGAGATGCACCTGCGACAGGAGCATCCACCACTAGCAGGCAGGGATCACATGGCATTTCGATCTGCATATATACCAGTGCGTGACTGCATTGATGGGGACCTCTGCGAGCAGTTTCCACAGGTGTGTTGTTGTTTGGAACGTCGTTTGGTGTCGCACCGATCACACCCCCTCACCCACCCACCCATCCACAGCTACCACTTGACAAGCAGCGTGCTATCGCCGATGACATTGATCGCACGCCTGGTGAGGTCATGAGGCGGCTTGAGGAGCTGCGCAACAAAATCATGTAGGGGGTTGAGTGTGTGCAGAGCAAGGGGGTTGACGGGGGACGCGTCTCAGCTTGAAAACAAAAAGTGAAATTTGGTCTTCACACAACATAGTAACGATTGTACGCATCAACTAGTAAAACATAATCGTGATCATCAACCCGTTTGTACGTGCACAACCAGCATGAAGATCTGTTGTATTGGTGCAGGCTACGTGGGAGGTGCGTGGCTTTGTACATCATAGAGTTGTAGTCAAGGGGTCTTCGATGTGGCGTTGCTTGCTCCAAGCATCCACACCGCCGCACGAGCATCGTTTCATCAGCAGCTGCTCTCCCTCGTTCCTCCCCCCGAGCAATACTATGCAGCATATCCAATAAACCAATAATCACCATACAATCACCTTATGAAAAACGATCACATCCTGCACACGCCTCGTACACACAGGTCCCACGATGGCCATGATTGCGCTCAAGTGCCCCGAAATCGAGGTGGTGGTTGTGGACATCAACCAGCAGCGCATCGACGCCTGGAACAGTGCAGACCTCCCCATCTATGAGCCAGGACTGGATGAGGTTGTGCAGCAGGCACGTGGGCGCAACCTGTTTTTCAGCACCGACGTGGACAAGCACATTGCAGAGGCCGACATTGTCTTTGTCAGGTGAGGGAATGTGTGTGTTGGACAGCGTGACACATATGCTAACGATAACGGCAATACACCTACGCAGTGTCAACACACCCACCAAAACACGGGGTGTGGGTGCTGGCAAGGCAGCGGATCTTACCTATTGGGAGGGTGCTGCTCGTGTGATTGCCAACGTCAGCACCAGCAGCAAAATCATTGTGGAAAAGAGCACCGTGCCTGTCAAAACAGCAGAAGCCATTGAAAAGGTACCATTGTTGGAGGGTATTTTGGAACATTGAGCATTGCACACACATGTGCATGCCACCCCGTATACAGGTGTTGTCTCGCAATTGCCACCGTGCTGATGTCAAGTTTGAAATTCTGTCCAACCCAGAGTTTTTGGCTGAGGGAACCGCCATGGATGACCTTGCAGTCCCTGATAGGGTATGTTGGGCTGGGAACGCATACATGAACATGTATGATTGTGCATGGTTGTGCACATCATCTTGTGTTGTAGTCGTCCAGCAACCCCCCTCCTCCCATCCACACCACCCCACCAAAGGTGCTCATTGGCGGAAAAGAAACCGAATCTGGTCGAGCAGCAGTGCGCAAACTTGCAGAAGTGTATGAACACTGGATCCCCAAGGAACGTGTGCTCTGCACCAACCTGTGGTCTGCCGAGCTCTCCAAGCTAACTGCCAATGCCTTTTTGGCACAGCGCATCAGCTCCATCAACTCCATTTCCGCCCTGTGTGAAGCCACCGGTGCTGATGTGGAACAGGTGGCGCATGCTGTAGGGTTTGACACCCGCATTGGCAACAAGTTTCTCAAGGCATCGGTGGGTTTTGGTGGCTCGTGCTTCCAAAAGGACATCCTCAACCTGGTCTACATCTGCGAGAGTGTCGGTCTGTCTGCAGTGGCCGATTATTGGCTCAAGGTGATCACCATCAACGATTGGCAAAAGCATCGTTTTGTGGAGCGCATGATTTCATCCATGTTCAACACCGTCAAGGGCAAGAGGATTGCTGTGTATGGGTTTGCATTCAAAAAGGACACTGGTGACACTCGTGAAACTGCTGCTATTGACGTGTGCCAGGGGCTGTTAACAGATGGCGCCAACTTGGCTGTGTATGATCCCAAAGTGTCGGAGAAGCAAGTGCGCGTAGACCTGACATTGAGCAAGTTTGACTGGGGTAAGTTGTTTTTTTGGGAGGGGGTTGGATGATACACGGTTGATACACGGTTGTGTGCGTTGTTTGTATTGTATGCTGGGATGTATTGAATGTGCACATCCTACGAATTCGTGTACATCCTACCCACAGATCACCCTGGTCGCTACCTGCAAGCACCTTCCAAGGAGTTGTTGGAGAATGTAAAGGTGGTGCACTCACCCGAGGAAGCAGCACAGGATGCACACGCCATTGCAGTGCTGACAGAGTGGGATGAGTTCAAGGCGTATGATTACAAAAAGGTGTGTGTTTTTGAGTGGGGTGTTTGCCATGGGAATGTATGGGAATGTATGGTGGTGTGTCCTGCCTGACAATGTTATTACGTATTTTTGCTCCTCTCCAACACAGCTGTATGACAGCATGTCCAAGCCAGCCTTTATTTTTGATGGGCGCAACATTCTGGACCACGCCAAGCTGCGTGAGATCGGCTTCATCGTGTTTGCCATTGGCAAGCCCCTGGATCCAGTACGTTGGAGGGGCGTGGGGGGATGGTTGTGACACACATGGTGTTGATATCAGCTCACACATTCACAACCATCTCCATCACAGTTTATCTCTGGACACTAAGGCGATGACACCTGTAGTGATTTCCCCAAGCATGTTGTTTCCTGCATGCCGTGATTTCCATCATTTCTGTACATCCCCGTATATTATCTCAGTCAGTAAACAAATAAGTCAGCGAGAGAAAAAGCACCAGCAACAACAGCACTCCCAAAAAAGGAGCAAGCACCAAATCGATTGCACCATTGGCCACACCTGTACGTTGGGGCGTGCTGGCACTGTAATTGTACGCACAACATCACACAAGCACTACACCGACCGGTTGTGCACGACGGGGCGTGGGTGTTGTTGCATATTGTTGCATATGTGTGGTTGTACATACAAACCTGCCTCCCCGGCGCGCCCATGATGGAGTACGTGTGCATTTTGCCACAGTTTATACAACCACATCGTGCCACGAATCCATCCATGCAGGTGATCTGCAACGTTTGTCCTCGAGCTACCATCCTTGGTGATTGGTTTCCTCCACCCGCCTTCGTAGCCGTTGTGCATTAGTGTCTGTGTATCCGGCTTCAAAAGGTATCATAGGTGGTGTTGTATCGCAGCTGGCTCCGTTGTGGTATGGACTGCACAAGCCATGTACTTGCACTTGCTTGACACACACTTCCACTCCCTCCTATGATACAGTTGTTGGTTGAGTCATCGCAGCAGTTTTTCATTGCAGCAGCACATAGGGTTTTTGTGGCCAACACGTCACTGGCCAACGCGCAAGCACCATCGCATCTGTTTGCCACTCACACGTGGCTGCCAGGCACCTGTGTTGCCTGTGCATTGTGGGTTGTGAATAATAATGTCTCCCATGTCACATCATGCGCCAGTGAGCCAGCAATCCACCCGGCGTCGGGTCATGCTGGGTGGTACAGCTGCAGCTGCATTGCGGCAACTCCGTGAGGAACATAAACCCACCCCTGTACCACCACCAGTGGTGATTCACCCACCAACACCAGACCAGCATGATGACACACCATTACACAGCTGCAACAGCTCCTCATTATCAGGTACAGGGTGTTTTCTTGGGGTTGTCCTTTCGAAATTCCCATGTTGGTTTTGTGATGTTCACATTGCAGCCCGTCCTAAGCATCACCACCATTATCACACCACCATTATCACACCACCATTATCACCACAGATGATTCATTTGAGCCTTCTGTTGCTGCACTTGTCCCTCCCACCAACCCTCCATCATCCCATCATCCACCCCAAAGCAAACCACCAGCTAAAAGCACAGCAGCAGCAATGCAACGTCAAACCATGCAGCATGTATTATCACAGCTGTCATCACAGCGGTGTCTACCACAGCGACAGGGGCGACCCCATGCACCTGCATGCAGCCGGCATGCGAGCACATCCGATGAAGATGAGTGTCGGTGTAGCTCTTCGCTGGGTGGGGAGCACTCTCCAGCTGCAAGCATGCATGCTGTTGTGAGAGAGACCGATACAGTACGGGGACTGAATGACACCTATGGAGCAGCAGCATTGCGTGGGCATTGCAGTGCAGATGCTGCACATGATGCGTTGTGTGCTGCAACCGCCGTGTACAACCCACCACGGACATTGACACGGTCGAGCAGCCTGCCATCCTCCACAAATGCTGCACATCACAAGACAGTGGGGCCGGCATGGCTGCATGGCAACGCATTGGGATGCAAGGCCATGCAAGCAGTACTTCAACAAGCCATGCCACACAAACAACGTGCTGGGGCATTGCAGTGTGGTGGAAAGAAACCAGAACTTGTACAAGCAACACAGAGTAAGGTAGCACAGCCACCACCATGTTGTACACCGGCACGATGGCTCGAGGATGTAACGGTGGGTGATGAGGGGCGCGAGGGGGTACCATGGTGTGATATGGAGCGCCTGTTGCTGTGCATCACACCATTGCTGCATGGTGACAAACCTGCATCAGCTGTGACATTGGTACGTTATGGTGATTGATAAAATGTGTTGTGTATGTTTTGGTTTGGGGGTATGTTTTGTGGGGTTTGCCCATGTAGTATTGTTGCCACACACTTTTTCTTGCCACACATTACTTGGGTTGTTACAACATGAGAAATACACTACCCATCACACAGGGTGATGTGTTGCAATGTTTCCAGAGCCCCTCACTGCATGGCTTGCCTATACCAACACAACACGGTAGCAGGGGTGCGTCTACTGCGTATTATGTGCCCTACCTGTCAGCTATGCGTGTGTTTTGCAAAGCACACACGAACAGTGTGGATCCCCCAATGTCATCATCATCATCATTGCCATCGCCATCATCATCATCGCCATCCACGACGCCCCAGCCACCACCGTTGTGGCGGTTGCCAAATGGTGATGTTGTCAAGATATCAGCAGAGGTGTTTGAGTCAGACCCACCATTTGTGCGTGCAACATTAGCAGAACGTTTGCCAGCAGTGATGGCCGCTCGAGGCATGTCGCTCTCCACACCCCTCACAGATCTCCACCCACAATCATGGTGTGTGTGTGTGTGTGTGTGTGTGTGTGTGTGTGTGTTGGGAATGTGTTTTATACATGTGTTGTGATAGGAGCTGAAGTGGTTTTTCATGGGAAATGATTTATTTTTTACAAAAGCTGTACATCCTGCCACATAGATCTCCACCCACACCCAGAAACCACCCACACTCATCTCCACCCACTCAAAAACACAGGTTGGCAGTTGCATGGTACCCCATTTACCGCATCCCTGAAGCACCCCTAGCAGCACGGTTTCTGGCATTCTACCACCTCGCACCCCCTGTGCGTGTTGGACCACAACACCATGCCATGCCCATGGCTGCATTGTGTTGGCACAATGTGTATGGTGGCACCCCCAATGGTATCCCACAAGAGCGCTGGTTGGTTGCAGACAGGTCGCAGGGGGATGCCCATGTGGGAGTGGTGTCTGGTGCATCACCAACGGTTGTGGTGGAGAATCCATATGATGGCATGTGGAGGAGGAGGCATGATGATGAGGCTGAGGATGATGATCAACATCATGATGAAGACCATGTGATGGCAACAACGGTTGTTGGGGATAGCAATGGGGATGCAACCAATGGGGATGCAACCACCACGACAACGCAACCAGGGATACGGCAGGTGCTGCAGCAATTGCAAGCTGCTGTGGCGCCACTGGCAACTGGTGCTGGCATTGTGCATGTTACGAGGGATGATGATGCACCCAGACCACTGCCTGCCCCCTATTTTGCTGATTACGACTTTTTCAGATCACGGCGTGATTACAATACTGTGTGATGATGACTGGGAGGGGGTGCGGTGATGACCATGGGGTCTTGTGTTACCCACTGGTATCTGTGGGGCGTGCAGGGGTGTTGTGACCATGATTCACTAGTATGTGTGGGGCGTGCAGCAGGGGTAGAACAAGGCAGTGTGGGCCATAGTGCTCGTGGAGTAGTGCATGGTGATTGGAAAGGAGAGGGGGTTGTATGTGAAGTTGTGTCTCTGTGTTGTAGTGCTCCCTCATTGATATTATATAAAGAAAAAGACAAAATGAGTATCATACATTTTCTCTCTGTGTGTGTGTGTATGTGTGTGTGCATTCCTGGGGGTATTCGTTGTTGGCAGGTCACCCGACATGCATTCCCTTGTTGTGTGCGTATTGCTGCTACTGATGTTGTTTTCTATCACTGTGCGTGTTTGTTTACAACAACAATGTTCGCTGTCGTCTAATAGTTGTTTGTGTGCCAAAACACGTATTCCTGTTTGGTTCCCCAGCACTCTTTTTCCTTGATGACTACGAATATGGTTGCTGTGTAATTGTACTATGTACCATCTGATGGTTTGTTTGAAAAACTGATTGTAGCTTATATATTCCTTACAGCCGCGTCAGACATAGGGGGCAACTTGCAGTAGCCCCTTTTGAGAAAAAAGAAAACGTTGTGGTTGTGATGAGCGGCACCTTGCAAGCAAGGTAGTGAACTAAGGCACCAGCATAGCGGTGCAGTCAGAGTCAAATTCCCTAATTCCCCAGAACTGCTGGGCACAGGCAAGTAGCAACAGGCACACAGGCACACAGGCACACAACACATGCCGTGACCGCATGACACACTCTTTTTATAGTGCATGACACACTTGTTCTACATGCAGCAGCCAGCACTGCAGCAGATGATGCACATTGCTGTGCATAGGAAAAATGGTACACCACAGGTACTGTATTCGCTGGAGCATCTCCAACCTCTTCTATCTCTCTTCACAGCACAAACAGCACACACATGGGATGACAATAATATGTGATGTGTGATATGATACTATGTGGGCATGTTGCAATGCCCAACAGATGTGATGTAGTCGGCCAATGATATCAAATAATATGTTCTCTCTCAAAGGTGCTTGCAGAAAAGCAGGTGGTGTGCGTTGGTGAAAAGTACCAGAAGACAACCACATAGAAGCACAGGGGTATAAGAGCAGTCGAGAGGAAATGACATGGAGAAGAAATGACATGAAGAAGAAATGACAGGGAGAAGAAATGACAGGGAGAAGAAATGAAAGATGGTGTTGTTTCCATGCAGAAACAGGTGATCAGTAGGAGAAAAACACAACAATCATGTTGGCATGCACACCGTATGCTACACACACTTGTGGGGAAAACACGTCAATACATTTTCTAGAAAGAGGGTTTTTTTGTGGGTTTTTGAATTCAAGCACAAATCGTGCAGACACACAGTATACAATCGCACTCATGCATCAACATACATCAACACTCTTTTGTCATACATTAATTTGGGTTTTCAGTGCAAATAGATGTACCATCAAACTATGCACACACAGTGTCTATACTGCAACGACCAGCGCACCAGAACCATGCACCAAAACCACGACGCCAGGGCAATACCTGGTGCTCAATCATCATCATCATCATCATTATCAACCCACATTGTGAACATCAAGCAGCGTGCACAACCACTCCTCACAACAACAAGCTGTTCTCACCAACCCAAAACCTCACCAAAACTTGACCAAAACTTGGGCCAAAACTTGACCAAAACAACGCCCTCAATCAGCAGGCCCCCGAAAGCAAGAGAAAAAACACCCCACCCCACCCCCACTCTTCTCCTCCACATCATCCACCCGCAACGCAGCCAATGCCTCCACCACCTTGTCCATTGACGGTCGTGCCGCTGGATCCTGCGCCCAACACTGCTGCACCAGTGACTTGACCCCGGCAGGCATGCGTCGGGGAAAGGGGGGCCTGTACCCCTCAGTACACACCTTGCGACAGTGGGCAAATACCACGTCCGGGTCTTGCAGGGTAAAGGACAGCAGGGTACGGCTAAAAAGCTCATACATGATCATGCCGAGGCCAAATACGTCTACTTTTTCACTGTATGCATGGCCGTTGAACACCTCAGGGGCCATGTAGAGGAGGGAACCTGTGAGCGCGGTGAGGGCATAGCTGGGTTGGCCGTCGGCGTGGGCGCCCTGTGCTTGGCTGATGCTGTAGCGGTTGAGGGTGGCGCTGCGCATCATGATGCCAGAGTTGGTGCGGAGACTGTGTGTTGGGAGAGATGTGATCGTGTGTTGATCATGAATGTTGATCGTAGAATGTTGTGCGGAACATGACAAGTAAATATGCACACAGTAACCCTTGTTGTTGTTGTTGCAATGCATGGTGCTCTTTCCAGCACACATCCTACACACATACTTGTGGATGCTCTCCATGCGCCCCTCAATGTCCAGCTCATCCTCGTAGCTATCCCCATCTGCACTCGATTTGCTGCTATCCACAAGGCAGTTGGACAAGTCACGACGTATACGCACATGCAATCCAAAATCGGCGAGCTTGGCATTGCGAGATGCGAGGGAGGGTTCTGATGTCAGCAACACATTCTCCGGCTTGAGGTCTCTGTTGTTGGTTGGGTGTGGGGGTTGTAGGTTAAAGAAACCAATGTTGTATACAATCTCGCCGTACACAATCTTCTACAAGTACACCATGGTGTCCACATGCAACCATGGTGTCCACATGCAACCAACTCCGGTCTTCACATACCGGTGGATGATCATGGGTTTTGCATTGTGCAAATAACGCAACCCTCTTGCAATCTGGTGGCACCAACGCAGTGCGGTGCTGTTGGTATACAATCGACAATGGGGCTTAGTCATCTGCTTCATCAAAACATGCTGCAGTGTACCACCACCAAGGAGCTCGGTGACCACAAAAATCTGCCCGTCCCCTCGATTGGCAGTGTCACGTGTGATGGTGGTGCCCACTCCAATAAACGACACGATGCAACTGGGCGGGGTGATGAAGAATTGTGAGGGTACGCGTGTTTGGAATGCTTTGTGTGCACCATCACAACATCATTCACCAAAACATCATCCCCACCCACATACTTGTGTTGTATTTTCTGCAACACGCTTGCCTCCATGACAAAGTCTGAAAAGTCACGTGCATTAGTCAACGCCGCCCTGTTGAGACGCTTGACTGCCACCTGCTGTCCATACCACTCGTGGAGCGGACGGCGGCCACACGAGGATGATTCTGAAAATGTGCTGTGGTGTGACAGGTCATTCTGGGTTTTGGTGGGGGTAGGCAATGGCACGGCGGCCCCTGCGGGTGGTAGCAACTGGGCCACATGCACCGTGGCAAACGTGCCAGTCCCTATACGCCGCATATACCGCAGCTGTTCAGGCTGGATGTAGTAGTTGCCACACACGTGCGTTAGGCAGTCCAAAGTTTCTGTGAGCCACGTGGAAAATGATACGATAAATCAATCGAACACGACGCGAGGTTGTCGAGTGTTTACAATGCATATCTATTGGACAGTACATACCTTGGGGATGTGTCCAAGGGGTGTGCGGCTCGCACAAATTAGGAGATTGGTCACCCACGTCATGGTGTATGCTCAACTCTTTTGCGCTGTCCTGAGCACTGGTATTCTTGGGAGGTGGATCTTTGAATATGTCCTTTGATGGCAAGGCTGAGAGGCGGGTGAAAGGCGTCACCATTTCTCCAATGAGCGGGGTTGCCCCCATTGCGCCCATCCCGGTGCTGCTACTGTTTGCTGTTATTGTTGGCATGTAGCGGGGATGTGCAGTTGACGCTCTTTATATTGGTGCGGTTGACATTGGATGTGTGTGCATCGACATCATAATGGGATACAAAAAATCTCCAATTTCAGACCACCTACCATCGAGACAGTTGCACATGACAGCACCTGCCTCCTCACCCCTTTCTGAGTCTTTAGTGCTCCTCAGCCTGGTTGCGCACTGCTACAGTGTGATTTGCCAGTCATATACCTGTACACAACATACCCCACAACATACCATGTGCCAACAGTCTTGGGTTGTCAACACTCTTGAGTCTTGGAACCCACTGAATCTTGGACCGATCCGGGTTCCGCCGCTGATTGTCATAGGCAGTCAATATCATCATACTTGTCAACAGTAGTGCTCCCCAACAACATAGTCAAGGATATGAGGGTAGGTACGATGCGCATTGTTGATTATCATGTTTCATGTAACCGAAAATACTCCTTGATGTGATCTAGGTCAATGAGTCACCTGCAATGCACCACACGACCAGGACACGTACTAGGGCTGTAAACTCGCTCTCTCAATAAAGCCGCATCCCCCCCCCCCTCCTTATCTTCCTCATCATTTCCCTTCACTTTATATACGTATAGCCTGCACCATCTTGACCACAGCAGCAGCAGCTTCTTCCAACACCACACCTGACTCCCCACCTGCATCCCCACGACGTGCTGCTGCTTGTTTCACAGGCAAGCAGCAGTTTTTATACTTACGCCCCGACCCACAGGGACAGGGTTTGTTGCGGGGCACATGCTTGACATGGCTCTTTGACTGAGGATGGTCTTGTGCTTTTGAAGGAGGAGGGTGTTGTGTGTTTGACTGAGGAGGGTGTTGTGTGTTTGAGGGAGGAGGGTATTGGTGTACTGTGTATGCTACTGTTGGCGCAGGCTCTGCTGTGTATGTTGCAGGCTCTACTATTGGTGCAGGCGCTGCTGTTGGTGCAGGCGCTGCTGTGGCATTGCATTGCTGGGTGCTGTCATTGTTGTTGGTGGCATTGCATGGTGGTGGGGGGTGTCCACTGCTCTGTATGTCCTGTATATTTGTGTCATGTTGTCCTTGTAGTGTATCTTGTTCAGGTACAAGGCCAACCCCCTTGTTTTCTTTCCCTTCTTCTACTCCTGCTGCTGCTGCTGCTGCTTCCTGTTCTATAAGATACTCTATTGCCTGTGATGTACAATGTACAGAGCATGCAGTGATACATTGCACATAGCATGCAGTGACACATTGCACATAGTAGTGCATGCAATCATGGTAGCAAACATGCACTTTGCTACTCTCACACCTCTCCTAATATTTCTTGTGTGCAGTGCCTAACAATAAAAAATAAACCCAACAATGCACAAACCTCCTACACACCTGATCTACATTGCCGTTGTGTAATGCAAGGGCATGCAATACACATTTCTCATCCCACACCCCTGTTCCCCGCATGACCATCTGCACAGCCTCCTGCTGCTGCTGCTGGTCTGCTGGCTGAGAAGCACCTGTGTGGTACAGTGGTGTGTGTGTGTGTGTGTGTGTGTGTGTGTGTGTGTGTGTGTGTGTGTGTGT
>VFQP010001450.1_pt1 | contig 31764 bp, 24 predicted proteins | sample 3512351 | NCBI WGS metagenome assembly VFQP01 (sample SAMN10412372, study PRJNA504923) | tailings metagenome | isolation source: Relicate 1 Philex TSF1 revegetated site | place: Philippines: Tuba, Benguet | collected 2017-08-29
TAGCGGGCTTCTTGTCGGCGGCGTAAGTTTCATCCAGCAAGCCGATCAAGGCGTTGGCGGACTTGGTGCCGGTTTCCAGACCTTCGGGATCGACCTTATTTAAGGAAACGCTGAGCAGGGTGAGGAAGTAGAGAGCCTGGAAGCTCTTCGGGTCGACGGTCAAGAGGTTTTTGGAGGCCTGGTAGACACCGGCGCCATCGTTCTTCTTGTTGTAGACGACGAGATAAGTCTGAGCCCGCTCCAGTTTAAAGTCGGAGGCGGGATACTTCTCTTCCCACTGCTTCAGCAGTTGCAGCTGTTCGTCGGGATTCTGGCTCCCGGCGATCTTCTGATAGATGTTGTATTCCTCTTGGTCTTTCCAATTCTTCTGCGGCGCTTGGCCATAGAGAATGGTCGACGAAAGTAGAGCGCTCGCAAGCAGTCCACCAAGAATTGGCTTCTTGAGGGAAGAAGTGAAAAGGTTCACTGGTCCCAGCCTCCTAATAAAAATCGATGCGTTGGGCAAGGGTTCGGTTTCGGTCCCCGGCTTTTGGGTAGGGCAACGTTGCTCCTCCCCAGACATGAAAGAAAGGCTATCAAAAGAATTTGATCGCTGGCAAGCCGAAGAGCGCTTTGCTCCAATACTTCCTTAAGGTACCGCATCCAGGTGACGGATTTGACTCCGCCTACTGTCATTAAGTTTCCAGATTCGAAGTAGAAAAATTGCTCGCGAATGGTAGTATGAGCGGAATGCGCTGGCTGGACTATGGGGTTATCGTTGCCTACCTTGTCGGCATCACTCTGTTTGGCTTCCGTTTTCGCGAGAGCCAGAAGACCCTGAAGGATTACTTTCTGGGCGGGCGAAACGCGCCTTGGTGGGCGATCGGGTTTTCGATAGTCTCCGCTGAGACATCGACGCTGACGGTAATTGGTACGCCGGCTTTGAGCTTCAACGGGAACTTCGGATTCCTGCAAGTGGTGTTTGGCTACCTGCTGGCGCGGATCATTATTAGTGTGCTCTTCTTGCCGCAGTATTTCCGGGGCGAGATGTTCACGGCTTACGAATTGATGTTGCGGCGATTTGGGCCGCGGATTCGCAAACTGACGGCTGGGGCATTCTTGGGATTGCGGGCCTTGGCGGAAGGCGTGCGGGTTTTTGCGATATCGATTGTGGTGTCGATTGTATTGGGGACCGGAGAGTTCGTCAGTGAGTTGGTGATCGTTTGTTTAACGCTCTTCTACACGTTTGAGGGTGGGATGACGGCGGTGATTTGGACGGACGTGGTGCAGATGTTCTTGTATGTGGCGGGAGCGATTTTGAGTCTGTTTGTGATCTTGGGGCAGATCCCCGGCGGATGGGATCATGTATACGCCACGGCGGCAGCGGCACAGAAGTTCCAGGTCTTCGACTTTGGGATTTCGATGACGCCGGAGTTTTTCCAAAAGACTTATAGCTTCTGGGCGGGATTCTTTGGCGGGTGCTTCCTGACGACGGCTTCGCATGGCACCGAGCAGTTGATGGTGCAGCGCTTGTTGTCAGCCAAGAACGAAGGGGAGGCGAGGCTGGCCTTGCTTTCGAGTTGGTTGGTGATCCTGTTCCAGTTCACGCTATTTCTGGTGATCGGCGTGATGTTGTGGGTGTACTACGGCGATACGGGGCAGACGGCGCCGAATCCGCCGGATCGAATTTATCCAAAATTCTTGTGGGAGTTCTTGCCGCAGGGAATTGCCGGGTTAACGATCGCGGCAATTCTGGCGGCGGCGATGAGCAATTTGAGCGCGGCGTTGAATTCGCTGGCCTCAACGACGGTGATGGATTTCATCAAGCCCGGCGACAAGGTGCAACGCAGCGACTCCGAGTATTTGTGGCTGGCCAAGAAGATGACGGTGCTATGGTGCGCGATCTTGTTTGGCATTGGCTTGCTGGCTCGAAATGTGAAGAGCGTGCTGGAAGCGGGGCTGGGAATTGCGTCGATCGTTTACGGGGCGTTGTTGGGAGTTTTTTTGTTGGGATTGCTGACCAAGAAAGTCGGCGAGAAGGCGGCGATGGTAGGCATGAGCTGTGGATTGGCTCTGTTACTCTACGTCAAGTTTCAAACGCAAATTGCCTGGACCTGGTATGTCCTACTCGGCAGCTCGTGTACCTTTCTGGTGGCTTGGGCCGCCAGCCATTTCATCGATGAGGAAGTGAAGGCCTTATGAGTAGTGAGCAGGGCGGCAAGCATGAATTGAGTCTGCGCCGCGATTTGGGGATTTGGGGCGCAGCGGCGATTGTCGTGGGGACGGTAATCGGGTCGGGCGTTTTCGTGGTGCCGAAGCGCGCGGTGATCGCGACGGGGTCGCCGGATTGGGTCACTTTTGTTTGGATCTTTGGCGGGTTGCTTTCTCTAGCAGGTGCGTTGACGTACGCGGAATTGTCGGCTTCGATGCCAGAGGCGGGGGGCGAGTATGTTTATCTGCGTGAGGCATACGGGCCGTTCTGGGGCTATCTGTATGGGTGGACGCAGTTCTGGGTGGCGAAGTCGGGGTCGATTGCGACGTTGGCGAGTGGGTTCTTCATTTATCTGGCGAATTTTTTGCCTGGGTTGGAGCAGAGCTTTGCTACGGTTCCATTGCCCTGGGGAGGGACGCTGCCGTTGCAGTGGGGGCAGTTGGCGGCGGCGGGAGTAATTTTGTTTTTGGCATTTGTAACTATTTCGGCGTGAAGGTGGGCGGCAACCTACAAATCGTGGTGACGATCGCCAAAGTCGGCTTGCTAGTGGGGATTGTACTGGTGGGCTTGTTCAGCAGCCAGGGGACATTCGCGAATTTTTCCACGAGCGTTCCGGCGAATCCGGGTGGGGCGAGCGGGTTCTTCGTCGCGTTGGTGGGAATTCTGTGGGCTTACGACGGCTGGAACAACGTTTCGATGGTCTCCAGCGAAATCAAGAATCCGCAGCGAAATCTGCCGCTGGCGCTAATCTTTGGGACCTTGGGCGTGATGGTGATATATCTCCTGGCAAATACCGCATATTTTTACGTTTTAACCAGCGCGGAAGTGGCGGCAAGTGACCGGGTACCGGCACAGATGATGCGGAAACTCTTTGGACCGGAGGGAGCGACGGTGGTGTCCGTCGCAGCCATGATTTCGATCTTCTCAGCCCTAAACGGGAGCATTCTCTCGGGGGGACGAGTGCCCTTCGCGATGGCGCGAGATGGTTTGTTTTTCAAGAAGATAGGCGAGATCCACCCGGTGCACCGGACTCCGGCGCAGAGCATGATCTGGTTGAGCCTGTGGAGTTCCGTACTAGTTTTTACCGGTCAATACGACCAACTGGCGACGTACGTGATTTTCGGATCGTGGATCTTGTACGGAATGGCGGCGGCAAGTGTCTTTGTTTTGCGAAAGAAGAGACCAGATTTACCGCGTCCATACAAAACACTTGGCTACCCGTTTGTGCCGGCCGCTTTCGTGGCTGTTGCGTTGATTCTTATAGTATTTACACTCAAGGACCAGCCTCGGGAGTCGCTCTTAGGGTTGGGGTTGATTGTGGCGGGTATTCCGCTCTACTACTACTGGAAGAGTCGCCAAAAATCAGTGGAAAATTAACGTCAAATTTTTCTGTTCTGAAATCAGAACAAAACTCTTGTCAAAAGCTCCGGCGATGGGCTATAACCGTAACTAAGGCCAAGGATGGTATGTTCCTCATCCGGCCTAGATCTTGTGTAGAGGTTATCCCCGTGGACTTAATGAAGATTCTCGATGAATTACGTCGCGAGCGGGCCCAGATTGAGGAAGCAATCATGACCCTGGAGCGGCTCGTCGAAGGGCGTGGCCGCCGCCGGGGACGTCCGCCAACATGGTTGGCCGAGGCCCGGAAGCGGAATAAGGCCGCTGAAGGCACCGAAGGCGCGGACGATTTGGGTGACGACGACGATTACGATGACGATGAGGAAGAAGTAGCGTCTTCGGCGCGCGGTTAAGCGCGCTGGCATCAGATTTAGTTATAAATCAAATATTTTTCGCGTTCGGCAAGGTAGTTGCCGAGGGCAGCCTTCCACGTTGCTAGGATGGATTCCGCCGCTTCACCCTCAGTGAGGCGGCGAATTGTTTCTGGGTCGCCGATTAGCTTGCGATTGTCCCAGAAATTAATGGCTTTGGGATAGAGTCGGCGGAAGCTAGCCATGAGGTGCAAGCCGAGTTCGGTAGGGCGTATCGCATTGCGATCCGTGACGATGAGACGGAGGCCTTCGACTTCGAGACCGGCGAGGTTGCTGGAGGTGGGGGAGAGCCGGGTGGGGTAAACGGCTATGCCGGGGAGATTGAGTTTGCGGATCTCTGTGGCGAGATCCGAAGCGTTCATGAAGTTGCCACCAAGGAGTTCAAAGGGAGCATCGGTGCCACGGCCGACCGTGTAGTTCTTCGAATACTCGATCATGGCGATACCGGGGAATAGCAGCGCGGCATGGAGGGAGCGCATGTTTGGCGAGGGGCTGATCCAGTAGAGTCCGGTTTCGTCGAACCACATACCGCGATTCCAATTCTTCATGGGGACGACGCTGAGGCGGGCGCGTTTGGGGATTCGGTCATTGGCGAAGCGGGCCAGTTCGCCCATGGTGAGTCCATGGCGGAGGGGAATGGGCAGGCAGCCGACGAAACTCATTTCTTCCTTGGGGATCATGGGGCCTTCGACGGAGTCGCCGGTGATGGGGTTGGGGCGGTCCAGGACGACGATTTCGAGGTTGGCCGCGGCAGCAGCCTCCATGGCGTTCTTCATGGTGCAGCCGTAAGTATAGAAGCGGGCGCCGATGTCCTGGATATCGAAGACGAGAGTGTCGAGGGTTTTGAGAGTGGCGGGTTCGGGGCGGCGGTCTTCGGTTTTGTAGAGGCTGATGACGGGGATCTTGGTGGCGGGATCGATGGTGTCTTTGATGCCTTCGTGGTCTAACTTGCCCGAGATGCCGTGTTCGGGACTGAAGATGGCTTTGACGTTGACCTTTGCGGCGACCATGAGGTCGATGTTGCGCTTCCCTTCCCTGGAGATGCCGGTGTGGTTGGTGATGAGGCCAACGCGTTTGCCAGCGAGGCGGCTGAACTTTTCTTCGGCCAGGACATCGAGGCCGGTGAGGGTTAGGCCCTTGGCAGTAGGAGCCGATTCGCTGGAGCGGAGCCGGCTGACATAAGCTGCGGCGACGCTGGCGACACGGCCGCGGAGGCCGGTAATGGGTGTGCGGCGGAAGGGATGGACGTGATTACCGAGAACGATAACGTAGCTTTCCGTGGAAGGGTCGATCCAGAGGCTGGTGCCGGTGAAGCCGGTGTGGCCGAAGCTGCCTATGGGGTAAAGGTCACCGCGGTTGCCGGCGAAGGGGGAATCGATGTCCCAGCCGAGTCCGCGAAGTGCCGGCATGGCAGCGGGAGATTGGACGCGGGTGGCGGCGGCGATACTAAGCGGAGAAAAGAGCGTGCCGCCTTTGGCCAGGATCATGCGGGCGAACTTCGCGAGATCCTCGGCAGTGGTGAAAACGCCCGCGTGGCCGGCGACGCCGCCCATGAAGCGGGTGGTCTCGTCGTGGACGATGCCGCGGAGGGGAAGAGCTTCGCCTTTGAGTTTTTCGGTGGGGGAAATCCGGGGCTTGAGAGTGGAATCAGGCAGGTACCCGGTCTCGCTCATGCCGAGCGGCAGGAAGATTTTTTGTTTGGCGTACTCGTTGAGCGGGAGGCCGCTGACTTGGCGAACGATTTCGCCCAGCAGGATGAAATTGATATCGCTGTAAATGAACTTGGCGCCGGGTTCAGCGACGGGCTTGTCGATGAGGGCTTTCTCGATGCCGAGTTCGTAGCCGCTCCAGGCGGGCTCGAGATCGAGATCGGGCCGCAGACCGGAGTAGTGGGTGAGAAGGTGGCGGACCGTTATAGGAGACTTGCCGCCCTGGAACTTAGGGAGGTAGGCGGTAACGGGATCGTTGAGGCGGACTTTGCCTTCTTCGATGAGTTTGAGGATGGAGCTGGTGGTGGAGACGACTTTGGTGAGACTGGCGGCGTCGAAGATGGTGTCCGTCGTCATGGCTTCTTTTTGGGGCTCCAAGGCGCGGTTGCCATAGGCCTTGAAGTGGAGGACACGGTTCTTATAGCCGACCAGGCAAACTACGCCGGGGACTTCGCCTTTTTGGATGGCGGATTCAATGACGGAGTCGAGGGCGGGGATGCTTTGCTGAGCCTGGAGCGACAGAAGTGCTGGGAGGAGAACGAGCCAGCGCACGGTTAGTCTTCCTTCTTTTCAATTGCGTTGGAGGCGAGGGATTGGATCTTGCGGGCCAGTTCGAAATCGAGCGCGGAGAGTCCGCCGGCGTCGTGGGTCGTGAGGATGAACTCGACCATGGTGTAGACATTCCGCATTTCCGGATGGTGGTTCATCTTGTCGGCCTCCACACCCACGGCGACCATGAAGGCCAGGGCCTCGGCGAAGGTCTTGAAGTGAAAGAGCCGGAGCAATTTGCCGCCGTAAATTACTTTCCAGCCAGGCACCGAAGGGATCTCGGCGAGGACGCTTGCTTCATCCAGTTTTTCGATTGACATCGTTCTTGCTTATGATAAACGCTATGTCGAAGATTCTCGCGCCCTTGCGAACAGACTTGGACGCGATGCCGTCTCCGGACCCAGAGGCCCCTGGTTTACTGCTCCGGGACCAATTTGGCTATTCAGAACGCGTACTGGTGGTACCTCCACAGCTCGTACGAACCTTATCTTTTTTCGACGGTCAAGCGACCGAGGACGATTTGCGGGAGTATCTGGTGCGGTCTACGGGAAGCTTCGAGGTGAGCGAGCAGTTGCGCAGCCTCGTGGATACGCTTTCGGAGAGTGGATTTCTGGAGGACGAGGTTTTCTTCGGGCTGCGGGACACGGCGCGGCGGGAATTTGCAGCCATGGAGGTGCGCCCGTCCGCTTTCGCGGGCACGGCGTATCCAGAGTGTCCGGAGGATTGCCGCCGCTATCTGGACGCGTTCCTCGACGAGGCGCCGGAGTTGCCAGCGGCGCCGCGCGGCCGGGTGATCGGGATTGCCGCGCCGCATGCGAGTTTCGAAGGCGGACCGGAATGCTACCGGGAGGCGTTTCACGCTTTGCGATCCATGGGAACGCGGGAGGAAATGCGGGAGAAAATCTTCGTGGTTCTGGCTACGTCGCACTATGGAGAATCTGAGCGTTACGGCGTGACGCGAAAGCCATTTCTGACGCCGTTCGGCCAAACGACACCCGCCAATGAACTATTGGATGAAATCGAAAGGGCAGCGCCGTCGTCCTTAATAGCGGAGGATTACTGCCACACGATGGAGCACTCCGCGGAGTTTCACGTTCTCTGGTTGCAGCATTTGTTTGGAGCGGACGTGAAGGTATTGCCGGTACTGGTGGGGTCCTACGCACGCTCGATTTATTTGGATCAACAGCCGCCGGAGCGGAGCGAGGAGGTGGGGGCGTTTATTTCGGCCTTACGTGGCTTGGAGCAGAAATACGGCGACAAACTGGTGTGGGTGCTTTCCATCGACATGGCGCACATGGGTCCGCGTTATGGCGACCAGGAACCGGTGAATGCCGACTCGGTGGAGGTGAAAGACAAGGTGCGCATGCAGGCGTTGCAGAGTGGGGATGCGCGAAAGTTTTGGGATGACGTTCTCTACCAGCGGGACCCATTGAAGTGGTGTGGGAGCGCTTGTCTGTACACGTTGTTGCAAGTCTTTCCGGGCCTGCAGAGCGAGGTATTGCGCTATGGGCAATGGAACATCGACGAGGAATCGCTGGTGACATTTGGGGCACTGCGATTTACTGACGCGCCCCGGATTGTGTTGAGCTAGAGGGAACGATGCCGCTCGAGACGCTTTCCGTGGAAGTAGTCGCGAAGTCCGATCAATGGATCACGCTGAACGTTCCTTGTCAGATCGCTTCCGGCGAGGAGGCGATGCGGCAACTGCTGGAAAGCGATTTGTTGAATCGCGCGGACTTGGATGCTGGGCAGGGGGAGAAGTTCGCAACGGCATTACGGGAAGTACTGTGGAATGCGATCGAACATGGCGGGAAGCTGGACGCGTCAAAACGTATTCGGCTCGATTTGTTTCATACAAAGCGCTCCCTGACTTGCTTGATTCGCGATCCGGGGCCAGGCTTTGCTTTGCCGGAACTGCCGCACGCGGCGATCAACAACCCACCGGAAGACGTAGTTCAGCATGCGATTGTGCGGGAAACGAAGGGAATGCGGCCGGGAGGCTTTGGAATTCTGATGGCGCGGAATCTGGTGGATGAGTTGATTTACAACGAGCAGGGAAACGAAGCGGCGCTGATTCTTTATTTGTAGACGAGAGACAGTGCGCCCAAAACACCGGCGCGAGCGCCCAACTTGGCGCGGACGATTTTGGGTAGAGGCACATAGCCATTCATCTCTTGCGCAGCGGCGGCGCGGACCATCTCCACCATCCCTTTGCGCAGACTGATGCCTCCGCCCAGCACGATGATTTCCGGAGAGACCGTGCAAGCCAGGTTCACGGCCATTTGCCCCAAGTAGTGGGCCTCCAAGCCCCAGGCGGGATGTTCCGGCGCCAGGGTTTCCGCGCGGCTGACACCCCAACGCTGGGCCAAAGCGGGACCAGAGGCGAGGCCTTCGAGACAATCCCCATGAACGGGACAGGCACCGGCGAAGAAATCGCCCATGAATTTGCGGACCCGGGTGTGGCCGAGCTCCGGGTGGAGCAGGCCATGGACCAAACGGCCATCGATGAGCAGACCAGCGCCGATCCCAGTGCCTACTGTGACGTAGACGAGATTCTTTTTACCTTTTCCCGCGCCCCAACGGGACTCCGCGAGGGCGGCGGCGTTGACATCTGTATCGAGGGTGACTTTCGTGTTGAGGCTTGCCTCCAGAGTGGCGGCAATGGGAAAACCGCGCCAATCGAGCTTCGGCGTGAGCTTCGCGATGCGGCCCTTGGCGATATCCAAGGGGCCGAAGCAGGCGACGCCGAGCCGCTTGAGCTTGCGTTTTGCGAAGAAGGCGCTCACGTCGGCCAAGGTTTCCTTGGGGCCGCGCGTGGGGATGTGCTCGCTAACGGTGAGATTATCCGGTTCCGTTCCGTAGGCGCAGATGAACTTTGTGCCTCCGGCTTCAATTGCTCCGTACATCCTCGCTACTGTGCCTTCCGCTTGTAGGTGTGTGTGGCGAAATCGAAATCGAACTCGGTGCGCAGGGGCTGATCATTGGCGCTTTGCTTCGGCATGAATTGGGCCATGGCGTCCATGCGGGCGCGGTGCTCCGGTTTGGAGGCGAGGTTGTGGTGGTCGAGAGGGTCCAAGAGTTCATCGTAGAACTCTTCCGAGCCATCGTGGTAGCGAATGTAGCGATAGCGGTCGTCACGAACGGCGTGGTTGCCTTTGAGGTAGGTAATTACGGCGGGCGGACGGGAGGCCTTGGGGTCTTCGAGTAGGGGGCGCAGGGAGAGGCCTTGGTTCTCCGGGCGCGCGGGAAGGCCGCAGAGGTCGAGCATGGTGGGGTAGAGATCGAGAAGGCTAACGGCCTGGGTGCGGTTGACTCCGGGTTTCTTCATGCCGGGGCCGCGAACGATGAGCGGCACGTGGGTGGAGCGTTGCCAGAGGGTGCTTTTGTGGAAGTGTTGTTTCTCGCCGAGGTGCCAACCATTGTCGCTCCAGAAGACGACGACGGTGTTGGAAGCGTGAGAGCTGCGGTCGAGGGAACGGAGGAGGCGGCCGATCATTTCGTCCGCGAAGGTGATGGCGGCGAGATAGGCTTGGATGCTTTCGGCCCATTTGCCTTCCTTGACGATGCGTTCGAATTCGACGCGGCGGAAGGCAGCGAAGTCTTGGGCGATCTTGGGGAGGTCTTCGAGGTCCTTGGGATCGGCGTTGGGAAGCGCAAGCTTTTCCTTGGGGTAGAGATCCCAGAAACGTTGCGGGGAGAACATCGGGATGTGGGGATGCCAGAGACCGATGGAAAGGAACCAGGGCTTCGCGTGCCTTTTTTCGAGATGGCGGATGCCGTAGTCGATGGCGCGCTGGTCTCCGTAAGCGGTGTCGGCTTGCTTGAGGACGCCCCAATCGAACTCGCCTTGAAAATCCTTGAGACCGTTGAAGGGGTGGCCTTCGGGGGCAGGCACACGTTTGTTCCAGGGATACCAGTCGGCGCGTCGGTACCAGGGGTCATCGAAGACTTGGAGTTGGTAGTCATCCCATTGGCTGGGCGGATTGTTGCCCGCAGTGTGATGGAAGGTCTTGCCCGCGCCAGCGGCGAAGTAGCCATGCTGGCGGAAGTACATGGGAAGCGTGACCGCGTTGGGGAGAGTGGGCGGCCAGAATTGGTCGTTGTTGTAGATGCCTGTAGTGGCTGGGCTCTGCCCCGTATAGAGAGCGGTACGCGAGGGGTTGCAGAGTGGGCTGGCGCAGTGGGCGTTGGAAAAGAGGACGCCTTGCTTGGCAAGGCGATCTATGTTGGGCGTTTTGACGAAAGGGTGCCCGAGACAGGAGACCCAGTCGTTCATGTCGTCGACAGAGATGAAGAGCACGTTCGGTTTCTTGGATTGGGCACGCAAGGACGAAGCGGCTCCGAGAGAGGCGAGGAAAGTGCGTCGGTTTACCATTGTTTCGATGCACCTGATTCTTTCACGCCTTGCCGTATCCCGGCTTGCACTGGCCTGCCTGCTGGGCGGCAGTGTTTTTGCCCAAGTAAAGCAAGGCTTCATTTATGAGAGCGCGCCGTTCCCGGAGTGTCACGCTTCGACGATCGTGGAGACGGGCCCCAATGAATTTGTGGCCGCTTGGTTTGGGGGAACCGAGGAGGGGGCAAAGGATGTGGCGATCTGGGGGGCGCGGCTGAAGGATGGGAAGTGGTCGGCGCCGTTTGAAATTGTGCGCGAGCCGAAGTATTCGATGTATAACCCGGTCTTGTTTTATACGAAGGACAAGACGCTTTGGTTGTATTACAAGTTCGGGTTGAGTCCGCAGACTTGGAATGGTGGTAAGGTCCGCTCCAACGACGGCGGAAGGACTTGGGGCGGCAAAGAGTATTTGCCGGCGGGCGTTTACGGGCCGATAAAGAACAAACCTTTGGTGCTGGCGGATGGGACGATCGTCTCCGGGACGAGCGTAGAAACCGATTACGCGTGGACGGCTTGGGTGGAGCGGTCGACCGATAACGGGAAAAGCTGGACGAAGCATGGACCGATCGTTTATCCGGGGGAGGCGCATGGGATCATCCAACCGGCGATGGCGATGATTGGGAAGACTATGCGGATGTATTTGCGATCCACGACAAAAATTGGATACATCACCTTTGCGGATTCCAAGGATGGGGGAAAGACTTGGTCCGACGCAAAGGCGACGACATTACCGAATCCGAATTCGGGGATCGATACGGTGACGCTGAAGGATGGCCGGACGGTGTTGATTTACAACCATACGAAGAAGGGCCGGAGCCCGCTGAATATCTCGGTAACGAAGGACGGCGAGAAGTGGAGCGAGCCGATCGTGCTGGAATCCGAGCCGGGCGAGTATTCCTATCCCGCGATCATTCAGGCGGCGGATGGCAATATTCACGCCACTTGGACCTGGAAGCGGCAACGCGTGAAGCACGCGGTAATTCCGCTGGCTTCGCTGCCGCAGTAGTGGGAATTAGTAGCCGCAGACTTCGACAAGTTTGGCCTGGGTTTGGGCGCCGGGGACGCCATCGATGCGCAGTGGTGGATAGGTCATTTGGAACTTCCTGACGGCGCCTTCCGTTTTGGGGCCCATCTTGCCGTCCACGGGTCCAGCGCCGAAGCCTAGCGCGTTGAGGCGGAATTGGACGCCTGTTAAGTATTCGGAACGCGGAGCGACCTTCTGCCCGGCACTGATGTAAATCTCCGGCAAGCGGATAACCTTTTTGCCTTGCTTCATTTGCGTGAACGAATCGAAGCTGCCTTTGACGACTTCGGGCGGGACATCAGAAGCCGCGGCATCGGGGACGGCGGTCATGGAAGCGGGGACGGCAAGTTCGGCACCGTTCTCCGTGGTTTCGATGGCAGTGAGTCCTTCGATGATTACGAGAGAAGCCTTTGAGAAGATGGCGGCGAGTTCGCCGGTAAAGTTCATGCCCTGCATGACGGCGGCGCTCATACTCTTTTCGTAGAGCTTGATGAAGTTGGGAGTACCGTATCCGAGGTTCTTGACGAGGTCCTCCAACGAGTTGCAGATGCGGCCGCCGTAGTCGGCAAAGCCCACGGCGCCGTTGGGGCGGCGGAAGCCGATGACCGTATGCAAGATCTTCTTGACGGCGCCGGTTGCGGTGGTGACTTCGCTGTGGATGGCAAAGACGGTGACGCCGTTTTCCTTGCGGGCTAACTCGATGACGCCTTTGAGATCGAGTTTTTCGTAGACCTCGCGGACCTTCATGTGTTTTTGCAGGAAGGGCACGAGGTCGTCGATCCAAGAGCCGATTTTGAAGGCGCCCTTCGGGGTGCGTTCGAGATCCTTGAGGGGCTTGCCGGTGGCTTTCGCCATATCGCGCACAGTGAGGAAAAGGTTTTTTCCCTTGAGCACGCTGGCGGCGTTATTCACGGCCTGGAATGTGCAGGGCCCGGTGACTCCTTTGACCTGTACGGCAAAGCGAAGCCGGTTCACGTGAGTAACGCGAGAGAGAAAGCCTCCGGCGCGCCCCAAGGGGCCGAGGAGCACGAGGAGGCGGAGAGCGTCTTTGCCGAGGCCCTTCACGCCGCCTTCGGCCATACCCTCGCCGAAGCGGAGAACGTCTACAGTGCCAGCGCCGAGGTCCATCGCCGTTTGCACGGCGGTTGCCACGCCCACGGCCCACCACTGCGGATTTTCATCGACCCATTCCATGAGGAACTTTTCGCTGATCCGCTTTTGTTCGTCCCACCAGTCGGCGTACTTTGAGAGGGCCATCTTTGCTGTGTTCTCCTGTCCACTGGTTCACGCGACATTCCGGGAGATTCGGCTCAAACAAGTGGAGTAAGCTATCGCAGTGAAGAAATTTCTGTACTGCTTGTTTTTCGCTCTGGGGTTGTTTGGACAGAAGGCACAAATCATTCGCGATGACTGGGGCATTGCGCATGTTTACGGCAAGACGGACGCGGATGCGGTGTTTGGAGCGATCTATGCCCAGGCGGAAGACGACTTTCCGCGCATTGAAATGAATTATCTGAATGCGATGGGAAGGCTGGCCGAAGCTGAAGGGGAACAGAAGGTGATCCAGGATCTTCGCATGAAGTTGTTCATCGACTCGGCGGAGTTGCAGAAGTTGTATGCAGGCAGTCCGGTGTGGCTGAAGAAGCTGATGAACGCGTGGGCGGCGGGGTTGAATTATTATCTGGCGACGCATCCGGCGGTGAAGCCGCGGGTGATTACGAAGTTCGAGCCATGGATGGCGTTGAGCTTCACAGAGGGCAGCATTGGCGGCGATATTGAGTCGATCAGTTTGGCGGGCTTGGAGGCGTTTTATGCACGCAAGACCGTAGCGATGCGCGAACCGATCGATTGGTGGAAGGAGCCGACGGGATCGAATGGAATTTCGATCGCGCCGGCGAATACAAAGAGTGGCAAGGCGTTGCTTCTGATCAATCCGCATACGTCGTTTTACTTCCGTTCGGAATTGCAGATGGTGTCGGGCGAGGGCTTGAACGTTTATGGCGCGTCGACTTGGGGGCAGTTTTTCATCTATCAAGGCTTCAACGAAAGAGCCGGATGGATGCATACAACCAGTGGCATCGACAGGATCGACGAATGGATGGAGACGGTGACCGAAAAAACGGACGGTGTCTATTACAAGTTTGGGAATACGGAGCGAAAGATGACGGAGCGGATCATCGCAGTTCCCTTTAAGACGCCGATGGGAAAGGAAGAGAAGAAGTTTCGTGTTTACTACTCGCATCGCGGGCCGATTGTGCGGATGGAGGGCGGCAAGTGGGTGAGCGTGCGATTGATGCATGAGCCGGTGAAGGCATTGTTGCAGTCGTACTTGCGGACGAAGGCAAAAGACGTGACGGAGTACCGGAAGGTCATGGAGCTTCGCGCGAATTCTTCGAACAACACGCTCTTCGCGGACAGCAAGGGCAATATCGCCTATTTCCACGGGAACTTCCTGCCGAAGCGGAGTGGCGACTTCGATTATTCGAAGCCAGTGGATGGGAGCAATCCAGCAACGGATTGGCAAGGCTTGCATGCAGCAACGGAATTGCCAATCGTGGTGAATCCGAAGTCCGGTTGGGCCTATAACGCGAACGATTGGCCTTGGGAAGCGGCAGGCGCCGATAGCCCGAAGCGCGAGAGCTATCCGAGGTATGTGGAGAACGGTGGACCCTCAGCGCGGGGGAAGCATGCGGTGATGGTGTTGGACGGTAAGAAGGATTTCACACTCGATGGATTGCTGGCGGCGGCTTACGACACGCAACTGCCTTGGTTTGCCGAGCCGATTGCGGCGCTGAAAGTGGCGTTTGAGGCGGATGCAAACTTGGAGAGAAAGGCGCGCGTGGCCGAGGCGGTGGGTGTATTGACCGAGTGGGATCAGCGTTGGAGCGTGGATTCGGTGGCGACGGCATTGGGGATCTATTGGGGCACGGAATTGCGGCCGCGCATTCAGGGGGAGTTCAAGAGCGCGGGGCGTGAGATCTTGCTAGCGACGCTAGAGGACGCGATGAGGAAGCTGGCACGCGACTTTGGGAAGTGGAAGACGCCGTGGGGCGAGATCAATCGCTTTCAACGATTGAGTGGGGCGATTGCGCCTTCCTTCGACGAAACGAAGCCGAGCTTGGCGGTGGGCTTTCCTTCAGGGACTTGGGGATCCCTGGCAAGCTTTGGAGCGCGGCCCTATCCAGGCACGAAGCGCTGGTACGGAACGAGCGGGAATAGCTTTGTCGCGGTGGTGGAGTTCGGAGACAAGGTGAAGGCGCGGGCAATATCGGCGGGCGGGGAGAGCGGCGACGTTGGCTCAAAGCATTTCTACGATCAAGCGGAGCGCTATGCGAAGGGAGATTTGCGCGAGGTGTATTTCTACAAGGAACAACTGGCCGGCCACACGGAGAAAGAGTATTCCGTTAGCGCTTCCGCAAAATAATTAGATCCAGGCTAAAGGTGATGTCTTGAGCCGCGGCCGCTTCCCGCTGCAGAGGGCGGTAGATGGCAAGGCGCAAGTCTTCGACTTCAGCGGCACTTAAATGAGCTTGGTGGGTGACGTTGGCGCGGCGGAGTTCGAGGAAGGCGTCTTGGAAGGGAGCAAGGGCTTCCTTGACGCGGTCTTGTCCAGGCCCGCGAATTTCCTGTAAGTCGGCAATGCCTGGGAGGGCGAGGAGGACTTGGCCTCCGGGTTGGAGAACGCGCGCAAATTCCGCGGGTGTTCGGCGAGCGGTGATGGATTGAACCCACGTGAGGGAAGAGTCCGCGACAGGCAGGTGGCGGTCGGCGTTGGCAACGATCCAAGTGCAACGGGGATAACGGCGGGCGGCGAGGTCAATCGCAGGTGTGGAAACGTCAATGCCGATGGCAGAGCATCCTGACTCGCTTTGCAATTTTCCGAGATAGAAGCCTTCTCCACAGCCTGCATCGAGAATTCGGTCTTCCGGCGTGAGAGAAAGTTCAACTGCAATTCTCTTAAGAAGTAGAGCGGAATGTCCTGCGTCGTGCAGCCTGCGGCGGGCGCGGACAGCTTCGGCCGAATCACCAGGTTGCGCGGAACGGCGATCCTGAGGCTGCAACAAATTTACATAGCCGCTGCGAGCGATATCGAAAGAATGGCCGGCAGGGCAATGGTACTTCGGTCCTTCGCGGACTAGAACGTTAGTACAAGAGCGGACGGGGCAGATCAGCATCAAAAAGTTCTAGCACTAGTGAAACACCTAATTGGCCGAAGAGTCATAGGAAATCAAACTCAAGTTGTATCGTCCCCATGTTCAAAACTCTCTCAACCCTCTGTGTTTTGGCATATGCCAGCACTATTACAGCCTATGCGCAAGCAGACAAAGTACGCACGTTGAATGCGCGTGTATTGCAGTTGCAAGGCGATATTCAAAGAACCGCGAATGCTTCGCAGCAAGCGCAGATTCGCTCACAAGCGCGCGCCGCTTTGAATGAGCGTGCCGTTGCGCTGAAAGAGCTCATCAAGAATAATCCGCAAGAGGCTCTTGGTTTGGCCTTTGCCCAAAATCTGTTGAACGATCTGGCAAGCCGTTTTCCTGAAGGCGCCGCGTCGCTCGAACAACAAGGCACCTGGTCCGGCATCTCGGAGCACGTAGTCATCGATGAGCCGCAACGGAAGACGCGGCGATATGAAGTGCGCTTAAAGAATGGCGCCGAGTTCTTGCAGGTGTACTCCGCGACTGGAGAACCAGGATGCTCTTCCGGCAATACGTTGCAAGTGACTGGCGTTCGCGTGGAAAACGTTCTCGCGGCGGGCAGCAACAAAGTGCAGCAGACAACTACGGTAGCCAGCTCCGGATGTTCCACTACCGGGCAACAAAATGCCGCGGTGCTGTTGATCAATTTCCCGGGAGTCTCGCTGCCCTCTAATGTTACGAATGCCAGCATGTACAACGCATTTTTCGGTTCCACGGGCCGGTCCTTGGATCGCTATTGGCGCGAATCTTCTTATGGCAAGGCCTGGCTTTCCGGAAACGTGTTCGGACCGGTTACCGTCGACCGAACCTATGCTTGTAGTGAATACAACGCGATGCGTACGGCTGCCATCAAGGCAGCCGATGGGCTCGTGAACTTCATGGGCTATAGCCGGGTCTTCATCGTCTTCCCAGATCCGGGCGGCTGCGGCTGGGCGGGCTTGGGAACGCTGGGATGCAGCGGTCTCTCCTCCAATGACGGAACATTTACAGCGTCTACTTCGTGGCTCGTGGCGAACCACATGGGAAGCCAGGAAAGCGCAGCCATGCTGGCCGCGCATGAGGGCGGGCACAATCTCGGGCTACACCATTCCGCGACGCGCGACTTCGGTGCGGAGGCGGTGGGAGCTATCGGCTCAGCGGGAACGCTTGATGAATACGGCGACCCCTTCAACGTAATGGGAACTTGGGGCAACTTCGGCCAGTACGCTGCGCCGCACAAGGCGATGATCGGCTGGCTCAGCGGCTCGAACGTACTGACCACGGAAGCCTCCGGCACTTACGCAGTGCAATCGCTTTCGCAATCCAGCGCGGGGCTGCAAGGGGTAAAAATTCGCAGAGGCACGGGCAACAATTCCTGGCTATGGGTGGAATATCGAGGCCGCAATGGTGAATTTGACAACTCCTTGCCGACTAGTGCGTCCGTAGGGGCAGTTGTTCACATGGAAGATTCGACTACGGGCACCAAGTCACATTTGCTGGACTTTACTCCAGGAACGAGCAGTTTCAGCGACGGGGCCCTGACGGGAACGTGGTCCGATCCATATTCCAACCTGTCGCTCACAGTGAGCGGTGGCGGAACGTCGGCCTTGAATGTGGGCGTGAGCTACGGCAGTGTGCCGTGCACGCGCGCCGCTCCATCGGTGACGATCAATCCGCCCAATCCTTCCGTGGCGGCAGGTGCCTCTACGAACTATACGGTAAGCGTTACCAACCGCGATAGTTCCGGCTGTACGGCCTCCAGCTTCGCGCTGTCTTCCTCGTTGGCCACGGGATGGTTGACGAGCTTCAGCCCCGCCTCCCTGACAGTGAGCCCAGGACAAACCTTGTCGACAACCATGACAAAGAGCGTGGCTTTGACGGTTCTTCCGGGCACTTATGGAATCAACGTGACTACGGCAGATCCGAACCACACTGCGGTGGCTGCGGGCGCCAACATTACGGTTACCGCTCCCACACAACCAATCAGTTTGAACTTGGCGGCAGCCCCAACTTCACTGAGCGTCCGCTCCAACCTAGGATTGCAAGCTACCGTGAGGAACTCAGTGGGACCAGTGGCGAATGCATCCGTGACATTCCGCCTTGTTCGTTCGAATGGATCGGTGCAGACACAAAGTGCAGTGACAAACTCCAATGGCGTTGCTTCTTGGACGCTAAAAATGAACCAAAAGGGTTCGTACACCGCAGGGTCTAGCGCTACGGCAAATGGCGCATCGGCCACAAGCTCGAACATCAACATCAACGTGAACTAGTGGCGCCGGGACCGGTCAGCTTTCGACCAGGCTTCGCCCCTGTATGTTGACCGTTCTCGACAACGACCACTCCGTTTACGACGACTTGGGAGATGCCCTCGGAGAGGAGGGTGGATTTCTCGAAGGTGGCTCTGTCGCGCACAGCAGCCGCATCGAAAACAACTAAGTCGGCTGACATTCCGGGACGTAAGATGCCGCGGTCATGCAAGGACAACCTTGTAGCGACCGCGGCAGTCATTTTGAAGACTGCATCTTCGAGAGGAATCGTCTTGAGTTCTCGGGCATAGTGGCCAAGAACGCGAGGATAGGTGCCGAAGGTGCGTGGGTGAGTGGCGCCGGTGATTTTTGCGGGGTCTGTCCCGCCGGCGTCGGTGGAGATCTTGATCCAGGGCTGCTTCAACTGCATCTCGATGTTGATTTCGTTGATGGTGTGGTAGATGGTCGAGATGCCTTGGCGTTCGCTGCGCAGAAGAGCGATGGCGGCGTCGGGCCAGTTGACGCCCATGGCTTCGGCGATTTTATGTAGGCGCATGCCTTTGTACTTTTGGTTTTCCGGCTTGCGCAGGCCGAGGGGTTGCACGAGATCGGGGTCGCGGCCACGATTGTTGGCGATCATTTCTTCGATGATCTTGGCGCGGGTTGTGGGGTTATCGAGATTGGCGTAGAGCTTGCCGTCGGCGGCGGACCAATCCGGAAGCATGGCGGTGAGCGTGGTGCCGCTGGCCTCGTAAGGGTACATGTTCGCCTGGATGTCGTTGCCGTCGGCTCGGGCTTGGTTGATGAGGGCGATGGCTTCGGGCATGAGGCGCCAGTTGGCGCGGCCTGCGGCCTTCAGGTGGTAAATTTCGACGGGAACTTCGCCGTCGCGGCCAATGGCGATGGCCTCTTCGAGCGCGGGGAGGAGCTTGTCCGCTTCGTTGCGGATGTGGGAGATGTACGTACCGCCGTATTGAGACATGGTCTTGGCGAGGGCGCTAAGTTCGGCGGTGCTGGCGTAAGAACCTGGCGGGTAGATGAGAGCGCTGGCTAGCCCGAAAGCGCCGTCTTGCATGGCTTCGGCCAGCGCGTCTTGCATGACCTTTAGCTCGGCCGGCGTGGCGTCGCCCATGGCGAAGCCTTTGCCGAATGCACGGATGGTGCCGCCGCCGACGAAGGAACCGAAGTTGGCGCTGGAGCCGCGGGTCTGCATGGTGTCGAGCCAGCGCTTGAAGCTATGCGGGCCGGTGAAGCGCGGGTCGGCCTGGCTGCCGGTTTTCGCGTTGGCTGGCGCGTTGGACCAGCCCTCGCCCATGATCTCGGTGGTGATGCCTTGGGTGATCTTGGAGAGAAGGCGGCCATCGCCGTCGGTGAGCGCGTCACGGGAATGAGATTGGATGTCGATGAAGCCGGGGGAGAGGAGCTTCTCGCCTTTGAGGTCCACGACCTTCGTGGCGGTGGTGCCCTTCATGCGGTAGGGGAGCGTGATGGCGGCGATCTTGCCGGCCTTCACGGCGAGGTCGCCGAAGAACCAGCCCGCGCCGGTGCCGTCAACGATTTTGGCGTTGAGATAAATGAGGTCGTAGCTTTGCTTGAGGAAGTCGCGGTAGAAACCGGGGCCACGGACGATGTCGCCCGGCAACGCGCCAGTTGCTTTGCCTTGGTCCCAGACGGCGACGCCGTTGACGAAGACGTGTTCGATGCCGGTGGAGACTTGGTGGGGCGCGGTGTAGGTGGCGGGGGAGCCAACGGTGGCGGGGTCGAAGAGGACGAGGTCGGCTTTTAGGCCGGGCTTCAGGAGACCACGGTCGTGGATGTGGAGGCGCATCGCGGTGGCGGAGGTCATCTTGCGGACGGCTTCTTCGAGGCGCAAGACTTTTTGCTCGCGGACGTAGTAGCCCAGAATGCGTGTGCAGGTTCCGTAGGCGCGGGGGTGGACGAGGCCAGTGTTCTTGTCGGGATCGTTCCCGCCGGCGTCGGTGCCGATTTTCATCCAAGGCTGCTTGAGCTTGAGCGCAACGTTTTCTTCGCTCATCATGAAATACATCGTGAAGATGCGCTGGCGTTCGCTCAAGAGAAGATCGAAGATGGCGTCGGCCCAATGCTTGCCTATGGATTGGGCGACGTCGCTCAAATACTTGCCCGCGTACTTTTGGTTCTCCGGTTTCAAGAGACCGAGCAACATAACGCCTTCGGGTCCCGCGGCAGCGCAGAGGTTTTCCCAGGCGACGCGGTCACGGAGCATTTCCTCGCGGATCTTGGCGCGGGTGCCGGGGTTGGCGATGTTGTCGAATAACTTCCCGTCTTCGGCGGCCCAGGGGGGCAAGCAAGAGGTAAGGCCGGTGCCGCCGGCGGTGTAGGGGTACATGTTGGCGGAGAGGTCCACCCCTTGGGCGCGAGCATTATTGATGGTGGCAATGAGTTCCTGGGCCTTGTTCCAGTTCCTTTTGCCGGCCATCTTCAGGTGATACAGTTCGACGGGGACTTTGGCTTGCTTGCCAATGCGGATGGCTTCCTCGAGCGCGGGAAAGATGTCGTCGGCTTCGCTGCGCATGTGCGTGATGTAAGTTCCGCCGTAGGGGGCCATGGCTTTGGAGACCGCGATCAATTCTTCGGTATCCGAGTAGCTGCCGGGCGGATAAATGAGGGCACTGGCGAGACCAAAGGCGCCGTCCTCCATGGCTTCTTTCATGGCGGCTTGCATGAGCGCGATTTCCTGTGGTGTGGCTTTGCCGGCGGCCATGCCCTTGGCGTAAGCGCGCAAGGTGCCTTGGCCGACGTAACTGCCGAAGTTGACGGCGGTACCGTGTTGCTTCATGGCGTTCAGCCAGCGAGCGAAGCCGTGCGGGCCCTTGAATTGCGGGTCGGCTTCGTTGCCGGTTTTGTCGTTGGCGGGGGCGTTGCTGGCGCCTTCGCCCATGATCTCGGTGGTGATGCCCTGGCTGATCTTGGAGATGACGCGGCCGTCGCCGCGCAAGAGCGCTTCGCGCGAATGGGATTGGATGTCGATAAAGCCAGGGCTCAAGACAAGAGTGCCGCGACCATCGATCCTGCGTTTCGCCGCGGCGGACTTTAGAAGATTACGAGGAGTGACGCGAACGATGCGGTCGGCGCGAACGGCGAGGTCTCCGTAATACCAGGGAGCGCCGCTGCCGTCGACAACGCGGGCGTTGAAAATGACCAGATCGTAGGGGGTGGTTTGGGCGGCTAGACCCAGCGTAATGGCCAAGAATGCCAGCATCATTCGCATAGGAAGATTGTAGACGGTACTTTTCCGCCCTTAGATGCCCCTTGACAGCAATCCCCCGAGCCTGACAAGCTAAGTGCTTCGACGATTTCCCGACTCGTTTCCATGAGCGCCTCTTTTCAAAGCGAAATTGCCGAGCACTCGCTCGAATCCACGCTCGAAAGCGTTGATCAGGCAGAATCTTTGGTTCTTGCCATGGCCAAGAGAATTGGATTTGGGGAGGACGATGAGAATTCGATTTCAATGGCCATCCGCGAATCGATGGTCAATGCAGTGGCCCATGGAAACAAGTACAACAACCGGAAGCGCGTCCAATTGACCATTGAAGGTCATCCGGACCGACTGGTTGTGACGATCGCCGATGAGGGAGACGGGTTCGACGAAGCCGCGGTAGCCGATCCGCTGGCGGCGGAGAATCTCCTCAAGCAATCCGGGCGTGGCTTGTTGTTGATGCGCGCCTTCATGGACGAATGCCAGCACTCCAAGCGCGAGCCGCATGGCACGGTGGTCCGGATGGTAAAGTACTTCAAGTCAGAATAGTTTTCTTTATAGTTTTCTTTTCCGAAGGAGAGACACACAGTGAGCGTAACGATTAGCACTCGTCAAGTGGGAGATGTGACCGTGATCGATGCCGCCGGGCGCATTACCCTGGGCGAGGGTTCGAGCACCTTCCGCGATACGATCAAGGACCTGGTGACCAAGGGAGACAAGAAGGTTCTCTTGAACCTCTCCGAAGTGAGCTACATCGATAGCTCGGGTATCGGCGAATTGGTGAGCGGTTTCACCACGGTTTCCAACGCCGGTGGCAAGCTGAAGCTGGTGGGCCTGACCAAGCGCGTGCAGGACCTGCTCCAGATCACGAAGCTTTACACGGTGTTTGAGGTGTTCGACGAAGAACCGCCAGCGTTGGCGAGCTTCAACTAAGATTCGTCCGGCGACCGGACTATGGAACTTTCAGGCGAACCTGAGCTGCTTGCCCGCTTGGGTTCGCCTGAATCGCTTTGGAGGAGTGTTCATGCGCAATATCCGGATTCTGGTGGAATTCGCCTCCGTGGTGATGCCGGGAGCGGTGCTGCTGCTGATCCTGACTTACACCTTTGCACCCCATCTGCTACACGATTCCTTCGTGGGCACGGGGTTGGGGATTGTCGCGGGGCTGGTGAGTTCCTTCGCGCTGGGGCATTTGTTGCAGGCGTTTTCGCAGGCGGCCGTGGAACCCTTCGTGGCGCGCGTGCGCTTTCGTACGGCGGCGGATCAGGCCTTTGGTCGCTTCGCCGAAGGCGAGAGATATTTGACCGTGGAGCAGATTGGCCTACTGGAAAGCCAGTTCCCTTTGCGATTGGGGATTCCCTTCCCCGCTTCAAGCGATGGAGCGGCAGTTCGGGATAGTGCGCTGGCGCACATGGAAGCGTATTTGTACTCGGCCAAGGTGAATGAGCGCTTGGACGATTTGACGGCGGACTACAAGCTAAACAAGGGATTGTTCTTGTCTCTCGCCATCGGCGGGCTGGGATTGTTAGGCACTTGGCATTGGGCACCGGGCGCTTTGTGCTTGCTGGCTTCCTTGGCGGCATTCCAGCGAATGGAGATGCACGGCCGGAAGTTTGCACAGGCTTTGTTTTTGCAATTCCTCGCCACCGCGCCGTCCGGGCGTGAAGGCGGCGGTAGAGGTGAAGGCGGTGCTGGGGGGATGATGCCGATTGGCTTTCCCCGCATGCGCGGTGGTGGTGGCGGCGGCGCGGCGGATTCTTTGGCCTTCGTGATGCCGATGCGTACGGTAGTGCTCACTTCTCGCGGCGGCGCGGGTGGCGAGGAGAGCAGGTACAAAGTGTCGCCGCAAAGGTCTTCGCCATAGTGGCTGGCATTGAGACCGAAGCCTTTGGTCAAGAGGGCAGGCCCGCGAAAGCGTGTCGTCGCCCGGATCAGCACGCAGCCGGGGATGCCTTCGGGCTCGACGGCGATGTTGAGCATCCAATGGATACCGTAGTTCAAGTACATGTAAGCGTAACCGGGCGGGCCAAAGAGAATACGGGTGCGCGGGGTGGGTCCGCGAAAGGCGTGGGCGGCGGGATCGTCCTCCGGCAGGTAGGCTTCGACTTCAGTGATGCGGTCTTCGAGATCGCCATGCACGAGAGTGCGGCCCAGTAGATCGCGCGCAACTTCCACAGTGGGGCGCGAAAAGAAGCTACGATCTATCTTTGTGCGCTTATTCACCGGTTTTGCCTTGGATTATCCCGTGCGGAGGAACTTGGAGCTGTTGCTGGAACATCTGCGTCCGCTGGCGCCGCTGGCTTGGAGTCCAGCGGCTAACTTCCATGTGACCACGAAGTTCATCGGTTCCTACCCCGAGGATAGGCTGGATGAATTGAAAGAGGAGTTGGCCCGGGCACCTAAGCCGGGCAGGATTGAGCTGCGCGTGGAAGGATTGGGCTGGTTCGACAATCCGCACAACCCCAGAGCTTTCTTTGCGGCGGTGCGGGCGAATGAGGCGCTGACGGAATTCAAGAAGAACCTGGACGGCGCCTCTCCAGAAGGGCGGCCCTATGTGCCGCATGTAACGCTGGCGCGGGTGCGGGAGAAAGTGGACTTGGGGCCGTTACGGCGGGCGATTGCGGAGTTACCGTCGGCGGAGTTTGGCGTTTCCGTACCGGTGAAGCATTTACTCTATAAAAGCGAGGCGACGCGCGACGGGAGCGAGTACAAGGTGATTGGAGAGTTCGAGATCGGATGAATAACTCGATATTGCTGTGGGCGATTGTGCCGGTGGCGTTTCTGCTCGGTTCCCTGCCCTTTGGAGCGTGGATCGTGCGCTGGCGCACGGGCGAAGATGTGCGGAGCATGGGCAGCGGAAACATTGGGGCCACGAATGTTTTGAGGACTACCGGCAAGATGGCCGGTATTTTGACGCTGCTGCTCGACATTTTTAAGGGCGCGCTCGCCGTTTATCTGGCCGACCGCTGGAGCGAGGGCAATCCAGCGTGGATGAGTATTGCCGCCGTAGCCGTACTGCTGGGGCATGGGTTTTCGCCGTTTATGAATTTCAAGGGCGGCAAGGCTGTGGCGAGCTTCGCGGGGGCTTTTGCGTACTTGACGCCTTTGCCGTTTGTTTGTGTGGCGATCTTGTTTGTGTTGGTGGTGTGGCAAACGAGGTTTATCTCCATGGGCTCAATCATCGGCGCGGCGAGTTTTCCATTTGCCGTTTGGTTGATCCTGCATCCGGAATGGCCGGTGACCGCGGCAGCGCTCCTGAGTGGAGCCTTTATTGTTTGGCGGCACCAATCCAATATTGAGAGGCTTCGGGCGGGAACGGAGAATGTGTTCCGTTGGGGCGGGAAGAAGTGACCAGGCCGGAGGAATTGACGATCCTGGGTGGTGGCAGTTGGGGAACGGCGCTGGCTATATCCTTGGCGGGGAACTTTGCCGATGTGCATTTGCGCGTGCACGATCCGGTGAAGGCACGTGAGATGCAAGAGACGCGCGAGAACCGTGTGTACCTGGCGGGACTGCGTTTTCCGGATAACGTGCGGATTTCGGCCAATGCGCGCGTGGCGGGGTGGGTGCTGGTGGCGATTCCGTCGAAGCACTTGGTGGCGGGATTGCCGGCGGCGGATGGCCCAGTGGCGGCTATTAGCGCGGTAAAAGGGATCGAGGCGGGAAGCTTTCGCACCATGACAGAGGTGATTGCGGGCTTCTGGCCGGGCGCCAAGACTGCCTGCTTAAGTGGACCGACTTTCGCGAAGGAAGTGGCGGCGGGGTTGCCTGCGGCGGTCGTGGTGGGGAGCGAGGATGCGGAATTTGCTCGCGCCATCCAGGCGGCATTTGCGACGGCGAGTTTGCGGCTTTACACAAACAGCGATTTGCGTGGCGTGGAATTGAGTGGGGCCCTAAAGAATTGCATCGCCGTGGCGGCGGGCGCGGTGGAGGGGCTGGGCGTCGGGAGTAATTCGATGGCGGCGTTGATTACGCGGGGACTCGCCGAGATGGGCCGATTGATTGCCGCGTGTGGCGGGCAGGCGCAAACGGTGGCGGGCTTAGCGGGCTTGGGCGATTTGGTGTTGACCTGCCACGGGCAGTTGAGCCGGAACCGGCGAGTAGGAGTGGAATTGGCGAAAGGCCGAAACTTGGAGGCGATCCTGGCGGATTCGCCGATGATTCCGGAAGCCGTCACGACGGTGCCGGTGGCGCTGGATTTGGCGCGCAGCAAGGGCGTGGAGATGCCCATTACGCAGGCCGTAGCTAAAATGTTTGCGGGCGTGGATGCGCGGCAGTGTTTACGGGAATTAGTAGAGCGGGCGCCGAAGGCGGAAATTTAGGTACACGCGGAACTATTTCGCGACGTCTATAGTCATTACTGGAGGGCTGTAATGAAGAACTGTGTTGTTTGCTTGCTGGTCGCTACATTGAGTGCCGCGGAGTTACCGGTGAAGAAGGTAATCCTCTACAAGCATGGGGTTGGCTATTTCGAACGTGGTGGAGAGATTCCGGCGGGGGCCTCAGCGCGGCTCGACTTCAAGGCGGGGGAGATGAACGATGTCTTGAAGTCGCTTATCGTTAACGATCAGAGTGGAAATTCGGTGGCGGGGGTGCGCTATGACTCCAGCATGCCCCTAACTGAGAAGCTGCGGGAGTTTCCGTTTGCGCTGCGTGACAAGAGCCCCCTGGTGGATTTTCTGGATCAGTTGAAGGGCGCGGAGGTGGAGATCAAAACAGGCGCGGGTGGAACGGTTACGGGGCAGATCCTCGGGGCCCGCGTGATGGCGAGTGAGAAGCCGCAGACGAACGTGGAGACCTTGAGTTTGCTAACCCCTGCTGGGCCGATCGTGAATACGGATCTGGCGGGAGTGACGTCGATTCGGTTGGCCGATGCGGAATTGCAGAGGCAGCTTTCGGATTACTTGCGCTCACTGAATACTTCGCGCAGCCGGGAGCAAAAGAGTGTCTATATCGATTCGGCCCGAGATGCGGCGCGGAAGTTGTCTGTGGCGTATACGATTCCGATGCCGGTTTGGAAGTCGAGTTATCGATTGGTGTTGGATGCGGGGGCGCAGAAAAAGCCGATGCTGGAAGGCTGGGCAATTATCGACAACACGACAAATGAGGATTGGACGCGGGTGGATTTGAGTGTGATTTCGGGACGCCCGATTAGCTTTATCTCAAGGTTGTACGAGCCGAAATTTATGCAGAGGCAGGTGGCGGAGTTGGCGGAGGAGGCGGCGATTGCGCCGCCGGTGTACGCAGCGGGGGCTGCTCCTCCCCCGACGCCGAGAAGAGCCGACATGGCAAAGGGATATGCAATGGAAGTTGCAGCCAGCCCGATGCCACTACAGGCAAGCATGGCGCAGCCTTCTAACGTAAATGTGTCCACCGCCACGCGCGAGGCCGGCGAACTCTTTGAGTACAAATTCGGCCAGCCGGTAACAGTGAAGCGCAACGAATCCGCCATGCTGCCTTTCGTGCAACAGGAGATCAGCGCAAAGAAGCTGTTGATCTACTCACAAGGGTCTGCGCGCGAGAACCCGCTAAATTCCGCCGAGCTGACCAACAGCACCGGCAAAACTCTGGACGGCGGGCCGCTGAGCGTGTACGACGGAGGTGTGTACGCGGGCGAAGCGCTCGTCAATACCTTCAAGGCGGGCGAGAAGCGGCTGTTAAGCTATGCGCAAGATCTGGGTACGCGCGTCACGGAAGATCTGCAAAGCGGCCCGCAGTCCATCCGCGAGATCAAGGCCGTTCGCGGCGTCATGACGATTCGCTACGTCACGGAACTCACGCGCATTTACAACATCACAAATGTCGACAAGAAAGCCAAGACTCTGATCATCGAGCACCCAATCGAAGGTGGGCACACGTTGATCACGGCGAAGCCGGCGGAGCAAACCGGCACCCACTATCGTTTCGAGGTGAAGCTGACGGGAGAGGCCGCACAGACGCTCACAGTGAAAGAGCAACGCGTGAACCTGGAAGAGCAGACGATTTCTTCATTTGGGGAGGAATCGCTCGAATCCCTGCGCGCCACGGGGGGCCTTTCCGCTCAAGCCAGGCAATTCTTTACTGAGCTGGCCACGATCCGTCGCCAACTCGCGGATTCCGAGGCGCAGATCAAATCTCTCAACCAACAGATCACCGATACCGGCAACGACGTCGAACGCCTGCGCCGCAACCTATCCAGCTTGAATGGCGTAACCGGCCAACAGCAGCGGGTGCAGCAGTACGCCACCGACTTGGCTGCACTGGATGGACAGATTACGAGTCTGCGTGGGCAGGTGGCCTCCGAAGCGAAAAAACGCGACGACCTGCGCCGGCAGTTGAACGCGAAGATGGAAAGCGCGAACTTCTAAAATTCGAAGCGCAGGCCAAGTTGGATGGCGCGAGGCGTGCCCCACTGGGTGGAAAGCACGCCAAAGTTCGCGCGGTTCTGCAAATTGAGCTGCGTGTTCGCGCCAGGATTCAAGCTCGGGTCGGCGAACTCGACGCGGTTAAACGCGTTGATCATGTCGAAGGTGAAGACATTCGATACGCGCTCGGTGATCTTGGTGCGCTTTCCGATAGAGAGATCGGTATTCCAACGGTTCAGACCGCGTAGGACATGGCGGCCATTCCTGCCGTCCTGGCTCAGGAGCACGGGGCGGAAGCTATTGAAAATCGCCTCGGGATTTGTAAACATGTTAAGCCCGGTGCCGCCGCGAGCGGGATCGGAATTGATGCCGATGCCGTTGGAGCCCGTAACGCCAGCATTGACCGTTTGCGAATAGCTGGAACGGGTATTCAAGGGAATCGCGCCCGCTTGGATGGAGTTGATGGTACCCGAGCCGCCGAATGCTTGGACGCTTTGCTGCACGCTGAGCGGCATGCCGCTGGCGGCGGTAAGGATCCCGCTCACATACCAACCGCCGAGGTACTTCTGCTTGAAGGGAAGTTCGTAGTAGCCATTGGCGTTGAAGACGTGGGTGCGATCCCAGGCGCTGACGGCGTAATCGAGTTCGGGAACCAAGGCGTTGGACATCTTCGATTCCGCTTCCTGGTTAAAGCCGTGAACGTCCCAACTGCGGCTGAGCGTATAGTTCGCATTGAAGCTGAAGCCATTCGCGAATCGCCGGTTCACACTCAGAAATCCCGCGTGGTAATTCGCCCAACCGATGGCGGCGCGGCTCCATTGCTCGGTGAGTTGGTTGGTAGTGATGGGGTTCGTGCCGCGTTGTCCTTCGATCACGGTGAAGAGTTGATTGAGAAGACCCTGCGTGAAGGCGGTGGTCTGGCGCGTGGCTAAGCCCACCGTGCAGTTGGGTGTGCAGTAATTCGCGCCGCGGCCCTGATTTTCGAACCAGGCTTGCACGGGCGCGGTAGCCGCCGTGCCGCCTGCGCGGAGGTGCGTGGCGACGGCGTCAAAGGCTTGTGCCATCGTTTGGCCGCTGGTGGGGTCCTTCATCATGTACGGCACGCTGTTCAGCATGACGCTCTGAATCAGGTTGCGGCTGTTGCGGCCGGCGTAGCCCACCTCGACGATGAAGCCGCGGCCCACTTCGCGTTGGATGGTGAAGTTGTAGGTGTGCGCATAGCCGAGCTTCAGATTCGGATCGACACCCATCGACAACTGCTCGGAGAAAGTATTCGGCAGCACGATCGGACTGGTGAGCCGTTGCGCGGCGGGAAGATTGACCGTCGATCCATCCACGCCCACGCGGAAGGCGTTACTTGGGTCGGCGCCAGTGGCGCAGGTTCCGTTGGAGCGCGGGCCAGTACAAGTAACCGTCTGCGAGAAGCCGACCGAAAGCGGCGGGAAGAAGATGGCCGTGGCGCCATTGGTGCGATCGAAGACCATGCCATAGCCGCCGCGGAGGACAGTGCGGCCCTGCTGCCAGGCGACGGCGATACGAGGGGCCACGTTATCGAGATCGGAATGGTAGGGACGAGTGCGGCCGAGATTCGCGCCGGGGACAAAGGCGAGTGTAGGGTTATATAGTTCTCCTCGCACCGCGGCGCCGTAGCGGTTGTTCAAAATCTCTTCGGCGCCGAGGACCTTGCCAGTCGCGGCATCCGTTGTAAACGTGAAGTTGTTTTCCTTGAAACGAGGGGCAAGCTGGGCCATCCAATTCAAACCCGTGGTGATCGTGAGGGAGTTGCTCACACGCCAGATATTGTTGACGTATAGCTCATAGGCGTCCATACGCGCCTCCGCGCGGACGGGAGTGCCGAAGGGGTTCAACTCGAGGTTGGGATTGCGCGTCACGAGGGCGCTGGCACGATTGACAATGCCCAACGAGCTGGCAAACAGATTGTCCCAGACTGTGTTATCCGCGGTGCGTAAGTTGGTGGGACGCGAGGAGGCGGGGATGGAGAGGCCGTTGCGGGCGTCGATGTCGTAAATCAATGCCGTTAGGCTGCCGACGACTTTGTCGTTGCGCTCATGGAAAACCGGAATCAGGCGCACGCTGCCGCCAAATTGCAGCGTGTGTTTGCCCTTTACCCAGGACGTGTTGTTGCGGACCTGGTAGGTATTGTCCTTCCACTGTCGGCTGCGGGCGGCGCCGGCGGAGACGTCGACAAGCTGATTGAGCTGTGTGCCATCGGCCACTGCAAGAGCGCCGGCGGTACCGGGGACTTGCGGATAGGGCAGGATGCGCTGATAGGCCCAGTAGTTGCGGGCGTAGCCGAGCGTGGTCTCCGTGTAGAGGCGCGAACCAATGGTGCCAGTGAGGCTGGCGGTGAAGAAACGCGGCTCGACCGGGGTCTCACCGCCGGGGCATACAGAGCCGGATGCGCAACCGTTATTGCCGGAGCCCAGGACGACTTGCGAAGTGTTCAAGGCGCTTTGCGAGGCATAGCGCCAGGTGGCGTTCAAGCGCCAGTTGTCGGTGAGGTTATGATCCAGGCGGGCGACGCCGAAGTCGCTGCGCGTGGTGGCGTCGACGTTAGCTCGCAGGCCAATGGTGTTCAAGCCATCGCCGAGTGTCGAGTCATTGCCCTGGGGAAAGAGCGCCCAATAGTCCCGGATCGTAGGGTTCAGGCCGATACCGCGCGGATCGAAGTCGCGAATGTTGTAGCTCTGCGTTTGGCCTGCATTGTTGATAAAACGCAGCGTGCCTTGACGCAGAGTGTCGCGGGGAACCAGGCGCGTCACTTGCTGTGTCTGGGGCAGGCGGCGGCCTTCGAAATTGAGGAAGAAGAAGGTCTTGTTCTTGAAGATGGGACCGCCGACACTGCCGCCGTAGCGGTTGTCGCGCAGCGGCGGACGGCGCAAGCCGAGGCGGTTGTTATCCCAACGGTTCGCGTTGAGCTTGTCGTTCTGGAGATACCAATACATGCTGCCGTGGATGTCGTTGGTGCCGCGTTTGGTGACGAGCATGAGTTGGCCGCCGGCGGCGCGGCCAAAGCTCGCGTTCGCATTCGTGGTGGCCACGCGGAATTCTTCCATGCTCTCGGCTGGCACTGGGATCATGGGTGTGGGCCCGGCCCAATCCGTCGCGGAGCCTACGTACTGGCCCGTGCCGGCGGTGAGGTCCGTGGCGTCGGCGCCATCGAGCGAGAAATTGACTTGGTCGCTACGTGCACCGCCCACTTGGCCGCTCAAGTGCGTACCCGGAGCGACGCCCGCGCCGCGCGTGGGGAGCGTCATAGGCTGCAGCGTGAAGAGCGCCATGGCGCTGCGGTTGATTGTCGGCAGGCGCAGCATTTGTTCGCTCTTGATGGTGGCCCCGACTGTAGAGTCCAGAGTTTGCAACTCGACACTAGCTCCAGCAGTCACCTCAACAGATTCGGCTACCGTGCCGACTTCTAGCCTGAGATTCACTTGATAGCTGCGTGTCACGTTCACCAAAAGCTCTGTCACCTGTGCCGTACGGAAGCCCTTGGCGCTGGCAGTAACGCTATAGCGGCCAGGCGCAACACTCGGGAAAAGATACTGGCCGGCTTCGTTCGTGACTTGCTTGAAAATCTGTTGGCTGACGAGTTCTTTGAGTTCAACATCCGCTCCGCTGATCGCAGCACCCGAGGGGTCCGTGAGCGCGCCGAGCACGGCGGAGGACGTGGAGGTTTGCGCCCACACAGAAAGGGCGGCAAGTAGAGATAGGACGAGGTACTTCATTGGGGGAGTTTCTCCGGTGCGGTGATGTGTTGCCAGCCCTCGCCGTTGAGGGATTCCAGGAAAGCCTGGAGTTGCTTGAGCTCTTCTGGCGAGAGCATGAGAGCTTTGATTCGTGGGTCGCGGTTGGTGTTCCGCAACGTGGAGGTATTGTAGAAGGCCGTCAGGTTTTCGAGAGCCTTGACGCGCCCATCGTGCATGTAGGGCGCGGTGTGAGCGGCTTCGCGCAGCGTAGGGACTTTGAATTTTCCGAAGTCCTGTATGTTGCGCGTGATGGCGCTACGGCCTTCGTCCAGCGGCGCGCGGTCCACGCCGATACCGAGGTTGGCATATTGCTCGTTGGTGAAATTGAACCCGGAATGGCATTCGGCGCACTTGCC
>VFQP010001451.1_pt1 | contig 31760 bp, 28 predicted proteins | sample 3512351 | NCBI WGS metagenome assembly VFQP01 (sample SAMN10412372, study PRJNA504923) | tailings metagenome | isolation source: Relicate 1 Philex TSF1 revegetated site | place: Philippines: Tuba, Benguet | collected 2017-08-29
CCTGTTGAAGGAGTACCGGTACTTGGCTGCAAGCTGATATTTCCTGCCTGGCCGTTGAAGTTTGTAACCAATAAGATATATACTTGTCCTGCAACCGCATTGGTGATATCAACTGATTCCGTTGCTGCTGCTGAATAGGAACAATCCACTGTTGGTGTATTCGGACCGATAGGACAACCGGCAGAAACGCTCGTAAAAGGCCCGTAAAGCGCAAAATCTACGTCAATAGGGTTTCCTCCGTTTGTAGTTTGAGTCAACGTTAAGTGGATACTTCCTGACGTACCGATACCAAGGGCAAGCCAGTTAGGGTTTGGTGTGGAGAACAAACATCCGTAAGTTCCCATACTTGGTACACCTGTTAAGTTCTGGTATGATCCTGAAATGGAACATCCTGCCTGGGAACATGAAGCTCCCGGTGAAACCTGGGCACTAGTCCCCAAGCCCAAAAACAGTCCCAGACTTAATAAAGTATGTTTGATTGTCTTCATATTGTAAATTCTCTTGTTCATGGTTAGATAGAATATTCTACAGCGTAGCCTGTAACAACGCCATTAATGACTTGAATCAATGCTGCAAATTCCTCTTTTGTTAAAGCAGCCTGCGATTCCAAAACCAAAGATGTCACATCTTCGCTCAAAACAAACGAGATCACTCTCCCGTCATTGTTTAATATCGTTTCCAGGGATGTTTTTTGTGACACACCTATTCCGGCAAGTCCAATCACATGATGAGCCTTCACTCCCGACAAAATATCAATGCCGGCCATTTTGTTCTGATTCATCTGATTTTGTACTTCTGTTCCGGACAATTCATAAATCTTTTCATATACCTGGCCAAATGACTCAATGCTTGAAAAGACGATGCCGAAAACGAATAGTAGGATGTATTTTTTCATTTTAATTCGGGTTTTAATTGTACAAAAGACGGGATTATTAATTTTAGGTTGTCTACTCCTTTCCGAAATATTATCAATAATCACTTTCTAACCAACAAAATGGCGTTCCCATTGATTAAAATTGAATTGCCAATTAATGTTTCATAAATTTCTGCTTCATTTTTAAAATTAATTACATTTGCTCCACATAAATAAATGCATTAAAAATATGTCAAGTAAATACCAAGCTCAAATTGACGCATTCATGAAAAAAGTGGAGGCTTCAAACGGACATGAGGCGGAATTTCTACAAGCTGTTCAGGAAGTTGCCGAGACAGTAATTCCTTTCATCGAAGAAAATCCTAAATACAAAACGGCTAAAATTTTAGACCGTATTGTAGAGCCGGAAAGAACCATTATTTTCAGAGTTCCATGGTTGGATGACAAAGGAGAAATCCAGGTTAACCGTGGTTACCGCGTTGAATTCAACTCTGCAATCGGTCCATACAAAGGTGGTTTACGTTTCCACCCTTCAGTGAACCTTTCTATTTTGAAATTCTTAGGATTCGAGCAAATCTTCAAAAACTCATTAACTACTCTTCCGATGGGAGGTGGTAAAGGTGGTTCTGATTTTGACCCGAAAGGAAAATCAGACAACGAAGTAATGAAATTCTGTCAATCATTTATGACGGAATTATCCCGTCACATCGGAGCTGATACAGATGTACCTGCAGGTGATATCGGTGTTGGAGGACGTGAGATCGGTTACATGTTCGGTCAGTACAAACGTATTCGTAACGAATTCACAGGAGTATTGACAGGAAAAGCACGCAATTGGGGTGGATCTTTGATCCGTCCGGAAGCAACAGGATACGGAACGGTATATTTCGCGAAAGAAATGCTGGCTACAAAAGAGGATTCTTTCAAAGGAAAAATCGTAGCTGTTTCCGGTTCAGGAAACGTTGCTCAGTATGCTTGTGAAAAAGCAACTCAATTGGGAGCGAAAGTGGTTACTCTTTCCGATTCATCCGGATATATTTACGATGCCGAAGGAATCGATGCTGCGAAGCTGGATTTCATCATGGAATTGAAAAATGTAAAACGCGGACGTATTGAAGAGTATGTTAAACAATATCCATCTGCGAAATTCATTGCAGGAAAACGTCCTTGGGAGGTGAAAGTGGATATCGCTCTTCCATGTGCGACTCAAAATGAATTGAACGGTGAAGAAGCCGCTGCTTTGATCGCAAACGGAGTAATCTGTGTTGCTGAAGGAGCAAACATGCCATCAACGCCTGAGGCAATCCTTGCATTCCAGAAAGCGAAAGTATTGTTCTCTCCTGGAAAAGCTTCCAATGCTGGAGGAGTTGCTACTTCCGGATTGGAAATGTCTCAAAACTCTCTTCGTATGAGCTGGACTGCTGAAGAAGTTGACGCTAAATTACACGGCATCATGGTTTCAATCCACGAAGCGTGTGTGAAATACGGAAAAGAAGCTGACGGAACAATCGACTATGTGAAAGGTGCAAACATTGCTGGTTTCGTAAAAGTTGCTGACTCTATGATTGACCAAGGTTTGGTATAATCGGAAAAATAAATATCCCGGAAACCGTCCTGAGTAATCGGGGCGGTTTTTTGTTTTGGTTCTGTCAAATATCCAGGTGATTTTTTGCCACGAATGCACGAATTGTCGATTTCATCGACAGCTCGCCTAACGGGCTCACTTTTAGCAGGGCAACCGGTAGGTGCCAAAACATCCGTGCATCGTTTGGCTGAGCTTACCTCGATTGCTATCGGTACTGTGTGTGTGTTTCAATCATTACCTTAATTCTCGGATAAGTCTTTGTTTTATATCTTCCCATAGTCCCTCCCGAGGTGTCGGGACAGGCTCTCCAAAGGGGAAACCTCCAATCCTTTTTCTTTAACATATATTACAGTTGCAAATGTTTCCTTTTTTTTCACTTTTCAATTTTCACTTTTCAATTTAAAGTACATTTGCGTGCGATATTCGATATGGAAAAAGAAAAAACAAAACGATTGATTGATTTTGATCGAAATGGTTTCGACAACGACGAACTTGTCACCATTTATAAAGCGATAGCAAAGCCGCGTCTGATTGAAGAAAAAATGTTGATCCTGCTTCGCCAGGGAAAAATTTCCAAATGGTTCTCCGGCTGGGGACAAGAAGGAATTTCTGTTGGTTCGGCATATGCCATGAAACAAGAAGAGTTTATTCTTCCGATGCATCGCAACCTCGGGGTATTTACTACCAGAGGAATTCCTTTGAGCCGTCTTTTTGCTCAGTTCCAGGGGAAAATGTCCGGTTTCACAAAAGGTCGTGACCGTTCCTTCCACTTCGGAGCAAAAGATTATAATATTGTCGGGATGATTTCCCACCTTGGTCCGCAGTTAGGAATTGCAGACGGAATCGCTTTGGCAAATAAGTTAAAGGAGAACAACCAGGCTACAATTGTATTTACCGGAGATGGTGGTGCTTCCGAAGGAGATTTCCACGAATCATTGAACGTTGCAGCGGTTTGGGATCTTCCCGTGATTTTCGCTATCGAGAACAACTGCTGGGGGCTATCGACTCCAAGTAACGAGCAATTCCGCTGCAAACAATTCATCGATAAAGGAATCGGGTACGGAATGGATGCTTTCCAGGTTGATGGAAACAATGTATTGGACGTGATCAGAACGGTTCGCAAGATCGCTGATTCAATCCGCCAGAAACCAAGGCCATTCTTATTAGAGTGCATGACTTTCAGAATGCGTGGTCACGAGGAAGCTTCCGGTACGAAATATTACCCGGACGGAATCCAGGACGAATGGGCAAAAAAAGATCCTGTTTCCAATTACGAGGCATTCCTGGTTGAACAAGGCGTTCTTACTGAGGAAATGATTGCCCAAATTCACCAGGAAATTAAAGATGAAATCCAGGCCGGATTGGAAATCGCATTTGCAGAAAGTCCGATCGAAGCGGATCTTCAACGCGAATTGGACGATGTTTACGCTCCGTTTACACAAACGGTCATCAATCCGGCAAGTGATTCCAAAACAGAAAAACGCTTGATTGATGCTGTTTCCGATTCACTGAGACAAAGTATGGTTCGTTACCCTGAGTTGGTGATTATGGGACAAGACGTTGCGGAATACGGTGGTGTTTTCAAAGTAACGGAAGGTTTTGTGGAGCAATTCGGGAAAGGCCGTGTGCGCAATACCCCGCTTTGTGAATCTGCCATTATCGGTACCGGTTTAGGCTTATCTATCAGCGGCATGAAAGCGGTTGTTGAAATGCAGTTTGCAGATTTCGTGACTTGCGGATTCAACCAGATCATCAACAATTTGGCGAAAATTCACTGGAGATGGGGACAAAATGCAGACGTGGTTGTTCGTATGCCTACGGGAGCGAATACAGCTGCAGGACCGTTCCACAGCCAAAGTAACGAAGCATGGTTCTTCCATACTCCGGGGTTGAAAGTCGTTTACCCTGCTTTCCCTGGCGATGCAAAAGGATTGTTGAATGCAGCAATCGAAGATCCAAACCCGGTTCTATTCTTTGAGCACAAATTCTTATACAGAAGTATCCGTGAAGACATTCACGACGATTATTATACCACTGAAATCGGTAAGGCAGGTTATGTCCGCAGAGGAGATGATTTAACAATCATTACTTACGGATTGGGAGTTCACTGGGCAATGGAAGTTTTAGACGCACATCCTGAAATCTCTGCCAACCTCATCGATTTGAAAACACTGCTTCCGCTGGATACGGAAACAATTTACGAAGCTGTTCGCCAAACCGGGAAAGCAATCGTTTTACACGAAGATTGTATGACTGGTGGAATCGGTGGTGAAATCGTTGCGTTGATTAATGAAAATTGTTTCGATGCATTGGATGCGCCGGTGAAACGAGTTGCATCTTTGGACACTCCGGTTCCGTTTGCAGTAGCATTGGAAAAACAATTCCTTCCGGCAGAACGCTTCAAAAAAGCGTTGGTGGAGTTGTATGAATTCTGATAACAGAATAGATAATACTTAAAGAAGGGGACGCGATGCATTGCGTCCCCTTCTTATTTATTTCAAATAATCACATCTGCCTATTGATCGATTAAGAATAATTACAGAATTTAGAAGGTGAAAACCAGCTAATGAATCCAATGAAAATTCTTAAAGCAAAAGCCTTCTCCCTGATATTCTTATTCTCTTTATCTTTTTCTGTATTTGGCAATATGGCTTCGCCCTTTCGTGACGGGACGAAAATGGGTTCCGTTTTAAGCAGCAAGGATATCCGTATTCTGAAAGAAAACATTCATATAAAAACGGATCGGTATTTTCGACATGCAAAATATACGGTGACTTACACCATTCAAACGGATACTTCAGGATTACAGACACCTCTCCTATTCCTTGCAATGGAATATCGAAACCATTTTTCTGTTAGCGTAGACAATCAACCAGTCAAATTACTGGACTTTAGCGAACAACTTACCAAAGACAACTTAGATAAACTGCTCAGTCCATTCTCTGATTATTTCAATTCATCTTTCCATTTCGCTTCCGACAGCGACTATCACCTGTTTTCTTATGATTCTCTTCATAAAAGAATTCGAAGCTCTGATCAATTCAAGTATTTCGAATTGAATCTCAGTAAGGGCATTCATCAAATTACAGTAGAATACAATGCCCGGGTCTGGAAAGATCTTTCGGACTGGATTACAAAATACAGTTTCCGTTATTCACTTTCGCCGGCAAAGTATTGGAAATCTTTCGGGAGTTTGGAAATCGTACTGGATCGCAGTGACTTCAGTGGTTCCATTTACACTAACCTGGGAAAACCCGCACAAGGAAATCTCGAGAACAAAGCTGTCTGGAAATTTTCAAAATTACCCGGAGAATACATCCTAATCCATTACAATCCACCAATGAATCAATGGACGAAATTCCTGCTCTGGTTAAGCCCTTTGGGAATCACATTACTTTTCGTAACACTGACTGTTACTTTACATTTTATCACGATCCGGAAATTGAAAAAACATCAAAAAACCGTTCTTTGGATCATGCTTCCCGGTGGTATTATTTTGCCTTTTTTCCTGCTCTTCTATTATCCGCTTTCTTATGATCTTATTGATTATTCTATTGGTGCCGATGCAAGCAGCTATCACGGATACATAAGCCTGATCATTCTCCTCTATCCGGTTGCTTTAATGATTTATGGTGCGCTCTTATGGCAGGAATACAAAAGTCTTTTTCCAAAAGATCAAAACCTATCACACAAGTAGTTTCAAAAAACGTTTGAATGAAATTGAATAAAAAAGGTCGGGGCGAAAAAATTTTCGCCCCGACCTTTTTTCGTAATAAATCTCTTATCTTAATCTTTTACCACAGTGTAACCAGGGTATTTTGATTTGTCGAATACAAATTTGCTGTCTTCAATCGCCGGATTGGAAGTAAACTTCGTCATCGTAAACGTAGAAACCGTTCCGTCGTTTGATTTCATGATTGCTTTTTTCAACTCGTTATCTTCTTTTGAAATGTAGATGATAATCGTGTGGTAATTTGCTTTCTTCGGGTTTTTCGGGTACAAATAAATCACATGAACTTTTTCCCCGTTCAATGTTTCTTCTTTATCGTATTTTGTTTTAAACCCGGTTTCCCAAATCGTCATCAGCTTTTTCGGGTTGATTGACTCTTCATCGCTTCCGGAAGCATCCGTTTCGTACACTGTTTTTTCTTCCTTCACGATACTCCACGTTTTCAAACCGTTTGAAATCAAAGTCGTTTCACCGTAAGTTGCACTGTACTTATCTCCTTTTACCCAACCTTTTCCGGATAAATTGGAATTCGTTCCGTTGGTGCTGTTTTTGATTGTAGCACTGAATTCGACATAGAATGTTTTCAGTCCTTTTATTTTCGCCGAAACTTTATCCAGAATCGCATCAGCCTTCGCGTCCTGACCGTATGACAATGTACTTCCTAATAGAGTTAGGCAAATAATTAAGTATTTCATGTTTCACAATTTTCTGTGCAAATATCAGAAATTGTGCCAGAATTCATACTAGTCGATTAAAAAATGCTGTTAGATTTCTGTTAAAAGAAAATTCAAAATGGAAAATGGAGTTCCGATAGCTATCGGGAGAAAAGTTGTTTAATCAAATTTCATTTGAACCAAACATAAAAGAAAATCAATCCGTTATTCCTTTCGAACGCAGGTATTCTTCCAGGCTTTCCAGGTCTCCGAAAAGAACTTCTCTCGCTTTACTTCCCTGGAATGGGCCGATGATTCCGTATCCTTCCAGCTGATCCACAATTCGACCGGCACGGTTATAACCCAATTTCAGTTTACGCTGCAGGAGAGATGCCGACCCTTGATTGTTTATCACCACAATACGAGCTGCATCTGCAAACATGGAATCGATATCGTCCAGGTCCACATCACGGTCTTCACCTCCATCGGCTCCAACATATTCCGGTAAAATCAATGCCTCCGGATATGCTCTCTGCTCACCGATGAACTTACAAATATCTTCTACTTCCGGTGTGTCGGCAAATCCACATTGTACGCGGATCAAATCCTGTCCCAACGAAATCAGCATATCCCCGCGACCAATCAACTGATCTGCTCCGGAAGAATCCAGGATCGTTCTGGAATCGATTTTCGACAATACGCGGAATGCAATACGCGCCGGGAAGTTTGCTTTGATCATACCGGTAATTACGTTCACCGACGGGCGCTGTGTTGCAACGATCAAATGGATTCCGATAGCACGTGCAAGCTGCGCCAGACGGGCAATCGGGTGTTCTACTTCTTTTCCTGCCGTCATGATCAAATCCGCGAACTCATCGATCAATACGACAATGTATGGCAAATAACGGTGTCCTTTTTCAGGATTCAGTTTACGGGCAATAAACTTCGCGTTGTATTCCTTGATCGTACGAACCTGTGCCTCTTTCAGCAATTCGTAACGCGCATCCATTTCAATACACAGGGAATTCAGCGTGTTCACGACTTTCGATGTATCTGTGATAATCGCATCTTCTTCTCCCGGAAGTTTCGCCAGGAAGTGACGTTCGATGCGGTTATAAAGCGTTAACTCCACTTTTTTCGGGTCGACGAGGACAAATTTCACCTGCGCCGGGTGCTTTTTATACAGGATCGAAACCAAAATCGCGTTCAAACCAACCGATTTACCTTGTCCGGTTGCCCCGGCCACCAATAAGTGAGGAGCTTTCGTTAAATCGAAGGTGTATGTTTCATTCGTGATGGTTTTCCCCATGACGATCGGCAATTCGAAATCCGAATTCTGGAATTTCTCCGACGCAATCAACGATTTCATGGAAACCATGTCCGGACTGCTGTTCGGAACTTCGATACCAATTGTTCCTTTCCCCGGAATCGGTGCAATGATACGGATTCCCAAAGCGGATAAACTCAAAGCAATATCGTCTTCCAGGTTTTTGATTTTCGAAATACGCACGCCCGGAGCCGGTACAATTTCGTACAATGTTACCGTTGGTCCGACCGTTGCTTTGATCTTCGCAATGTCAATTTTATAGTGGGAAAGCGTTTCAACAATTTTATTCTTATTGTCTTCCAGTTCCTGTTTATTAATCGAAACCTGTCCGTTTCCGTAGTCTTTCAGCAAATCGATCGGTGGAAGCATGTAGCCGGAAAGTTCCAGCGTCGGGTCGTAATCTCCGTATTCCTGGCGGATTGAATTGAATTCATCATCCGAAAGCGTTGCATCCGTAGCAGCAATACTTACTTTGAAATCACTTTCTTCATCGTCCTCCTCTTCTTCAATAACTTCCTGAACATCTTCATAACTCACAGGTTCCGGCTCCGGTGTTTTTTCTGCTCCGGATTGAATGACAATAAAGCTTTCGTCTTCACCGTCGCCATACGATTCGTCTTCTTCCTCCTCTTCCTCATCAAAAGCAACTTCTGCAGCTCCTTCATCCGCTTTGATCTGGTCTTCGCGAATGGTATTTACGACATGAATATCCGTCATTTTATTCGGAAGCGGCTGATCGTCTTCGAAGAACGATTCTTTTGCTCCTTTGGCTTTATTGAACCACGATACGATGTCTGCATTGAACAAGACAACCAACACAATCCACAACAAGGCAACAATCGCAATGAAACTTCCGAAGCCGCCAACAGTCAATTTCAGCCATTGGTTAATGGCAAACCCGAAAGTTCCGCCCAGGTAATCGATGTGTTCTACGAAAAAGCCCAGGAAAATCGAACTCCAAACCATGAACAAAGCCGCAACGGCAATCGATCTGCGGATCGGAAGCAGTAAAATATTGAGTGTCCATTTGAATCCGACCAGGAAAATGATAAAAGAGATTGCAAAAGAAGAAATTCCGAACCAGCGGTACATGAATAAATGCGACATCCATGCTCCGAATTTACCCAACCAGTTCTCGACCGGCTGCGGGTTTCCGTCAAACAAAAACGTGAATAAAGAAGTATCTAAAACACGGTCCTGGTCCGACTTCCAGGTGAAAAAGTATGAAAAGCAGGATAAAAAGGTAAAAAAGGAAAACAGCACCATCGCAATCCCAAGGATTGTTTTGACTCTTTTTTTATCAAAGCGATTCGCAAGACGATCCAATAAAGCATTATCCGAGACTTTGCGTTCTTTTTTAACACCTGCCTTCGAATCTTTCTTGATCTTTTCTTCCGCCTGTTGTTCGCCTTTTTGCCTGTATTCGTTTTCTACTGCCATTCTTCACGAAGTATCCTACGAAGATAAGTACATAAAGCAGGTATATAAAGTTCGTTACGCTTTAACTATAAACAAACTACTGTTCATTATTTGAATAGAAAACATGCATGAATTCTTCAAAGCTGATGCGCTTGTAATCGGAAGGAATTCCGAAAAGATCCCTGGAAAGCTTTTCATCTTTCTTCTCAAGCAATTCATAGTGAATCAATCCGTCCTGGGAAGGAATGTAATAATCAACTGCAAGGCCGCTTACTTCCGGGTAAACCTGGAGGTATTTATTGGGCATTTTCTTAGCGAAGTAGCAATAAAATCCTTCCGTATTTTGATCTTTGACGAAATACCTTCTTGCTTTCAGCCCTGCAATCTTTTTCGAGCCGGATTTTTTCTTGACGGTATATCCTTTTTCGACTGCACTGCTGTCTTTCTTTTTGGACAAATCTGTTTGAATGGCATATTTATTTCCATCGAGCTCCAATAAAAGATATGCTTTGTTCAGGTTCATATTCCGGATATAAACCTGCACTCCGAATTGTTCCGTTTCAGTTTCCACGCGCACCACCGTATCGTTGGTGTAAAGTGTTACACCCCAGGACTTCATCACCACATTGGAATCCGGAATCATGATACTTGCTTTGTATTTCAGAACCCCGGAAAAAGGTTGTTGGGAAAAAGCAAAACAAGTTACCAAAAGCACGCAAATCGTGCATAAAAATTTGTACATATCACTCAAATGTTGCAAATAGATTATTCATTTTCTGCTCGTACTCACGATAACTGATGTGTGTACCTTTCGCCGGCAAAGTAAACAAACGTTGTTTGGATTTATCGATTTTCGGGATAAACTTTTTCGCTTTGTAGTCCATTCGGATTCCGAAACGGTCGATCGAATAAGCCAATAAAACTCCCGGAACTTCCCGGAAGGTATTGTACCAGTTCGGATTCTTAATATCAATTTCTTCCGTGTACCAAAGCGTGATCACATCCTGCTTATCCGTTCTGTTCCTGGCAATTGCTTTCTTCACGTTGAAGCCGGACAGGGTGTCGACCTCATCCGTAAACTGAATATCGTATTGCTTCTGACCTTTGAGCATTTCCCGGGTTTCTTCCGGAGATAATTTCGTTTTAAACGCTTCTTCTCCGTATTGGAAATAAATCTCCATTTCTTTTTGGTTACAGTCAAAAAGCAAAATATTTTGGAGGTTTGCCCTGCTGATATCGTTTCTGACGATCCCGTTCCGGAAACTGATTTCCGTTTCTTTGGGAAGAATACTATACAAAAAAGCATTGTTCCGGTGGTTCGGGTAATCTACTGAATAAATGATTGTTCCTTCCTTCACAGGAGGTTTTTCCGTAGTACAGGACGCGAGGAAAATCAAACATATTCCAATCAATATCGAGGAATGCTTTACAAACATATAAGGCCTTTAATCAGAACGGGATACGGCAAATTGTTGAAAAGGTTTCGGCTCCTTGAATAACTTAAGCGAATCAGACTAAAGCAAATATGTATTTTTGCCGTATTAACAATTTGTTATGCATCGGAAAATTGAAATCATTGTAAACAACTCAGAACTAACGGCTGGAACCAGGGGCGCTTCATTAGGCCCGGGAGCAATTATGACAGCAGCACGTAAAACAAACAATCACTTCTTCAACCTCTTCCCGCTTCACCCTTTACCGGATTTCAATCATTTTCTCGATCAGGCAAACACGACCGAATTTGCAAAAAACATTCTTCCATACAAACAGGTTTTCGAAGCAGTTGCGGAGAAAGCACAGGCCGTTCTGAAAAACGGATCTTTCCCGCTGATTCTTGCAGGAGATCACGGATCGGCTGCCGGAACAATTGCCGGAATCAAAGCTGCTTTTCCAGACAAGCGTTTGGGAGTTATCTGGATAGACGCTCACGGAGATTTACATTCTCCTTATACCACTCCATCCGGAAACATGCACGGAATGCCGCTGAGTCTTTCCTTGGGAAATGACAACAAAGGCTATCAGCGAAACACTCCTTCCGGAGAAGTGACTGCTATCTGGGACGAATTGAAATTCAAATATACCGGAAGCGCAAAGATTCAACCTTCCGATTTGGTTTTCATCGGAGTTCGTGACACGGAGCACGAAGAAGATCAATTAATTGCAGAAAACAACATTACCAATCACACGGTAGAATCGCTTCGCAAGGAAGGCGCACCGGAAATTGTCAGACAGGTTTTGGCGCAATTGGAGCCGTGTGACATCCTTTACGTTTCCTTCGATGTCGATTCCATGGACCCGGAAGTTACCTCTTTCGGAACAGGAACACCGGTTGGAAATGGTATTTTCCCCGAAGAAGCAGAAGAAATATTAACTTTGCTGGCTCAAAGTCCGAAAACGGTGTGTATTGAATTCGTAGAAGTCAATCCGTGCCTGGACAATAAGATTAATACAATGGCGGAAACGGCTTTCTCTTTATTGGAATCTGTTACTGCCGCTTTGAATAATTGAAAAGTGAGAATTGAAAATTGAAAAGGAGAGGCCAGACTGTTAGAGTCAGGAGTCAAGACTTTTAAAGGACAATTATTTAAAGCTTTTCAATTATCCATTTTCAATTATAAATTAAATAAAAACAAACAGTCCGGATGGAAAAATTAATCAAGTCGGCAATCATTGAAAAATCCAGTCAATTATTTGGATTTGAATGTTCTGACTCGCTGATTCAGTTTCAAAAAACGAAAAAAGAATTCGAAGGAGACACGACGTTAGTGTTGTTCCCTTTGATGAAACTTGCTGGAAAATCTCCGCAAGAAATTGGAAAAGTGTTGGGTGATTTTTTAAGGGACGATGTGCGCTGTATCCGTGATTATTCTATTATCGGAGGGTTCTTAAATGTAAGTTTCCCGAATAGTTACTGGACGGAGCAATTAGAAAAGATTGATACAGATGCAGCTTTCGGATTTGAAGCGAAGGATTCCAAACCGGAGATCATGGTGGAATACTCTTCTCCGAACACGAACAAACCGCTGCATTTAGGACATTTACGCAATAATTTCCTCGGGTATTCCGTGGCAAAAATCCTGGAGGCTTACGGTCACAAAGTGATTAAAACACAAATCATCAACGACCGGGGAATCCACATTTGCAAAAGCATGCTTGCCTGGCAAAAGTTTTCTCCTTTGAACGAAAAGGGAGAAAGAGAAAACCCGGAAAATACCGGTATGAAAGGCGACAAGCTGGTTGGAAAATACTACGTGGAATTCGACAAGCATTTCAATGCAGAGGCGAAAGAAATCATTGCGCAATGGAATGCGGGTCAGTTTGACGGCTTCCCTGAAACAACAATTGCGAAGTACCGGGAATTTACGGATGCCAAGGCCGGAAAAGACGAAAAAGCAATTGCAGGTTTGGATGATAAAATCAAGGAACTGGCAAAAAATGAAACGGCTATCCTGAGAGAGGCAAAAGATTTGCTTGTTCGCTGGGAAGGAAGAGATCCGGAAGTGTTTTTGCTTTGGACAACCATGAATGGCTGGGTTTACAGCGGATTTGATGAAACGTACAAAAAGATGGGCGTTGAATTCGATCGTTTGTACTACGAATCCGACACCTTCATTCTTGGGAAAGATCTGGTAACCGAAGGATTGGAAAAAGGAGTTTTCTACCAAAAAGAAGACGGATCCGTTTGGATTGACTTGACCGGAGAAGGACTGGATCACAAACTCTTGCTGCGTTCTGACGGAACTTCCGTTTACATGACCCAGGATTTGGGAACTGCTGTGGATCGTTTCAACGATTACCCGGGATTGACCGGAATTATTTACACCGTTGGGAACGAACAGGATTACCATTTCAAAGTGTTGTTCCTGATTTTGGATAAACTGGGTTATTCCTGGGCGAAATCCTGTTTCCACTTATCTTACGGAATGGTGGATTTGCCAACCGGAAAAATGAAATCCCGCGAGGGAACAGTGGTTGACGCAGACGACCTGATGGACGAAGTGATTGAAAGTGCTCAGGAAATGACAGCAGAAAGAGGTCATTTGGACGGAATGAGCGAAGCAGATCGCGAGAAGTTGTACAAAACCATCGGAATGGGTGGTTTGAAGTATTACTTGTTGAAAGTTGATCCGAAAAAACGCATGATGTTCAACCCGGCTGAGTCTATCGAGTTGAATGGCCACACCGGTCCGTTCATTCAATATGCGCATGCGCGAATTCAGTCGTTGCTTGGAAAAGCAAGCGAATTCCAGATGAATGCCGACACGGAATTGGGTGATTCGGAAAAGGAGATCATCAAGCAATTGGTATTGTATCCGGCAATTATTGAAGAAGCAGCAAGAGATTATGCACCTTCCGTAATCGCGAATTACACTTATGAATTGGTGAAATTATTCAACCAGTTCTACCAAAACGTGATGATCCTGAGTGAAACGGATGAAAAACAAAAGGCATTGCGTTTGACATTGAGTCAAAATGTGGCCAAAGTGATTAAGAGCTCGATGCTTTTGTTGGGAATTGAGGTTCCGAACAGAATGTAATTCATAGAAACTAAAAGAGGGGACGCGATGCATTGCGTCTCCTCTTTTTTTTATCAAACCTTGCCGGTAAACAACCTGGCAATGACTATAATCACTATTGCTCCGACCGTTGCGGTCAACAGCACGCTCCAGACACTTCCTGAAGTGAAAATATGAAGGAGTCCGAACAACCAGGTTCCGACAACACCTCCTAAAATTCCGAGTACGATATTGAAAAATATACCGCCCCGGGAACTATCCATAATTGCTCCGGCCAACCAACCGGCAACACCTCCTATAATTAATGCTAAGATCCAACTCATAACTTCATTTTTTAGATGTGAATAGTTGTAATTTAACAAAAATGGAGGTGGATAAAAAGGATTTTGAAGCTTTTAGCATCTGTTAACAGGTAAAAGAACACTTGCTTCTCGATACGCTTCGCACTCGAAGTGACAGTGTTCTTTTCAGCCCTTGTCTCGATACTCCTGACGATTCGTTACGCTTCTGTCAGGAATTCAACAGGACAGAGATGATATGACAATGGTTATTTTGCGCCGCCGAAAAAGGCGTACATCAGGATGTTTGCGCCCATTTGAAGTGCCTGTTTGCGTTTTTCTTCCGGGTCGTTGTGAACCGCCTGGTCTTCCCAGCCATCACTTAAATCGGTTTCTACCGTGTAGATCAGAACCAATCTTCCTTCGATGATGATTCCGAATGCCTGCGGACGTTTTCCGTCGTGTTCGTGAATCTTTGGCAAACCGCCGTTGAAATCGTATTTCTGGTGAAAAACAGGATGCGAGAACGGAAGTTCCACCAGGGAATTATTCGGGAATACTTTCTTCAGTTCTTCGCGAATGAATTTATCCATTCCGTAGTTATCATCGATATGGAGAAAACCACCTCCCAGCAAGTAATTGCGCAGGTTTTCAGCTTCTGTTAATGAGAAAACGACATTTCCGTGACCGGTCATGTGGATAAACGGATACAGGCTCAACTCCGGGCTTCCGACATCCACATATGGAGTTTCTTTCGAAATGGTTGTTCCTAAATTCGTATTGCAAAACTGGGCCAGGTTCGGCAAAGCTGTCGGGTTGGCATAATAATCTCCGCCGCCGCTGTATTTCAAAAAGGCGATCTGGTAGCTTCCCTGCGAAATCGAAGCAAAACTCAACAAACACGAAAAAACAATGAGGACTGTTTTCATTCCATTAACTATTAATTGCCAAAACACAAGCTACCATTCCGGCGGTTTCGGTTCTGAGGCGTGATTCTCCCAAATGTACTGCTTCGTAACCATGTTTCAAAGCCAGTTCCACTTCCTTTTCACTAAAATCGCCTTCCGGACCGATCAAAATGCGCGAATGACTCTTCAATTGGTTCACTGATTTTTTATCTCCGTCCATGCAGTGTGCAATTCCTCCGTCCGGGTTTTTAGCTATAAATTCTGTAAACGATTGCAGTTCTTCTATCTCCAGTAAAAAATCGTGCTGCGCTTGTTTCATCGCTGAAATGGCAACGCGCTGTAAACGATCCAATTTCAATTGTACGCGTTCCGAGCGATCACAATTCAAAAAGGAAATTTTCGTTGCTCCGATTTCTACAATCTTTTCGACCATCCATTCCATCCGATCCAGGTTCTTGGTCGGGGCAATTGCGAGGTGAAAGCCTGGTTCCGGTCGTTTTTTGAGTTCTTTCGCAACTACTTTCACCAAACATTTCTTCGGATGTGCATCCATCACTTCTGCCGTTACAAGTAATCCTTTCCCATCGAGAAGGAGCAACTGATCTCCGGCTTCGTAGCGCAAAACGCGTACAATGTGCTTGGATTCTTCTTCCGGAAGGTGAAAGGTTTCTGAATCAGGGATTTGTAAGAGAAAAAAGCGTCTCATTAATTGAGTATTTGAACCAACATTTCTTTCAGCAATTGTCCGTCGGAAGTAGAGCTGTTTCCTACTCCTTTTGCTTTCAGGTCGTAATTATGGAGAATTTCCACGTTTCTTGCCAAAATCTTGGGCGGATAATTCGGACTATTACGAACCAATTCCTTTGCCACAAACGGGTGCAATCCTACGGAAGAGGCAATGGCATCCGGGCTTTTGTTCGGTGCGAAGTGTACACGCATCATGTTTGTGAAGAGCTTGAAAACTGACGGAATCACCACAATAATGGAATGATCTTTCGGATTTTTCTCAAAATAATCTGCGATCTGCATGGCTTTCAGCGAATCTCTGACCGCAATGGCATTTACCAGCTCAAACACGTTATAATCTTTCGAAATCCCGATATTTTCTTCGATGTGAACATCTGAAATCCGGGTTCCTTTTTCCAGTACGATTGCCAGTTTATCGAGCTCATTCACGATTCGCGACAAATCGTTTCCTAAAAACTCACCCAGCAAAGCAGCCGCTTTCGAGGTAATTTCATAGCCTTCGGAACGGACGTAGGTTGCAATCCATTCGGTCAGATTGTAGTCTTTGACTTTCTCCGATTTGAAATTGACTCCGTATTTTGAAAGATCTTTGGTGAATTTCCGTTTTCCGTCGAGCGCCTTGTATTTATGGCACAAAACGAGAATATTGGTTTCCACCAGGTTTGGAAGCAGTTTTTCCAACTCATACAGGTCTTTCAAATCCTGGGCTTCCCGAATCACTACCACTTTTCGCGTTCCCATGAACGGAAAACTGCGCGCTTCGCTCATTAAGGTCATCACGTCGATGTCTCTTCCGTAATAAACTGCCAGGTTGAAATCCTTTTCCGATTCATCTACTGCGTTTTCAATAATTGCATCCGAAATCAGGTCGATGAAATAGGGTTCTTCGCCATGCAGCACATATAAAGGCTGAAATGAGCCGCTTTTAATGTCCTTGAGAAGCGCTTTGTAATCCATCTTTCAAAATTACGAATTACGAATTACGAATTACGCATTCTGAGAAGATAATTATCGGGATACAACTTCTTATGAATTACGAATTCCGAATGATGCGTTTTACATTTTTGAGAAGTTGAAAAGTGATTTAAAAATCAGGAATCAAGACTTGAAAACGGCTTTTTTGACTTCAAATTTGCCGGAAGTGCAGCAAAACCCGGTGTTAAATACATAACATTTTAATACTATATCTATACTTGATCTATGCTTTATCCATACAGTATCTATACAGTAAGTTCCGGTGAACTGAATTTGGCTTTTGGGGGAGGTGATTTTAGGTTACAGTATTGTGTAGTAAGAAAAATGTGCTCTTGTAACTTGTCCTCCCCTCTGACGGAGTCTGGCACTCATCAGAGTCGTCAAGACCTCCAAAGGGGAAAGCTAAAAATTCATCATTAGGAATTTGTAATTTTACAACATGTCTTATCCATCATTGAATTTGCCGTCGGCAGAACTGAAACTTTCCAAAGAGCAGGATGAGTTTTTCGTTTGGTGTGTTATCCGCCGGAAAAAGTTGCTTTTGACACCGGAAGAATGGGTGCGGCAACATGTGATTCATTACCTCATCTCTTACAAGAAAACGCCGATTGAGCGGATCAACAGTGAACATTTACTGAAGATTAACGGTCAGAACAGAAGATGCGACGTGGTGGTGGTTGATTCCTTCGGGAATGCCAAGTTGATTATTGAATGTAAAGCTCCTGAAATTCACCTCGATGAAAAGGTTTTCCTGCAAACGAGCAACTACATCCAGAAAAGCAAGGCCTCCTTCTTTTGGATGACCAACGGACTGCATCATGTGATTGTGGAATGCAGTAATCCGGATGTATACCTGGATGATCTCCCTGACTTATAATTCAAAATGAAAAATTCAAAATTGTCAATGAATCATTTTTTGCATTTTGAATTTTTACTTAATTCGCGTGTTTCGCTTCTAACTTGAATTCGCTGGTTGTGTGGAATGTTAAATCCGGGTAGTCTTTTTCTGCCATCTGTAACAAGAAGGATGTTTCTGCAAGGAATACCAGGTTATCATCTTTGTCTTTTGCCAGGTATTGTGATTTTGCGCGCATGAAGTCTTTCAATTGATCTTCATTATCGGTTGTGATCCAACATGCTTTGTGGAAGTTTCTCGGAACAAAACGACATTTCGCACCGTATTCGTGCTCCAAACGATAAGCAATTACTTCAAACTGAAGCTGCCCGACTGTTCCGATGATTTTCCGGCTTCCCGGTTGTTGTATAAACAACTGTGCAACTCCTTCGTCCATTAGCTGGGAAACTCCTTTTTCCAGTTGCTTGGATTTCATCGGATCCAGGTTTTCCAATTCCTGGAACAATTCCGGAGAGAAACTCGGAATTCCTTTAAACATGAAGTTTTCACCTTCGTTCAGGGTGTCTCCGATTTTGAAGTTCCCGGTATCGTACAAACCGATCACATCGCCCGGATATGCTTCGTCGATCACGCTTTTATCCTGTGCCATGAAGGAAGTCGGGTTCGGGAATTTGAACTTTTTATCCAAACGTACGTGGTTGTAGAAGGTATTTCGTTCGAATTTCCCGGAAACGATACGCAAAAACGCAATGCGGTCGCGGTGTTTCGGATCCAGGTTCGCGTGAATTTTAAATACGAATCCTGAGAATTTCTTATCTGAAGGTTCAATTCGTTTCAAATCCGCGTCTCTTCCTCTCGGAGAAGGTGAAATCCGTACGAAGGTGTCCAATAATTCTTTCACCCCGAAATTGTTTACCGCAGAACCGAAAAATACCGGAGCCACATCTCCTGAAAGGTATGTTTCGCGGTTGAACGGGTCATACACTCCTTCGATCATTTCCAGTTCTTCGCGCAATTCTCCGGCAGGCTTCTCTCCGACCAATTCATCCAGTTCTGACGCATTGAGATCTGAAATGGAAACAATGTCTGTAGAAATTTTGGTTTTATTCGCTGCAAACAGGTTGATGTTCTTATCGTAAATATTGTAAACTCCCTGGAAACGGTCTCCCATTCCGATCGGCCACGCCAAAGGACGCACTTTGATGTCCAATGAAGATTCCAATTCATCCAGCAATTCGAACGGGTCTTTTCCATCGCGGTCCATTTTATTGATAAAAATGATTACCGGTGTTTTTCGCATCCGGCACACTTCCATCAAGCGTTTGGTTTGTTCCTCCACCCCGTTTGCACAGTCAACCACCAGGATTACACTATCAACCGCAGTCAATGTTCTGTAGGTATCTTCCGCAAAGTCCTTGTGCCCCGGAGTATCCAGGATATTGATCTGCTTTCCGGAGTATTCGAATGCCATCACGGAGGTTGCAACGGAGATTCCACGCTGCTTTTCAATCTCCATGAAATCCGAAGTAGCGGACTTCTTGATCTTGTTGTTTTTAACAGCTCCGGCAGATTGAATCGCACCTCCAAAAAGCAGGAGCTTTTCAGTCAATGTTGTTTTACCTGCATCGGGATGCGAGATAATTCCAAAGGTTCTTCGCTTTTCAATTTCTACTTCGTTGCTCATAAAATGCTGTTTACGGGTGCAAAAGTAGTTCAAAAAGCGGGAATTTAAAAGTGAAAAGTAGAGGCAGGACTATTTGGAGACAAGAGACAAGACTGTTGGGGTAAGAAGCAAGGTTGCCGGAGGCAAGAGACAAGACAATTAGAGGCAGGAGTCAGGACTGTTAGAAGTAAGGTTTAAACCATTGATCCCGGATTTTGGTAGCAACATGTTTTAAAGTTGCGTCAAATACCAGGAATTGGTATATTTGAGATACAATCCAAAGTTATGGCTAAAAATACATCCATTTTGTTGGGAGACTATTTTGATGATTTTATAAATCAACAAATTAAATCCGGAAAGTATACTTCTGCGAGTGAGGTTATCAGAGCTGCATTAAGATTGTTTGAGCACGAAGAAAGTAAAAAAACAGAACTCATAAATGAGCTAAAAAAGGGTGAGAAATCTGGGTTTGTTACCGATTTCAATTCCGAATCATTCTTAAATGAAGTGCATCAAAAGTATACCAAAAAATGAAATTCAGAATCAGTCAGGAAGCTTTATCTGATCTTGAGAAAATATGGGTTTACACATTTGAAACCTGGTCGATTGAACAAGCTGACAGGTATTTTCACCTGATGATGAATGAGATCAACTATCTTGCTGAAAGGCCTGAATCAGGCAAGGATTACAGTCGTATCGGAAAAGGCTACTTCTGCTCAAAAGTCAAATCCCATCTCATTTTTTACAAGGTAAACCAAAAGCAAAATGTAGTTGAAATCATTCGGGTTCTGCATCAGCAGATGGATTTGAAATCCCGGCTAAATGATTAAATCAGGCTATTTCAACTGGTAAGAAAGAATGATTTCGTGTGTTCCGTTGTTTGTAATTGAAGCTGAAGCGCTGTGATTACTGATCCAAAACTCATAAGCGTACCCTAACCTGAATTTTCCGGCGATGTCGTAGCCGATCATCGGTCCGACATTGTACATTCCTCCATGTACCGGAACACTTGCCGTTCCACCGAACCATAAGCGATCTTTCCATGTTGCCAGCAAAGCTAAAGTAGAACACAACTCAGCTCCATCTGTATAAGATTGAAGTCTTGGTGTCAGTTTCCATTTTTCTCCCAACCCGAACGCATAGTCTGCAAATATCCAAAAATGGGCTCTGTTTTTATAGGGAAAATCAGGATCATAAAACTGAGCCCCGTTCAGTTGTGTCACACTCACTCCTACATTCCATTTTTCAGAATGCAAAGCAATTCCGAAATCACATTGAAAAACCGGATTGTAGTTCCGAGTTGTGTATTGCGGTTGCGGTGTTGAAAAAACCAATTTCGAAGCGTCGAATTTTAAGGTTTTCAATCCTGCAGAAACTCCAAGGGACAAGAACATTTTTTTAATCGGAATATGATACGCGTAAGATGCCATGGCAGTATGTGATTTATTCAACCCGATCACATCGTATTCATAACTCACTCCTACTCCACTATTAATCGAGTCCAGTTTCATGGCATAGTTCGCCCACAAAGTGGTTGGAGCACCGTTGATCTTTGTCCATTGATTCCGCCATTGCACATTCGCATGATGTTTGTAAACCGCGCCCGTCATGGCAGGATTGGTATGCATGTAGTTATTCCAGAAAAAAGTACTACGAGGTTCCTGCTGTCCTGAGGCATTTTGAGAAAAACAAAAAACAAGTGTCGCAATGATTAGGATTTGAGGTAATTTCATCAAGTTCAGATTTTGCATGCGAACATAGAAAAAATAGATTAATTATCTTCGTCAAATGAAAGTTTCTATCGATCCATCGTGGGAAAAGGCACTTCAGAAGTCGTTTGACTCGCCTTATTTTGAAAACCTGGTGCAATTCGTCAAACAGGAATATACCCGGTTTCCAAATCAAATTTTTCCGGAGGGGAAATATATTTTCCGTGCATTCGACAGTTGTCCGTTTGATCAGCTTAAGGTGGTCATTTTGGGCCAGGACCCTTATCCGACGCGAGGTCATGCTCACGGACTTTGCTTCAGTTGTGATGCTCATGTGCGCCCGTTGCCCAAAAGTCTGCAGAATATTTTCAAGGAACTGGAAGACGATTTGGGAATTAAAGCTCCGGCAAACGGTGATTTGAATCATTGGGCAAAGCAGGGCGTTTTGCTTTTGAATTCTTTACTAACTGTTCGTGAGGGTCAGCCGCTTTCTCACGCCAATCACGGATGGGAACAATTCACGGATGAAGTGATCCAAACCATCAATGATCAATCGGAAGGTGTGATTTTTGTTTTGTGGGGTTCTCCTGCACAGGCAAAGGCCGCACGGGTGAATACGAATAAGCATATTGTTTTAAAAGCACCTCATCCATCTCCGCTTTCGGCTTACCGCGGATTTTTCGGGAGTAAACCGTTCTCAAGGATTAACGGGATTTTGGAGAAGCAGGGAAAGGGAGTGATCAGGTGGGCGTGAGGGGTGGGTTCGCGCGCTCACATGAATATACCTCAAAAAAAGTTAATCACCCTTCTAGGGTTATAAACCCTAGAACAATTTTCGTGTTTTGAAACGCGCGTTTTTTTGTTGGATTTCCCGATTCTTCATTTTAATTTCATTTCAAAATCACATTCATGGAAGCTTCATTCACATATCACATTCACAATTCTTCCGTTCAACCGGAATTACTATTCAGATATTCAGAAGACTACACTTTATTCCAAAAGAAAATCAAAAAATACCTGGAGCCTATCGGACAATTACATGCTTTAAAACTCTCTCCTACCGAATTTCACCTGGTCATCGAATTCAATGATCTCCGGGTTCTAAAAAGTCAGGCGAAACAACCTTTTCAATCAAACAAGTTCCTCAGTAGAAAACTTTCCGACCTGTTTAACAGTTACGCACAATCTTACAACAAGAAACATCAGCGAAAAGGGGCTCTTTTTCAAAAGAACTTCAAACGTTTGGAAATCATCGATCCGGAGCATTTAGCCGAAGTGATGGAAGAAATTACCTGCAACTAAACATCCCTCCTTTTCCCATTGGAGTCCGTTTCAATTTAATCTTCAAAAACCGGCGCATAGTCCCTCATCACTTCCGCTCTAATCCCGGATGTCCGGGATCATAACTCAGTCTTCAAAAGCTATCGCTTATCCCTCGTTATTTCCGCTCTAACGTTTGTCATAACTCAGTCTTCAAAAGCTATCGCTTATCCCTCGTTATTTCCGCTCTAACGTTTGTCATAACTCAGTCTTCAAAAGCTATCGCTTATCCCTCGTTATTTCCGCTCTAACGTTTGTCATAACTCAGTCTTCAAAAGCTATCGCTTATCCCTCGTTATTTCCGCTCTAACGTTTGTCATAACTCAGTCTTCAAAAGCTATCGCTTATCCCTCGTTATTTCCGCTCTAACGTTTGTCATAACTCAGTCTTCAAAAGCTATCGCTTTTTCTTCTTATTTTTGCACCGATGAATTTGCAAAATGATTTGATCTTACGCGCTGCTAAGGGCGAAGATATTGAGAGATACCCTGTTTGGTTAATGCGTCAGGCAGGCAGAATTTTACCTGAATACCGTGCTGTACGCGAAAGCGTGAGCGGATTCAAGGAATTGGTTGAGAATCCTGCTTTGGCAGCAGAAGTAACCATTCAACCCGTTGATATCCTGGATGTGGATGCAGCAATCATCTTTTCTGACATTTTAGTTGTTCCGGAAGCGATGAACATTCCTTACCAGATGGTTGAAAAAAGAGGTCCCTGGTTTGAGCATACGATTCGTTCGGAAGAAGAAGCAAAGCGTCTCGAATTCGATTTCGATGTAGAGGATCGTTTGGGATATGTCCTGGAAGCAATCAAACTAACTGTAAAACAACTGAACGGACGTGTTCCGGTTATCGGGTTTGCCGGTGCTCCATGGACTATTTTGTGCTACATGGTAGAAGGTCACGGCTCCAAAACATTCAGTGAAGCACGGAAATTATTGTATACCAATCCGGCTTTGGCACATAGATTGCTACAGCACATCACAGATGTTACAATTGCGTATTTAAAAGCGCAGGTTAAAGCCGGAGCAAGTATGATACAAGTTTTCGATTCATGGGCAGGAATTTTAGGAACCGAACAGTACGCGACTTTTTCGATTCCTTATTTATCTCAGATTGCGTCTGCAATTGAAGATGTTCCCGTGACTTTGTTCTCGAAAGGTGCAATTACTTCGATTCCTGCGTTGGCAAAATTAGATTGTAATACGATTGGGCTCGACTGGAACATGGATATTCCCGCAATGAGGTCTTTGATCGGAGATTCACGAACGCTTCAAGGTAATTTGGACCCTTGTGCATTATACGGTTCTCACCAAAGTATTGAAACAGAAACAATAAAAATGTTAAATTCGTTCGGTAATAATCAAAGACATATTGTTAACTTAGGCCACGGTGTTTATCCGGATGTTGACCCAGAAAAGGTTAAAACATTCATTAAAACTGTAAAATCTTATGAAACCAAATAGTATGAAGCTAAGACAACTTGTTGCATTAAGTGCTTTAATCGGGTTACCGTTTATTGCAGGTGCACAAAAAGGAGAAAACCTTGTAGATAACGGCGGATTTGAGTCCAATGCAGGGAAACCTAAAAAACTGGGACAGATTGATTTGGCCGTAGGCTGGAAATCTCCGACAGGTGCCAGAGCAGATTATTTTTTAAGCGATTCGAAAGTTCCTGAGAACGGTGCTCCCGAAAATGCTTTTGGAAAAGAAGCCCCGAAAGAAGGTGAAAACTATGCCGGAATTGTAGCTTTCTCATACGGAAACAAGATGCCGAGAACATACATTATGACTAAATTAAAAACACCTTTGAAAAAAGATGTTACTTATTGTATCTCGTTCTATGTTTCCATGTCTGAAGCATCCAAATATGCCTGTAACCAGATTGGAGCAAATATTTCGAAGAAAGAATTCGGTACGGATCAAAAGGTTCACCTGATCGATCAAACTCAGATTCTGCACCCGGACAACAAAGTGTTCAATGCTTCTTACGGCTGGGAAAAAGTATGTGCTTCATACAAGGCTGAAGGTGGTGAAAAGTTCTTAACGATCGGAAACTTTACGAAAGATGAAGATACCAAGTACGAAACGAACAAAAAACCGAAAGATTCAAAAATCACTCAAATCGTAGGGGCTTACTATTACATTGATGATGTAGTTGTTACGATGTTGGATAAAGACGAAGAATGTCAGTGTTATACAGACGACAAAGACAAAAACGAATTGTCTACAACTGTTTACATGAAACAGGTTGCTGACAATGATAAAATGTCTACAAAAGAGCGTATTGAAAAGCAGGAAGTTTATTTCGCATTCGGAAAAACATTCCTGACTCCTCAGGCTAAGGCGGCGTTGGATATTGTTGCAAAAGTACTTACTGAAAATCCGAACATGACGATTACAGTAAGCGGACACAATAACGCAGAGGAAGATAAACTGGCTGAGAAGAAAGATTTCTACGCTGACATGGATACAAAACGTAACCAGGTCGTAAAAGAATACCTGATTTCAAAGGGAATCAATGCTTCGAGATTGAAATCAGAAAGCAAAGGAAGTGATGTTCCGAGTCCTGAAATCAAAGAAACAGACGACGATGATCTGAAGCTTGCTAAAGGAAGAAGAGTCATTTTCAGAGTGAACTAAAAAACGCCCGTAGTTAATAAACCTATTTGAAAACCATCCGTCAACAAACGGGTGGTTTTCTTTTTTCAAGAGAAATGGAAGTCAATTATCCCGTATTCAGAAAGCTGGAGGGTTTCGGCAGATACTACAAAATCGAAAGTCCGGATCTTTTCATCGAAGTTTCTATCCTGAATGGAAAGCCCAATTATCAATCTATTAAAGCGGTTCAATATCCTGAAAAGCTGCGCATCCAGGATATGATTTCCTGCGAGTTTCAGTTCAGAGAAATGAGTGCTGAGGAAATTGAACGGTATTTTCAATAGAAGGTTTCTTTAAATCGCGGAAGGTGAAATTCGACTCAATACTTAAACCGTTGCATGTTCGCGATATTGCGAACAGCCCTCTATCCACAAGATATTCAGCGGTTTTCCTTGTCACAAATCGAAAGTATTTGCACGAAATTTCAAAAAACAGATAAACACTCTCTTCCAATAAAAAAGCTTATGTCTAAGTTCTTATTTGAACGCAAAGAAGTAACGCTTATGCCAAAACTTCAGCGAAGGTGCAAAGGGCGCTAAGGTTTTGTTACCATTCTCTAAACACACATACAAGGCATAAAAAATCCACCCGTTTTTCAACGAATGGATTTCCTTCAAGTTATTTATTCTCAGTTTAATTCAATACGATTTTCGTTGTTTTAGATCCGATCTGAATCAGGTAAATTCCTTTTTTGACGGAAGTGAAGTCCAATTGGGAAATTCCGGGTGAAACCTGCTCTTCGGCAATCAAAGCACCATTCAGATCAATCAGTTTTACTGTTCCGGAAAAATTACCCGTTACCTTCACGATTCCATTGGAAGGATTCGGGCTGATCCGGAACAAGTTTTCAGAACTTTCCTGTACATCCAGCGTTGAAGGATTCGTATGGTTCCATTTTCTCAAGAACAACCATACTTCAATCATTTCTTCGATATCACTCACCGGTTTGTACAAATAAACGTGTCCGGCACCGTTAAATCTCCACAATTCCAGCGAAGCAACCGGATTGCAGTTATCGTATACAAAACGGTCAACGCTAATCGTATCTGTTCCTGTATCCGGAAGGCGCGTTGAATCAGCACTCGCAGCACAACCGTGAACTCCTCTCCAGAAGTCAATTGTCTGAGGAACCAGGCTCAAGGATGGCAATGCCGAACCATTGTAAGGAACTGTTCCGTCTGCTGTTCCGTGCAAATGGATTACCGGGGTTTTGTAAGTCGGTACACAGGAACTGATATCCGAAGTCGGCATCGTTCCGGACATTCCCCCGATTGCCGCAATGCGCTGGTTCATCGCACAAGCCATGTGGTGAGACATGATTGATCCCATTGAAAAACCGGTTGCATAAACACGCGCCGGATTCACATTGAAATCGGTTAACCCGCGATTGATCAATTCATGCATGAAACCGATATCGTCTGCCGTACTTCCAAGCAGTGTTCCATTGTTCCATCCGGCCATTCCGAAGCTATTGTTCAAAGCCTGGGGGTATACCGCAATCACCCGTGCCGTATCTGCAATATTATTGAATCCCGCAGAAACCATATCCGCATTGGTTCCGCCCAAGCCATGTAAAATGATAATCATGTCCGGACTTTCGGTCTGTGCATTGAATCCAGCCGGAACATACAATTTGTAAGTTCTTGCTACGCCGTTAATTGTAATTGTTTCATTGGTAAGCTGGGCAAATGCTGTTGAGACCCCAACTACCAACAAGGATAGTAGTGTAAAGATTTTATTCATAGTAGATTAATTTATCCAAAAATAAATTAATTAACTTTAGTCTGAACAAAAATTTGACAAGCGGTGTTAAAATTCTCAACTTTTCTAATGGTGCTTATTTTAGTGGCTTCCTGCACACTTTCAGGCGAGCAGGAAAACAGATTGAACAATCAATTATCCAAATATATCAAGGCGCACAACGACAATAACACGCTTGAATATGCCGGGCTAACGCATCCGCAGGTTGTAAAATATTACTCATCGCTTGGAGATTCAATCTTTATTAACCACTTTAGCAATGAGTTAGAAGAAAAAAGTGTCATTTTCAGCAACTTGCTATACCGTGAAATGAAAAGCGAAGGAAAGTGGATTGAACGGAAATACACGGTTCGCAAGGAATCATCCGAAGGAAAAAATAAAGCATACGAATTGTACGCTATTTCTTCGGACGGTGGAAACAACTGGTTTTTTCTAAACGAAGAAGATTATTTTCAACAAAAGATCCCTCTCAAAAGGCGGCTTTTTTCAAAATAAGACATGAAACAACTATTACTACTACTATTCCTCACTTATTCCGCGCTGCTTTCATTTGGCCAGGGCTGGAACCCAGTCGGAGCGCGATCTGTTGCACTTGCCAATACCAGTGTCTGCCTTGATGATGTGTGGGCATACCATCACAACCCGGGAGCTGCGGCATCCATCCGCACGATTTCCATGGGAGCTTACTACGAAACACGATTTCTGACCAAAGAATTGCAAACTCAAGCCTTAACTTTTGCCGTTCCGCTAAAAGTCGGCGTTATTTCAGCCGGAGCACAATTTTTCGGGTATGAACAATACCGGAATACCCGTACAGGAGTTGGTTATAGCATGAAATTCACGGACTTTCTCCAGGTCGGTGTCCAGGGAAATATTCAAACTCTAAGGCTTGGAGGAAATTACGGATCAACGACCAGCGGAACCATTGAAGCCGGGTTATTGGCCAAAGTCTCCGAAAAATGGAGCATCGGTATTTCTGTTATGAATATCGGCCGGCAGCGGATTCGTCCGGTTAACGATCGTTTTGCAACCATTATGCGTGCCGGATGCCAATATAAACCTTCCCAGAAAGTATCCATTTTTGTCGAAGTCGAAAAGCAGATCATTACCAAAATCTCGTTCAAAGGAGCGGTCGAATATCAACCCGTAAAACCATTATACATCCGCCTCGGAGCGCAAAGTGCGCCGATGGAGTTTGCTTTGGGCTTCGGGTACAAGGTTTCCGGATTTTCTATTGATCTCGGTTCAAAGTACCATCAAACATTGGGCTGGACACCGAATATCGGGTTGAATTATCAATTCAAAGAACATGAGAAAAAATAGACTGCTTATTGTTTTCTTTTTCTCCTGTTTTTGGTCCTTCGGCCAGGAACGAAACGAAATTATTCAGCAACGTGTGGAGTTTATCGCCGAACAATCGGAATCGGAAGAACTGGATTTGACGAATATTTTCGATCAGCTCAATTATTTCTTTGATCACCCGATCAATCTTAACAATACCACCCCGGATGAATTGAGATCCCTGGGGCTTTTAACGGAAGTTCAGATCACGGATGTGCTTCTTCATATCGAACGATTCGGAAAATTCATCAGTATTTACGAGCTTCAATCACTCAAATACTGGGATTTAAACACGATTTACCTGGTTCTTCCTTTTATCCGGGTTGATGATCGTTTGGAAAACCTCCACATTACATTTAAAGAAGCTATCAAAAACGGAAATATCGAATGGTTTGCCCGGTACCAGCGGACTCCGCAGCGAAAAAAAGGATACACTACCGTTTCGGATTCGGTTCTGAATAATTCAAACGGTTATTACCATGGAAATGCGGACAAGTATTACACACGTTTGCGTTACACCTATCGAACCAATATCAGTTTGGGGTTCACTGCGGAGAAAGATCCCGGTGAGGAGTTTTTCAAAGGTTCACAAAAAAACGGTTTCGACTTCTACTCTTTTCATGCTTTTTACAAGGGCGGAAAATACATCCGGGCCGTTGCGGCCGGAGATTATCAAATTCAAATCGGACAAGGATTGAACACCTGGAGCGGTTATGCTTTCGGGAAAAGTGCGGATATTTTTTCTTCCAAAAAAGCTGCTAATCTTCTGCGGCCTTATACTTCCGTGGATGAAAACCGGTTTTTCCGCGGCGGTGCAGCAATTATCGGGTACAAAAAGTGGAACCTGCTTACATTTTACAGTCACAAAAAGGTCGACGGGACGGGAATTGCCGATTCCTTAACCGATGATTTGGAATTTGTCACAACCATTGATCTTTCCGGGCTGCATCGCACAAACAGTGAAATTGCAAAGAAAAACAGGCTGAAAGAACAAGTCATCGGAAATTACCTGAGTTACAATTCCACCCGTTTTAATGCCGGAATAGCGGTTGTCAACCAACAATACAACCAGCCTTTACTCAGAGACACTCTTCCTTACAATTTATACGCCTTCAGAGGAAAGAACACTACTGCCATCAGCGGAGATTACAATTTCGTCATTAGAAACTTCAATTTTTTCGGGGAAGTTTCTTACAGTACACACTCGAAATCTTTTGCACAGCTTTATGGCTTGATGGCCATTCTCGACCCGAGTGTTTCCATTTCGGTGATCTATCGCAATTATTCCAAAGGATATTACAGTTTTTACAACAACGGATTTTCCGAAGGAAGCAATACGCAGAATGAAACCGGGTTGTTTTCCGGAATCAAACTCAAACTGGCTCCGGCCTGGTCGGTCAGCTCTTATGTCGATTTCTTTCGTTTTCCGTGGCTGAAATACCAGGTAGACGCTCCTTCCAAAGGTTATGAATTTTTAGTTCAACCGACCTACAAACCAACTAAAGTCTTCGAAATCTACGCCCGTTTCCGGCAACAGGTCCGGCAAAAGAATTCGAGAGATTCCAACGGATCAATCACTCCGATCGAAAATGTGGTTCAGAATAATTACCGTTTGAATCTCTCTTACAAAGTTCTGGAAAGCTTTACAATCAAAAGCAGGCTGGAATATGTGACTATCAACCGGAAAAGCAATGCTCCCGAAGACGGATGGATCTTCACGCAGGATTTCCTGTTCAAACCGAAGAAATTACCATTCGATGTGACTTTGCGTTATGCACTTTTCGATACTGACAGTTATGATTCACGGATTTACACCTTTGAAAATAATGCGCAATACGTTTTTTCAATTCCTGCATATTATTACCAGGGATCACGGGCTTATGCACTTGTCCGTTTCACCTTCCTGAGACATTGTAACCTGTGGGTTCGTTACGGTGTTTATCTCTATTCGAATAAAACAGTACTCAGTTCGGGTCCGGAAGAAATCAAAGGCTCCAGGAAATCGGATATTACAGTGCAGCTGAGAGTGAATTTTTGATTCTGCTGTTTATCAGTTAAAAATATTCATATCTCGACAAGCTCGATATGACAGAATTTAAGATGTTCAAATAGTAAAAACTTTTCACTATCCTAAGCAAACATCTTCCCTTCTTTCACATATTCCTTCTTGATTCCTTCAATCAGGTTCCGGCGGCTGATTTCATTACTTCCTTCTTCGGCTGTTTTCAGGCAGGCAAACTGAACCACGTTGACAATATTCGCTCCGCTGAGATTATATGTACGGGCAATCTGGTCGATTGAAATTTCTTTGTGCAATGGCAGGTTTTTGGGTAAAATATCGTCCCAAAGCAAACGCCGTTCCGTTGCACCCGGCATATCGTATTCGATCATGGATTGAAAACGACGTGTAAATGCCGCATCGAGATTGCTTTTCAGGTTGGAAGCCAGGATCACCAGTCCGGGATGATTTTCAATCCGTTGCAACAAATAGGAAACTTCCTGGTTTGCGTATTTATCGTGTGCGTCCCGCACACTGGTACGTTTCCCGAACACGGCATCAGCTTCGTCAAAGAACAAAATCCATTCTTTATTCGCAGCTTTATCAAACAAGCGTGAAAGATTTTTCTCTGTTTCCCCGATATACTTGGAAACAACCAGTGACAAATCAATGCGGTACACATCACGACCGGTATATTTCCCCAGCAATGTTGCGGTAAGCGTTTTCCCCGTACCCGGCGCGCCGTAAAACAACACCCGGTAGCCCGGTTTGATTTTCCCGGCAAGTCCCCATTCATTCATCAGCTGATCCTGGTGTTTCAGCCACGATTGAATTTCCATGATCTGATCCAGCGTTTTTTTCTGCAGAACCAAGTTTTCCCATTCCAGGCTTGTTTCAATGAGTTGTGCCGGAAATCCAGCTCCCATACGCGGTCTTTGAACTGCACCGGTGGTAATGATATCTACATATTCTTCGTCAACGACCAATCTGCCACTCATACGTGGCTCATAGACCGGCACGTCTTCAAAAGAAAGAATTCCGCTTTGGAAAAGATGGGAATCTACCTGGAAATAGCGCAACAGCTTCATTCGCGTTTCCAGATCTTTTCCTGCCAATAAATAAAGTAATGTATCACCGGAAGGGAAAAACAATTCCCGGTTTTTGCCACGGATTAATCCCATTTCCGGAAATTCCTTTCCCTGAGGTAAATAAATCGATAACAATTCCGGCAGTAATTCCGGCTGCATATGCGGTGCAAGGGCTAATGTAAGCGCAGCCAGGTCAATTTCGGTCAGTAGTCCCTGTGCCGGAAGTGTTTTTAACGTTTCTTCTGTAAGAAAGGATGTAATATCCGGAAATTCAGCTTCGTCATCGGATTGAATCGTTTTCATCCGGTAATGAATGATTTCGCTCAAAAAAAGGAAAAGTTGCTCCCAGGT
>VFQP010001452.1_pt1 | contig 31756 bp, 26 predicted proteins | sample 3512351 | NCBI WGS metagenome assembly VFQP01 (sample SAMN10412372, study PRJNA504923) | tailings metagenome | isolation source: Relicate 1 Philex TSF1 revegetated site | place: Philippines: Tuba, Benguet | collected 2017-08-29
CATTGCCCCTGATCAGCAACCACCGATTGATTACCAACCGCACCACAGGACAAAATCACCGGAAGCTGTGTATCATTTACCGTAACTGTGAATATACAAGTTACAGTATTTCCTGCGGCATCCGTTGCAATCCACGTAACGGTAGTTACACCAAGATTAAATTGCACTCCGTTGAGAGAAGTTCCAGTGCCTGAAGTAGCTCCGCTTAAAGTATACATAACTGAACTTACAGTACAATTATCTGTTGCAACAGCATTCCAGCTATTGTTGTTATGGGTATAAGTACAAACTCCGGTATTCGCATTCACAACCTGGTTGCCAATCGCTGAACAATTACTGATGACCGGATTCTGGTTATCACCAACAATCACGTTAAATGTACAAATTGAAAAATTCCCGGTTCCGTCCAGAGCTTTCCATGTAACCACTGTTGTTCCCTGGTTGAATACAACGCCGTTCAATGTTGTTCCTGTACCTGTTGTTGCGCCGCTCAATGTATAGGAAACAGAAGCTACAGAACAATTATCTGTGGCACTGGCATCCCATGCAGTACCTTTATTCGTATAGGTGCAGGCACCCGCGTCTGCCAATACATTTTGTGTACCGGTCGCTCCACAAGATACAATAGTTGGAAGTTGATTATCACTTACCGTAATGGTTGCGGAGCAAGTCGCTGAGTTTCCGGCGGCATCACTCACTGTCCAGGTAACGGTTGTTATTCCGAGGTTAAAAACAACTCCATTCAGAGAAGTCCCCGAACCGGTTGTTGCTCCTGTTAAGACAAAAGTAGCTGATACAACTGCACAATTGTCTGTGGCCGTTACATCCCAGGATGTACCTGAATGCGTATAAGTACAAACTCCGGCATTTGCCATTACGGAAGCCGGTGTCGACGGACCGCATTGTGTAATAACCGGGTTTACATTATCGGTAACGGTAACATGAAACATGCATGTATCGGTATTTCCAAGTCCGTCCGTTGCTACCCACATCACTGAAGTAACTCCTTTATTGAATGCAACACCTTGCAGACTTGTGCCTGTACCTGTTGTTGCTCCGCTTAAAGTATAAGTCAGACTTACCAGCAAACAATTATCAGTTGCTGACGCATTCCAGGATACATTCGGAACCGTATATGTACAAGCTGATGAACTGGTGAATACCGATTTATCTGTTGTACAGGAAACCACCGGTGGCGTAACATCCGGTACCGTCGTAACACTGGCAGTAGTTGAAACCGTACAACCGTGTGCATCAGTAATGTTTACCAGGTAATTCCCGGCAAGCAATCCGGATATATCTTCATTTGTGGATGAATAAGAAGATGGCCCGGTCCAGGCGTAAATATACGGAGCTGTACCGCCTTGCACAGTCAATGCAATTGTACCATTATTTCCTCCGGCACAACTTACTTGCTGTGACATGGAAGCTGAAGCAGTTAATACTTCAGGCTGGTTAATATACACATCTACCGAAAGTATAGTCGAACATCCGTGTAAATCCGTCACGGTCATTTGATAGAGGCCTGTATTTAACCCCGACAAATCCTGTGAAGAAGCTGTAAAACCGGAAGGACCGGTCCAGGCATATGTGTACGGAACTGAACCACCGGTTACTGTCAGATCAATTGATCCAAGTGAGTTACCGTAACATGGATTATCCGTATAGGTATAAGACGTTGCTATTGCAGCAGGTTGCATGATTCCCACACTTCCTGATACGCTGCATCCTTTGGCATCGGTCACAACTACCGAATAGGTTCCCGGTGCTAAATGAATGAGATCCTCATGATTTGCAATGATATTTCCACCCAGCGACCAGGAGAACGTGTAGGGATACGTTCCGCCACTGACCGTCAGGTCAATTGTTCCATTGTTTGCACCGTTACAGGAAACATTCGTTGGTACCAGTGAAAGCGAAAGCGGTGCCGGTTGTGTAATGGAAAAACTACTGAACGTTGAACAGTTTTTGGAATCTGTTATTGTAACCGAATAGTTCCCCGATGAAAGATTACTGACATTCATCACATTGTGAGCTCCGTTTGACCAGGAGATTGAAAACGGTGATGTTCCGTTTGCAATAACCAAAGATGCCGCACCATTTGTCAAACCGCTACAGCTAACGTTTGTCGGATTTACTGAAGCAATGAAATCATTACATGGCGGTTGATTGATGTGAACGCTATCATTTATCAAACAGAAATTGGCATCTGTAATTGCAACATGATATGTCACACCACCAACTGCGGAAGACAAGTTTGTGGCCGTTTGCGTGGTTTGTCCGCCGGGTGTCCATAAATAGGTATATGCCGGAGTACCTCCCAATGGATTTGCTGTAGCGGAACCATTACTTCCTCCAATGGAAGATACGTCCACATGTGTCATCGTATTGGTAATAACAGTCGGCTGTAAGATGGTAATCGCAGCTATATCCCGACAACCTGAATTATCAGTAACAGTCACACTGTAAGTTCCGGATGCTAGGTTGGTTGCCGTTACTCCTGTTTGTACCGGAGAAGTATTCCAGCTATAGGAAAACGGAGCTGTTCCTCCACTAACAATACTCGCAGTTGCTGAACCATTATGTCCGCCAAAACAACTAACGTTTGTACTGGAACCGATCCCTACACTAAAGTTATTACAGAAGGTATTATTGACCACTGTCGATTGTGTAATGGTACATCCATGGCTGTCGGTTACGGTAACACTCACAATCCCTTCACAAAGCGAGCTTGCAGTTGCTGTGGTTTGTCCATTTGTCCATAAAATCGAATATGGAGGTGTTCCACCGCTGATTGACACAGAAGCAGTTCCGTTACAAGTCGGTGAATTTGCTGTTGTAGTGGACAGATTCAATGCTAAAGGTGCCGGCTGGGAAACCGTTACCGAAGCCGTACCGTAACATCCATATTGATCCGTTACGGTTAATAAATAAGTTCCTGCCGTTACTGAAATGGAATTTCCGGAAGATCCCGTACTCCATAAATAGCTGAAGGGTGCTGTACCCCCTGTTTGTCCGGCATTAATAGTCGTTGAACCATTATAGCAGGAAATCATACCCGCAGCCGGTTGAGAAACAACGGTATCGGAAAGCGTAATGGTCATCTGGTCGCTCGTGTTTAAACAACCGCCACCCGCACCTGTTGAGGTGAATGTCAGTGTAGCGCTTCCATTATTAATTTCAGCTGCCGACGGCGTATAGGAAGTAATCAAAGAAGATGCATTCGGTTGAAACGAACCACTTCCACCCGACCAAACTCCACTTCCGGTCGTTGAAGTGGCGTGTAGCAGAACCGTTGGCCTGGTGGCGCAGACAATCTGATCAGTACCTGCATTGACGACCGGAGTCGTTGCAATATTCACAGGAACAGATACAAAAGCATCCGGACATGTTGCGGTTGATAAACCATCAGTTACTTCCGCGGTATAAGTTCCGGCTACAGTTGCTGTATAGGTACTGGAATTGGAAACAATCGTTCCGGAACTGTTGCGCCACCGATAGGTATATGCCCCGTTTCCACCCGTTGCAGAAGCTGTAAGCAAAACACCACTTCCACCCTGGCAAAAAGTTGCCGGATTAGGAGTAGCAGTAACTGCCAGGGCTCCATAAGTGTACAAACGCACCGTATCACAACTTTGAAAAACTCCGCAAACCGCAGCCTGAGGTGTTCCGCAGATTTTGTAATCAATCCAACTTGGAGTGCCTAAACCGGGACTAAAACTTGGATTACTACAATTGGTGCAGCTTAATAAGGAGTTGTATGCTCCCGGAGTGGTGTTACCCGTAGACGAATTGATCGAAGTAATGGTAATGCTGTTCAACCCGAAAATGCTCAACGGAAGTGAACAACCGATTCGTGTTGACTGGTCTGCCGGGAAGATAGGTCGTGGTATCTGCCGGAAAATGTACTTAATCTTGTTTTTCCCGGGCTTACTGTAAATGATTTTGTGAGGGCCGGAACCGGTTATACAAATCGGTGAACCTCCGGGAATTTGTACCCCGCAGGAACCGGGAGTCGTTAAATCACCACCTGAAATAATGTTGTAATTCCCGGAACCTCCCGGATCGGCATAGCCCGGAGCGACCACAATTTCAAACTGGGCCACATTCGGATTAAGTATTACATAGAAGGAAATGTAGTTATCTCCATCACCGCAGCAGCCGGGCTGGCGTACCACTTCCGGTGTAGTGTATGACATATCCGGCGTGGCGGATAAGTCCAGATTAAAAAATGGAACAGTCGCTGTACATTCCGGAAGATGGGTTTGTGCAAACGCATTTTGCGCGAAAAACCCGTAAATAAACAGGAATATACAAAATAAACGAATGCTCGGAAGGGCAAAAACACCCGTGCTTTTGCTCCCACTTTTGAGGAGTCGAGGCTTCATACGCTTAAAGTTGTAGTAACCCTGCTATATTATGACCTATTTAACTAATAATAAAGTTGTAATTTTATTATTTTATTTTTACCTTCGTCGTGAAATAAATCAAATTCGTCGAATATTTAATCTTATTTATCGTGAAAAAGATTAAATAAAACTCACTCTTAAAAGCATTTCAGAAAGTAAAAAGACATTGAAAATTTGAAGTGTGGAGTGTGAATATACAGGAAAAAAATCCACTCCCTCATCCGTAACCTTTAACCAACTCAGCGTTATATTTCCAATGGAAACTCCTCAGCCTGTGATAACGGAAATAAAAGTAAATTTGAGAACGAACGGCAACAAAAACCAACGTTTAAAAGACAGCTTAATGAACCGATTTCAGCCGCATTGGATATTCTTCCTGTTTATTGCACTTGCAAGCTGCAAAAGCAGTTATTCACCGGTTGAAGAATCAAATTCCAAAGTGGACAATACGGAAGTAATTCATATTCTCAAAGAAAAAAAAGTGATTAATGTTCCATATAAACAACTGACAATCGCTGAATTGATGTCGATCCTGGAAGTTGAAGACAAAGGCATAGCAGAAGTTAATGCATACGGACACTTAAATGCATGGATGAATTGGAAGTATCCTTACGAGTTCACCTTCATTTTCCCGGATTCAAGCTAGGTTATCAATTATTACATTTCCGGGGATTCGATTGTGGATCTGAAAAATATTGTTGTTTACGAACTGGAAGTTAAAATCAGAAGCAAACACCTTCAATTGGATCTTTCGAAAGATACCATTATCATCAATTAAGTTGATTCACGACATCGCAAATAAGCAGGAAAGTATGTGGAAAATGAGTATATTCTTTCTGACCTTTAATTTTTGTTCATTTGGTCAGACAATAACAGTCATTGATAAATCCGATTTCAAGGTGGACAACCTGGTATTCACTGTGTCAGGAATAAAGTACATCAAAAAAATAAACAAGCCTTTTGTTCATGGCGGAGATGGGAAATTTGCCCGAAAATCACAGATTACTTTCCAGCTTAAAAAGTCCTCCTACCTGTCTGTTTTTATTGGAGACAGCTTGTACATTGAAGAGCTGGTACGATTCCGGAAAAATGAAACAGAGTATTACTCGTTTTCAAATACGGTAACTGAAAATCAAGGGAAACGAATCTATACTTACTCTTACACTTCATATCCCGGTAAGACGTATCAAGCCATTTTTAGTTCATTGTACATAAAGAATACGAAGTACTTCATACTGGTCGACACCGATTCCAAGAATCTGAAATATGGTTTTAAGCTGCTCGAAGATTTGGGCAATATTCTAAAGTGTGAACACTGCTGATCCGGTTTACGCCTTCACGGCACTTTAAACCCAACGATTAGAATATCATCTGTTTGTTCTTCATGAGATCTGGTTTTCCACTCTTCAATTGTATCATTGAACACTTTCCGCTGCTCTGCCATCGTCAGATTTTGAATGGAAAGGATTAGTTCCTGGAAATTCCTGTAATTGAATTTCTTCCCGTCTTCCCCGCCAAATTGATCTGCGTAGCCATCGCTGAAAAGATAATAAGTATCTCCGGATTCAATATTGATCTGGTAACTCGTAAATTTTTTATCGGTATTTTTTGAAAAAAGGTGAATCGGAATTTTGTCCGTAGCCAATTTGGTAAGTGTTCCGTTTTTCACCTGGTAAATCGGGTTATAAGCTCCGGCATATTCCATGGTCATTTTTGATTTATCAATGACGCATAGCGCGATATCCATTCCATCTTTTATTTCGTAGCTGCTGTCAATGATTTTCTTATTTGCATTTTGAAACTCATTGTTCAGCTGGTTTAAGATGTCTGCCGGATTGGTTTGCCCGTAATCGGTAATGCATTTACTCAACAGATTGTTCCCGATAATGCTGATAAAAGCTCCCGGAACGCCATGCCCGGTACAGTCACAGGCCGCAATGAAAATTTTGTCGTGATGTTCCTTGATCCAATAAAAATCTCCGCTGACAATGTTTTTGGGTTTCAGCAGTACAAAGGATTCCGCAAGAATGGCATCTAACTGTGCTTTGGTAGGAAATATCGCTTTCTGAATGAGCTTGGCATAACGGATACTCTCCAGCATGTCTTTGTTCTGCTGTTCGATCAGCTGTTGTTGCTGTAAGATCGGTGAAATATCCAAAAAAGATGAAACCAGGTATCTTCGACCGTTGATTTCCAAATTTTCAATCGAACTGATGGCATAAATCACCCTTCCGTCTTTTGATTTGCATTTAATGGTTTCGTTTTTTATCCGTCCTTTTTCCCGGATAATACTGGAAACCCGCTCATGTTCGACCGGATCGAGAATTCCCAGTTCCTGAGCATTTCGTCCCACCACTTCCGCCTCCCCGAAACCATATATTTCGACAAACCGTTTGTTGACTCTTACATACCTTCTTTCCAGCGTGGTTATAGACATGCAGGCGGGACTGGAATCAAACACTTCCAAAAAAGTCCTCAGGTTTCCCTCGATAACTTTTTCAGCCATTTCCAAATTATCGACTTCGATTGTATCCGAAAAGATGTTTTTCATGGCGTGAATAGTTTTACGTTAATACCTAAGGTACGCAATAATACTGAAAAACAACAGTTTGCCCGATATTTCAAACAAATTGAATCCCCGGAGAAAACAGCAATCCAAACGAACCGGGAAAAAGCTACCAGCCGATCTCACTAAAAAAGATTCCCTGCTGAATTTTTTCCAGCGCAAATCTCACCTCATCGATCATGTTTTCAGGTAGAGCAGATGAGGAAAACCAACTCAAATCATCGCATTTGTGCGGTTCTTTATTTTGGATCTTCCCGTTCCACTTGTCTGCAACAAGATACACATCCATATACTCGCGGTCTGATGCATTCCGGTGCATGATGTGTTTCACCTGGAGATTTTCCCGTGACAAATCAATACCTGCTTCTTCTTTAGCCTCACGGATAATGCATGCTTCAACCGTTTCTCCACCATCCAGATGCCCGGCAACCAAACTGTATTTTCCATCCTGGTATCCCGTATTGAAGCGTCGCAGCAATAAAATCCGGTCGTTTTCAATCAACACCAAATAAGCGGCAACGTAAGCTTTAAATTGTTCCTTTTTTTCCACAGAACAAAATTCGTCATTTTTTAGTTAGTAAAAATTTATGACCTTAATATGCCGCTATTTTTGCAACACTACTGATAGAAAAAAAGAATGAAATTAGCCTATCAACTATTTCTAAGTACTGTGCGAAAATACAGGTGATAAAATCTTCACGCAGATTTTGCAGACTCGCCAAAGGTGAGCGCAAAGTTAGATTTCTAAATGATCTGCGTAAATCCCCGAAATCCGCGCTTTTTTTTGCAAATCACCTAAATTCTCAGACAAAACGTATTTCTAAAAATGGCTTTGGTACGGAAAACGGCATCAAAAGCAGTATCCTGATAGTTATCAAGATTGAGCAAGAATATTGAGGCAATGAAAAAGCGAACTACATCTGCAATTCGCTTTTCTTTATTATCCGCTTTTGCGGGAATATTATTTTGATTCTTACAACAATGCGAAGAATATCACCAGCAGTGTTCCTGGAAACACAAAAACCAGCGATGTAATCCGCGCAAAGTTAAACCAGGGACTTTGTCGCTTAAAAATGTAAGTCGCCAGGGGAATCAACAAAAAAACCTGAAATGCAGGAAACCAGGTAAAGATCGATCGCTGCCTGATTTCTTCATGCCATCTTATTGCTCCGGATTCATCAACTTGAATATCATAACTTAACTTCTTCCCTGTTCGAAAAATCGGAGAATAAGTCATTACAAGCGTGTTTTCCACATGATCAAGCCAATCTCCCAATGTCGGAGTGAACATATATCCTTGTACATCCAATACCATGTGCTGCCTGTATTCCCAGTCCCGATCAATTTTCCAGGATTTTTCCGACAGTTTTTTGGTCGGACCGTCAACGAAAACTTCGAAAGTAGTAACTACCGCCATCAAAGTACAAAAGGCAACAACGACTTTAAAGATAAGCCATCGCGAACCTGAAGTAATCCGTTCATAAAATTCTTTTTCTTCACGCGCTTCTTTCTCTTTTTTCTTGCGCATGGTCTCTGCTGCAATCCGCAAAGATTCTTCCCGATTTATGTTCCTGGTCATGAGTTTGATTTAGAACTGCAATAGTAGCCATTTTCTTCATCTATTTGCTGATTCAAGGCTTAAATTCAGCCAAATAATCTTAATTCTCAAGGTGTTTCTGAGCTCAACAACAATCCCCACTCCCTTATACTATTCGTTCTCAGGCGGAGTGTGAGTGTAAGAATTAAAATCAAAAGAGCAATCCTAAAGACCACTAACAGGTCCGATAAGAGGAACCTGAACCGGCTTGGCAATTCCGTAAATGACTAATACACCGGAACCGCCGCCCCACGTCGAAAAAGCGGGATCAGGTTTCGCCTGCATCACAGTCTGGGGCATATTCCAGTTATTGGCGCACCAGAGATTACCGGCCTGGTCAACAATTACATCGGTCAGCATCTGGATACTACCTGAGTGAATCGTATGAATCACATCACCGGTATTGAAGGCTTCCGTTCGTTTACCGGTTGAAGCACCGGCCAGGAATGATACTCCCCTGCCCATAAAGTTCGCAACCCATACATCATCATTACCATCAACAGAAATTCCCCACGGCGCATTCAGTTCACCATCTCCGAAAGCCGTTAAATTGGGTGTATGAGAGGTTTTATCAATTGCATCAGTTGGATCAGCATCAAAAGGAATCATAAACACAGAACCGGTTTTACGATTGTGTCCAAGTGTTTGTTCGAGATGCGGATAGCCAAGCGCAAATCCTTCTATAATCGAAATACCGTCTGTTGGTGTTGTAGCAGGGAAATCCGGACTCGTATTACAGGCTACCCAGCAATTTCCCTTTGAATCAAGGGCAACTCCGCGCCCACCGCCTGCAAGAATAAAGCGCTCTATTTTGGGTTTTTCTTCAAACGGAGAATAACGCACCAGTGATTTTCCATTCGTATTACTGATCCAAACCCGGTTCTCTTTATCTATCGATGCCGCAAACGGGGCAGAAAGAACATCATTCAGTTTCTCGTCTGCAACAACTTTACCTTTGGAAAGTTCTCCCTTGGGAAAATAAAGCATCTCATTGGACGAAGTTCCAACAACCCAGATATCACCATTGGGAGCCACGCCAATACCTTGCAATCCGCCAATCTTATTTAAGGTCTCAGCCAGGTTTGCCGGAATTTGGTCAATAACCGGAGAACCGTCTTCCAGTTTATATACGCCGATAGACCCGTTAAAACTCGTCACCCAACAAGTACCGGCTTCGGTAACTGCCGTCCCCCAGCCGACACCATCAACTCCCATTCCGGTATAACCGGTAACAGGTGGAGACACTAAGCGACCGGTCGAATCCAGTTTAACAAGTCCTCCACCAATTCCCTGGTACACTCCATTTTGTGCTCCGGGCATCCAGTTCAAACCGGTCCACAGGTTTCCATCTTTATCCAGGGCAAGTTTTCCCGGTGCGCAGATTCCACCCTGACCAAAAACCAGGATCATCGCAAAATCCTCCGGGGCAAAACTTAAATAAGGTACAAAAGGAGAACTCCGGCGACTGACAGGAACCTTACTGTAAGGCTTCGCCGGAAAACCATCTTCGGGCTGCGGGTATGCTTTGTCAAAAAGATTAAATAATTCCGTCGGATACAACCAGGGAGATTGAGCAATGCCAATCATAGCCTCAGCGGTATTTCCGGGTCTTTTACCTCCCAGTGGCGTTGAACAATGAAAAAACTCTTTCTGCCAGTTGTTCCCCTCCGAAGCCACTGTTCCGAATGCAGTGATCAAAGCCGCCAATGTATTTAAGCGCGCCAAGGTCTCATTCTGTGTGATGTTGAACGGATCGGTTAACACATCTCCCCAGCTTCCCGTTACCGGGTTTACAAGATTCGGAGTATTTTTAGCTGCAATCGTAATTCCCTGCAGTTTTCCCGATAACTGAAGACCGTTAAAAAACTGAGCACAGGTAAAAGCAGACGCCACAGTTGTTAACTCATTCACTACCAACCCGATCTTTGTAATTTCTTCCCTGAAATCCGGAGACAGAACCGACAGCAAAATCACCTCTGAGTGTTGCAGTTCCGCAGTAATATAGAGAACAGCAGTGGCTGATCCCGGAGTTGCTGTTATGATAAATTTTCCGTTTGCTTCTTTAGTCACCACATACTCACCTATCGAAGTGTGTGCATTTGCTTCCCACAGTCTCACGGTTGCAGTAACAGTATTGGATTGGTTAAATGATAATTTTCCCTGAATAGTAATTTGATCAGACATTGCTTTAAGTTTAATAGTGATTGTTAGTCTTTGTTTCCAATTCGTTTTTCTCTTAGAAACAAAGCATTTTGCCTGTCTAAACTAACTATTTTTTCTTTGATTGAGATACACTGTGAGAAATAGCGCGAATTACGGATTCGTCAGTGTAAATCTCCCTAATTCTACATACTTCCGATCTGCCGTATATTTCAATAAAGTGAAATGATCGAAAACCAATTCACGTTCAACATCAAAATTCTCTACTGCAAGTGTTCCGGGAATTTTATCCCCAGGAACTTTATAAGCCAGAGTGAGATGCAGCTTCCCCTTTCTACCCCGGGGAACTTCCTTCTTCAGATCGGCAATAATATTCGCCAGAGCTTCTGAGGTATTCACCTCAACGATCAGGTGTTTTCCCCATTGAGGACCAACAAGACTCGCTTTATCGACTTTCAGAAGCAAAGGCTCATAACGCTCAAGAACCGTTGTAATTCCGTTTACCATCCATTCGTCTTCCTCCGGTTTATCTTCCCAGGAAACCAGTGTAACATGGGGTTTTGATGTTTGAGTATATTTTTCAGGAATTCCTGCCCGCGCAGCTTCCGCCTTCATGTTGCTCATGAATTCCATGGAACCGGCATCAGGGTTTAGTAAGAGGTAATAACAGGTATTGTTGTCTTGCTTCTTTTCCAAATTGCGAAATTTATAGATCCAGCGGAAAGATAGGAATCGATTGCGAAACAAAAAACTCACTTCGAATCTAATCACTCTCAATTCTCACACTTACACAAAAAAGAATGATACATTGAAAAATTCAGTGTGAGTTTAGGTATGAGTATTGAGGAAAATACAAACTACTTGTGCTGTTCTAACAATTCAACTACAGAAGTAAAACCATAACTTTTTGCATAACTTAAAGCTGTAAATTCTCCGGCTGGTGGTGTTACGACAACATTCGGGTCAGCTCCCTTTTCCAATAAAACTTTTACCACTTTTGCTTTTCCTTCCAAAGCTGCTAATATCAATGCTGTTTGCCCGTGTTTATTTCTCTCATTAACCGAGGCGCCTTTTTCAATCAATAGTTTTACAACTGTATCCAAACCTTTCCAGGCGGCACTCATTAACGGCGTATCTCCTATGTTTTCACAAGGCATATTTAAGTCTTTACAGTGTGGAAGCAACAACTTAATAACGGTAATATTTTTTAAATAGATTGCCAAAGTCAAAACGGAAGGATTTACTTCCGCACCTTTTTCAAGTAATTCTTTTATTCCTTCCAGGTCTTTGCTCTTTATGGCCTCTTCAAGTTTTACTTTCATGATCCGGGGTTTAACGTGTTGGTGCTTTGCTTTAGCTGCAACTTCTTTCTCATCTTTAAATGTGGGATTCCATCTTCATCAAAATAGTCTCCAATTCCTTCATAACCATTTTTGATATAAAAGTTTACGGCTGAGTCGCGGGCATGACAATATATTAATTCAGATTTCCGGTCTAAAGCAAATTTTTCGCAGAAAGCCATCATTTCTGAACCAATATTCATCCCCCTGAGTGCTTCCGTCACAACCACTCTTTGCATTTTCATTGCATCACCTTCAGGTACTAGAACAGCAGTGGCTATGATAGCATCGTCTATAAAACCTGCTATTTGAAAATGATATTTCTCTTCTTCTAATTCCTGTTCAGTAAAAATACTTCCAAGTGGTTCTCTGAGAATTTTTTCTCTGAGTTTCACTGCATTTTCCCATTCCGGACTTTTATGGACGATCTCTTTAAATAGTGTTTTCATATTATTGCCACAACTTGATACTTCAAACTTTTAATGAAACCCCAAAAGATTAAATCGAAATGCCGCTTCCGCCTACCACTTTTATTCCGTCGGAGCACTCTTTCCAAAAACGGATATATCGGTATGTTGCTTCAAATGACTCACCACTGTACCTTCCCTTCAAATTTATTTTCAAAGTAATTACAGCCAGGTCATCGATGATTTTAAGTTCTTCAACATTCGGAATGAGTTCGTTTATTTTCAGATTTCCACTACGGTATGTATCCAAATCCATTTCTTTGGTGATGGTTTCACCACTCGGAATGATAAAAAGCAAATCATCATGCAAAAGTTCATCAAGCTCTTTCACATCGCTATTTTTAATTGCTTCGTAAAGCCTGTTCTCGAGGTTTAAAATTTCTTTTTCTGTCACGTTCTATATTTTAGAAGGATTCTTCAATCGGAGCTACAGCTAACCTGTTTATTAACGAAGATAATTGAATTTCTTGCTTGATCTACAATACGATTAAAGTATGGAATTTGATTGAGCATAACCTTGTAAAAGCATATTATCGTCGTATTTCCTACATGCTTTGTATGCTCTTACTTTGTCTTATTCCTCGGGTGGCAGCCGAAAAACCCTAAACAGAGTAGGCATTATTTAACTTATTGTTTATGAAAACAAACACTTTACTACTATCAATGTTTATAGCATTCGGTTTATTTTCTTGTAAAAAAGAAAATAAGAACCATTCCCAGGCAACACAGCACCAGCCGGAAAATAATTTGAAGCAAATAAGTTCATGTAATCCGGATAATACTTACAATCCGGCAGATTATACCGGGCAATGGCATAATGAAGCACTAACTTATGCCTATAATAATGTCTTATTGGATGGAGTAAACGATAAGGAAGAAATGGTTGACGCAATTGAAATGTATTTCAGCTCATCTTTAAGCCATCCTATCAACTTAAATGTCGTTAATATTTACACATCAGCAGCGAACTACAGTCAGATTGGCATAGCTGAATTTGTAGATCCGACATCAACTGTTGGCGCTGAAATCAACAACCTGTCCACCATGGTTACCACTTCATTTTCAAACAATAACAACAATTATTGCGGAGACATTAAACCGATAATTACAGGTTGGGAAACCAATGTCATAGCTAACCAAAACTATTCGGCTGAAGAAAAAGAAGCTTTGTTAGTATTCGGTTCCGTTTTCAGACAATCTCTGTTTTATTGGTCTAACCAGGATGTTACTTTAGGCACTGATGTTAGTGCCTTTCCCTTTGTAGCAGCCGCTGATGCCGCGGCAGCTGTGGCATGGTATATTGATAATCCGGAAAATGAAAAAGGATGGAAAAGGGTTAAAAGTGCTGTGGCATTCGGTGCATCAGTGTCAGCATTTGTAAAAGGTATAATATATGATTCCTGGTAATTCTAATCCATCATTCTCACTCTCAATGCATCGAACAAAGATCTGATCAGAACGAAAATGAGGAAAAATAAAAGCATCACTTTTGCGATGCTTTTATTTTTGTTTGAAGTCTCGGAAAACATCAAACCTGTTGATGAAGGATTTGGATCGGGTGATACAACTTACAACAATTGAAAAATTTGAAGCTTAAGTAAAATGAGTGTTCTGGTGTTCCGCTTCGGGGCTTCTGTTGAGTTGGTATCCGTCAATCCGTTACCTTTAAATATCGGATTGCTCCATCAACAATATCAAAATGGAATTGTAATGTAACCGGACTTCCGGGAAATGTTCCTGAACACTCCGCAGATAGTACGCCTGAAGTCCCATTTTCAGTATAATTAAGAGGTTTCATCACGGATCTGTATTTCCTGTTCGATTCACTTATCATCTGCTCGATCTCGATTCTCCCCGTGTGGCTCTTACCTTCATCAAACATTACTCCTGTTTCGGCAAAACAATTTGCATAAGCAACACTGTCGAATTTGTTTTGCGCTTCTATTAAATCTGTCACTACTTTCGGTAAATTCATTATTTCTATTTTTAAGGATTATGAAATGGTTGGTACCGTACCGCCATCGATTACAAATTCAGTTCCCGTAAGGTAATTAGCTCGCGGTGAAACGAGAAAACCAACCAGTTCAGCCACTTCTTCCGGTTCGGCAGGTCTGCCGTAGGGAATTCCACCCAATGCATCCATAACACCTTGCTGAGCTTCTTCTACAGTACTATTCGCATTTCTTGCAATCTCGCCCAACCAGGCTATCGATGCTGTTGTATTTATCCATCCTGGTGAAACGGTTAGTACACGAACACCTTTTGGCGTCACTTCATTGGATAAACTTTTACTGTAATTGATCAATCCTGCTTTTGCAGCTGCATAAGGTAAAGTAGAATCGTACAACGGTAATTTGCCCTGTATGGAAGCAATGTGAATAATGACACCGCTTTTTCGGTCGATCATCTGAGGTAAAAATCCTCTGTCCAGCCGAACCGGAGCAAGCAAATTAGCCTGCAGAGTTAACTCCCAATCTTCATCTGTTAACACGCTAAAACCACCGGCAGGAGTTTCTGAAGAACCAAGGTTGTTCACAAGAATGTCCAATCTGCCGTAAGTCGACAACACTTCACCGACTACTTTTTGAGATCCTTGTGAAGTACTCAAATCGGAAGGAATGAAATGCAGCTTGTTATTTTCTTTTTCGGGTGCGTTCCGTGCCGTAATAATAACGGTTGCGCCGGCTTTTAAAAGTCTTTCCGCAATAGCCCTCCCTGCTCCTTTTGTACCTCCTGTTACCAAGGCAATCTTGCCTGATAACTCATTGTTGAAATTAAATTCCTGTTCCATTGATTAAATTATTTTGAGCAAAGTTGATACATATGTACTATCCTCACAAGTACGGAGTTACGATTCATATAGGGATAAATTTTTCCCCTATTGTATAATTTGGAACATAGGTTTAACTTTGGTTTATGTATGAAAGAAAGATTATTCCGAACTTAAATTGCGGCTTGGATTTGATTGGCGAAGTGTTGTACGGAAAATGGAAAATTCGCTTGTTGTGGTTTATTAACGAAGGGCATAAACGTCCGAGTGAATTGCAACGAAAAATTCCCGATGCAACAAGGCGTGTACTGAATATTCAGTTAAAGGAATTGGAAAACCACGAATTGATTACACGGAAAATTTATCCTGTTGTGCCGCCCAAAGTGGAGTACAGTTTGACAGAGTTTGGTAAAACATTAATTCCTGTAATTGCTACATTAGGCAATTGGGCCGATACCAATGAAGATCATTTACGCTCTGTGATTTTAAAACACCTGAGGTTGGAGGGGCAATAATTTCGTTAGTCAACCGCGGCTGAGAAAATGATCTAAAAGAAAAGTATCATTTTTGTGATACGCGTTGATTTACTGCTGAACACTTCTCTTCACTCTTAGTTCTCACACGCACATGAACTGCTTTCAATCAGTTAAATGATAATCTAAACTCCATAGGGCTTTGTTTTGTTTTGGTTTTGAATAACTTGCTGAATGACTGCAAATGTTCAAAGCCCAATTCATATGCAATTTCGCTCACTGATAAATTTGTTGTCGACAACAGTTCTTTTGCTTTTTCAATGAGCTTGTCGTGGATATGCTGCTGCGTACTTTTTCCGGTTAATGTTTTAAGCAAGCTGCGCAGGTAAGTCTGTGAAACATTTAAGTTATCTGAGATGGTTTGAACGGTCGGTAACCCTTTTGTCACCAAATCATCACTATTAAAGTAGTCTGAAAGCAGGTTTTCCAGCCGATTTAGGATCTGATGATTGGTTACTTTACGTGTAATGAATTGTCGTTGATAAAAACGTTCTGCATAGTTCAACAAAGTTTCCAAATGCGAAATGATAATATCCTGGCTGAATTTATCGATGTTTGTGTTATACTCATTTCGAATATTTCTCGCTATGTCGTTGATAATCGTCTCCTCCTTCTCGGAAAGAAACAAAGCTTCGTTTACAGAATAGTCGAAGTATTCGTATTTTTTTATTTTCTGAGCTAACGAAGTACCCCATAAGAAATCAGGATGTATAAATAACATCCAACCTTCAAGCTTTGATGGTATACCTTTTTCTTCACCGCGCAGAATTTGTCCCGGTGACATAAACGCCATCAATCCTTCATCAAAATCATATTTCTGTTGCCCGTAATGCAATTTATCGCAACCTCTTTTTAATGATATCACATATAGGTCAAATAGAACGGCATCTATATCGGATTCATTTTTCAGTCCTGAGAGATCGACTATTCCAATAAGCGGATGTTGAGGCTTCGGAAGTCCCATTAAACGGTGTATTTCCGTTATTGATTGTATTCTATGCGGTTTTGTATTCGACATTTCATAAAGTTAATTTTAAACAGATATATAAGCAACTCCCTGCTATTTAGAAAAAAATGTATGTCTGTAATAAGTAACCGCCAATCAAACCAATCGGTATACCCATCATGGCGTTGATAAAAGCGGTACGCGCCTTTTTTGGAAACTCCCTTCTATATCTGTAACTGAGATAAAATCCTATTGGTGGTACTGCATTGGAAAGTATCAATAAACCGATCGGAAGTTTTTCTTGATGCTTTATTTGCTTGTTCATTTGGCTTTGCTTTGGATCTCGAAACTGCAACTACTCATATTGAACTTTTGCCAACTGCTGGGATATCTCCCATAGTTTTGATGAGACAGTTAGATCCGTTGCTTGTGCGGGTATTTTTGCGATAGCCGGAAATCCCCTGGTTTCCCCCATTTTATTTGGTCCGTAATACGATCCTCCCTTCGCTTGCGGAGAAGTAGCGGCATATAATGTTGGCAATGCCCCTTTTGCGGGTGGCTGGAACAAAAAGGGAAAAAAGGTTCTCATTATCCCTGCAAAGCTCCAGCGTCCTGCTCCGGTTATCAGCAGATTGGTTCTGGAAACACCCGGATGGGAAGCAATACTTGTTATCCCCCAACCGTGCTTTTCACTTTGTCTCTGAAGCTCTAAAGCAAACATCAAATTAGCAAGTTTTGCCTGCCCGTATGCTTTCATTGGAACATAGGAAGATCTCGATTGAAGGTCATCAAAATGAATTTGTCCTGCGCGGTTCGCTACACTTGAAACAGTTACAACCCGAGCACCTGACGATTTGCGTAATAATGGCAGAAGTTGTGCTGTTAATGCAAAGTGACCGATATGATTGGTTCCGAACTGCAGCTCAAAGCCATCAACTGTTTCGAGTCGTTTAGGAGGAGTCATTACCCCCGCATTATTGATTAGAAGATCGATTGGCTGCCCTGATCTCATCATTCTTTCAGCAAAGGCTTTGATCGACGAAAGACTTGCCAGGTCTATTTGTTCAAAACGTACTTTTGCCTTCGGATTCATCCGACGTATCTTAGCAATTGACTCAGCTCCTTTCTGGGCATTACGCCCCATCATAACCACATCCCATCCTGCTGATGATAGTGCTAGCGTATCTTCAAATCCAACACCTTCTGTACTACCTGTAATGACTGCCAAACCTTCGTTTTTCCGGGGAATATCGGATGCAGTCCATTTTTTCATTTCATATTGCATTTTGTCTGTTTTTTGTTGATACAAAATTGCAACAGAACCAAAAAACAAATTTAGTCTAAACGACTTTTGGTTTAGTCGAAAAAGATGATTAACGAAATAAGCATAGCCATCCTTTTTACCGGTTTCATGAAGCAATACTGTATCATTCTTTGGAATTTTCGTTTGAGACAGGAAAAATTCTCAATTCAATCGTATCGTCATCTTTCTAAGCAAGTATTTTCCCTTGTAAGCCACAATAAGCGACCGGCGCGAAACAGCATGCATCAGGCATGCAATGCTTTCAGGACTTCATAGACAAGAAAAACGGGCCATATCAAGGCTTTTAGAAAACCAAGTACTCCCATCCAAAATCCTGTTGCTGCTGAGATATAATAAACTGCTGCACCGATCAGTCCCAAACCATAGACAGCGCTATGAGGTGCATTTTGCTTAATTTTTTCTTTCATGATCTTAAACTTTTTTACAAGTTCTAAAAAAATGGAGACTAAGGTATGACGTTCTTAATGTCAAAAGATGATAATTATCACTATATGAATAAGCGTCTGTTGTATGACTTAGTGTTAACAGCTGATGTTTTGTCTGTTGAAAAAAAAGAGGGAAGGAACATTAACGGATATTTTTCCTGATTCTGCTCAACGAAGATGGTGTAACCCCCAGGTAGGAGGCCAAATAGGAAAGCGGAATACGATTGACAAGTTGCGGGTATTTCTCTATAAACGCCAAGTAGCGAGTTGTAGCATCTTCCGAAACAAGGGGACTTCTTCTGTCTATCTTTTGTATTAATGATTTTTTGACGATTTTGTTTACAATACTTTCCCAACCAACAATGGTATTGGCGATCTCTTCCCAATTTTGTTTGGGAAACACAATTAGTTTGCAGTCCGTAATGGCTTGCACATATCCTGACGACGGAATTTTGTTGTCAAAACTGTCAAGGTCCACCACAAAATTGTTTTCGTCTATAAAATACGTGGTAATTTCTTCGCCTTTGTTGCTGTAATAACAAACCCGAAGAATGCCGTCCAAAATGAACCCGACTTGTTTTGCTATTTTGCCTGCTTCTGAAAAATAGTCTTCCTTCCGAAGTGCTAATTCCGCTGATTTGCTTGTAATGAAGTCAATTTGATGTTTGTTCAAATTTCCGAATTGCAATAGATAATTGATCAGTGCTTCCATCGTTTTATTTCATTTGGCTCATTATCATTTTGTCGAACATTTTATCCGACAGAATTTTTCTGAAAAATAACATCATTTTTGCTCCCGAAGCACCAACATATCTTGTCTTCGGATTAGTTGATTCAATGCCTTGTCTGATCAATTTAGCAATAACAATTGGGTCGGCAGCATTTTTTTCTACTGCTGCATACATTTTGATTACGCCTTTTGCCAAAGAGCTGTATGCGGTATTGCTCGAAACTCTTGACATATATTCAGTTCCAAGTCCTGTCATTTCTGATTTTGTGCCGCCTGGCTCAATGACTATTACGTCAATTCCGAACGACTTTACTTCTTTGCGAAGTGCATCACTCAATCCTTCAATAGCAAATTTGCTTGCGTGATACCATACACCCATTGGCAAGGTTACTTTACCGCCAATCGATGAAATGTTTACGATTTTACCATCGTTGTTTTTTCGCATAGCAGGCAATACCAATTGTATTAAACGTGCCACACCAAAAACGTTTACTTCCATCTGATATTTTGCGTCAGACATTGGCATGTCTTCCAAGGCACCGTAATATCCCGAACCAGCATTGTTGATTAAAACGTCAATGCTTCCTGCTTCTTTCAAAATTTGTTCAACACAAGCAACAAGGCTTTCTTCTTTGGTAACGTCCAAAGAAATTGGTTTTATGCCGTGTATTTTTAAGTCTTGCATTTTCTCTGTTCTGCGTGCTGCACCGTAAACGTTGTAGCCATTTTGTGCCAAATAAATTGCTGTTGCTTTTCCAATTCCTGCCGAAGAACCTGTTACTAAAACTGTCTTTGCCATTATTTTATTTTTTTAAATTATTAATGGGACAAAGTTGACTCAATAAAAAATGGGATTATTTGTCATTTGGCAAAAAGTGAGTTTTAATCGTCAAGGCCGAAACCTGCGGAGCCATAAATTTTATGAAATAAAAAGGGAAGCTTTCGCTTCCCTTCGTGACCTCTGGCGGGGAAACGTCAAACTTTTTAATGGAGGATTTGGAGCTGGTTTTACAATTAGAAATGATTGAAAACCACTATTGAATTTTCTACTTTTGCTCACCTGACACAAAACCCTTTTTTACTGTACGCTTTTTTATCTAGTAGAGTACAATATTCCCCATACACCATAGTTCATTTCTTTTTCAAAAATTTCTCCAATCTCAAATTTTCGATACACTTCCAAATCAACTTTCTCCTCGGTTTTTGGGTCGGTAAATTGTATGTAATGCCTTAATCTCCCATTTTTTGTCACATCCGTATAGTACAGTGTTACTCTCTCCTGAATTATGACAGTTTCAGAACTATCAAACCATTTGTTTGTGGTTATTATCATCGAAAAGGACATCCCGAAAAATATTCCAGTAGCAAGAAGAATCAAAACAGTCATTGAGACGAAGTCTCCAAATTTTGAAAGCTGCTTTTTCCCTGTGGACCTCATATGTTTCATATAAAACTTGGGACCAACAATAACTAAAACTATAAAAATTGGGAGTAAAAAATATTTCGCCACTAGTTTTAGTGCTGTGTGTGATTCAAAATATTTTATAGTGAAAAATGGATAAGCAATAACGACTGTACAAGCTATAATATAGATGAGAGGGTTGTTTTTCCATCTTTCCAGTCTTCCTGGTTTATGTTCTGCATTTTTCAATTTTGCAATTCTGTGGTTTTCTCTTCTTCTTTTTCGATCTCTTCTATTATTTCCCATTTATGTTTTCAAAGATTGACTGTAATTTGCCTACAAACGAATATAGACAGTTTTCAATATTTAAAGGATAATCTAAGTTCTTTCTACTGAAGATTCATTCCACATTCTCACTCTCCGCTCTCGCTCTGAAAGAAAAAGCATACAAAAGTGTGAGTGAGAGAGTGAGTATTGAGGGCAAAAAGAAAAAGCGAACTACTCCCGTAATTCGCTTTTTCTTTTTGTGACCTCGTCAGGAGTCAAATGCTGACGATAAATGTCAGCATCCAGACATCAGCCAAAGGCTGATCGTCGGGGCCTGAAAACTTCAGAGCCGTATAAAATTTAGTAAAAACAAAAAGTCCAACATTTCTGTTGGACTTTCCTAGTGACCTCGTCAGGAGTCAAACCTGAAACCTTCAGAGCCGTAATCTGATGCTCTATTCAATTGAGCTACGAGGCCATTTTGCGTTGGTATTACTACCGTATTGCGGGTGCAAAGATAGGTGCTTTTTTTGGTTTTGCAAGCAATTTCTTCGCTTTTTTTTGAGTTCTACTAAAAAGAATCAATCGATTTGATCCGAATTTACTGAATTTCAGCAGTTATACCTCTTTCCAACAAAGCCGTACACATCGGTTCTAATTTCTCGTAATCGCCTCTTTTTACCTGGCATTTTCCATTGAAATGAACAATGTAGGTACATTGAACGGCTTGTTCGACTTCGTGTTTGCATACTTTGATCAACGATTCGATCACGTGATCGAATGTGTTGAAATCATCATTGAATACAACTAAATCCTTCTGGTCTGTAAGAAGTTCTAAGACTTCCGTTTCGTTCTGTTCAAGCGTTTGCATCTGTTCTTAATTGTTTTACAAAGTTAGTACATTTTAAGAAGACTATTCCGATTTAATTCTCGCTCCCTGGGCTTTGAATTGTGTTTCAAGCAGCCTGCGCTCCTCTTCTCCATCCGCCATCATTGAAATTTCAATGGAAGACGGAGTTGTTTTTACTTCATACGGAAGTGTCAAACGAAGCATCCAGTTTGCCAGCGAACCCGGAATTTCCTTTTTGTCCCATACTCCTACAACCAGGTTCTGATTCGGTTCATTTAAATCGTCTTTCACTTCCGGAGTTTTCACCAACGTATCGAAAATCACCGCATTGTTGACCAATTTCGGCAAGGTTTCGGCTTTCACGGTTTTGATTTTCAAATCGGTCTGATCAAAATAGAAATCTCCCTGGACCCGCAATTGATTCATCACTTTTCGCGGGTATTCCGGGTAAGTCTCTTTCGAAACCAGCACGTATTCTTTCACTGCTTTCTTTTCTACCCGCGGATTCTCTTTCGCATATTCTTTTGCGACCTGTTCATTCACCGGAATTTCCCGGACTTTCGGCAGCTCCTGCTCCTTAAACAAAATCGCTTCGCCTTCCGTTTCCAGCAAACGTTTTGCTTCCTGCAAAGAAATACGTTCACCATTGTAATATGCCGTGATAAATGCATCCGAGACACCTTTTTCAATCACCTCCGCTTTCTTCGGACGTGCCTCATCCACCGAACGGAAAGTTCCTGTCGAATAACGGATTTGTCCGTTTTCCAAACGACGTGTCACCAAGGGATCGATATCGTGTAATTGTTCTTTGGTAGCCGGACGATTGTACACTCCGACCTGAACCGTGTAGAACAAACCTTTGATTTCCTCAATCGCAATAGCGGAAACGGCTCCCGGAGCTTTGTTGTAATCACTGACTTTCGGTTCTATTTTGTATTTCGCAATCGTATCTGCCGGAAGTTGTGCGATCGTGTTCTGGATCACTTCCATCACGATTGAATCCTGGCGCATCGGCTTACACAAACCTTGCTCTTCCAGCTGCCTTGCTTCAGCCAGGGAAATGCGTTTTCCATCACAATAAGCCACCACGAACGCATCTTTGTAGCCCAAAGCGCGGATATCCTGCTGAGCCTCAACAACACGCTGCCTGTTTCCGAAATAACCTGCCAGATAACGGGTAATCCCATTATCGAGTTTTTCTCCCGTAACCGGAGTAAATTCCTTGAACAAATCTTCCGGAATCGGCTTGGCAAAAGCTCCGACCTGTACGCGATACACCAAGCCGGTTGGCGCCTTCACTCCCACCGGAATCGTTTTCTTGATCACATTCGGCTGAACTGCCGTTTCTTTTTTAATTTCAAATCCATCGGCAACCTGCGGAGCCAATACTTCAGAAATCGTGGTCGAAACCGATTCTTTCGGCTGCACTTCCCGCGTCAGGACGTTTTTCCAGGAATCTTTGTTTCCTTCAACGTTATTCAATGCCAGATTCACGGCTTCTTCTTTTGCCGCAATTTCCCGGTTTTTAGTCTCCAGTTCTTTACTTAAACGCCCGATCTCGGTTTTAATCACAGCTTTCTCAGCCGGGTTTTCCGTTTTAACATAGGCCTTTCGCTGTTCTTCCAGTTTGACTTTAACCTGGTTCACAGCTTCTTTCAGACGATTGACTTCCTGTTGTTGCTCACGCAGTTTCGGGTATACTTTGTCGGATGCAATCTGCTGTTCTTCCTCCACAGAAACCGTTTTCGTCAAAGCCGGATCTTTGGTCAGATCAACCGTTTTTTCCTTTGCAAGAATTTCCAAACGCTGGTCAATGTTCGCAATTGCATCTTCCAATACTTGCTTCTGATGTTTCAGGTCAGAAGTCTGCTTCAGGTCAAGCGTTGCTTTTTGCAAGACTGCTTCAATTTCCCCGATTTCAATCGAAAAACGCCGGCGCTGTTCTTTTAACGTACTTTCGGTTTGAACCACCTGTTTGGTTTCTTCAAATGTTTTTTGTCCGTCCAGGTATTGATTCGCAGCATCGAGTAGCGTCAGATCACTCGTTTTTTCCAAAAGCGGATCAGTCGCATTGACTGTTTCAGCCGTACGGTTTAAAACAACTTCTTTCACCGGATCATTACCCGGAATCTGTTCCAAGGTCTGCTTTTTCTCTTCCGCTGCTTGATTCAAATTCGTCAATTCCTTTTGTTGAATGACCTGGTTCGTTTGTTTCTGTGCTTCCTGGTTCGAAGCTAATTTTTTCTCAATTTCCGTTTTCTCTTTATTGGAAGCCGTTGCCAGTTGTGTTTTTAACGCTTGCTCTTCCTCCTTCAATTTCACTAAGTCTTTTTCCGGATTTTTGGAATCTGTGGTTTTGACAGCAATCAACTCATTCAAATCAATTTCAATCACACCTTTTCGTCGTTTGATTTCGGCCAATTGCTTTTCCAGCGTCTGGATGTTCGTTTCACTTTTTGTTTCCGAACGCTTTTCTTCGTCCAGTTTCAGCTCAATACTTTCCGATAATTCATTCAGCAATTTCAATTGTTTTTCAGCTTCTTCTTTCGTTGCCGGTTTTTTGTTCATGGCAAAGTCATAATCACTGCCCAATACGTTTTCCAAACTCGCCACGTCATTCGTTACAACAGCAACAGGCTCTTTACTTGCAGAAGCTTTCAATTCTTCTTCCGTTTCCTTCGACTGCTGTAACAAATCATTCAGCACCTGGTTTTCGGCTGTTTTTTCAGCAGAAAATGTTTTCTCCAGACTCTTCGCATTCGCCTGGATTTGCTTTTCCAAAGCCACTTGAAGTTTCTTCTCCTCCGACAATTTCGCTTGAGCTTCTTCCCTGCTTAAGTTTTGAATTTCATCCGTACTCAGAGCCTGGTAAGTCGGCAGGATTTCCTGGCGAAGCTGTTCGTCTTTCAGCTTTACTTTTGCCTGAGAAATGGCTGTTTGTTTCTGTTCATCCAGTTTTGCTTCATGAACCGCTTCCAACTGATTCAGATCTGCCAATTTCTTAATCGCAGTGGAATCTGCCGGAGTTTTAGCAAGAACTTTCTTCGTTTTTTCCTGTTGTTCGCGAATGGAAACCAGCATTTTTGTTTCTTCTTCCAGCAATAATTTCGTCTTTTCCTCCGGGCTCGATGTTCCGGATTCAATTCTCGCAATGGTTTCCTGGTAAGTCGGACGCACTTCTTTCACCAAATCTTTCTCTTCCGTGTTTTTCGGATTGGTTTCTGCCGTTGTATTGAATGCCTTGATCTCTTCATTCCTTGAAGCAATGTTCTCTTCAAACTGCTGTTTCAAATCCTGAAGGACTTCTTTTCGTTTTGTACTCAAGGCATCCGTTTTCGGAGCAAGAACCTGTAATTCCTCTTCAATGGAACGAATCGTTTTTTCTTCCAGCTGATTCAAAGCTTTCAACTCGCCCACCCCGTTTTTATCGCCGATTGCTTTTTTCTCTTCTTCGTAGTTTGGAGCGAGTTGATTCAATTCTTTTTCAATCGTAACAGCCGCCAATTCGTCGTTTTGCTTCGATTGCATTTCATCCAGCTGATCCTGGCGTTCTTTCACTGCTGCTTCTTTTTGCTTTTTCAACGCAGTCAATGCATCCTTTTTATCCTGCATTTTCTGGTTCAGCGGATCTTTCGTCAATACTTCATACACCTTGTCGATCTCGGAATCAACCTGATCCAATAATTTTTCATCAACCTGGTTTTGAGCCTTCAGCTTTTCCTCCTGATCCGGATTCGTTCCGGCAGTTTTCAGCTGCTCTTCGTAATCGGGCATTAAAGCTGTTAATTCTTTTTCAGCAGTTGTCGATGTATTTTTCGGAAGAACAGCTTCAGAAAGAATAACTTCCTTGTTCTTCGTATTCTCGGCCTTTAAGTTCAGAACCTGTTCTTTCTGCGCCTGCAATTTCGAATCATTTGGATTTTTCGCCAGGCCTTCTTCTACTTTTGCCAATTCCTGGGCCAGTTTTTTATCGAGCTGTTCGTTGTTTTTCACCTTCAGAGCAACTTTCTCTTCGTGCGTCAAATCTGCCTGCTGATCAACCGCCTGCTGCGCCAATTCGTAATTTTTCTCGTATTCATCTACCCGTTCTTTCGATTCCTGGGCCAAAATATCATTCGTCCGTGCCGTAACATGTGTCGTATCAATCGATTTCACCTGCTGTTTCACATACGATTCCAACGATTTTACATTGTTCGAATGAATTTCTTCGACCTTCGCATCGGCTTCCGCTTTCGTTACTTTCCGGTTTTCATCCGTGTTTTGCAGGTTGTTGATAAACGTAATCTGCTTCGTATTCCCAGCTTCTTTCTGACTTAAATCCTCTACTTTTCCTTCCAAACGATTCGCTTCTTCGGAAACCAGTTTTTTCTCCGCTTCTTTCGAATCAATCTTCGATTGAATTGCAGGCTGGTCTTTCGCCTTTGCAACAGCTAATTCCGATTTCAGGGTGTTCAATTCCTGGTCCAGCTTCTGCTCGCTTTCCCTGTACGAATTCAGTTGCTTCTTCAACTGTTCTGTTTGTTTCCCCAAAACATCATTTTGAGCCAGGAGATTGTCAACCGGGTGCGTTTCCTTTTCGTTTTCGATCTCTTTCACCAAATCAGCTTTCGCTATAACCGCTTCTTTCAGCTGATCGTATTTTTCATCGATTACTGCTTTTTTTACAGCATCTTTCAGTTCCGTAATCGATTTGAGCTGTTCTTTTTCCTTCGGAATGAGTTTTGAAATGCTATCTGAAAAAGCATCAATCCGCAGAATTTCTTCTTTCAGTTCCAGGACGCGTTCCACCTTGTCATTGGCTTCAAGCAAAATATCGTTCTTTGCACTCTTCGTTTCGGCTGCATTCGCTTTCGCGACATCCTTTTTAATTTCCGCCTGGAGTTTTTCGACCTCTGTCGCTTTATCCACAATCGCAATCAATGAACCTTTTTCGAGACGTTCCAGCCCGTCGACTTTTTCCTCCTGTTTCTGCTGTATCGCTTCAAACTTTGTAATGATTTCCTGGTTTGAGGCATTTTCCAACCCGATATCGGCCAGTACTTTCTTGTTTTCCTTCTGAGCATCCAGCGCATTGATATCGAAACTTCCCGCGTTGACGTTCAGTTCCGCTCTTCCCCGGATGACTTCCGCTAAAATACCCTGTGCATCTTCTACATCTTCGTTGAACAAATCAACCACGCGAACCACTTTTTCATTAGCGAGTATTTCTTCCTGAATTTTCTGTTTCAGCGGTTTAAATTCTTTCAAAAACGGGATCGTGACCTGCGCTTTGTGAACAGTTGGACTTCCTTCAACCGTCATTTCATACGTGTATTTTCCGCCTTTCGGAAACGTAATCATATAGCTTCCCAATTCATTCGATTTAAAAACACCGATTTCATTCCCGGAAACAGCATCCGTTACTTTGATACTGAGTTTTTTATTTTCCGGGTTAACCGATGATTTGAATTCTCCTTTGATAATGGCGAGCTGAAGCGGAACACGATCCACACGCACTTTATAGACATGAATTTTCCCGTTTTCGCTTTGTCTCGCAGAAGCGAAATAAGCATTTTGTTCCAGGGAATCTACAACATAAAACAAATCATTATCGGGTGACGAAATAGCGAAATCCATATTCTCCGGCTCACCGAACGAATTTGTTTCCATATCAAAACGGGAACGGAACACGTCAAATCCACCCATGGAATTGTGTCCTTTCGAACAGAAATACAGGTATTCTCCATTCGGGCTTAAATACGGGAAATCCTCGTCGTACTTCGTGTTCACTTTCCCGGAAACCAAAACAGGAAGTCCCCATTTTCCGTCCGGAAGCCGTTTCCGGCAGTAAATATCCTTGCTTCCCTTCTCGGATTCTCCGTAAGAAGAATAATAAATCGTTTGTGCATTATCCGGGAAATGGATCAACGGAGTATGATTGCGCTTCTTGTCGACTTTGGATTGGTAATCGGTTGTAATCAAAATGACTCCTCCAATATGCGACAAATTGTATAAGCGGAAAAACGAACCGTATTCAATCTGCTTTTTCTCCAAAACTACTAAATCAGAAATCGTCGTCAGCAATTTCTTCCCGTTCTGGCACATTTCAATCTGCCGTTCGACTTCAAAACCGGGATTGGGTTTCCCGGCACTTTTCTGAATGTAAACGTTGTAGTTTTTAATTGCTTCGTTGAACTGGAAATTCAGATGATAGGCTTTTCCCAAATAAAAATACGCTTCCGGGTTAATCGCAGGATCTGTAATACTATAATTCAAATATTTGAATGCATCCAGTTTTTTATTTGAATTGAACAACAAACAAGTTCCGTACTTGTAATTGTAATCCGTAGACCGCGGGTTCAACGCAATAAGGTGCAAATACAAGGGAGTTGCTTCAACAAAATGCTCCGAAAGAAAGAGTTTATCGGCTTTTACCTTTACATCAGCCTCGGTTTCTTGTGCAAAAGACAGTTGAGCTGTTTGAATAAACAGAAATAGCAGTAACCAAGCATTTATTCCCTTAAATGACTTCAAGCTCAACTTATTGTTTTAGAGGCAATACGTTTATTTCTTAAAAAGGTTCATTTTACTTTCTGTTCCATCCAATAATCGTCTGATATTTTTACGATGGGCGAAAATAACAATGAACGCAAGCAAAGAACCAAAGATAGGTAAAGCGTATGTATTAATTGGAAATAACCACAAACAACCGGAAAAAACAACCGCTGCACTGATTGACCCCAAAGAAACATATTGTGTTGAAATAAAAACCGCTAAAAAAACAAGCAGGCAGATTGCTGCCGCCAAAGGTTGTAAACCGACTATTACACCTAACGAAGTTGCCACTCCTTTTCCACCTTTAAACCCGGCAAATACGGGGAATACATGTCCCAATACCGCCATAAAGGAAGCAACCAGTTGAATGTGTGTTAAATGTGCAGAAGAAAAAGGAAGCGGCAGTACAAAATAAGGTAACAGTACCGCCAGCATTCCTTTTAAAATATCAATTGTCAGTACGACTCTACCTGCTTTTTTTCCAAGTACACGAAAGGTATTTGTTGCGCCCGCATTTTTACTTCCGTGTTCCCGGACATCTAAATCATATTTTGCACGACCTACCCAAACGGCTGTTGGTATTGATCCTAAAAAATATGCAGGTATAGCCCATAAAAAATCAGTCCAATTCATTATTCAAAAATAGCATTTAGTTTGCCTAAATACACGCTATTTGTAGAGATTTGATATAAGAAATTTTTCGTTTTGCGTTTATCTTCTTTGATCGCATTAATCGCACCTGACAAATCCGAATCGCTGGTGATAATATTCAGCGTTCCGTCGCGCTTCATCATTGAATAATCGAACAAATAATCCGGTCCGCCAGGAACCTGCATCATCATCGTAAAGTGGTCACCGTTAGAAGAATAAATCTGCTCGAATGCCGAACGGAATACGACTTGTCTCATCACCGGTTTTCCATAGAAATTCACAATTGCAGCACCTTCCAGGCTCGACATCAATCCGCGAACGTCTTTTGAAGCAGGAATGTTTTTCAAATGAACACCTGTAATCACGATCGATTTTTCCATTTCATCCGGTAAACGTTTGATCTTTTTGTCTTCAGAAAGCGTATAATCCGACTTGATTTTATCTGCTGCTTTGCGATCTCCCCACATCAGCAAGGCTTGTTCCAGGTTCGTTGTTTCAAACGAAAGTGGTTTGGACTCTTTGTAATCCACGATTCGTTGTCCGGCACTTTCCCAAAGACCTTTATCCATCGGTAAGTTCAGTTTCAAGGTTGCATTCACGTCGGTTTGACCGTTTTGCTGGTTATAAATCACCGTTCCAACCGCATCAACCGTCACGTCTCCGTAATCCATTCCCATGTTGATTTTTCCTTCTCCGTTCATCGAACAGCTTTCGGTATGCAATGCGATAAAGTTTCCAGGTTCGTTGCGGTTCAGCAATTTCTCTTTCGGTCCGATCTGGAATTCCTTCGCAGAGAAATCATACTGCAATACTCCGGTCGCCGTAATGAAAATCGGGTCGTTCGGATCTTCCAAAGAAGACAAGAATGTCGGGTACAAACGAATAGAGTCTTTCTGACGTGAATCTCTCCAAACGATACCTGCAGCAATTGCTTGTCCGTCCAGGGTTTTCATATTCGGTGTAACCGGAATCTGGATGTTTTTCGGATCAATTTCTGCCGCAAACGACATCCAGCTCTTCGCGAATTTCTCACAATTGTGATTAATTCTCGTTGCTCCGGTAAAGCTGATCAACGGATTCGCTGCTTTGATTTTCATTCCTCCGTAATAATCAAAATACTTGTTCAGCTTGAATCCTGCCTCGCTCTTCACAGTTCCGGTTGCAACCGTTTGGTACGACGAATCCACCCCGATTTTGTCCATGTGGATCAAGGTTTTCACCGAGTCAGCATCGTAATAAGGATAATCTCCTTCCGAAGTATATTTTCTTCGTGCGGCAATGCTCGTTTTCGCATTCAGGAATGTGTGGTATTTCGTCACGTAATTGGCTACGATCTTCGAGTTCAACAACGGATCCATAGCAGCATTTTTGCGGATCGTTACTTTCGAACTATCCGGGTAAATACGTGCATCCGCAACATCGATGAATTTCGTATCCGAACAATAAAGCACTTTGCTTCTCATTGTAAACTTCACTTTCGGAGCTCTGAATGCCAACGAATCCTGGTCCGGATGTGTTGAGAACATATTCGGCTGTGCCAGATCCAGATCTGTATTGATATTGATATCTCCCGAACCGGAATTACCTCCTTTTTTAGATAGTTCCATTTCGTCCTGATCCATTAACCAGGTAAACAAATCCACTTTACAGGCATATTTGATCACCGGGAAGAATTTCATTTCCTCTCCGTCATTCGATTTAAAATCTCCTTTTCTGTCTTTGAACGAAATGTGTGCCGTAACGTTATTCGAAGAGAATGCCAACGGACTTTCCCCTTCTTCAGGAACCGGGTTCTTGAGGTTAAATACCGAGGTATCGGAATCGATATCATAGCGTTTGAAACGGAATGCATCAGATCCCAGGCTTGCTTTCTGCATGGAAATAATTCCGTAACCGGTCATTCCCGTTGGTTGAATAATTGCCGTTCCTTTCATTTTTGCTTCTCCGCCGAAGAATGCCAATTCGTTTTCCAGCGTGGACGAAGCTTTCAATACATTTTGTCTCGGAACGTAAGTAATAAATGCATCCGGGGATTTCACATCCGGGAACTGAACTCCGGCTTCTACCGGTTTGTTTTCAAACTTCGCGTATCCCAACGTGGAATCCGGCAAGAAGGTAAATGCTTTGGAATCGGAAGTCGACTGGATGAAGTTGATCACACCAGCTCCCTGCAAACCGTTGTTCGATAAAACGATCTTGTTTTTATACATGGCTTTTGTACCGTAGAAAACATGTCCTTCCGGTGGGGCAACCGTACTGAATCCAAGGGAATAATCCGCCATGATCTTCAAATCTTCCTTGATTACAGGAAAAATACCTGCCGAAACCAATTCTCCTTTCAAACGGAATGATTTTTCGTTGAAATTATCCAAACTATCCATTTCGAATGGCGCACAGGTATAATAGAATCTGGCAGAATCGTATGCTCCTTTGAACAAGTCGTATTGGTTGTAATACACTTTGGAAGGTTTTGCAGATTTCAAAATCGGGTACTTCGTAATGTCTTTTTTCATTCCCGCCCTGTTTGTCGGGTCGTCAATGATAATTTCACCCGAAATTCCGTTCAGCGGAGATCCCAGGGCAATGGATTTGTTTCCGTCAGCCTGGGAAAGCGGTTTTACGCGGAAGTAACTCTTATCTGTTTTTGTCAGGTTGATTTTATTCGCGTCGTAATTGTAGCTCGCTTCCAACGTATGCACTTCAAATTTCCCGGCAGAAGCCCAGCCTGTAAATTTGAAATCGCGGTTGCGGCTGATTTGCACTTTTGCATTATCCGGCAAAACGA
>VFQP010001453.1_pt1 | contig 31748 bp, 26 predicted proteins | sample 3512351 | NCBI WGS metagenome assembly VFQP01 (sample SAMN10412372, study PRJNA504923) | tailings metagenome | isolation source: Relicate 1 Philex TSF1 revegetated site | place: Philippines: Tuba, Benguet | collected 2017-08-29
AGGGTGACACGCTGCACATCGGGGTAGCGCAGGATCTCGCGCACGGCCAGTCCGTCACCGCCGCCCAACACCAGCACACGCGCCCGCGACGACAGCGATGCCAGCCCGGGATGCACGAGTGCCTCGTGGTAGCGATACTCATCGCGTGAGGCGAACTGCAGGTGGCCGTTGAGATAGAGCCGCAGGTCGTCCTTCCAGCTCGTCAGCACGATGCGCTGATAGCGCGTGTCCCGCGTGAGGATGATGGGGTCGGCATACATGCCCTCCTCGGCGAGTGTCGTGACGGCCTGCCCCTTCCACAGCCCGGCACCGAGGACGGCCAGCGCCAGCACGCCTGCGACACGCAGGCCGGCCGGACGCGGCAGGTCATGGCGAAAGAGCCAGGTGCTCCAGAGACCGACCAACACGTTGATGACGCCGAACAGCAGGGCCGAGCGCACCAAGCCCAGTCGCGGCACGAGCAGCAGCGGGAAGAGCAGCGACGCGAAGAGCGCGCCGATGTAGTCGAAGGTGAGCACATTGGCCACGACATCCTTGAAGCTGTAGCGATCCTTGAGGATGCGCATGAGCAGCGGGATCTCGAGCCCCACCAGAATGCCGATCAGCGTGACGAGCCCATACAACACGAGCCGGAAGGCTTCGGTGTAGGCAAACGCCAGAAACAGCAGCAGCGACGACAGGCCGCCCACCACACCCACGATGAGCTCGATCTGCACGAAGCGGGTGATGACGCCACGCACGACAAATCGGGAGAGCCAGCTCCCGATGCCCATGGCAAACAGGTAGGTGCCGATGATGGTGCTGAACTGCGTGACGCTGTCGCCGAGGAGATATGACGCCAGCGCGCCGGCCACGAGCTCGTAGATGAGCCCGCAGGCGGCAATAAGACAGACCGACAGGAACAGCGCCAGCGCCACAGGACCCCGCGTGCAGAAGAACGACGGCTACGGTGCTACGCCATTTGACGAATGACGCAGCAGACGACCGGGCAGAAGACTCAGTGAATGGCCGCGGCGACGATGATGCCAAGCGCGATGGCCACCGAGCCGATGACAATGGCCACGGCCTTGTTCTGCTTGGCGCTGAGCTCGTCCCAGAGCTTGCCCGGCGTGAGCATGTCGATGACGAAGAAGGCAATCGCGAACATGACCACGCCCAGACCGGCAAAGGCCGCGGAGCTGAGCACGTTGGTGAACAGGGTATCAGCCATGGACAGCTCCTTACTTGCCGCGGAGGATGCGCCCGGGAACGTAGTACGAAGACCGGTACGCGCCGGGGTTGTCGCGTATCGATCGGGGATTGGTGCGGGAATCGGTGCTGCGCGTGAGCGTCCAGCCGCGATACTGGGCCGTGCCCAACAAGCCAAGCACCGCCACCGCCCACAGCGTGTAGAGTCTGGCACCCATGCAGTTCAGTCCTCCTCGTCGTCGCTGCTGCTGCTGACGGGCGCGTGATCGCTTTCAGCCCAGCGCCGGCTTTCGAAGCTGGCCGAGGGCAGCAGCGCAAACGTGGCGGGCAGGAGCAGCGCCACCAGCGCCAGGCCGTAGAGCGCGTAGTGTGGCGCATCACGCCGCACCCGCAGCGTGTAGCTGGCCACCGGATTGGCGGGTTCTCCGCCCTCGGGCTGCACACGCAGGAACCAGCGCCCTGCGGGCACACCGGCGATGCGCACGGTCTCGCTGGTGCTGCCCTCGGTCCAGCGGCCGTCGCTGTCGGTACCCGTGTAGTAGCTGACCTGCCGGGTCACCTCACGCGTTTCGCCCGTGGCTTCGTTGATGAGCGAGAAGGTGAAGAAGATCCAGTCGTTCTGGAACGGCACGTCGATGTCGATGGCCACACTCGACGGCCGGCCGTCCAGCTCAAAGGCTGGCGTGACAAAGGCCGCCACGCTGTCGCCCATGCTGCGATGATAGCTGTAGCCCTGCGTGAACACCGTGCGGTTGCCCGCCAGAGCCACGTTGAGCAGAAACATCATCATGAGCGCCAGCACCGCCAGCCCCATGCGCTTGAACACCCGGCCGGCGGTGTGCTCATGCGGGTTGGGCTGGTTGGCAAACACACCGACCGGCGCAATGAGGCCCTTGTCCAGGCCGAACATCTTGCGGATGACATCGGGCGGCGTGTAGGTGCCCAGCGACCAGGTTTCTTCGTTGTCGCTGGACTCGGCGCTCAGGATGTACGGCGGCGACACGAAATCGCGGCTGAGCACGGAGTCACCGACACGGAGCTCCCAGGGAAACTCACCAAGCGCCGCCGTGGTGCGCGCCACGGCGGTCTGGAAGTGTTTGAAGGTGCGCCCCTCGAGCTCCACCGTGGGCCGCGCGCCCTCCGTCTGCCGCTCGGGACGACGACGCAACTTCTCGATGACGTTCCAGTGACCCTGATACTCCGAGAGATACAGGAAGCCCCGGTACGGATTGAAGCACACGTACTCGGTCCAGGAGTAGTCCACCTCGTCCACGGTGATGGTCACCACCTGACAGCCGATGACCTCCCAGGGCGCGCCCTTCCAGGTACCGCGTGTGCCCAGCGGGATTCGTGGCGTGAGCTGCACGCGCTCGCCGTACTGCAGCACGCGCAGGTTTTCGTCTGTCGCGTCGAGCTGCGCGCCGCAGGCCGCGCACACCACGGTCACCGCCCAGCCCTGGGCGTGCAGTTCGATGCCCGCGCCACAGCTGGCGCAGGACAGCGACGAAACACGCGGCACCGGCGAAGCCGCCACCGGCGACCCGCCCATGGGCGCGGTCATGTGCGCCCCCGGCGGACGCTCACCATCCCTCGAACTCCCGCAGATTGCGGAAGGCGAGCTGCTCGAAGCTGAGGTACTCGCCCAGATACAGACGGGCCGGCGTCTCGCTGCCGTCCACCGTGCCGAATCGGCCTTCGACGTTCATGAGATCGACGAAGCGGCAGCGGTGCCGCGTGGTGGTGGTGAACGGCAGATCGCCCTCGGTGCCGATGTATTCGGCCTCGGTGATGCTCGCCACCTCGTACGGGATGTTGTCGAAAAAGTAGAGGGTGCCCACCTCGATCTGCGCGATGGGTGGGAGCACACCGCGCGGGTCGGCCTCCATGGTCATGGCATACTCGAGCTGCGCGTCGGACAGCCAGGCACTGTGTCCGCTGTTCAGCACGCAGTGCCACTCGTTCCAGCGACCGCGGGCCCACTGGTAACTGAGACGACCCACGACGACAAAACTCTGATCACGCCAACGCCCCTCGGTGCCCAGCTGAATGGGTGAACCGGTGTGGGGAAAGTCGGCCTGCTGCCCCACGCGGGCGAGATCGAGATCACGACGCACCAGCACCGAGCGGCAGTAGGCGCAGGTGGTTTGCACAGCCTGCGCCCAACGGAATCGGATCGGCGCACCACAGTTGGGACAACTGGCGCCATGCGGCGCGGGCACGGTCATGCGGAAGCGCCCTGCCCGACCGACGCCCCGGCGTAGGCGCGGATGACATGCCGAACCTGCACGGACTCCGCGCCCAGCAATTCAGCCAGCGCCTCGCGCCAGGGCCAGGGCGCGCGCGGGGTGCAGCAGAACAGGTTGAAGCACGCCGAACCGTACTCGGGGAAGGTGTGCACGGTGAGATGCGACTCGGCGAGCATCACGAGGCCCGTCACGCCGCCTGGCTCGGGAAAGGTGTGCCAGAGCGGCGCACCCACCGGATGCAGCGTGAGGTCGCTGATGATGCGTTCGAACACCTGCTGCATGGTTGCGGCACTGGCGAGGCGCAGGGGATCACAGCCCTGCGCCTCGACAATCCACTCCTGTCCTTCAGGCAACGACACCGGTGACGTTACCCCTGCGCCGTGCCGCAGGCCGAGCAGAACTTGGCGATGGACGGCAGCTTCGTTCCGCAGTTGATGCAGAACTTGCTGTCGGCGCTGGGCGCCACGGGCGGCGCCATGCGCTCGGGCGGCACCGCCACGCCGGGCGCCTGTGGCGCGCTGTTGGCTCCGCTGAGTGCGTTGGCAATGGCCCCGCCAAGTCCGACGCCCGCACCAAGACCCGCCGCGAGGCCCGCCATGCCACCCTCGTTGGCGGCGGCAATGGGAATGGACTGCGCCGCCTGATACGCCGTGTAGGTGCGCATGTCGCCGATGATGTTCATGGAGATGCGCTCGTCGAGCTTCTTCTGCAGCTCGTCGGGCAGCGAGAGGTTCTCCACCGTGAACGTTTCGAGCTTGAGCCCGAACTGCGCAAAGGCCGGCTGCGTGGCCGCCGCGATCTGCGTGGCCAGCTGCCCCTGATTGGCTGCCATGTCGAGGAACGGCACGTTGGCGTTGGCAAAGGCCGCCGTGAAGCCGCTGATGATGGCGTTGCGGAGCTGCGGTTCGATCTGCGCCACGGTGTACTCGGCGTCCGTGGCGCCCACGTTCTGCTGAAACACCGCCGGGTTGTCGACGCGGAAGGCGTACATGCCAAACGCGCGCAAGCGCACCGCGCCGAACTCCCGATCACGAATGGTGATTGGCTGCTGCGTGCCCCAGCGCTGTCCCGTCTGCACGCGCGTGGAGAAGAAATACACGTCGCTCTTGAACGGAGACTCGAACATCTTGTCCCAGTTCATGAGGTTGGTCAGCAGCGGCAGATTCTGCGTGACCAGTTTGTGCAGGCCGGGCCCGAAGGCATCGGCAGCGCGGCCTTCGTTGACGAACAGGGCCAGCTGCGAGTCGCGCACGGTGAGCTGTGCGCCGCTCTGGATTTCCATGTCCCGCATGGGGAAGCGGTACATGAGAACACCAGGGCCGGATTCGGTCCACTGGATGACATCGATGAACTGCTTGCGCAGGAAATCGCCCAACGCCATGTCGCGCTCCGTCTTCGTGGAAGGGGTGCTGCGGGTATTCGTACACTACGCAGCGGGACGGGCGCCGGTGTCACCCAGGGTGGCGCTCTGGGTGTCAGCCGCCCGTCCCGCCGCGGATTACTTCACCAAATGGAACGTGGTCTGACGGCCAAACGCCCAGCGTACCTTGCCGCTGGCGTCGATGATCACGTCTTCTTCCTGCGCCGAGCGCACGCGCTGGTTGTTCCACTCGGGCACCGGCACCGTGGCCTGCAGTTCGATGGAGTACCACATGCCGGGAATGATCTTGTGGTCGCCGCGGCCGGGCACCCCGTCCTGATAGTCCCAGAGCCCGATCAGGGCGCCGGCGCCATGGCCGTGCAGTCCGATGGGGTGGGAATAGAGAGTACCGTCGATCTTCTCATCGCGCATGCGCTTGAGAGAGGCCGCCAGCACCTCGTTGCCGGTGCGCCCGGGCTTGAGCTCCTCGACCGTGATGTCCTGCAGGCGATTGCTGGCCTTGAGGGCCGCCTTGAGCCCGGCCGGCACATCCGTCTCGCCTTCGCGCAGCACATACCCCATGTGCTGGGTGTCGGTGTTGAGTCCGAGCGCCACGATGCCGAAGTCGCAGTGCAGCACGTCGCCGCGCAGGATGGTGGGATTGACGCCCACCAGCTCCGGGCTGCCGAACTGCCGCTGCACCTCAACGCTGGGCTGGAACCAGGTCCCGAGCCCGAGATCGTTGACGCGCTGACGCATCCACCAGAGCACGTCGTCGGCCTTGGTCACCCCAGGCGTGATGACCTTGCTGGAGAACGCTTCCTGGATGATTTCCCAGGCCACGCGGTTGAGTTCGCGGAAGGCCGCTTCCTCTTCCGGCTGCCGTGCGGCGATGAGGTCCACCGCCAGCGCTTCGGCATTGACGATGCGCGAAACCCAGGGCTGGCCGAGCGCCTCGAGCATGCCCTCCTTTTCGCCGCTCGAAAGTCCGTCGGCAAAGGCGAAGTTACGCGAGGTGTTGATGGCGATCTTGTTTGGTTTGCGCTCCTCGATGACCTGCTTGAGCACACTCCACTGCTCGTCGCCCCAGAGCTCGGCCTGCCGCTCGTTGCCGCGACTGCCCGCCGCCGGCGCAGCCACGGGCTTCATGCTGCGCACCGCCTTGTAGACGTTGCCCTGCGAGGTGCCGCCCAGCGCGATGCGCTCCACCCCCTGCGCGCCGCGATCGAAGAAGACGTAGATGGTGCGACGACGGGCGGCGAAGGTGGTGGGCGAGGTGATGGCCTTGAACAGCGGGTCCTCGTTGTACTCGCGCATGGGCACCACCCACATGTCCACACCTTCGCGGCGCATCAGCGCCGGCAGGGTGCGCTCCATGCGCAGCTCGAACCACTTCTGCCGCTGCTCGGCCTGGTCACGCAGCAGGCCAAAGGGGCGCAGCGTGTCGGCGGCCGGCGAGCCGGAGTGGCGCGCGCCGGGCGTCTTGGGAGAGGTGATGGGCTGGGCGGCTGCTTGCGGTGCGACCAACGAGAGCGTGGCGAGGAACAGCAAACTGCGATAGCCGTGTGACGGAAGCCGGTGTACGGAAGCCATGCGAGGGGAGCGTAGGGGCGGGAGGGAACTGCGGTCGGAGTCTTGGTCGCAGTCGGGGTCGCAGTCGCGGTCGATGTCAGGGCGTGGGTGTTTGCGGCGTGACATCGGGGCGGGCGTCCATGGAGCGGCGCACGAGCTGCACCACGACGGCCAGCGTCAGCGCAAACAGCACGATCACCACCCCGCGCTGCCAGGTGGTTTGTGCGCTCATGGCCCACCAGTCACTCCAGGTGGCGAGGCGCGAGCCGAAACGTTCGCGGCCCAGCGCAATGAGCAGCGTGCTGGTCCCCATTTCCACCGCGACCTCCACCACCCAGAAGGCCAGCACGCGCAGCGGCCAGCGACGCACGGGGAAGTTGCCCAGGTGCCAGGTGAGCATGCCACAGAGAAACAGCACCGCGGCCGTGATGCCCACCACAAAGAACACCCAGCTGCCACTGGCCAGCAGCACGGCGCGCCACAGACGCAGCACGAGCCCGGTGATGCCGGCGGGCTCGATGGTGCGGATGGCGAAGGCGCGCAGTGGATGAAGCGTTTCCTCACCCCAGTGCACCACGTCGCGCGGAAAGAAGCGGGACATTCCCTGGAAGGTACCGGCTGGCACCGTGGAGGGAAGTACATCCGTCATCACACGCTGACGGTCCCCGCACGCTCCGTGTGATGGTCCGTCAGGGCGCGGTGACGGCCAGCAGCAGGGCCTGCAGACTGAAGACCGACTGCGCGCGCCAGTAGCGCCAGGTGTGCGCGCCCGGGACTTCGCGATAACTCAGCGCGGCGCCAACGGCCCGCGCCCGGTGCGCAAAATCGCGGTTGTGACGCAGCCAGGTGTCGTCGGCGCCCACGTCGACGAAGAGCGCCGGCCACTGCGCCTCCCCGTTCGCGACACGTGGCGCAAAGCGCTCGAGCTGGGTGATGGGATCACGCGCCCACCAGGCAATGCTGTCACCGCCGAACGCCCGCCGCTGCGACACCCACAGGCTGCCGGCAGCCCTGACGAAGTCGGACGGCGTGCTGGCGCGACGACCGGTGCCTGCCGAGTCCCCCGGCAGCAGCCGCGTGGAGAGCACACCGGAGTGGCTGGCTGCCGACACAAAGCGCTCGGGATAGCTGAGCGCGAGCGTGATGGCGCCGTATCCGCCCATGCTCAGTCCGGCAATCGCGCGACGTGCACGCGTGGCCTGCGTGCGATAGTGGCGATCGATGAAGTCCACCACGTCCACGGCGAGATAGTCGTCGTAGTGCGGCCAGGGCACGCAGTACTGCGCCGCCGGTTCGGCGCGCGCCGTGTCGCGCTGACACCCCGTGAGGTCCGGCAGCGAGGCCCAGGTGGTGTACCAACTGTCGTCGCCGTCCGGCATGACGACAATGGCTTCCGGCGCTCCGGCGGCCACCAGCGAGTCCATGGTGTGCGCCAGTGCCCCGTTGTCTACCCAGTTGCGTTCGTTGCCCCAGAGCCCGTGCAGGTAGTACAGCACGGGGAATCGCGAGGCCGGACGGCGCTGGTACGACGGCGGCAGATAGACGGTGACCGCCTTGTGCGTGCCAAGCGCGGCCGACCAGAGTGTGTCGGTGGTGACGGTGCCACGCGGTGGCGACGACGGCGCGGATTGCGCCGAGGCCGCGGGCGCGGCGGCCGCAGACAGCAGGAGCGCCACGGCGCACAGCAGTTCGCGTGGCGTCACCAACGCCTCAGCGGATGATGGATCCGATGCGTCCCCAGCGGATGTCCGTGAGGAAGGGCAGCGGCCGCACGCTCTCGTCGGCGCGGTAGGAGTAGTAGACGAACACCGGACGTCCGCGCACGTTTTCGCGCGGCACGAGGCCCCAGTAGCGACCGTCCTTGGAGTCGTAGCGGTTGTCGCCCAGCATGAAGAGCATGTTGGGCGGCACGACGAGCGGGCCCCAGTCATCCAGCGTGGGCGAGGCCGGCGGGTCACCGGCGCGGGTGCCCCGCACTTCGTAGGCCTTCTGCCACTGGAAGAGCGGGTGCGAGAAGCCGCCGTCGCCGCGGGGATTCTTCTGCGCTTCGGCGCTCTGGCGCTGCGGCATGCCGTTGACGTGTAGCAGCCCGTCGCGCATCCAGATGGTGTCGCCGGCCACAGCCACGAGCCGTTTGACGAGCGTGGGCGTGGGGTCCTCGGGCTGATCGATCTGATTGGGCGACACGAAGACGATCACGTCGCCGCGCTCGGGCTCGTCGTAGCCCGGCAGGTTGATGCTCGTGAACGGGACGTGCGGGCCATAGGCCAGCTTGTTCACGAAGAGCCAGTCGCCCACCAGCAGGGTGGGAATCATGCTGCCCGAGGGGATGCGATAGGCCTCGAGCAGGAAGGTCCGGATGAACAGGAAGATCGCGATGGTGACCGCAATGGCCTTCACGTTCTCCCAGGTCGTGGCGCCGCCGCTGGCGCCGCCGCCGGGAGCGGACTTGCCGCCCTTGGTCTTGCCGGCGGAAGATTTGCCACTGCGCAGCGCAGCGACCGAGGACTTGTCGGACACGGGCGAGGGGGTTGCCAATGGATGAACGGAACCGCGGACGGCGGGAAATCTAAGGGGGCGCGTCCGGTCAGACGCGCCCCCCAGGTCCTACGAGGGAAACCCTCGGAGGTTACGACAGGTGCTTGGAAACCAGCTTGGTCATGTCGAACATGCTGACCGAGCTCTTGCCACCGAAGACCTTCTTGAGCTTGTCGTCGGCGTTGATCTGGCGCTTGTTCTTCTGATCCTGGAGGCCGTTCTTCTTGATGTAGGCCCAGAGCTTCTTCACGACTTCGGTGCGGGGCAGGCCCTTGTCGCCGACGATGGCGGCGAGATCCGCGCTCGGGGTGAGCGGCTTCATGAACGCCGCGTTCGGCGTCCGCTTGGCGGCCTTCTTGGCCGGCTTGGCCGCCTTCTTGGCGGGGGCCTTCTTGGCAGCAGCCTTCTTCGGCGCGGCCTTCTTCGCAGCCTTCTTGGGAGCCGCCTTCTTGGCGGCGGCCTTCTTGGGAGCAGCCTTCTTCGCAGCCTTCTTTGCTGACTTCTTCGCAGCGGCCATGTCGTCTCCTTGGAGTGGTGACCGGGTGGGTCGCGTCGAGCAATCACTGGTCTCGACTAGTTCGCGCGAAGTCAGAGAGCGCTTCGCGGACGGCCACAAACTACAATCGCGGATTGCACGCGCAATAGGGCAATATCGTTTTTCCCTCTGGGAACGCGCTTTTTTCGTGTTTTTTCTTCCGATTTTCCCTCTGAGGGCGCTTTTCGCGCACCGGCGTGACGGTGGACCTGTGTCGTCCACCGTCCGCACGCCGGTCCTCAGGCGCCGACCATCGCGCGCAATCGGGTGATCGAATCCACGTCCCAGGCATCGGGTGTGTCGTCGTCTTCGGCCACGGTCTCGACCGCCTGAGGCGTTTCGAGGATGCAGGGAATGCCGCGCGCCCGCTTGTCCTGCAGCAACCAGGCGAAGGGGTCGGCGCCAATGAGCCCCTCGCCGATGACCCGATGACGGTCCTTGTTCGAGCCGCAGGCCCCCTCGCTGTCGTTCAGGTGCAGGAAGGCCGGCGGCTCGCCCGTCGCCTGCTCGAAGGCATCGAGCACCGCGGTGACGGCATCCCGCGAGACGGTGAGGTCGTAGCCGGAGGCGAAGAGGTGACAGGTGTCGAGGCCGTAGCCGGTGCGATGCCGTCGCTCGGCGGGAATGCCGGCGAGCATGGCGGCCACTTCGTCAGGCGTTCGTCCCACGGTGGTGCCGGCACCGGCGGTGTTTTCAATGAGCAGCCGCGTGCCACTCTCGGGCACGGCCTCGAGGGCGCGGCGCATGGCCTCGCTCACACGGGCAATGGCGCCATCGCGGTCGCCATCGGTGGCGGCGCCGGGATGAAAGCACACGCCGCCCACACCAAGGGCCGTCGAGCGCTCGTACTCCTTGGCCAGGCCGGCCGCAGCCCGGGCCCACTTTTCCGGGTCGGGTGTGGCGGTGTTGATGACGTAGGCGGCGTGCACGATGACCTGCGCCGGGGCAATGCCGGCCTGCGCGAGCGCCTCGCGGAAGCGGGCGATGCGCTCGGGCTTCACGCTCACCTTGTCGTTGTAGTACTTGGGCACGGCGCTGAAGATCTGCAGCGCCTGCATGCCGCCCCGGCCGGCGCGGCGGGCTGCCATGTGAATGCCGCCGGTGTCGATGCAATGAGAACCCAGAAACAACATGGGGCGTAAGGTGAGGGGCGTAAGGGGAACTGCGGGAAGGAACTGCGAGCGAGAAGGTAAGAGCGGGAACTGCGGTCGGACTCGCGGTCGGGGTCAGTGAACGACCGCGCGGCGCAGTCGGAAACTCGGCTCGGCGGTCGGGGTCGCGTAGTCGCTCCACCCCACCACCACGGCGCGGCCGCGCACCACGACATGCGGGTCGCGGGCCTCGGTGCCCCCGCTGGCCGTGAGACGCTCCTCGAACAGGTGGCCCGCCGTGCGCGAGAAGGCCACGCCAATGCGCACACGGCCGCGGCTGTTGGGATCCTCATAGGCCACCGCCACCACGTCGCCGTATGAGGCCACACGCGCCACACCGAGGCGCTCACCATAGAGCACCGCGACCGGCGGCTCGAAGGCCGCGCGCGGATCCATCTGATGCGCGTAGAACACACCCGGCCCCTCGGGACCGGTCAGCGCATACGCCACATGCACGTAGCCGTTCACACTGTCCACCGCCACGCTGGCGGCCGGTCGCGCACAGCCGTATCCCCCGCGTGTGTCAGCCTGCGCATCACGCGGACCCTGATCGAGCGAATCCACCACGATGGGGCCGCGCCACGCCCCGAGCCGTCCGACGTCGGGCAGACTGTCGCGCCATGCAGCCACCAAATGGACGCGGCTCTGACCGGCCCGCGTCCACCACACCGCCACGCGCCCACGGCCCGGCGCCACCACCACCCGCAGCGAACGGGCGCAGCGCGCGCTGTCGAGCGGCGCCTCACCCTCCCCGAGCGGCGTGGCCGGTGCTTCCGCCATGCGCATGGCCGGCAGCGACCCGCCCGGCACGCTGTCGCGCACCGCCGGCATGGCCGCCAGGGTATCCACCAGCAGACTCAGTGCGCCCACCTCGCGCAGCACGTCCTGCGTCTCCAGAAACTGCGCCTCCGGCGTGTCAGCCAGTAGCGTGGAGTCGTAGGGCACGAAGGGCGGATGGGCCATCGGTGACGGCATGGCGGTGGCCACCGGATTGGCGTCCACCCAGGTGGCCGCCGGCTGCTCACAGGCGGTCAGCAGCAGCGACGCGGCGACCCCGCATCCGGTGAGTCGCGCGCGAAAGAGCCAGCGTTCGGTCATACGCGAAGGGTACTGCAAGTTCGGCCCGACGCTAGCTTTCTCCGCACCTGTCCCCGCTCTCCCGGAGATTTTCGATGTCCTTTGCCGCTTTCGACGGCACGCGCCGCGTGCCGCCTGCCGTCAACGAACCCGTGCGCAGCTACGCGCCGGGCAGCCCGGAACGTGCCTCGCTGCAGGCCCGCCTCGATCGGATGGCCGCCGAGGTGGCCGAGATTCCCGTCGTCATCGGCGGGCGTCGCATTCTGACGGGCAACACGGGCACGGTCACCATGCCCTGCGATCACCAGCACGTGCTGGCCACCTACCACAAGGCCAGTGCCGAGAACGTACGCGAGGCCATTGCGGCCGCCGCAACAGCGCGCGCCGAGTGGGCGAGCTGGCGCTGGGAAGATCGCGCCGCCGTGTTTCTGCGCGCCGCCGAGCTGCTGACCACCACGTGGCGCGACACGCTGCTGGCGGCCACCATGCTGGGTCAGGCCAAGACGGTGCATCAGGCGGAAATCGACGCCACCTGCGAGCTCATCGACTTCTGGCGCTTCAACGTGCAGTTCGCGCAGGAGCTCTACGCCGAGCAGCCGCTGTCCGACCACAGCATGTGGAACCAGCTCGACTACCGGCCGCTCGAAGGCTTCGTCTACGCCGTCACGCCGTTCAACTTCACGGCCATCGGCGGCAACCTGCCGGGCGCGCCCGCGCTCATGGGCAACGTGGTGCTGTGGAAGCCCTCGGCCACCGCGCTGCTCTCGAGCTGGTACACCTATCTGCTGCTCGAGGAGGCGGGCCTGCCGGCCGGCGTGATCAACTTCCTGCCGGGTGATCCGGCCATGATCTCCGACATCGCGCTCACGCATCGCGACCTGGCCGGCGTGCACTTCACCGGCTCCACCGGCGTCTTCAACAGCATGTGGGAGACGATCGGCAAGAACATGAACAAGTACCGCTCGTATCCGCGCATCGTGGGCGAGACGGGCGGCAAGGACTTCATCGTGGCGCATCCGAGCGCCGACCCGCAGGCGCTGGCCGTTGGCATGGTGCGCGGCGCCTTCGAGTACCAGGGCCAGAAGTGCTCGGCAGCGAGCCGCGCGTACATTCCGGCGTCGCTGTGGCCCACGGTAAAGGAGAAGTGCGTGGCCATGATGGCCGAGATGAAGCAGGGTGACACGCGCGACTTCAGCAACTTCGTGGCTGCCGTGATCGACAAGCGCGCCTTCGAACGGCTCAAGGGCGCGATCGACGAAGCGAAGAGCAACGCCACCATCGTGGCCGGCGGTGGCTACGACGACTCGAAGGGTTGGTTCATTCAGCCCACCATCGTGGAGACCAAGGACCCGAACTACCGCTCGCTCTGCGAGGAGCTCTTCGGTCCGCTGCTCACGGTGTACGTGTACGACGACGCCAAGTGGGCGGAGACGCTGCAGCTGGTGGACAACACCTCGCCCTACGCGCTCACGGGCGCCGTGTTCTCACGCGACCGCCAGGGCGTGCGGGAAGCCATGAGTGCGCTGCGCAACGCGGCCGGCAACTTCTACATCAACGACAAGCCCACGGGCGCCGTGGTGGGCCAGCAGCCGTTTGGTGGCGCGCGCGGCTCGGGCACGAACGACAAGGCCGGCTCCAAGGCCAACCTCATGCGCTGGGTGTCGACGCGCACGGTGAAGGAGACGTTCAGCCCGCCGATGGACTGGAAGTATCCGTTCCTGGGCAACTGACGTCACGCGTTCCGCGGACTCACGACCCGATACCTGAACTCAAGACCCGGAACTGATCAGTTTCGGGTTTTGAGTTTGAGTACCGGGTGCTGGGTTCGACGTGCCAACTCGAACTCCACTTTCATGCGCACCCTCCGCTACCTCACCGCCGACGTCTTCACCACCGAACCCTTCACCGGCAATCAGCTGGCGGTGGTGTTTGGCGCCGAGGGCCTGCCCACCGAGACCCTGCAGGCCATCACGCGCGAGTTCAACTACGCCGAGTCCACCTTCGTGTTCGCGCCGGAAACGCCGGACACCACGAGGCGCGTACGCATCTTCACGCCGGAAATGGAAGTGCCGTTTGCCGGGCACCCCACCATCGGCACCGCGCATGTGCTGGTGGCCAGTGGCGAGGTGCCGCCCACGGCGGACGACACGGCACGCGGCGAGATGACCGTGGTGCTTGGCGAGAACGTGGGGCCGGTGCCGGTGCGCATCACGCTGAATCAGGGCGTGCCGGTGCAGGGTCAGCTCACCACCGCGCAGCTGCCCGAGGAGCGCGTGGAAGTGACCGACCTGGGCGCCCTGGCCTCCACGCTGTCGCTGTCGCCCGACGACTTCGTGGGCGGCGCGCATGCGCCGGCTGGCGTGAGCTGTGGCCTGCCCTTCCTGCTCATGCCACTCCGCAGCACCGCCGCGGTGGCCCGCGCGCAGCTCGACATGGCGGCGTGGCGCCGCGTCCTCGACGGCAAGTGGGCCGCGTGGCCCATGATCTTTGCCATGGCCCAGGACGACGATCAGTCGAGCTGGCCGGCGCACGTGCAGGGCTGTGACATTCGCGCGCGGGTCTTCGTGCCCGGCAGTACCGTGCCGGAAGATCCGGCCACGGGCTCCGCCAACGCCAACCTCGCCGGCTATCTGGCCACGCGCACGCCGCGTGATGGCACGCTGCGCTGGCAGGTGGCGCAGGGGCTCGAAATGGGCCGTCCCAGTCGCCTCGTCATTGAAGCCGACAAGGTGCAGGGCGCGCTCACGGCCGTTCGCGTGGGCGGCGCGACCGTGCTGATCAGCGAGGGAACGCTGCGCGTGCCGGATCGGGCGACCAGGTGATGACCCGGTCGCGGCCCATGCGCTTGGCGGCGTAGAGGGCCTCGTCGGCGCGGGCGCGCAGGGCTTCACCCATGCCGTCATCGCGCACCGCGTCGGCGGCCACCCCAATGCTCACGGTCACGGGAATGCGCGCGGCGGGCTCGCCAAAGCTGCGCCGTCGAAACGCCTCCACCACACGCTGCGCCAATTGCAGCGCACCGTCCATGCCGGTGTTGGGCGCAAGAATGGTGAATTCCTCGCCGCCGGTGCGCGCCACCACGTCGTCCTGACGTGCGTTCGCGCGCAGCAGCTCCCCCACGCCGGCAATGACCTGATCACCGACCAGATGTCCGTAGGTGTCGTTGACCTGCTTGAAGTGATCGAGGTCAATGGCCAGCAGGGCGAGCGGCGTTTGGGTACGCGCGGCACGCGCCAGTTCGCGGCGGTACTGCTGCTCGAAGCCGCGTCGGTTGAAACAGCCCGACAAGGGGTCGGTGAGCACGATGCTGGCCAGCTCCGTGCGCATGCGGTTGTAGGCACGCCCCACCGCCGTGATGGCATCGGGCCTCGCGTCGGCTGAAACATCGTAGCTGCCGCTGAAATCGCCCTCCTGCGCGCGCTCGAAGATCTGCACGAGGGTGCCGAGGCGTTCGTGCAGATGACTCTGCACGCGGGTGACGAGCAGAGCCCCCACGCCAAATACGGCCAGCGTGATGAACACTTCACCCCACACCACCGGCGCCCCGTGGCGATCGGCGAGATCATTGAGCAGCAGGTAGGCGGTGGCGGTGGCCACGAGCGTGAGCAGCGCCGGGGCCCGCCCGAAGTACACATGCGTGAGCTGCAGCGAGAACAGGGCCAGCAGCAGGCCGAGGTGGTACTGTTCCACGCGCACGAGCAGAAACACCAGCCAGAAGACGACGGCCAGGTCGGCCACGGCCATCAGCGTGGAGAGCGTCTGACCTGCGGCGCGCTGTCGCTGCACCCAGGCACGAATGCCAATGACCAGCACCGCGTAGCTCACCGGAACGAGCCCGAGAAACCATTCGGCCAGCTCGGTGCCCACCACGCGGTCGGCCACCGGCGACAGACTGAGGAAACCGAACGTGCGCAGCCCCACCGTGACGGCGCCGGCCAGAAGGGCCAGCGCAATGCGGTAGTTGGTCTGCCACCCCAGTACGTCGGCGGTGGTGGTGGGCGATCGGGTCGGCTCGTCCAGCATGGCGGGAATGCTACCCCGGCCGACGCCGTTTGGTAACGGCGCGTCCTGGCTGCCGTCACCCGTCCGGTCCGCTGCCGCAGCCCACGCTGCCACCGCGGCCTCACGCAATCACGCCATCGCGAATTCCCGCTCGGGGGCTGGAGTCTCCACCACCCGCCCGTCAAACAGGTGCACCGTGCGCTGGGCGTGCTGCGCATAGCGCGCGTCGTGCGTCACCATGCAGATCGTGGACCCGGCCGCGTGCAACTCCTGCAACAGCTGCATGACCGCCTCGCCGTTGCGGGAATCGAGGTTGCCGGTGGGCTCGTCAGCCAGCAGGATGGCCGGATCACCCGCCACCGCACGCGCCACCGCCACGCGCTGCTGCTGACCACCCGACAACTGCGGCGGGTAGTGCTTGGCGCGATGGGTCATGCCCACCTTCTCGAGCGCCTGCTGCACGCGCGCCTTGCGCTCGGCCGCGTCCATGTCGCGATAGGTGAGCGGCAGTTCCACGTTCTCCCACACGGTCAGATCGCCAATCAGGTTGAACGCCTGAAAGATGAAGCCGATCTCCCGGTTGCGAACGCGCGCGCGGTCCACCGCCGCAAGCCGCGCCACCGAGGTGCCGGCAATGCGATACTCACCGTCGGTGGGCGTGTCGAGCAGGCCCAGAATGGACAGCAGCGTGGTCTTGCCGCAGCCCGAGGGACCGGCAATGGCAACGTATTCGCCCTTGGCAATGGCAAAGTGCACATCCTGCAGGGCGTGGGTCTCCACCTCGTCGGTGAGGAAGACCTTGCGAATGCCCTGCATGAGGATGAGCGGTTCGGCGGCAGCAGACATGGTTGGAAAGCTCCGGGTGGTGAGAAAACGGGGCCGCTACTTGATGCGGATGCGTTCGGCGTTGGCGTTGCTGCCGAGATCGGACAGGATGATGCGATCGCCTTCGCTGAGACCGTTGACGATTTCGATGGTGTTGACCGAGCTGCGCCCAAGGACGACGGGGACTCGCACGGCCGTGCGTCCGTCCGCCTCGAGCTTGAAGAGCGCGGCATTGCCGCTGCCCACGCTGAGCGCCGGTCGACCCGCGTACAGCACGTTGGTGAGCTTGTCGATGACGATGGTGCCGTCCACACTGAGATCCGGCACGGCACCGGCCGGCAGCGGCCCCTCGAGCGCCACATCAATGGTGACCGAGCCGCCCTGCGCCGAGGGGTCCTTGCGGATGACGCGCCCCGTCACGAGACCATTGCGCGTGTCCACCGTGGCGGTCTGCCCAAGTTGCACATCCTTGGCCTGCGACTCGGGGATGCGCAGCACGGCCTTGAGGCGGCCGGGCTGCACGACCTTGGCCAGCGCGGTGCCTTCGGGCACCCACTGCCCCAACTGCAGCGTGAGTTCCTGCAACACCCCGCCATCGGGCGCACGCACCTGCAACGAGCGAAGTCGCGCCTGCTGATTCTGCGCGATGGCCGCCAGTTGTGTCACGCGCGAAGCCTGTACGGCAATCTGGGAGTCGATGGCGGCGCGCATGAGCGCGAGACGTTCCTGCTCCACCCGCAGACGTGTGGTGAACTCTTCGGCCGAGGCTTTGCGGTTGGCCGCCTCGAACGCGGGCACCAGCCCAAGACGTACGAGCGAGTCGGCCGCCCGCGCCTCCTGCGTGCTGCTCACCCACTGCGTGCGGGTGGAGGCCACCGTGCCTTCCTGCGTGAGAATGGCGCTGCGCAGGTTGGTGCGCAGGTTGATGAGATCGATCTCGGCCTGCCGCACCTGCTGCTCGGCCTGCATGGTCTGAATCTGCAGATCGGGATTGGACAGCTCGAGCAGCAGTTCGCCGCTGCCCACCTTCTGTCCCGACTCCACGTGCAGACGTTCCACGCGGGCCGAAGCCTGCGCGGTGATCCAGCGGATCTGTTCCGGCACGAGCGTGCCGGGCCCGCGCACTTCGCGCACCACATCACCACGCTGCACCGTGTCGATGAGCACGGTGGCGCGGTCCACGCTGGGCACGGCCGGATCGAGTCGCGTGAGCGCGAGCGTGACCGCCGCCAGCAGCGTCACACCGCCGGCGATGAGTGCCGGTTTCCTGTAGGACTTTTTGGGAGTGCGGACGATATCCATGAGAATGCGTACGGGAGAATCGACGAAGTGCCGTCAGCCGGGATTCCGGACTGCGGTCAGTCGTAGCGCAGCGCCTGCATGGGATCCACCAGCGCCGCGCGACGCGCCGGCAGCCAGGCGGCCCCGAAAGCCACAAGGGCGAGCACCACCACGGCCGCACTGAACACGAGCGGATCGTGCCCCTCGAGCTGATAGAGCTGCGACTGCGCGGCACGGCCCAGCGCAAACGCGGCGGCGATGCCGATGACCGAACCGACGAGCGTCATGACCGCCATCTGCCGCATGACGAGCCCACGCACCCGGGCAGCGTCGGCGCCGAGCGCCATGCGCACACCGATCTCGCGCGTGCGCTGTGTGACGGAGTAGGCCAGCACGCCATAGAGCCCCACCGCCGCCAGCAGCGTGGCGAGCACCGCAAAGGCGGACGCCATGGTGCTGATCATGCGGTCGAGGAAGACGTTTTCTCTTACCTGCTGGGGCAGGGTCTTGAGATCTTCCACCGGCACCGTGGGTGCCATGCGCCGGAGCAGTGCCTGCACCGACTGCAGCACCTCCTCCGGACGCTGCGTGGTGCGGACGTAAAAGGTGAGCGCCCCCGTGCGCGCTTCCTGCCGCCACGGCGAGAAGAAGAGCGGCGGAATCTCGTCCTTCACCTCGCTGTAGGCCGCGTCCTTGACGAGGCCGACAATCTGGATGTTGAGCGTGTCATTGCCGTTGCGGGACATGAACTTGCCGATCACGTCCTTGCCCAGGTTGAACTTGCGCACGAAGGCTTCGTTCACCATGGCCACACGCGCCGCGCCCAGCCGGTCGCTGTCCGTGAACTCGCGCCCGCTCAGGAGCTGCATGCCGAGTACGTCGAGGAATTTCGTGCCCACGATGTTGTAGCGGCTGTTGCAGTCCACGTCGGGCCCGCAGTCGTAGCCCTGCACCCGCACATCGGTGCCCCAGTTGTTGCCGTTGAGGATGGCCACCACCGCGTTGGACACACCGGTGACGCCGGGCATGGCGGCCAGCTCCTGCTCCACCTGCTCAAAGAGCACCGCGGCGCGCGTGCTGTCGTAACCACTGCGCATGGGCGAAATGCGGAAGGTCGCAATCTGCTCGGTCTCGAGACCCAGATCGGTGCGACTCACATTCACGAGACTCTTGAGAAAGAGTCCGGCCGAGATGAGCAGGGCCATGGAGAGCGCGATCTGGGCCGTGACCAGCACGGAACGGAAGCGCGACGCCACCGCACCACCGGCGATCTGTCCGGCCCCCGCACGAATGACGGTGATGAGATCGTCGCGGGTGCTGTGCAAGGCGGGGAAGAGTCCGAACACGAGGCCCGTGCCCAGTGCCACCAGACCCGAGAACAGCACCATGGAGGGCTGCAGCGAGAAGTTGATGGTGCGCAGCGCCTCGGGTGGCATGAAGCCGGCGATGGCCTTGAGCGTCCACACCGCCACCAGCAGACTGGCGAACCCGCCCAGCACCGCCAGCACCAGCGATTCGGTGAGCAGCTGCCGGAGCAACTGCGCGCGGGTGGCGCCCAGCGCGAGTCGCACGCCCATTTCGGTGGCCCGCCCCGCCCCGCGCGCCAGGAGCAGATTGGCAATGTTCGCGCAGGCAATCAGCAGCACCGTGCCGGTGATGGAGAAGAGCAGCAGAATGGGCGTGCGCGCCTCGCGATGGATGCTGGTCTGTCCGCGGGCGCCGTTGCTCAGCTCCACCTGCTTGGCGCGGAATCGCTGCATGGTGGCGTCGCTCATGCCCTGCTGCAGCGGCGCCTCCACATCGGCCAGCAAATTGCGATACACCGTGTTGAGCTGTGTGCCGGCCTGCTCCATGCTCATGCCCGGCTTGAGACGGCCGAACACGTACATCCAATAGGAGCGGCGATCGTCGTAGGGATTGGTGAGCGCGGACATGGGCCAGCGCACACTCATGGGCACGAAGAGATCGGGCTCGGCCCCCAGGGTGGTGCCACGGAAGCCCGCCGGCGCCACACCCACCACCGACAGCGAGCGGCCATTCACCATCACCGACTTGCCGATCACACTCCGGTCTCCGCCGAAGCGATTCTGCCAGAAGTCGTGACTCAGCACGGCCACGAAATGCGTGCCGACCGGCTCATCGTCCGCAGGCTGAATGACCCGACCCAACGCAGGCGCGAGACCGAGCACCCCGAAGTACGAGCCGGTGACGTACATGCCGTCCACCGTCATGGCCTCGCCGTCCACCGCGAGATTGCCACCGAACTGCACATGTCCGGCAATGCCGGAGAAGCCGGTCTGCAGCCGCTCGAGGTCGCGGTACATGGCGTAGCTGAATACGTCCTCACAGCTGCCGGCCTGATTGCAGCTGGTGCTGCCGGGCTTGGGACCAGGTGCTGAGAAGTTCACCAGTTCCTGCGGCGCATGCACCGGCAACTGTTGCAGCAGCAATTGGTCAAATATCGAGTAGATCGCGGCGTTGGCACCGATGCCGAGGGCCAGCGACGCCACGGCAACCGCCGTGACGAACGGAGTCTTGCGCAGCATGCGCAAGGCAAGCGTGAAATGATTCATGGGGCACGCGGATGGGACGGAGACCAGGACAGACCTCGGGTCGGAGAGTCTGACAGTCGAACCGCGCGCAGGGTTTGAACGCCGAATGACTGAATCGCTCGGCGGAATCGCTCGGCGGAATCAGCCCAGCGCGGCCTGTATCCGTTCCCGTACGAGGGTGCTGGGGTCGTCGCGCAGGCTGTGGAGGATCACATCGGCCGCGGGACGATGGCCCGTGCACAGCGCGCCGATGGCCGCGAGGCGCACCTGCAGCACATCGATGGCGTGGCTGTCCTGCCTTGCCAACTCGGCCAACCGGCTTCTGGCGCGGGCCGTCTGCACATGCGCCAGTGCCGCAACCACTTCCAGCTGATACTCGAGGGTCAGTTCCTCCTCGTGGACCGGAACGCGCGTGGTTGGCGCCGCCTCGGCATCGGGGGCGGAGAACACGATGGACAGTGCACGGTTGCGTACGTCCACCGACGAATCGAAGAGTACCGACTCGAGTCGTGTCATGGCCGTCTGTCCGCCGATCTTGCCGAGAGCCACCACCGCGGCCATGCGCACGCGGGCATCACTGTGCTTGAGGAGACGCGTCAGGTCGTCCACGGCAGCCGGCTGCTTGGACTCTCCCAACAGGGCAGCGGCGTTGCGCACCACATACCAGGTGCCGCTGCCGATGTATTCGCGTGCGACGGGCACGATGGCCGGCAGTGCCGCCGCCACGTCGAACAGCAGGCGACGCTCGTGGACATCAGGCGCCGCCATGAGATGCGCGAATACCGTGCGCGCCCCTGCCTCGCGCGCGTGCTCCAGCACGGCCTGCACGGTGTTGAGCTCCGCCTGCTCCGTGACCAGCGCCTCGACCACCAGATGCAGCGCCTCGGGCGTGGCGCCGGTGGCAAAGGCGGAGGTGTGCATCGCGTCGTGGAGAATGCGACAGGTGGCCCGGGCGTCCTGCCGGGCCAGCGCCTCCTGCAGCGCCCCCGACTCGACGGCTGCCACGGCCGCTCCACGCGCGGCAGCCCCTCGCGCCGCCACATCGGCATCACTTTCCTGGCGGGCCTGAGCGGCGGACACGGGCACTCCCCCGGCGGGGACGGAGTCGCCATCGAACCACAGGCGAATGTTCCACAGGCCGAGGTCACGCGCGGCCTCACGCAGCGCGTCGCCGTTCGGATCGTGCTCAAGATTGAGCAGGCCACCCAGCTTCACGAACTCCGTGTCGGTCGTAGTGGAGTCGATGTCGATGCGCGCGATGCCCAGACTGGCCATGGCGTCGTGCAACACGCCCACCGCGTCGGCCACCGGCAGGTGCGGATGATCGGCGAACAGATCTCGCGTGAGGCGCACACCACCCACGCGCGCCAGCGCGCAGAGACGCTGGACACTCGTGAGGACTTCGGCGATCGGTGCGTTCTGCCGCAATTGCGTGAGCAACATCGCCAACGCGGCGGCATAGACGAACTCGAGGGGCAAGGCGCCCTCCAGCATGACGGGACGCCCGCAATCTCCGTCCGGACGCGTCAGTCCGCCAGCAGGGGCCCGGTGAGCCCCCGTTCACCTCACCGGATCACAGCGGCGCGCCGAGGTAGATGTCGGTACGCCATCCCTTGCTGGGGAACAGGCCGCGGGCGATGTCGAGACGCAGCAGCCCATCGAGCACACCGAAGCCGAAGCCCGCACCCTTCTGCGTGGTCCCCTGACCGAACGCCTCACGTCGTCCCGCCCAGCCGGCGTCGAAGAAGGCCACCGGACGGAACGCGCCACGTCCACGTCCGAATTCCGCGCGACCGAACCAGAAGGCGTCGCCGTTCTGCGTGCCGGGCAGCTGCCCGCGCACGGTGCGCAGGCCGCCCACGTACCACTCGCGCTGGAATGGCAGTCGTCCGGCGGACGTGCCCGCGGAGCCCGAGAAGGCCGCCGCCCAGCCGCCGAACTGCCGCGACAGGGTGCTTTCCACAGAGCCGCGTGCGTATTCGAAGGTACCGGTGGCCCCTTCGAGGCGCGTGATGTTGAGCCAGCGCAGCCCGCCCGGACGATCGACGAGCAGACGCGACCAGGTGACCTGCGCGCCGGCATAGGAGCCCGGCTCGGCCAGAATGTTGGGCGCAAATCGCCGGTCACCGAAGGCCCGCGCCAGCGAGAAGGTATTCACCACGTCGCTGTCACCGGCGGTCCATTGCCGCTCGAGGAAGATGCGGCCCTCGAGTGTGCCGCGTCGCTGTTCACGCCGCTCGGTCAGCTCCACGCCGTAGTTGCGATAGTAGAATCCTTCATCGCGGCCATAGAGCAGGGCCGGCAGTGACGGGCCGATGGTCAGCGCGCCTGCCCATTCGGGGTTGGCAGCGGACAGGCGATGAAACACGCCGAAGCCCACCGTGCGCGCGCCGTTGCTGCGCAGCAGATGCAACTCGCCGTTGGCATGCAGGTCGGCATGACCAATGCGCGCCGTTCCTCGCGCCGTGTATCCGGCACCCAACTCCTGCGTCACCTGCAGACCGGCCGAGAGGCCCTCGACGCGATTGTAGCGGAACAGGTCGGAGCCGCTGCGCAGCTTGGGCAGCTGTGGACCCCAGGGCACCTGCAGACCGAGGTCCAGCGCCTTCAGCAGCTCGTCCTGACTCGGCAAATCGAAGATGTCATCTGCCGTGGCCGACGAGGGTGGAAGCGCGGGCGACTTGGCCAAAGTCTCCATGTCGCAGGGCAGGTCGTAGGCAATGCGCAGCGCGCGGTCGTAGCGCTCCTCGACACGTGTCCAGGTACTGTCGTTCCGGCACTGCGTGACCTTGCCGCGACCGTAGCGCCGCTCCTGCACTGAATCGCGGCGAGCGGCGCCCTTTTCCGAGGTGCCGCCGACGTTCACCGACACCTGCACGTCGCTCCCTGTTGACTCCACGACGACGGAGTCCTTGTCCGTGCTGTCGCGCGGCGCCCAGCGATCACGCGCCTTGGGCACCGCCGCCAGAAAGAAGTCACCGTCCACGTCTTCGTAGGTGAACTTCTCGTCCATGCGGAAGGGAATGTGCATGAACATCACATCGGCGCTGGCGGTGGCGCTATGCGCGCGCGGCAGCCAGAAGCGGCCCTTGTAGAGCGCGTACTCGACGGTGATGCCGTCCAATCGCGCCTTCATGGGCCGAATGAGCGACGTGACGAAGGTGCCTGGCTTGTCCTCGTTATCGGCGATACGCTGCCGTGCGCGTTGTGCACTGTCACGCACATACACGTCACGGGGAAGACGCGCGCGCAGGATGCTGTCCTGCAGGGGGGCCAGCACCTTGAATTCTTCTTCGTCCTTCTCGATTTCCTCGAGCGCGGTGGACCAGATGTCGATTTCCGTGGACAGGCGATACGCGGCCCGCACGAGTTGCCCGCGCTCGCGGTCGAACCAGAAGCTGCCCACGAAGGTGCGCCAGTCCGGCTTGCGGCCCGCAATGCGCAGCTCCTGCAAGCGAATGATCTGCCCGTCAGGCAGCGTGATGCGCGCCGAATCGCCCAAATCGTAGCGATACCAGCGCTCGGCGCCGCGCGCGAGCGGATGGATGATGTCCCGATCGTCGACATCGGTCTTCACCACGCCGAAGTCCGACGAGGGGAACCAGAGCTGCTCGCGGCCGGGGAAATACGGCACACTGACCGCGCCCACGAAGTCCCCGTCGACGTCGGAGGCCATGGGGATGGTCATGCGCGAGCCCTGCGGCCGCACACGCACGCCCACATCACGGCGCCAGGAGATGTCGGCCACATTGTCGCCCTGAAACAGCAGCTTCTGCACGCCAAGACGGCGCGGGCCCATGGACAGCGAAACCCGCTGCGTGGTGGTGGCGCGGTACGACTTGAGCGCACTGTCCTGCTGTTCCCGTGCGGCGCGGGCGCGCTCGAACACGGCGCGGGCCTCGGCGTTGGAGAATGCCGAGGCGGAGGCTTCAGCGTTGAGCGCTGCCAGCGTGGCGCTGTCTCCACGTAGACCGCGGCGCGTGATGTTGCGGGCCTCACGGACGGCGTCGCGAATGGGCTCGCGATACTGGCGGAGCAGCGTATCGGGGCCGGAGCGCGGCCGCGCCGTGGTATCGCGTCCGCTGCGCGGCGGGGTCTGTCCCTGGGCGGACAGGGTGAGCGGCAGCAGCAGGGCAAGAGCCAACGACGGCGTGCAGGCAGCGAAGAAACGCATGATCCGGCCAGAAGGGTGCAGACGACGAGCGGGCAGAAACACCGACTTGTAGACCTACGGTGGGTCAGGACGAGCGGTTTCTCCCCCCCAAACGTAACTTCGGGCAGTTGGACCCCCGCCCCGGCCTTTCGTTTCAGGAGACCCGCCGTGCCATCTGCCCCGCTCATGTTCCGTTGGACCCGTCAGCTGGCCGCCACAGCGGTCCTCGCCGGCCTCGCCCCCCTGGCCCCGTCTGCCGACGGTCCGCTGCAGGCGCAGGCCGCCGTGGCCTCGGCCGACCCGCGCCTCGAGGGGCTCAAGGCGGAGGCCCTCAAGCTCGTGGAAGGCCGCGCCAAGCAGGTGCAGGAAATCGTGGACATGCTGTTTTCCTACCAGGAGCTCGGCTTTCAGGAGTGGGAGTCGCAGAAGTACCTGACCGGCCTGCTCGAGAAGGAAGGCTTCAAGATCGAGCGCGGCGTGGCCGGCATTCCCACCGCATGGACCGCGCGCTGGAGCTACGGCACAGGCAAGCCGGAGATTTCCCTTGGCTCCGACGTGGACGGCATTCCGCAGGCCAGCAACAAGCCGGGCGTGGGCTACCGCGACCCCATGGTGTCGGGTGGCCCCGGTCATGGTGAGGGCCACAATTCCGGTCAGGCCGTGAACGTGGTGGCCGCCATTGTGGTCAAGCAGCTCATGCAGCGCGACAAGATCAACGGCAGCATCATGCTCTGGCCCGGCATTGCCGAAGAGCAGATGGCGGGCAAGGCGTTCCTGGTGCGCGAGGGCATCTTCAAGAACACCGACGTCACGCTGTTCACACACGTGGGCAACGATCTGGGCGTGTCGTGGGGTGCGAGCGGGCAGAGCGCGCTCATTTCGGCCGAGTTCCGATTCCGCGGTTCGAGCGCGCACGCGGCCGGCGCGCCGTGGCGTGGGCAGTCGGCACTCGACGCGGTGATGCTCATGGCGCAGGGCTGGGAATACCGGCGCGAACACCTGCGTTTGCAGCAGCGCTCGCACTATGTCATCAAGGACGGCGGCGACCAGCCCAACGTGGTACCCAGCACCGCCAGCATCTGGTTCTACTTCCGCGAGCAGGACTATCCGCGCACGATGGCGCTGTTCGAGACCGGCAAGAAGATCGCCGAAGGCGCCGCAATGATGACCGACACCAAGCTCGACACGGTCATGATTCTGGGCTCGGGCTGGTCGGCGCACTTCAGCAAGCCCATTGCCGAAGCCATGCACAAGAACGTGCAGACGGTGGGCATGCCGGCCTGGGATGACAAGGACCAGACGCTGGCCAAGGGCATCCAGAAGGAACTGGGCTCGCCGGACTTCGGCCTGCAGATGCAGGTGAACCGTGAACTGCGTGGCGCCGAAACGCCGCAGAACTGGATGGGCGGTGGCTCCGACGACATCGGCGACGTGTCGTGGAACATGCCCACCATCACGCTGCGCTTCCCGAGCAACATCCCGGGTCTGCCGGGCCACAACTGGGCCAACGCGATTTCCATGGCCACGCCCATTGCGCACAAGGGGGCGCTGGCCGGCGCCAAGGTGCAGGCGCTCACCATGCTCGACATCTTCCTGCAGCCCAAGGTGGTGGCCGACGCGTGGACGTACTTCCGCGATGTGCAGACGAAGAACGTGAAGTACCAGCCGTTCATCCGGCCCGGCGATCAGCCGCCCATCTGGCTCAACGCCGACATCATGGCGAAGTACAAGCCGCAGCTGCAGAAGTTCTACTACGATCCGACGAAGTTCAAAACCTACCTGGAGCAGCTCGGGATCGAGTACCCGACCGTGCGGCCGGCCGAAGCCAAGCCGCGTGGGGACAACTGAGGGTTCGTGAAGACTCAGGACCCGAAACCCATACTCAAAACCCGGAACTGATCGGTTCCGGGCGACTCAGAGCCCGAAACTCTTACCCAGAACTCGAAACGGATCAGTTTCGTGTTGTGAGTTCAAGTTTCGGGTTTTGAGTTGAAGCAGGTCACGTCTCAACCGGATACTGCCGTGCACCGTCATCATCGTTTCACACTGCTGCTCGCCGCTCTATTGTGCGCGGCCCCCGCCGCGGCCCAGTCGTCGCTCTCCACCGAAATCGACCGCCGCACCGCCGCCATCGCGTCCAAGCTCACCGCCTGGCGCCATGACATCCACCAGCACCCGGAGCTCGGCTACCAGGAGAAGCGCACCGCCGCGCTGGTTGCCGCGCACCTCAAGAGCCTCGGCCTCGACGTGCAGGAGAACGTGGGCGGCATTCCGGGTGTGGTGGCCGTGCTCAAGGGCGGCAAGCCCGGGCCCACCATTGCCATGCGCGCCGACATGGACGCGCTGCCGGTGACCGAGCTGGTGGACGTGCCGTACAAGAGTACCGTGCGCACGGTGTACAACGGCGTGGAGACGGGCGTCATGCATGCCTGCGGACACGACCTGCACACGGCCATGCTGATGGGTGTGGCCGAGGTGTTCGCCGGCATGCGCGCGCAGTTGCCGGGCACGGTCAAGTTTCTCTTTCAGCCGGCCGAGGAAGTGCCACCGCGCGGCGGAGCGCAGCCCATGATCGAGGCTGGCGTCATGCAGGGCGTGGACGCCGTGCTTGGCTTGCATGTGGGCCCGGGTCCCCTCGGCACGCTGAGCTGGCGTTCGGGTGCCATCTCCGCGGCCAGCGACGCGTGGCGCATTGTGGTGCGTGGCAGGCAGACGCACGGCGCCTTTCCGTCCAATGGTGTTGATCCCATCGTGGTGAGCGCGGAGATCGTGACGGCGTTGCAGACGGTGGTGTCGCGCTCACTCGACCTCACGCAGGGTCCGGCGGTGCTCACGGTGGGCGCCATTCACGGCGGACTGCGCGAAAACATTATACCCGACTCGGTGTGGATGATCGGCACCATTCGCACCTTCGACGCCAAGGCGCGCGAGAAGGTGGGTGTGCGCATGAAGGAGATTGCGCAGCATATCGCGGCCGCACATGGCGCCACCGCCGATGTGAGCGTGACGCTGGGCTACGGCAGCACCATCAACGACGCGGCGCTGGTGGGGCGACTGGCGCCGGTGCTGCAGCGGGTGAGCGCGGGCAAGGCATTCGAGAGCAAGACCCAGAGCATGGCCGGCGAGGACTTCTCGCGTTTTGCGTCGGTGGCGCCGGGATTCTTCTTCAACCTGAGCGTGACGCCGCCAAGCGTGGACTTGATGGGCGTGGCGAGCAATCACTCGCCGTTGTTCCAGGCCGATGACAACGCCATGCCGGTGGGTGTGCGGGCCATGGCCAACGCGGCGCTGGAGTTGTTGGTGGGTGGCGTTCCGAAACGAGCCCAGTAGGCTGCGCGAAGACTCACTTATCGAAACCTGAACACAAGACCCGGAACTGATCAGTTTCGGGTTTTGTGTTTGGGTGTCGCGTTTTGGGTTGGTTCGACTGAGAACTCATGACTTGCACTCAAAGCTCACAGCTGACCGAAAGTCCGGTCAGCCGTGAGCTTTGAGTTCAAGTATTGAGTTGTGAGGTTTCCCCGCCTACCGCCCAAACGACGGAATGGACACACGCAGGAGTTCCTCCTCTCCTGTCTCGAGCGGAAGCGCCACAAACAGCGTGCGCTGACCGATGCCCACCAGTCGCGCCCCGGGCGGGATGCTCAGCGAGCCCACTCGCCCGCGCTGGCGATCGAAGACATCCACTTGGCGTGGTATTGTGCCTCCTACCCATGTTCGCACCACATAAACACGGCCGTCAGGTCCGGCGTGCACGCTGTGCGAGGTGAAGGGAGGAACGCGATCAGGCCAGATCGGGAAGTCCGAGGCGTCGAACACCGGGATTTCGTCCCCGTAGGTAGATACCGCGCGCGAGAGTTCACGTCGCATGTTGGCCGTGACTGCTGGCGTCGCATCGCCGGCAGCCTTACCGACCATCCAAGCACCATTCGCACGTCGCCAGTCCACTCGGTAGGGCTTTACGCGTGCCAATGCCACGGTGCCATCGGCAAAGAGCACTGCCTGGTCAAAGGTGGCGAGTGGATGCATGGCGTTGTATTGGTCCGGCACCCCTTTGATGTTCAGGCGCTTCACAGCCGCGCCGAATCGATGCGTCAAACCAAGTGCGATCGTATCTGCCCTTTCGCGGCCCTCGTACAATACGAATGCGACCGAGTCACGCGAGACCGGATGGGCACGATTTGGGTTTGGGAACGGCAATCGTGCCAGCGGCCCGTGCCCTCGAACATCGAGTGCCCGGCCGCCCAGCGATACGCCACCGAGCACGCCATGCACACGCAGATTCGCTTCGCGCAGCCCGTTGGGAACTGGCACGAACGATGCACGCTGCAAGTATGACCAGCGACGATTGTTGTTGTCCACCAAGATCGACGCAAGGCTGTCCAGCGCGATCAGCCTCCCGGGAGATCGATACTCACCGGGCCCGTCGCCAGTGCGACCAATCTGCTTGCGAACGCCCTGCGGACTCACGGCGTAGAGAAGGCGTGCCAGCGATTCTGTTACCAGGAGTGTGCCATCCGGCAGTTCACGCACGTGGCCGACTCGATCGAAGACAAGCGCCGAAGAATGATGGATCTCCTGCGCAAGTGCCGGGGACGCTGAGCGAAGAACGGCCGCTATGCCCACGAGCAACAGGACCCGTGAGGCGCCAACGTTGTAGCGTCGCATGGTCACCACTGAAATGGGTTGTAGCACCAACCGAGGTGCACGTCGCCCGTCACGTCAGACTGCGGTATGCGAAACAGGGGATATACAAAGGTCTCTCGCTCCTTGTCGAACATCATGCTCATCAGGTACCGCTTGCCGACCTTGATAAGGGCAGGCGCTCGCAGCCGGAGCGAATCGACCGACCCACCTGTAACACGCGCGTACACCACGCCTTCTGCACCTGCGGACGGGTCCCCTGGGATCGAGTACCAGACAGAACCCCGGCCATCCAGGTGAATCGGATTCATGGCAGAGTCCACGGATTCGGCCCATCCCCGGAGTATTCGACGCGCCGCCTCCATTGCCGGTCCCTGTACGTCGAAACTGCTGCTGGTAACGCGCTGGACGATGCCTTCTGCGCCTCCAAGTCGCTCGATAGGTATTCGCCTGAAGGAGTACCTATGCTGTGAGGCCAGCGTGCCGTCGGCACGCAGGTAGCGCACACCGGTCGAATCCGCCAGCACCACCCCTTGCTCGCAGATCATCCCGCTGGCCGGTGAAACGTCATCGAGCTGAATTCGGCTGCTGATCGCAGTAGTACCGACATCCACGAATCGACGGATACCGGCACGGGCAAGTTCGCGAGGCGGCGCGCCGGGCGTACCAGCCAGCAGGCGCACCGTGTCCACGATGGCGCGTGCACCCAGAAGCGTGAAGTCCAATTGGGCTCGCTGCAACGCAACCCACCTCCCATCTCCCAGGCGCCCTACCAATTGGCGGTCAGTGTCGGCGGAGAATCCCCAATCGCGAAAGTCGAGCTTGTCCTCGGTCAGTTTGAAGTCGTGATAGAGATAGCCCACCTGTCGCTGGCGATCGAGAATCATGAGCGTGTCGCCGGGTAGGGAGAAGACACCCTCCACATTGAGAAACTGGCCGGGCCCTTGGCCACGTGATCCGAATGCACGCAACAGCGTACCCGTCGAGTCAACCACTGTGATCCGCTGCTCGTGACCATCAATCATCACGATCTCGCCGGTGCGGACTTCCGTCAACCGACTCGGGATCGCGGACACCAAGCCGAGTGAATCGAAATCCAGCGTGGCCAGACTGTCGAGAACGATTTCACGCGGTGCAGTAGCCTCGTTGCGCGCAGACTCCGCTTTATCCGCAGCGGGTGTGGCGCAGGCGAACAGGCTCAGAGCGATGATACAAAACCTCAGATTTTTCGTCATCATGGTCATGTTCAGGGCAGGGCCACAAAAACAACACTGTCGGTCATGGGATGATCGGATTGAATTGTGACGACTGATCTGCAGATAGGACCTACGATCTACCACCCGCAATCGTGGTTTGGGCGGCGGTCGGCTTGACTCTTACGGTTCAACTGTCCTGTTGGCCGACCTCCGCCTGTAGAGCTCCACTTTGTGGTAGTCGCCATGGGTAAACGATAGTACCAGTCCATCTCGAGCAGCGACCAGCCGAGGTGTGGAGTCTCTGACGGCCAGACAGCCACCTGTTCGAATCGTGATCACGCAGGTGGCAACGGCACTGTCGATTTGATGAGAACGCCGGTATTGCAGCACTGCCTGCTCTGTATCAAGTGGACGCAGCACAATCGCTTCATCGGATCCATCCCGGTGCTGTCCGGTTGAATAGAACTGTGGGTTTACCACGACGCCCCACGGCACAACGCCCCGAACGGAGTCGGCCCAAAGAGGCGCCCCGTCTGCAAGCCTGTATGCGCGGACGACTGGAAACAGCTTCGGAACGGTGAGAACCACGTCCAGCTCGGGGAAGCAGGCCACCTTCCCATTGCTATTGAGTGCCGGAACGTGTTGCGGATACTCCATCGGACCATCAAAGTCGCCAAACGACTTCACGATGCTTCCCGAAAACGTCACCTCGTGAAGCGGATGGCCGTTGTGACTGCCGAATACGATGACCCTCTCCCGCGACAGGCAGAAGTCTGACCCAATGAACGGAAGCGGCGCGCTGGTGCCTTTTGCTGTGTTGCTGTTGCTGGTTGGAATGGACACCAACCCGTTCACGCGATCAAGCACATACAGCGTGCTTTTGCCGTCATGAACCAAAGAGACCGGTTCGGTCAACTCGCCAGGCCCTCGGCCACTTCTGCTCAATGTGCGGAGCGAACGCCCATTCTTGTCGAAAACCCTGATGTTGTTGGTTGAAGCATCAAGGACATATGCGTTCAATTCGCCGTCGAGCGCAGCGTCCACGACGCGCCCGAAATCCTGGTCTGGGCTGACATCGGAATCGCCCTTCTCCCAAAGGAGCGCAAGAGATGCTGCCGGTACTTCGCCCTCGGAACTCGCTGACGCTTTGCCGTCGCAGCCTCCAACAGCGACGGCCAGCAAGCTCGAAAGCGCTAACCTTGCAAGTATGGTCATGGACTGGCGTGGTACCAATTGGTGGTGTCTTTCTACCTGCTTTTGGTACAGATCGGCTCTTCCGACTTCGTATATCGTGGCATTCGTGCTTTGCTGAGCCTGAGGAACGTTACCCCCGCCCCGCAATCGTGGTAATGGCCGCCGCCAGCTTGTCGGCATCGGCGGCCGAATTGTACAGCGTGGGCGTCACGCGCACACAGTCGCCCTTGGCGA
>VFQP010001455.1_pt1 | contig 31704 bp, 31 predicted proteins | sample 3512351 | NCBI WGS metagenome assembly VFQP01 (sample SAMN10412372, study PRJNA504923) | tailings metagenome | isolation source: Relicate 1 Philex TSF1 revegetated site | place: Philippines: Tuba, Benguet | collected 2017-08-29
ATAATTAGAAATTAGAGTCAGATTTGGAAAGCAGATCATGCGAAATCTAAATCTTATGTCTAAAATCTAAAAAATATCAAAATGAGCAAATATACTGAAGACGACCTTAGAGTCGATCTGGAAAATAAAAAATACGAATTTGGCTGGGAAACCAAAATTGATTACGAAGATTTCCCAACAGGTTTGGACGAAGATATTGTCCGCGCAATTTCTGCAAAAAAGGAAGAGCCGGAATGGATGACAGAATGGCGTCTGGAATCTTTCAGGATATGGAAGAAAATGACAGAGCCGGATTGGGCAAACATTAAGTATGAAAAACCTGATTTTCAGGCTATACGATACTATGCCGCTCCCAAAGTAAAACCTGAACTGGCAAGTCTGGATGAGGTAGATCCTGAGTTATTGAAAACTTTTGAAAAATTAGGAATCAATATCGAAGAACAGAAAAGACTTTCCGGAGTTGCGGTAGATATTGTAATGGATTCTGTTTCCGTGAAAACAACCTTTCAGGATACATTAGCAGAAAAAGGAATTATCTTTTGTTCGATTTCAGAAGCGATCAAAAATCATCCTGATCTGGTTAAAAAATATCTTGGAAAAGTAGTTCCGAGAGGAGACAACTTTTATGCAGCTTTAAATTCCGCAGTATTCTCTGACGGAAGTTTCTGCTACATTCCAAAAGGAGTAAGATGTCCAATGGAATTGTCTACATATTTCCGTATCAATCAGGCAGGAACAGGTCAGTTTGAAAGAACACTCGTGATTGCAGATGAAGGAAGTTATGTGTCTTATCTTGAGGGTTGTACTGCTCCGTCCAGAGATGAAAACCAGCTTCATGCCGCAGTGGTTGAACTGATTGCTTTGGATGATGCCGAAATTAAATATTCTACCGTTCAAAACTGGTATCCGGGAAATGAAGAAGGAAAAGGCGGTGTTTTTAATTTTGTAACCAAAAGAGGTCTTTGTGAAAGAAGAGCAAAAATTTCCTGGACTCAGGTTGAAACAGGATCTGCCGTAACCTGGAAGTATCCTTCATGTATCCTGAAAGGAGACGGTTCGATCGGTGAATTCTATTCTATTGCAGTCACCAATAATCATCAGTATGCCGATACAGGAACAAAAATGATTCATATTGGCAGAAATACGAAATCAACCATTATTTCAAAAGGAATTTCTGCCGGAAAATCCAATAATTCATACAGAGGACTCGTGAAAGTTATGCCTTCAGCAAAAGGAGCCAGAAACTTTTCTCAATGTGATTCTTTATTGATGGGTAACGAATGTGGAGCACATACTTTCCCTTACATAGAAATCAAAGATCCTTCTGCACAATTGGAGCATGAAGCAACGACTTCAAAAATTGGAGAAGATCAGATTTTTTACTGTAACCAGAGAGGAATTGATACTGAAAGAGCTATTGCATTGATTGTAAACGGTTTCAGCAAAGAAGTTTTGAATAAACTCCCAATGGAATTTGCTATTGAAGCTCAGAAATTATTGGAGATTTCTTTGGAGGGTTCTGTAGGATAGTTTTAAAGGATGAAAACGTCATTATATCTTTTTTTTGTAATTTTCTTTTCCTGTGTTTCTGCACAGGAAAACAAGGGTTTTCAGCTTTCCAGCCATATTCTTGATATTACATTGGGTAAGCCAGTAGAAAATGTAGAGGTACAGTTAGAAAAGTATAATGAAACTTCCAAACAGTGGGTTTTAGTAAGCAAAATAAAAACTGACAAGAATGGCAGAATTTCAGACTTTCTGCCCTATTCAAAAAACAATTACGGGAAATATAAACTAATATTCTTAACAGAAAATTATTTTAAAAATAGAAATATAGAAAGCTTCTATCCATTTATTGAAGTGATATTCCAAATAAAAGACGAAAATCATTATCATGTGCCAATAACACTATCCCCATTTGGATATTCAACTTATCGGGGAAGTTAATATAATTGAAAAAAGAAAAGTATAACTAAGAATGTTACAAATCAAAAACTTACACGCCAGAATTGAAGATGGCGCACAAATATTGAAAGGTATTAACCTAGAAATAAAGCCGGGTGAAGTTCATGCGATCATGGGACCCAACGGAGCCGGAAAATCTACTCTTTCATCTGTTATTGCAGGAAAAGAAGATTATGAAATAACCGAAGGCGAAATTATTTTTGATGGTGAAAATATCATCGAAGATGCTCCTGAAGAAAGAGCCCATAAAGGGATTTTTCTTTCCTTCCAGTATCCTGTAGAAATTCCCGGAGTTTCTGTAACTAATTTCATTAAAGCTGCAGTAAACGAAACAAGGAAAGCGAACGGACTGGATGAAATGCCGGCAAAAGAAATGCTGGCAATGATTCGCGAAAAATCCGAAAAATTAGGCATCAAAAAAGATTTTCTTTCCAGATCATTAAACGAAGGTTTTTCCGGAGGAGAAAAGAAAAGAAACGAAATTTTTCAGATGATGATGCTGAATCCTAAATTAGCTATTTTGGATGAAACAGATTCAGGATTGGATATTGATGCTTTAAGAATTGTGGCAGACGGTGTTAATGTTTTCAAAAATGAAGGAAATGCAGTTCTTCTGATCACGCATTATCAAAGGTTACTAAATTACATTCAGCCTGATTTTGTACACGTTTTAGCTAACGGAAAAATCATCAAAACCGGTGACAAATCTTTAGCGCTGGAACTTGAAGCTAAAGGTTATGACTGGCTTCTAAATTAATTTGAGATTCGATATTTGAAATTTGACATTGTGGGAACAATAAACAATTTTGAAGACTTAGAAATTTGGAAAAGTTCAAGAAACTTTTGCCAATTGATATATAAAAATTGCCTGCAAAATGAAAAATTTCTCAATCACGACAAATCACAAATCGACAGAGCAGCTGTTTCAATAATGGATGACATTGCTGAAGGATTTGAAAGATAAGGAAATCGTGAATTTGTCAATTTCCTGACAATATCTAAAGATCTGCCGGTGAAGTTCGTTCTCAGTTGATAAGAGCTTATGAAAGACAATATTTAGACAGTGAAACATTTATAAAACTTAAAAATGAAAGTATTGAGATTTCAAAAAAACTTTCGGGATTTATTACTTATTTGAAAAATTCAACTCATAAAGTAAATAAATACAATCGAAATGATGACTGAGTAAAATTAGCAGTCGCAATTTCAAATCTCAAACTTCAAATTTCAAATATGTTATCAGAACAAATTTTAAACAATCACAGCGAATTTCTTGGCACACTCCGTCATCGTTTTTTAGATGAGACCAGAGTTGAGGCATTGGGAAAATTTGCCCAGATTGGCTTTCCAACAAAGAAAGACGAAGAATATAAATACACCAACATCAAGGAAATCATTGAGAAAGAATACAATTTCTTTCCCAAAGAAAGCCATAACATAACAAAAGAACAGCTTGATGAGCTGCATTTGGGAGAAGAAAACTTTGACTGGATTGTTTTCGTCAATGGTAAGCTTCACAAAGAACTTTCTAAGATCTCTATTGAGAATGCAGAATTTTTATCTTTCAACTACGCTTTGAATGATGAGAATCATAAAGACGTTTTTGATCAATATTTCAATACCATAGCTTCAAAAGATTTAGCTTTTACTAATCTGAATGAGGCCTACTGCAAATACGGATTTTTTCTGAAAGTCCCTAAAAATGTAGTAATTGAGAAGCCGATTCATATATTTTATCTTTCACAAAATCAGGAAGAAAACACTTTCTATAATACAAGAAACTTATTGATTGTAGAAGAAGGAGCAAAAGTAGAGATTATTGAAAGTCACCACAATTTTGATGAGACTTATGTTTTTACTAATTCCGTAACAGAAATTTTCACCCATTCCAATGCAAAAGCAGACTGGCATAAGCTTCAGAATGACAATGATACATCTTATATGGTTGACCATACTTTTGCAAAACAGGAAAGAGACAGTTTGACTACAGTAAATACTTTTTCTTTCGGCGGAAAACTGGTAAGAAACAATCTTGACTTTATTCAGAACGGGGAAAATATCAATTCTTTTATGAACGGAATTACCATTATCGGAAAAGATCAATTAGTAGATCATCATACTGCCGTTCATCATAATCAGCCTAACTGCGAAAGTTATCAGAACTATAAAGGTATCTTCAAAGATCAGTCTCACGGGGTTTTCAACGGAAAAGTTTTTGTAGACAAAATAGCACAGAAGACCAATGCTTATCAACAGAATAATAATGTTCTTTTAAGCGAAGGTGCTACTATTGATACGAAACCGCAACTGGAAATTTTCGCAGATGATGTAAAGTGCTCTCACGGCTGTACCGTAGGACAATTGAATGAAGATGCACTATTCTATCTGAGAGCAAGAGGAATTTCTAAAAAAGAAGCACAGGCGTTATTGCTGTTTGCTTTTGCCAACGACGCAATGCAGAATATTGATATTGAACCTCTGAAAGAAAAAATTTCTAAACTTCTGACAGAAAAGCTCGAAGTAAATATTGAATTCTAATTTGGCTATAAAATAAAAAAGCCGTTTTCAAAACTGTCGAAAACGGCTTTTTTTTATGGTTTCCCGTGATTCTTCTGAGAAGGATTTTGGCATTCATTACTACGAGTTATGATCAACTCATTTTTATTGTAGGAATTATCCCTTCAGCCAAGTCTGATTATATTTTTTTGCAGAACGTTTCACCCCGTTATTTATATTATAGGCAAATCCTATCCCCAATGTCTGTTTAAGCTGTGTTTTCTGAATCTGATTATGATCGTACATCAGATCTAATGTAATTATCGAAGAAACATATTTATTGATCTTCATATTCAGCAGCATGTTATAAGAAAGAACCATGTGATCAGGATTTTCAAGATAATTAGAAAAAACAGATGCCGTATTGGTCATTTCAATATTTTCCATCAGTTTCACTTTATAAATCGCAGTTCCTAAAAAACCAAGCTGCATCAGGAAAAAATCTCCATCAGATTTCAAACCGTAATTTCCAGCCAATTGCAATTCTTTATCCAGAACAAAGGTAAATCTTCCATTGGCAGGTCTTAAGGTTACTGTAAGGTTTTCGTCGGGCCTGTAAGTAATCCCCAAACCGGCATTTACGTAACCCGGTGCCATAAAATTTGATATTTTTTTAGCTTCAGGATTGTTACCATCTTCAAAACCTCCCGAAAACTGTGAAAGTAAACTTGCTCCCGCAGAAACATACCAGCTTTTCGAGAACTGTCTTCCGTAATTAGTAGAGAAGTTGATGACATCCTGAGTTTTTCTGGTTCCGACTCCCTTGGTCGTATTTTGTCCGTAATTTAAAATAATGAGGTTTTCCCAAAGATTACGGTCTTTTTCATAAGTGAGATTATAATTAGCATTAGCGAGCCACCCCACATTATTGGCTCCACCTCCTACCCAATTCGAGAAAGCTACCTGATTAAATAAAAGACTGTTTTTAACATCAACAGACCAATATTTGGGCTTCTTAATGGTATCAACAGCTGCAGAATCACTCACTACAACCTGTGCATAAGCACTCATTGCAGAGCATAAAAATAACACAAAAAGTTTTTTCATGAAGTTGTGTTTACTTAGTTAAAATTAGACAAGAATGAATATTCTTAAGGTTTGAAAACCAAATTTATTACTTTTTGTCTCAAATAGCAACTTAAGGAACCAATCATCGCCAAAATTACCGAAATTTATACTTGGCTTTTGATTTGACAGCATACAGATATGATTAAAAACATAGTTCATAAAAGAGCGGTTATTGTTCCGGCAATTATGATCGCAGCCATGTGGTTTGGATTTTTACTCCAAAGTCTTGGCTTTTTTTCAAGTTGTTTCGGCGCCATTATTCCCTTGCTTCCGGAAGGTTTATTTGGCATTATCACTTCTCCCCTTTTACATGGAAATATTGATCATATCGTAAGCAATTCTATCCCAATTATATTTCTTTTGTTTCTTTTGTATCAGTTTTATCCTGAAGTAGCTCATAAAGTTTTTTTATTAGGGTGGATCAGCAGTGGTTTTCTTCTTTGGATTCTTCCTCCGATAGATATTTTCACGGGTGAATATCTCTATACCTGTACAATCGGAGCCAGCGGAGTCGTCTATGTACTTGCATTTTTTCTTTTTTTTGCAGGTGTTTTCCGTTGGAATATGAAACTTCTTACCATTTCGCTTCTCGTGGTTTTGTACTACGGCAGCCTTATTTGGGGAATGTTTCCTGAAGAGCTGTTTTACACAATGAATGAGCCGAGCAAAATTTCATGGCAGGCTCATTTGTCTGGTGCTGTTATAGGCAGCATTATGGCGTTTATTTTTAAAAAATCTGGAGAAAAAAAGAAAAAATTCATCTGGGAATTTCCGAATTATTACAGTGAAAAAGATGATAAACTCTGGCAGGAATACAAAGAAAATAATCCTGATGATTTTCTGGATCTTCCTTATAAAAAAAGAGATGATATCTGGGATCATTTGGATGAACTCAGAAAGAAATAAATTGATTATTTTTGAAAACAAAAACACAGATGTATAAAGAAGAACATGTCTATTCTGTCGCATTAAGGCAGTGCAGTTATATAGGCGACATCATATTCAGCAAACTGGTAAGAACTTTCGGCAGCGCAAAAAATGTTTGGGAGACTTCTAAGAAAGACCTTGCTCAAGCTGACGGGATTGGAAAAAAAACAGTTTCGGATATTGGCAATTCAGAACACCTGAAATTTGCTGAAAAAGAATTACAATTTTGCGAAAAAAATGATATCCGCATCAATTTACGGCACCAGAAAGACTTTCCGTTTCTGCTGAATGAATGTGATGATGCTCCTGCAATTTTATATCAAAAAGGAATTTTTGATCCTGATTTAAAATGCGTAAGCATTGTGGGAACAAGAAATATGACTTCCTACGGAAAAAAATTTATTGAAGATTTTTTTACTGAAACAAAAAACAGCAGATATCAGTCAATAAGCGGTTTAGCATTAGGCGTTGATAAAGAGGTGCATGAATATTCTATGGAGAATGGCATTCCCACTACAGCCGTTTTAGCTCACGGGTTTCATACTTTATATCCCTCAAAAAACAGAAAACTTTCAGAGAAAATCCTGGAAGAAAACGGAGCTTTACTTACCGAGTTTAATACCACCCGGAAACCTGACCGGGAAAATTTCATCCAAAGAAACAGGATTGTTGCAGGAATTTCACCAGCTACAATTGTTGTAGAAACAGCATTTGGAGGTGGATCTGTGAGCACAGCAGCATTTGCAAACGGCTATAATCGTGATGTATACGCACTTCCGGGCAAAATCACAGACAAATATAGCCAGGGATGCAATCAGCTCATATTCCAGCACAAAGCTACTGCCATTTCTACTATTAAGGATCTTATAGAATCTTTAGGTTTTCATCAGTCGTCGGAGACTATAGGTGAGCTTTTTCCTCAGAGTACAGTTTCAATTCAGCTTACGGAAAATCAAGAAGAAATATACAGATCAATTTTAGCTAATCCTTATATAAGCTTAGATGATTTAGCTGAAAAAAAATCCCTGCCTTCACATAAAATCTTACCTATAATTCTTGAACTTGAGCTTTTAGGTAAAGTAAAATCATTTTCAGGGAGGCAATTTACTGCTTTGTAAGAATTAATGATTTCTTAATATTTCATTATTTCACAAATAACATTTAATTTTTAATAAAATTTAAACAATAATTATCAAACTTACAATATTATGTCGCATTATTATTCAATTTTCAATAAATACCAAATCAGCTATTGTGAATCTTGAAAAAAAAATTAAATTTGTTGACATAATATTCAACCCTTACCTACTATGGAACAATATAATGTTGACCAGAAAATTCAGGAATTTATTGCAAAAATAGAAGCAAAAAATCCGAATGAACCGGAATTTTTACAGGCTGTAAAAGAAGTTGCCGTTACGGTAATTCCTTTTATTTTGACAAGAAAAGAATATACAGGCATGAAGCTGCTTGAAAGAATGGCTGAAGCTGAAAGAATTATTATTTTCAGAGTTCCGTGGGTTGACGATAAAGGTGAAATCCAGGTAAACAGAGGTTTCAGAATCCAGATGAACTCCGCAATCGGACCTTACAAAGGAGGGATCAGATTCCATCCTACCGTAAATCTTTCTGTATTGAAGTTCCTTGCTTTTGAGCAGGTTTTCAAAAACTCTCTTACTACGCTTCCGATGGGAGGTGGAAAAGGTGGTTCAGATTTTGATCCGCAAGGGAAATCTGACATGGAAGTAATGCGTTTCTGTCAGGCATTCATGACTGAATTGTGCAAACATGTAGGTCCTGAGACAGATGTTCCAGCAGGAGATATCGGAGTTGGAGCAAGAGAAATCGGATATTTATTCGGGCAGTACAAAAAAATCAGAAATGAGTTCACCGGAGTTCTTACAGGAAAAGGTCTTGCTTACGGAGGATCATTAATTCGTCCCGAAGCTACAGGATACGGTGTGGTATATTTCGCAGAACAAATGCTTAAAACAATCGGACAGACTTTCAAAGATAAAATCGTTACGGTTTCAGGATTCGGAAATGTTGCATGGGGGGTAATCAAGAAAGTAAACGAATTAGGCGGAAAAGTTGTTACCATTTCAGGACCAGACGGTTACGTATATGATAAGGACGGAATTGAAGGCGAGAAAATTGAATATTTACTAGAGCTTAGAGCTTCCGGAAACAACAGAGCCGAAGACTATGCAAAAAAATATCCTTCAGCTGAATTCCATGCAGGAAAACGTCCTTGGGAAGTGAAATGTGACGTTGCGATTCCTTCTGCAACACAAAACGAACTTGATTTTGAAGATGCTAAAATTTTGGTTGATAACGGATGTATCTGTGTAACAGAAGCTGCCAATATGCCTTCAACTCTGGATGCAATCAATTACTTCCTGGAGAAAAAAGTATTATTCTCTCCTGGTAAAGCTTCTAATGCAGGTGGTGTTGCTACTTCAGGTCTGGAGATGACTCAAAACTCAATCAGACTTAACTGGACTTCTGAAGAAGTAGATGCGAGACTGAAAGAAATCATGATCGGTATCCATAAAGCTTGCCGAGACTATGGTAAAGAGGAAGATGGCTATGTAAACTATGTAAAAGGTGCAAATATTGCCGGCTTTGTGAAAGTAGCCGAAGCAATGTTGGCTCAGGGAGTAGTATAAAAATATAAAGGTCGGGAAGTTTTTCCGACCTTTTTTCTTAAAGCCTGTTCCCGGGAATAAATGGGAAAAAAGTAATAGTGAAAGTGAAAGCATTGAATCCAGTTCAATGCTTTTTTACTATCAATAAATAATAAGAATTTATCTTGTTTTCTTTATGTTACTCTTTGTAGTTCCGGTGGATTTATTAGGAATTACTGTAGGAGTTGTTGCATTAATAGTTCCGCTTGTATTCAAAGTTCCCGGAGTTGCGGCGTTAATTCCGGAAGGATTTAGCGGACTATTCGTTCCGTTACTGAAATTACTGCCGTTTTTCAAGCCACTGTTTATTCTGTTATCAATAACTCCTGTATTATTTGGTAAAGTACCATTTACATTTAGATTATTTGTCGTTCCGTTATTCATTGTTCTAATATCATTGCTCAGAGAATTGCTGCTGCCGGTCACGATATTGGAATTGTTCATTGTTCCTGCTTTACCGTTTACAGTTCCGTTTGTATTGAGAGAATTATTTCCCGTAACTATTCCGCTTCGAGTGGTTGAGCTGGTGTCTGTATTTCCTTGAGGTTTTACTTGGGCTGAAATTGTAAATATACCTCCGATTGTAAAAGCTGCTAAGATTAATTTTTTCATAATGTTAATATTTATATTTGGCATTATGTTAAATACAACTTTTGTACAATGTATTGAATCTCAGATTATTTTAACATATTTTTAAGACATTCCTTATGATAATATTATCAGGTTTTTTTCATCATTTCCTCAACAAATTCAAATGCAGCAGGACAGATTAGCGTATTTTTTATTGTTAAATGATTAATCTGATATATTTTCTTCCTGTCGGTATGTGGAAACTCGCGACAAGCTTTGGGACGAACATCATAAATAGAACACGTATTATCATCATTCAGAAAAAAACACGGAAGATTTTGCAGCACTTTATCTTGATCTTCATCAACCCTCAGAAATTTGGATTCGAAATCCGACTGTTTCATCCGAAGGTGTTTTGAAATTCTCTCAATGTCTTTTTCCGTATAAAGAGGACCGGTTGTTTTACAGCAATTGGCACATTGAAGGCAGTCGACTTTCGCAAAAACTTCGTCATGAACTTCCTGAACAATATAGTCCAGATTTTTGGGAGGTTTCTTTTTTAAACCTTCCAAGAATTTCTTATGCTCCTTCTGCTTCTGTGAAGCCTGTATTTTATACTGATCTAGGTTCATTATTGTTTTTGGAATTCAGGAAGATAAATCTCCGCTTTCTGATAAATATTAAGTTTGTCTAAATCTAAAATTGTTGACTCATTGTTCTTGTCAGGATAAAACATCGGGATAAATTTAGCTCCGTAAATAATTTCATCCGAAACATAGGAAGTTCTCTGAACCACGGTGTCTGAAAACACCTCATCAAATGCACGGACATGAACAATAATTTCAATATCCGTATTTTTAAAATCATCCGAAGAAAATCCGAAAAACGGTGATTTTTCGTCAATTTTATGGACAATTGTCCAGTTTAAAGCAAGTGTATTAATCTTACTCAGTTCTGTTTCCAGAATATAAAAATTGCTTTTAGTTGTACCGCCTTCTGTAATTTCAATAGCAGCAGAGAGTGTGACATCTGCATCTGTCAAAGCATTATTTTTAAATGGCGCCAACCTGAACATCAATGCAGAGACATCCTGAAAAGGTGCTACAACAGCAATATCAGAAAATCTCAGATAAGCTCTCGGACGGGAAAATCTCCCGTAAAACAATCCGGTTGCAATGGCAAAGGTAAGCAAACCAAGGAAAGCTTCAAATGTAGCGACAAGACTTGCCGTAAATCCTACAGGAGCAATTCTTCCGTAGCCAACCGTTGTAAAGGTTTGTGAGCTGAAGAAAAATACATCTACAAATTCATTCAGCGGAGTGCTTTTATCAATTCCCGTAAGATGTTCTACTCCAATTAAATAATATATGAAAGCAAAAAACATATTGATCAGAACATACATCATAATCAGATAAGAAATAAACTGAAATGAAGAAAGATTGAGCATCGTATGATACCAGCTCAGACTGTTGAATACATTCACACCCCGCCGTTTCACATTAGGAAATCCGTTTTTATTGATAAATCTTCCCGAAGAAGTGGCACCGAAACCGCTGTTTTCTGTATTTTTCTGAACAATTTTTTTCCCGAAACCTCTTGCCATTTTATATCATTTGTTTTTAAATCATACCGTATCAATCTGCAAAGATAAAATAATGTTTTTATGAAATTTATCAATCCTGAAATCATATGGAATATTTTATTTTAGCCTAAATTTGATAGATGAAAAAGCTTGAATCGAGAGAAGATATAGAATTGCTGGTCAATTCTTTTTATGCAAAAGTTATTAAGGATGAAACGATTGCATTTTTCTTTAATGACATCGCAAAAGTGAACTGGGATCATCATCTTCCCAAAATGTACTCTTTCTGGGAAACCATCTTATTTGGGCAAATGACTTATAAAGGAAATCCCATGGCTGTGCATTTTCCTGTCAATGAAATTGCTGCACTGGAAAAAAGGCACTTCGAACAGTGGCTGAAACTTTGGAAAGAGACCATCTCAGAACGTTTTCAAGGTGAAAATGCTTCCATGGCGATCACCAAATCTGAAAACATTGCCAAGCTGATGTCTTTTAAAATGGAAATGGCAAGAAAAATTTAATCAAAATATTTACGGGACAATTACGGTAAAAATATAGGCTGCCAGATTGACCAGCAGTACTGTTCCATAAAGAATATTGGTTTTTCCCCGGCTTAAAGAAAGCATTACAATAAAAACAGATAAAGTAAGCAGAATAATATCTTTTTTATCTAAACCTAAGACCAAAGGAATATCAAACATAATGCTTACCGCAGCAATAGCAGGAATACTGAGACCAATACTTGCCAAAGCAGAACCCAATGCCAAATTTAAACTTGCCTGAAACTGATTGTTTCTCGCCGCTCGAATTGCCGCTAAACTTTCAGGAAGAAGGACAACACCTGCAATAATGACTCCAACCAGCGATTTCGGCGCACCTACACTCTGTACAAGATCTTCGATCGTTTTGGAAAGGCCTTTCGCCATAAGAACAACAACAATGAGGCAGATAACGAGAAATAAAAAGCTTATCGTTGTCTGAGATCTTGTCGGAATATAATATTCCTGCGCAACAGAATCTGCGGGTACAAAATAGCTTCTGTGTCTCACCGTCTGAACCATCAGAAAAACTCCGTAAATAGCAAGACAGGCAAAAGAAACAAAAATTAATTGTGCCGTATTGTAAAATGGTCCGTTAACGCTGGATGTAAAGTTGGGTAATATTAAGGTAATGACAAGAATAGAAACAATACAAACCAGATAAGTAGTCGCAGAAGTACGTGCAAAAAACTGCTCAACATACTTTACACCACCTACCAACACACAAATTCCCAAAATACCATTAAGGATAAGCATTACCGCAGCAAAAATCGTATCTCTCGCCAGTGTAATCGCCTGCGCACCGCCTGCAACCATTAGAGAAACAATTAGGGCGACTTCGATAATGGTAATACACAGCGCCAGAATAATCGTACCATACGGCTCTCCCACTTTATGCGCAACTACTTCCGCATGATGCACTGCAGAAAGCACACTTCCCGTAAGTAAGATCCCTGCAACAATATCATATCCTGCTCCTGTACCAAGAAATCCGGAAAGATAATAAATCGCGGAAAGAATCGGAAAAACAAATGTATAATGTAAAATTTCTTTCAATTTCATAGGTTCTCTAAAATACAAAAATTTCGATCAATAATGAATTATTAATGGCTCTAAAATTAAATATTAATGGCACCACCATTCAAAATCCTGAAAATCGGTAAACATGTGAAAAAGAAGTCCTATAGCAATAATCCGGAGATTTCCTTTGAAAAACAGCAGCAAAAAATAAACAGCTATTGCATAGTAAGAATGCAAAAAATGAAATCCTATACTTGCCCGGTTCGGATCAAAAACCGGATCTGCAAAAAGGTGATCCAGATCTACAAGCATTGTCGCCAATAGAATCAGATAAACTTTCTTCCACCTGCTTCTGTAAAATACAAAAGCAATGACGGCAGGAAACCCCAAATGCAGAAAATAGTGAGTGAAATTTTTAAGTAATACAATTTCAGGCGGGCACATCTTTATATTATTGAAGGATTAAAGGAAGTTTTTGGTCTTTCAGCTTCAATGTAAGAAAAAAATTCTGTTCATTATTTCCATAAAAGAAATATTCAATGTCTTTTAGATACTTAAAATCGTTCAAACCTTTAGAAAAAGAAAACAGCAGCGGATCATTTTTAATTAAAATAAAATTTTGACCTTTTTTCTGACTGTGTAAACTCTGTTCTGTAACAGACTTTATCACAAGGCTATTATCAGACTGATACACTCTATTTGGCTGGAAAGGAATGCCGGTAAACTCATTTTTATCATTGATCAGGTTTTCTGATCTAAAGTGCTTCCATGTTTTTGCAGGATCCTGTGTTTCTAACTGAATCATGTAATCCGGCTGCACAATTTCCTGATAACTGATCTTTTCGATTTCATTAAAATCATCATCGTATCCATAACTGATCAACGCATCCTTCACCCGCTTTAGTTTTACATTCATTTTCAGATGATTAACTTCAGACAAGTCTTTAAAGAAATCGGGTAAAACTTTGTTAAAAACCTTGATATTCTCTTTATCTAATTCCGCATTGATGAAAAGATCTTCTTTACTCAGCTGAGAAATAAAAGATGCATAATTTTCAATATTTGAGGCGTTTTTGATTTCAATTTCACGATCTTTTAATTCAATGGAAAAATTACGGGTTCTTGTTTCGGAAATAAAAGACAGGCTTCCGGTTCCTTCTTCCATAAAATGATCTGCATTCAGTTTTTTGCCCCCGAATATTCCGTTAAGTGGTCTGCCAATATTTTCAAAGTCGTGTCCGGAAATTCCTGCGAAACATTTCTGATTTTCAATTTTGATATAAAGCATATCTTTTATATACATATTTTGCCCTAAATTTTTAAACTTATGTTCCTTCAGAAACACTAAGAGTTTTTGGGGGTTTTCAATATCAAAAACAGCGTACCATTCAGTAAGTTTTGAGTTTTTGAGATGAAAGATCTGCAGAAAATCAGGAATTTTTAAACCTGCCTCAAAAACCGACCTTTTTTTCTCGCTTTCGCTGCTTTCAATGAACCATTGAGATGGATGAGCAATGAATGCTGAAAGATATTGTCTTGTGAGTTTCTTTTTATCAATCAGGATCATTGCATCTGCATTTTCCGGAATAAAATCCAGGTTTTTATCTTTGTGATACAACAGAAAATAAATTCCGGCTGAGAATATAAACAGGACTGCAAAAGCAATAATTCTGCGTTTCATTATAAAGTCTGCGATGGTTTTTCTTCCTCAGAAATTTTGTACAGCTCATCAAAAAGATCAAAGAAATACATCAGGCTGTTTTCTGAAGAGTTTTTAATATTATAGTTCATCTCCGTCTGAATACTGTCATTCTTTACTTCTGTTTTAAAATAAAGTTCACCTATATTTTCTCTTACAGTATTGAGCATTTTTCTTTCAGAAACAGTTTTGAACTCCTTATCAAGACCCATCATCAATTTCTGAATATCCAATCTTCCCGATAGAGGATATTTCACCGAATCTTTCATCCATTTTTTAGAAATATCTGACTGATTCTGCGGGTTCAGAGTATTTTTGGATGTCGTAAAAAAGACAATCCCATCTTTTACCGTAAAAAATAACTGATCTATATATCCGTTGCTGTTTTTTTCATCTTTAAACACATAAAAATCTCCGTCTTTGGTAATATTTTTTGCCAGATCTTTATTGTTGGTGATCACATTAAATATTCTGTTCCAGTATTTTTCGTTTTCTGTGGCGAAGGCAAAAGTGAAATCAGGAACAACAATATCTTTGGTTTTCTTCACCTCTTTTTCGTTGTACTCTTCATCATAAGTGTAATCTGTGTATTCTACGTTTTTTGTTTTAAGCTCATTCAACACAAAAATACCGTTTCCTGGAGCGATTTTGGCAATTGCTTCTTCGTCCAGAACAATCTTCAGTGTTTCCATCACCAGCTTTATTTCTTTCTGATACTCTTCATCTCCGGAATTCTGCATCAGGTCATACATCAGATCAAAATATTTGTATCCGTTGAGATTCATCATATAATAGCCTACACTTTTGTCATTGATAAGAGAGGCCAGCTTTTTGTTTCTCTTTCCTTTGTAAACGTCAGAAATACTTTTGCGTAATTCTGTATTTTTATTCTGGTGATTGTTGACAATGCGTACTTTATCCTGATCAAAATACAGATTGTAAGCAGAACTGGATCTGGAAAGCTTTCCCAAGGTGTTTATAAAACCAAAACTTTTGGGCATATTCCCATATATAAGGTCGTAAATAATTTTTTCGTAATCTGCATATACAAATGCATCTGAATTGGCGTCTTTGAAGCTGAGCATATTTTTATCGATCTCCAGCTCAAGATTGGAACTGAAGTATTGGTCAAAATCATCTTCCGCAAACTTTTTTACGATTTTAAACTTCGCAATACTGATCGAATCCATTCTTTTCTGAAATACAGAGTCTATTTCAAACGCATCCTCTTCGTAATAATCTTCCTGAGAAAGCGGCGGCACAATTTCCGCTTCACCGTTTTTGTAATTGGTATCTGCTGTTTTCTTTTTTTCTTCAGGATATTTATGGTGTTTTTCAAGATATTTTATATCCTTCTGCAGTTTCAGGATTTCAGCATTATTTTCTTTAATGCTTTCTTTCAGGTATTTGATGTCGTTTTTCAGATATTCAATTTCTTCTTTATAATCAAAGGGTTTCTCTACTTCCGCATAAACACTGTCTGTAGCTGTTACAGCACTGTCTACGACAACCGATGCGCTGTCTGCTGCGTCTTCATCATTCCAGATATTCTTTTCTTTTTTATGGTAACCGATGAATTTTAAAACAGCTTTTTTATCATTCCAAGCTACAAAAATATTATCTTCTACATCTACGTAAGAATAGTTGCTTTTTTGGCTGACTTCTAAACCGTTCTTTTTTACCGAATTGATAAACTCCTGAAATTTTAATGTATTGTCTAAAGTGACATGTGTTGTGTAGGACTGCACAGAATCATTGATTACTGCGTAATGATACTGCGGTGCGTCATATTTTATTCCTGTTTTTGAATAATCATTCCAGGAAAACTGTCTGTTTTCTTTTTTATTAATTTCTTTAAGAATAGGATTGAATTTATCCCAGTTAATTTTTTTATTAAGCTGTTTTCCGTTGATCTCCATATAAAAGACGGCATCCTGCGGTAGTTTCGCGTTTTTTTGCGCTAAAACATAGGTAAAACCCAAAACGAAAAATAAAATTTGTGTTTTCAGAATAAGAGATTTCATGGTAAGATATTATTGTAAAAGAATCGTATTTTGAATTTGTTTTTTCTGGAAGATAAAATCCAGAATTTTCCCTTCCTGCTTCAGAGCCTTTTTGTTGGGAGACATCTGATAGGTTGGGTTAGACTGCGATTGTATATTGTTTTCAAACTGTAAAATTGAAATATATCTGGCATCGGTAAAAACTTCTTTATCGGCTTTACTCAGCTGCTCATACTCTTTCTTAAAAGTGCTGACTTTGTTTTTGGAAAAAGTTTTTTTGGCTGAATTGTGGCTGTAAATCTGTGTAGGAACCATTTTACCCAGAATATTTTTAGCTTTAAGCTGTGCAAGTCCGGCATTGATATCTTCAATTTTTCTGAAATTGCAGCTAAGCTTGATGATGTAATTTTCAAAATCCAAAGAGGTTTTCACATTTGAAATTCCCGGAGTTGTTCTGAAAATTCTGGCTGCTTCATTTATTTTGTCTTCAATTTCAGATTTTTTCGGAACCTTTTTACCATTGATGGTTTCCATTTTCGATATAGAAGCCAACCTTGTTTTGCTTTTGCTTGCGTTCAGAATAAGAGAATATTCTCCACTACCGTCAGCTTTTAGATTTACTTTATCCAAAATATCAAAACAGCTGGTCAAAAGAAAAATAGGAATCAGCAGAACAAACTGCTTTACATTGATTTTCATTAATTTATTTTAAGATTCAAACTTAGTACTTTTATGTTGTATCTAACGGTGATGAAGGTTATTTTTAATTAAATTCTTCCTTTCAGATAATCTTGCCGAAGGTTTTCATCTAATTTCTCAATTGCATACCGTAAGCATGTTCTCGGCATTTCAGAATAATGCCTGTTAAGAAAACTGATGAGTTCAGCCTGACTTTTATTGCCCATTTCTCTTAAAAGCCAGCCATTTGCTTTGTGCATCAGATCATGCGGATAATGCAGATTTTGCTGTACGAATTCTTTAGTCAGTTCAAAAAAACCTTTCTTGATGTGATACATTGTTCCTACCACCGCCATCCGTTTATGCCACATAACATCTGATAAAGACAATTTACGGAGAATTTCTTGTTCCTGATTTTCAAAAGCATATCTGCCAAGAATTTTGTAACAGCTTGTATCTACCAAATCCCAATTGTTGATATACTGTAAATGCTTTAAATAAAAATTTACTATCGCCTGTTTTACCGACTGCTCTCTGGATTTTTCAAATTGATACACAAGCATAAGTAAGGCAGTCAAACGATGCTCATGATAAGGTGAGGATAAAAGTTTACCTAATTCTTTTAAAGTTATTTCAGAATAAAATTCTTTAGCTATTTTTCGCTGGTCAGGAACAGTAACTCCCAAAAACAAATCACCTTCTCCATATTCTCCTTTCCCGGTTTTAAAAAATTTAGGAAAGAATTCAGCCTTTTCCGGAATCGCCAAATCAGCAAGTGCAGTTTTAATTTCATCAACAATATTCATCTGAATAATAATTAATTAATAATTTTCATCTAAAGCAATACTTTCCTCATCCTGATCTTCCTTTTCAATGTGTTTGGGATTGGCTACCTTAACAATAGTAAGTCCCTGAACGACAATTGAAAAAACCACTACACAGTAAGTAATGCTTAAAATGATATTGCTATATTCTCCTTTGGGTATTGACATTGCCAAAGCTATGGAAACACCACCTCGGATTCCACCCCAAAATAAGACTTTAATCGTCTGAGGGCTAAATCTGTTATTCAAAGACATAAATCTCGTAGGAGCCCAAATAGAGATAAATCTTGCAGCCAACACCACAATAATTCCCAATAGACCTGCGATGATGTAATGATTCAAATCTTTAATCATCAATAATTCAAAACCTATAAAAAGGAAAAGCACCGCATTGAGAATTTCGTCAATCAATTCCCAAAACTTAATCAGATAATCCTGAGTAACAGATTTCATTTTGAAATTTACGTTGAAATTGCCCATAAACAATCCTGCAGCAACCATTGTAAGTGGTCCCGAAATATGCAGATGTCTTGCAACGAGATAACCGCCCATCACAACAGCCAGTGTAACCAAAACCGAAATAATATAATCATCAACTTCGCGCATCAGTCTGGAAGTAATATAGCCTAGTACAACTCCTAAAAGCAACCCTCCACCAGCTTCTTTTATCAAAAGCATTGTAATACTTTCTATCCCCAAATCTACTTCTCTTCCTATTGCTAACTGAAGAACTACTGTAAAAACCACTACTGCCATACCATCATTAAACAAAGATTCTCCGGCAACCTTTGTTTCCAAAGATTTTGAAACTTTTGCCTGCTTCAGAACACTTAAAACCGCTACCGGATCTGTTGGTGAGATGAGCGCACCGAAGAGAAGACAGTAAATAAATGGCATATTGATTCCCAGAACAGGCAGGAGATAAAACATACCGAACCCTACAATAAAAGTAGAAATTACAACTCCTGCGGTAGAGAATATCAATACAGGACGGAACTGCTCTTTCAGGTCGTTGATATTGATATGAATTCCTCCTGCAAAAAGAAGGAAATTCAACATTGCGCCCATCAAAACCTCGGTAAAATCAATGCTGTTCATCAGATTATTGAGATGATTAAATGTTTTTGGCAAAAAGCTCTGCCCGAAAACAACCAGAATAATGGATACTACAATGGCAATCACCATGATTCCGATCGTGCTGGGAAGTTTGAGAAAGCGGTAATTAATATAGGCAAAAATAGAAGCGAGTACGATAAGTACTGAAAATGAATAATATAATTCCAAATTATGTTTATTGTTATTGCTTTAGTTTAAATAAAGAACTTTAATGTGAATCTTAACATCCTCTTTCGACCACACATCAATCACGGAATCTTTATACGTAACAGAATTGCGATTAAAATCTTGTCCGATATTTAAAACGTTAAGAAGAATATATTCGTCCCCCACCGAATTCACCACAAAAGCTGTTTTCTCAGATTTTCCGTCTCCCGAACCTTTGATGGCTTCCGTCAGCAGCCTTAACTGGTTCAGATGATGCACAAAGTTACTACCGTCTTTCAAAGAATCATAGGCTCGCAGCAAAATAAGAATTACATCCAGATTGGCAGGATCTTTACCGTAGAGCGCTTTCCCAAGCTCAACACACTTTTGGAAATCTCCCGCTTTAAAGGCATCTGCGAGTTTTGCGAATTCGTCATCCCCAACAGAAACTTTATTTTTGATGAAATTTCTGCCGTAGTACAAATGCTGCGCCTCAATACTGTCCAAAGATTTAGGGTATCCTTTGAACTTAAAAATCAGTTTTTCGTAACCGTATCCGGATTTCGGATTGCTGATATTTTTCTCAATCTGTTTTAAATTAAGATCAGTAAACTGAGCGATTCCCAACAGAGGGATGATAAAAAACAAGAATAGAAATTTACATTTCATCAATTTTTATTTTCGTTTTTCCTCTTCATCATTATCAAAGAACTCGAAAAGGAAATCATTGTAAGGAAATCTAGAAATATGAATTTTCATCACCTCATCATACACCAGTTTTTTCATTTCCGGGAAATTTTCTTTCGTTAATGCAGAAATGAATACTGTTGGATGTTTTGATTTTGCCATCCATGTATTTTTCCATTCTTCCAGAGATATGTTTTTTCTGGAACCCGGAGTAAGATCGTCTTCGTCTTTCTTTTCGTAGCTGAAATCATCAATCTTATTAAAAACCATAATCATGGGTTTCTGATGAGCATTGATTTCCATCAGAATCTGATTAACCGACTCAATATGGTCTTCAAAACTTTCATGTGAAATATCTACCACATGCACCAAAAGATCGGCTTCACGTACCTCATCCAAAGTAGATTTGAATGATTCTACCAGCTGGGTCGGAAGTTTACGGATAAAACCCACCGTGTCTGTCAGCAAAAAAGGCAAATTTCCGATAACAACCTTTCTTACCGTAGTATCAAGTGTGGCAAATAATTTATTTTCAGCAAAAACTTCCGATTTCGCCAATGCGTTCATCAGAGTAGATTTTCCTACATTGGTGTATCCTACCAAAGCAACACGCACTACTTTTCCGCGGTTGTTTCTTTGGGTTGCCATTTGTTTGTCGATTGTTTTCAGCTTATCTTTCAGTAAAGTAATTCTGTCACGAATAATCCTTCTGTCGGTTTCAATTTCGGTTTCGCCCGGACCACGCATCCCGATACCTCCTTTTTGTCTTTCAAGGTGAGTCCACATTCTGGTCAGTCTGGGGAGAAGATATTGGTATTGCGCCAGTTCTACCTGAGTTCTTGCATAGGAAGTCTGTGCTCTTTGTGCAAAAATATCCAGAATAAGATTGGTGCGGTCTAATATCTTGACCTCCATTTCTCTTTCAAGATTTTTGAGCTGCGAAGGGGAAAGCTCATCATCAAAAATGACAGTTCCGATCTCATTTTCTTTTACATATTCTTTGATCTCCTGCACTTTTCCGCTTCCAACAAAAGTTTTTGAGTCAGGCTGCGTTAATTTTTGGGTAAAACGACGGTCAACACTCGCTCCTGCCGTAAAAGCAAGGAACTCCAGTTCGTCCATATATTCAATCAGTTTATCTTCATCCTGCTGTTGAGTTACAACGCCTACCAAAACTGATTTTTCGTAATTGTGCTGTTTTTTTTCTAACATTAAAATCTGTCTGTTTTATGAGTTTCACAAGATAATATTTTTTATAATCAAATACAAATTATAATTCACATCTTATGGTAAAAATGAAATTTATGAGCATCCGATCTTAATGAGATCAGATTTTTCAGCAAAAGATGGTAAGATTTCTTACTAACAACTTGCTTGCTCATTTTGAGTTTATTAGGATTTATGATGCCTCATTGTGGATATTCAGAAAATCAGTCCCAATCTGCAGCTACAAACTTCATCTTGTTTCCTTTTTCATCATATAAAGTTAAAAAGTGGCCTTCAATCACAAAATTTTTCATCTTTTCAAAATCCTTGGAAAACTGTGACTCCAGTTTCATTTTTTCACAAGCCATTAATGTGCTGCCTAATCCCGAAATTTCAATTCTTTTTTTTGACTTAATTTCAGCGTTAAAAAACATCCTGTTACAGCCCACAAAGGCAGTTCCGGCAATTTTACCCGCATCTGAAATTTTTGTAAGATTGATTTCAGCTTTACTGTTCGTTAAATCTTCTTTCGGAAAATCTTTATACGAAACCAGCATCCATTGTCTGTGAATATGCTGTTCTGTGCCATTTACTGACGCGCAGCCTATGCACAAGCAAAAGCATAAAGAGATCATAAATATTGGGAAAATTCTTTTCATAATAATGGAATACCCATTTTCGTACCATTTAAACCTGAAATACGGTAAAAATTAGTAAATTAGCCCCACAAAAAATTTTTTAATAAAATGAAAAGAATATTCTTACTATTCACTTTCTTATTGAGTTTTGCTCAAATGAGGGCAGACGAAGGGATGTGGCTAATGATGCTCATCAAGAGATTAAATGGCGTTGATATGCAGAAAGAAGGTTTGCATTTGACCCCTGAAGAAATCTACTCTGTAAATAATTCCAGCCTAAAAGATGCCATTGTAAGTTTTGGTGGATTTTGTACCGGAGAAATCGTTTCAGACAGAGGATTGATTTTTACCAATCACCACTGTGGTTACGGAGCTGTTGCCGCTGCATCTACACCGGAGAAAGATTACCTGAAGAATGGTTTCTGGGCAATGAAAGACAAAGATGAATTTAATGCAAAAGATCTTTATGTAAGATTTTTGGTAAGAATGGATGATGCTACCCAGAGAATCAATTCCAAACTGAATAACGATATGACTGCTGCTCAGAGAAAAGCTGTGATTGATGCTGAAACAAAAGCAATTCAGACAGAAAATTCTGAAAACGGAAAATATACAGTTGTTGTAAGAGATTTCTTCAACGGGAACGAATTTTATTATTTCGTTTATCAGGATTATAAGGACATCAGATTAGTAGGAGCACCACCTTCATCCATCGGAAAATTCGGAGGCGATACAGACAACTGGGAGTGGCCGAGACATACAGGAGATTTTACAGTTTTCAGAGTATACGCTGATGCTGCAGGAAATCCTTCCGAATACAAACCTACCAATGTTCCTTTGAAGCCGAAGCATTATCTGCCGGTTTCTCTAAAAGGAGTAAAGCCAGGAGATTTTGCCATGATATTAGGATATCCGGGAAGAACCAACCGTTATTTGACTTCTTACGGAATTCAGCAGATGGTAACCAAAGACTATCCGGCTTGGGTAGAGGGTTCTAAAATGGCAATGGATGTGATGAAGAAGTATATGGACAAAGATAAAGCTACTCAGCTTAACTATGCTTCTCAATACGCAAGTGTAGCCAACTACTGGAAAAACAGACAGGGAACTATAGATGCCGTAAACAAGAACGGAACTATTCAGGAAAAACAAAGTCTTGAAAAAATATACGCAAACTGGGCATTGCTTCCGGGCAACGAAATGTATGACGGTGTCCTGGAAAATATCAGAGAATATTATAAACAGGTTTCTGACAGAAATGTTGAAAGAATGTACTCGTCTTTATTAACAAGAAATGCCAAATATATTTCTATTGCTTATCAACTGTCATCAATGCTGGATTCTTATGCAAAACAGGATATGGCTGGAAGATTGGCTATGAAGTCAAAATTGGAAGAGGCTGTAAAAACTACTTATGAGAACATCAACACGGAGCTGGAAGGTGAAATGCTGAATTCTATGGTTAATCTTTATCAGACAAGAGTAAATAAAGATGTGGCGTCTAAAACTTTGATGGAGCTTAATGCAAACACTCTTTCAAATGTTGCATTCTCTTCTATATTTGCCAACAAAACATCAGTAAGCAATTTTATTGCTAATCCTGACCGTTTAAAACTGGATGCGGATCCTTTGCTTAAAATTGCAAGAGGAATAGGAGCTGATCAAAAATATTACAACGACAAATATGCTTTGGTAGATGATTTCTTTGCTAAAAACAACCGTTTATTCTTAGATGGTCTGAGAAAGGCTCAGCCTGAGAAAAAATTCTATCCGGATGCAAACTCAACAATGAGATTAACTTACGGATCTGTAGATACTCTTCCGATGAGAGATGATAGAGATTACCACGGTATTACAGAAAACTATTATACTGACATGAATGGTCTTGTGGCAAAATATAAAGCCGGAGACGAGGAGTTTGATCTTCCGCAAAGACTTATCGCTCTTCATAATGCAAAAGACTATGGTCAGTATGCTGATAAAGCAGGGTATATGCCTGTAAACTTCCTTTCAAATAATGATATTACTGGTGGTAACTCTGGTTCACCGGTGATTGACGGAGACGGAAACCTTATCGGAATTGCTTTCGATGGTAACAGCGAAGCATTGAGCGGAGATATTGTTTTTGAGAAAGACTGGCAGAAAACTATCAATGTGGACATCCGTTTCGTGTTATGGACAATGGATAAATTTGCAGGTGCAAGAAGATTGGTAGACGAACTGAAATTGGTAAGAGATGAAAATACTCCTGCTGATACAGGTGCTTCTAAAATCAAAACAGCAGCTCCGGCAAAAAAGAAAAAGTAATAGTTTTTTCTGAATGATATTTTAAAAAACCGCAGAATAAATTCCGCGGTTTTTCTATTTTTGGTCATGAAACATTATATATGAAAACTCAAGAAATACATTTTACTGCCGTTATCAGACAAAACGGTAAATCAAATGCTGCTTACATAGAATTCCCTTTTTCTGCAGATGAGCTTTTTGCGAAGAAAGGTCAGATAAAAATTAAAGCTTTATTCGATGACAAAATAGAATATCGCGGAAGCCTAGCAAAAATGAAATCTGCATGTCATGTTTTGGGTTTAACACAGGACATCCGTAAACAACTCGGGAAAACTTTTGGCGATGAGGTTTCTGTTTCTCTATCTGAAGATAAGGAAGAAAGAACTGTAGAAATTGCAGATGATATTTTATTGACTTTCAATGAAAATCCTGATGCAAAAACATTGTTTGATAAAATGAGCTACACCCACAGAAAAGAATATATCCGGTGGATTGAAGAAGCCAAAAAACCAGAGACAAGAGAAAACAGAAAAACAAAAATGATCCAGATGATTTTGGGTGGCTAAAAAAGAATTTAAAATGGATAATAATTTTGACTATTTGTCGGAAGAAAATGTAGTTACTATCACCATTATTGTTTATCACTACCAAAACAGTGAAGAATATCAACAATCACTTATCAACGAATTGATGAGAAAAGACATTGGCATTAGTCATTTGATAAGATGAAAGCTATATCAAATCATTAATAAGCAGTTGATTAATGACACTTGCTCCAAATGTGACAGTAAAGACCACGTACAAACGAAAGGTTGGTGGGTTGAGCTTTTATCTAGAAAATGTTCTCATTTTGATTATAAAGCAAAAGGCATTTACAATATTTCAGCGGTTGGTTTTGATTATCAAAATCATCATAGTAAAAATTTCCGTTTTCTTTGGGAGGAAATAACAGAAATAAAATTCCCGTTTACAGATGCCAACCAGAGTATTTCAATGGAAACAAACCGTATTATTGGCGAACGATATAACATTAGTGAATCTTTAGAATTTCAAATATTTAACAATCTCAATTTTTTTAAAACTTTTAATAAATATCCCCAATTCTCTTCTCAATGATTTTGAAACACAAAAAAGGAACGACTTTTTACACAGTTTAAAAGAATGCTATTTTTATGGCAAAAAAAATTCTTTATTTAGAAAACTGTCTTCTATGTACAGAAAGCCTAAGTCATGTTTTATCTTCCAAAACAATAGATATCTGAAATTTTTCAACAATATTGCTTTTGCTATTGATGTACAGAGAGAAGAACCAAAAGATTTATTGAATATTCTAATAATTTAAATTTCTTTTATTATCAAGATTATTTTTTAGATTAAACATTCCAAAATTCCCGATCCAGACTTCTGTACTGTATCGCTTCAGAAATATGGTGCGATAAAATATTTTCAGATTCTTCGAGATCGGCAATTGTTCTGGCAACTTTCAAAATTCTGTCATACGCTCTGGCGGAAAGATTCAATTTTTCCATTGCCATTTTGATGAGGTTAAAAGAAGCATCATCCAGTTCGCAAAACTGTTCTATTTCTCTTGATCCAATTTGAGCGTTATAGCTGATTTTCAAATTTTTATACCGTTCATTCTGAATCTCACGGGCTTTTAAAACACGCTTTCTGATCTCCTCACTTTTTTCACCTTTCCTTTTTTCAGCCAATTGTTCAAATTCTACTTTCTGCACTTCCACATGAATGTCAATTCGGTCTAAAAGCGGTCCGGAAAGTTTATTCATATACCGCTGCATTTCAAAAGCAGAAGAGGTATTGTTTGGATCATCAGGAAAATATCCGCTCGGACTAGGGTTCATGGATGCAACCAGCATAAAGCTTGAAGGATAGTTTACGGTGAATCTCGCCCTCGAAATGGTTACTTCACGATCTTCCAAAGGTTGACGCATAACTTCTAAAACAGTCCGTTTGAATTCGGGCATTTCATCTAAAAACAAAACCCCATTGTGCGCAAGAGAAATTTCGCCGGGTTGTGGATAACTTCCGCCTCCGACTAAAGCTACATCCGAAATGGTGTGATGCGGTGATCTAAACGGACGAACTGTCATTAAAGAAGTTTCGGCTCCCATTTTCCCCGCAACAGAGTGTATTTTGGTAGTTTCTAAAGCTTCTTTTAAGGTAAGCGGAGGCAGAATACTGGGAACCCTTTTTGCCAGCATTGTTTTTCCGCTTCCGGGCGGTCCGATGAGGATAATATTGTGACCTCCCGCTGCAGCAACTTCCATAGCACGTTTTGCAGTTTCCTGTCCTTTTACTTCAGAAAAATCAAAAGGGAACTGATTTATTTTTTCCTGAAACTCTTTTCGGGTGTCTAAAACCACTTTCTCAATAGGTTTTCCTTCATTAAAAAAATCAATGACTTCTTTGATGTTTTCAACACCATACACCTCAAGATTGTTGACAATTGCAGCTTCCCGTGTATTTTGTTTAGGTAAAATAATCCCTTTAAAGCCTTCTTCGCGAGCCTGAATGGCAATGGGCAGAACCCCTTTTATAGGCTGCAGACTTCCATCCAGGGAAAGCTCACCCATGATGATATAATCCTGAACATGTTCAGCGGTAATCTGATCTGATGCAATCAGAATTCCAATAGCTATGCTCAGATCATAAGCCGATCCTTCCTTCCGCAAATCAGCAGGAGCCATATTTATCGTAATTTTTTTGCCCGGGATTTTGTAACCTACGTTTTTAAGTGCTGCCGAAATTCTGTAGCTGCTTTCTTTAATAGCATTGTCTGGCAAACCTACAAGATGATAACCAACACCTCCTGTATCCACGTTTACTTCAATAGTAATGGTCTGAGCCGAGACTCCAAAAATGGCACTTCCGTAAATTTTTATCAACATCTGTATGTGTTTTGAGTAAAATTATAAAAAATTTTGTTTTGTAAGTTGATCTTTTAAAATTTTTTGTATCTATTTTTGATACTTTTGTTGTACGAGTAATTAATTTTATATGAAAGTAAAACCTGAAATTTCATGGTCTGATTTTGAAAAAATAGATATTCGAAGCGGAACCATTATTTCTGTTCATGATTTTGAAAAAGCAAGAAATCCATCTTATCAGCTTGAAATTGATTTTGGCGATTTAGGAATAAGAAAATCTTCAGCACAGATTACAAGTTTATACTCTAAAGAAGATTTATTGGGGAAGCAAATTTTAGCTGTTGTAAATTTTCCGAAAAAACAGATTGCCAATTTCTTTAGTGAATGTCTGGTTTTAGGTGTTTATGGTGAAAACCCGATGGATATAACGCTTATCACTCCTTCAATGCCCGTTAAAAACGGTTGGGTTGTCGGGTAAAAGTTTTAATAATAAAATACATATGTAATGATTCAGCATATTCCTTTAGAAAAAATCTTATTTATTGATATTGAGACCGTTCCGAATGCGGCATCGTGGGGAGATTTATCTGAAACCGAACAAAAACTTTGGGATAAAAAAACAAAATTTCAGCGCAAAGACGAAATTTCTCCTGAAGATTTTTACGAAAAAGCCGGAATTATGGCAGAATTTGGAAAAATCATCTGTATAAGTATTGGAATGCTGGAAAAAAATGAAACCCTCAAAATAAAAAGCTTTGCAGGACATGATGAAAAGAAAATTCTGATGGAATTCGGTGAAATCTTTAACAGCCCAAGGCTTCGTGATGTAATTCTTTGCGCGCATAACGGAAAAGAATTTGATTTTCCGTGGATTGCGAGACGCTTTCTGATCAACGGAATAATGCCGCCTACTCCATTCCAGATGTTCGGAAAAAAGCCGTGGGAAATTCCGCATATCGATACGATGGAACTCTGGAAATTCGGAGATTATAAAAGCTATGTTTCGCTTGAGTTGCTTGCTCACGTTTTCGGAATACCAACCCCGAAAGATGACATCGACGGATCAATGGTTTCATCAATTTACTACATAGAAAAAGACTTGCCCCGAATAGTTGACTATTGTGAAAAAGATGTCTTAACTTTGGCAAATATTTTCAGACGGATGCGTCAGGAAGATTTATTGCAAAGAAATTTGAATTTAGATTAAATTAAAAAATGAAATTTACAGACGATCAGATCGCAGATATAGGAGAAGAAATCATCAGAGTACTGAAAACCGTTTACGACCCGGAAATTCCGGTAGATATTTATGAATTGGGATTAATATATGATGTCCAGATTTCAGAAATAGGTGATGTGAAAATCATCATGACTTTAACCACACCCAATTGTCCGGTTGCCGAAACTCTGCCACAGGAAGTAAAAGATAAGGTAAAAGCCGTAGAAAATGTAAACGAAGTGGATCTGGAACTTACCTTTGAACCAAGCTGGAACAAAGACATGATGAGTGAAGAAGCAAAATTTGAGCTGGGAATGCTTTAAAAGATGGAAGCGGGGTGTCGGAAGTTTTCAATTGTTCATCAAAAATATAAGAGCTGTCAATTTTTGGCAGTTTTTTTATTGCAGTCTGAATTTTAATTTTTTTTCACTGTGTTTGTTTTTTTTCCTTGCATCAAGAATGATGAGGTCTTCACAATAAAGGTTTTTTAATTGTTCTGATATAATAATCGATATCATATTTAAAAACTAAAACAAAAAACCGCAGAAATCTGCGGCAATTATTTATTGATAAATGAAAATCATGGTCTGTACCAGTTCCGGATGAAGGCTTCTTGCAACGGGACAATTGTGAGCAGTCTCTTCTATGAATGCTTTTTCTTTGTCTGAATAAGTATCCGAAAAAACAAAATTACAAACGATTTCCCCAATTCTTCTCGGTTCGGTTTTCATAATTTTCTGAAGAGTACAGTATGCACCGTCAATGTTGATTCCTTTGTCTTTTCCCAGAATCGCAATTGTAGTCAGAGCGCATTCAGCCAAAGAAGTGGCACAAAGATCAGTTGGCGAAAACTTTTCACCTTTTCCGTGGTTGTCTGTTGGCGCGTCAGTTTCTATGATGGTTCCCGATTGCAAATGTTCTGCTGAACATCTGAGTCCGCCAATGTATGTTATTTTTGAGGTCATAAAATTTAATTAAAAATTACAGAGCAATAGTTTTAAAAATGAAAAATATCTTTCGCTTTGTTATAAGAACTTTCGAAGTTCAGTAAATTCAATTTGTGTTCCGCTTTTTCAACGCTCATGAAATTAATAACCTGTTCAGTCGGCATATTTCCCACCAGATCATCTTTCGCCATCGGACAACCGCCAATGCCTTTGATTGCAGAATCAAATCTTCTGCAACCTTGATCGTAAGCTGCTTTCAGTTTCGAATATGACTCTTCGTACCGGTTGTGAAAATGCGCTCCAAAATCAATTGCAGGATATCTTGCAGGAAGCTTTTCAAATAAAACAGAGATCGTTTCTGTGGTTGCCACTCCCGTTGTATCAGAAAGTAAAATGTTTTTAACCCCAATTTCTGAAAATCTGTTTGCCCAAAAATCTACATCTTCCCATTTCCACATTTCACCGTAAGGATTTCCAAACGCCATGGAAAAATAAAGGTTAAATTCTCTGTTTTCAGCTTTCGTCAGTTCAATAATTTTTACAATATCATTGAATGCCTCTTCCTGATTTTTATTGGTATTTCTGTGCTGAAAAGTTTCGGAAATAGAAAAAGGAAAGCCCAAAATATCAACAGACTGGTGTTTCAGTGCTTTTTCAGCTCCGCGATAGTTTCCTATAATCGCAGAAATTTTGGTATTGGATAGAGATTTGTCGATATTTTCTGCAACTTCGGCAGAATCTGCCATTTGCGGGATTGCTTTTGGAGAAACAAAGCTCACACAATCAAGCACATCAAAGCCCACTTCCATCAGTGAATTGATGTAATCTATTTTTTTACTGGTCGGAATAAACTCATCCCAACCCTGCATTGCGTCTCTGGGACATTCGGTAAGAAACATTACTTTTGGTTTTCTCAAATATAATAAAACTAAAACAATTCGTTGTCTGTGCAAAACAAAGCTGAGATTCTTTTGATAACCAATAATTTATAATGGTTATCTACGTTTACCGCTTCATATTCAAATACAAAAAAGATGTTCACAGCATCAAATTTGCTAACTTTGTTAAAATTTTATACATCTAATGAGTACAATTGAATTCAACGAAATGTGGAGAGAAAAACTACTGAACCGTTTTCTCAGCTATGTAAAAATATATTCAACAAGCGATGCAGAAAGCGAATCTACACCCTCTACAGAAAGACAGTGGGACATCGCTAATTATATTGTAGAAGAACTGAAAACGATTGGTCTGGAAGATGTTTCTATTGATGAACACGGTTATATCATGGCTTACATTCCGTCAAATTTAGAAAACGGTGACCAACCAACGATTGGATTTATTTCTCATTACGATACTTCACCGGATTTTAGCGGAGAAAATGTGAAACCTCAGGTTTGGGAAAATTATCAGGGCGAAGATCTAATTTTAAATAAAGAAAGCAACTTTACTTTATCCCCTTCAAAATTTGAAAGTTTAAAAAAGCATATCGGACAAACTTTAATTACAACTGACGGAAATACACTTCTCGGTGCAGATGACAAAGCGGGTTGTGCAGAAATTGTAACAGCCGCAGAATATTTAATCGCCCATCCGGAAATTAAACACGGAAGAATGGCGCTTGGTTTCACTCCGGATGAAGAAATCGGAAGAGGGGCACACAAATTTGATGTAGCAAAATTCGGGGCGGAGTTCGCTTATACGATGGATGGAAGCGAAGTTGGTGAACTGGAATACGAAAACTTCAACGCTGCTGGAGCAGTGGTAAAAATCCACGGATTGAGTGTACATCCCGGATATGCTTTTGGAAAAATGGTGAATGCAAGTCTTTTGGCAGCTGAATTTATTCAGTCTCTGCCTGCGGACGAAACACCTTCTACCACAAAAGGTTTTGACGGATTTTATCATTTGATGGAGGTAACTTCTGATGTTTCAGAATGTAAACTTCAATACATCATCCGTGACCATGATGATGAGAAATTTGAGGCAAGAAAAAAATTCATGGAGCAGAAAGTTGCTGAATTTAATCAAAAACATGGCGAAGGAACTGCAGAAGTGGAAATTAAGGAACAGTACCGCAATATGAAACAGCAGTTTGAAGGAAAAATGCATATCATTGATCTTGCAGCAAAAGCAATGAAAGAAGCTGGAATTGAACCTAAAATCAAAGCAATTAGAGGTGGAACAGACGGAGCGCAATTATCCTATATGGGATTACCTTGTCCAAACATTTTTGCAGGCGGAATGAATTTCCACGGCCCGTATGAATATGTGGCTTTGGAAAGCATGGAGAAAGCGGTTGAAGTGATTGTGAATATTGTGAAGGCGTAAATTTACCTTTAAAAATATTTATAAACCCCATTACAATTGTAGTGGGGTTTTGTTTTATCAGTAATAGGTAATGTGGTCAAAAATAGTTGGTGTTTTTGTCAGAAATAATTCGTAATATTTT